>Ga0265331_10000565_pt1 | contig 33257 bp, 30 predicted proteins | sample 41923metaG_FD_202088 | JGI IMG/M metagenome (GOLD analysis project Ga0265331, IMG submission 202088) | Rhizosphere microbial communities from Carex aquatilis grown in University of Washington, Seatle, WA, United States - 4-19-23 metaG | ecosystem: Host-associated > Plants > Roots > Rhizosphere... | reverse complement strand
CGACGTCCATCGGCTGGGTCGAGATCGGCGCGACGACGCCGTTCACCTTGATGTTGATCGGCGCGCCGCACGAGATGAAGAGGTCCGAGGCCTGCTTGTCGGCCATCAGGCGAAAGAGTCGGTCGAGATACATGGCGTTTTCGCGAGGCTACAATGTCGGTGCGCCGGACCGGTCCGGCGGGCGTCCGGTTTCCATGATAATGTCATGAATCCGCGGCGGGTGCCAATATCGGATCCGGACGGGGCAAATCGGGACGTTTGCCGATTCACCGGCGCTCGTCCCGAAAGCGTTCCCACCGGATTCAACACGGGCAGGTCATTGTTTAAGCAAATTTCATGCTTGCGGTAATTGGCGGTACCGGGCTGACCAAGCTGTCGACGCTCGCCGTTGCGCATCGCGAAGTCGTCCGCACGCCGTACGGCGAACCGTCTGCCGCAATGGTGTTCGGCGAGATCGCCGGCCGGCCCGCGATGTTCCTCGCCCGGCACGGGCACGGCCACACGATTCCGCCGCATCGCGTCAACTATCGCGCCAACCTCTGGGCGCTCCGCGCGCGTGGCGCGACCGCCGTGCTGGGCGTCGCGTCGGTCGGCGCGATCCGCGGCGCGGCGCCGGGATCGCTGGTGCTGCCGCATCAGCTGATCGACTACACGCAGGGCCGCGAGGCGACGTTCTACGACGGCGGCGAGAACAAGGTCGTGCACGTCGATTTCACCCATCCCTATGCGCCGGAGTTGCGGCAGCGCTGCCTCGTCGCGGCACGCTCGGCCGGCATCGCGCTTGCCGATGGCGGCGTGTATGCGGCGGTGTCCGGCCCGAGGCTCGAAACCGCGGCGGAAATCGACCGGTTCGAGCGCGACGGCGCGACGCTTGTCGGAATGACGGGCATGCCGGAAGCGGCGCTCGCCCGCGAGCTCGACCTTCCGTATGCGTGCATCGCGGTGGTCGTGAACCATGCGGCGGGCCGCGGCGACTCGACCGGACAGATTTCGATGGAGGGCATCTCCCGCGTGCTGGAGACGGCGATGGACAAGGTCCGCGCGCTGCTCGATCACGTGGCGCCGCTCGTCGCCGTTGCGAGGCCGCTGACGCCGGAAGCCGACGCATGATCCGCGACGTGCTCCGCATGGGTGACCCAAGGCTCCTCGTGCCCTCGCGCCCGGTCGAGGCATTCGCGACGCCCGAGCTTGCCGCGCTGCTGGTCGACATGCGCGAGACGATGGCCGCGCAGAACGGCGCCGGACTTGCCGCGCCGCAGATCGGCGTGGGGCTTCGCGTCGTCATCTTCGGCTTCGAGTCGAACGAGCGCTATCCGGATGCGGAGCCGGTGCCCTATACCGAGCTCGTCAATCCCCGGATCACGCCGGTTTCCCCCGAAGAGGAGGACGGCTGGGAGGGGTGCCTGTCGGTGCCGGGACTGCGCGGCGTGGTCGCGCGCCTCACGCAGATTCGCTACGAAGGCTTCGATCCGCAGGGACGGCCGATCGCGCGCGAGGCGTCGGGCTTTCACGCCCGCGTCGTCCAGCACGAGTGCGATCACCTCGACGGCATCCTCTACCCGATGCGGATGCGCGACATGCGCAATTTCGGCTACACCGAGGTGCTGTTCCCCGACGCGCCGCCGGGCGACGAGTAGCGCGCCTTCAGACCTGCAGCTGGTCGTAGAGCTCCGTTTCCATCCTGAGCAGCGCATGCTCGTCGGCGAGGCGCGCGCCGTCGATCAGGAAGATGTCCTCGGCCCGCTCGCCGAGCGTGTTGATCTTGGCGCTCGCGACGTTGACGTTGGCCTGCGCGAGCGTGTACGCGATCTTCGCGAGAAGCCCGGGTCGGTCGCCGGCGACGATCTCCAGGATATAGTGCGTTCCCTTGTCGTCGGGGAAGATCCGCACTTCGGGCGTCAGCGGGAAGTGCCTCAGGTGCCGGCTCACGCGGCCCGCGACCGGCGGCTCCAGCGGCGGCGCGTCGACCAGCGCGCGTTTGAGCTCGAACTCGATCAGCTGGATCGTGTCCCGGTACGACGCGTTCGGGTTCGACGGGTCGTGCACCGCGAAGGTGTCGAGCGCATAGCCGCTGCGCGTCGTGTGGATCTTCGCCTCCAGGATCGACAGCCCCTGCCGGCCGAGGAAGCCGCAGATCCGCGCAAAGAGATGCTTCTGGTCGGGCAGATAGGCCATCACCTGCAGTCCCGCCTCGGCACGGGACAGGCGTGCGCGCACCACGGGCTCGGTGCGCTCGACGCGCCAGTAGAGGTGGCGCGCGTGCCACGCGATTTCGTCGGCCGTGTGCCGCTGGAAGTAGACGGCGTCGAGACGCGCCCAGAGCTCCTGTTCGGCGCCTTCCGGGACGGCGTAGAGCCGCAGCAGCCGCCGCGCTTCCGCCTGCCGCTGGTTGAGGCTGTCGGCGAGTGTGATCGTCATTTCGGTGCCGGCGAGCCGTGCCCGCGTCGCATGGAAGAGATCCTCGAGGAGCTTCGCCTTCCACGCGTTCCAGACCTTGGGGCTCGTGCCGCGGATGTCGGCGACCGTCAGAAGATAGAGCGCGACCAGCCGGCGCTCGGTGCCGACCTTCTTCGCGAAGGCGGCGACGACCTCGGGATCCATGATGTCCTGCTTCTGCGCGGTGGCGGACATCGCGAGGTGCTGCACGACGAGCCAGGCGACGAGCTCGCAGTCCTCGCGCGGCAGTCCGTGCGCGCGGCAGAAGCGCAGCGCGTCGCGCTGGCCTAGTGCGGAATGATCGCCGCCGCGCCCTTTCGCGATGTCATGGAAGAGTCCACCCAGGTAGAGCACTTCCTTGCGCGCGAAGTCGTTGATGAGCCGCGAGCAGAGCGGGTATTCGTGGGCATGCTGCTGCTCGGTGAACCGGCGCAGGTTGCGGATCACCATCAGGATGTGCTCGTCCACCGTGTAGACGTGGAAGAGGTCGTGCTGCATCTGGCCGACGATGCGTCCGAACGGCGGCAGGTAGTTCCCGAGGATGCCGTAGAGGTTCATTCGGCGCAGCTCGTGGGTGAGGCCGCGCGGCTCACGGAACACCTGGATGAAGCGCGTCCTGTTCGCAGGGTCCTGGCGGAAGCGCGCATCGATGCGGCCGCGGTTGCGCCAGAGCGAGCGCAGCGTGCGCGCCGTCATGCCCTTCAGCTCCGGATGCCGCTGCAGCATCAGGAACGCGTCCAGCATCGCCGCCGGACGCCGCTCGAACAGCGCCTCGTCGCCGATGTCGAGGAGCTCGTCGACGGCGAAGAAATCGCCTTCGATCGGAATGGGGACCGTGGAGACGGGAAAGAGCCGTGCGTGCAGGTTCTGCAGCAGGATCACGTTGACCTGGCGCACGAGCTTCGCCGCGCGGTAGTAGCGCTGCATCAGCTGCTCGGTCGCGCGTCGCGCCGGCGTGTCGACGAGGCCGAGTTCATGCGCGAGCGCGCTCTGCTGGTCGAACACCAGGCGATCCTCGCGGCGCCCGGCAAGGTAGTGCAGCCGCACGCGCAATGCACCGATGAAGCGCTGCTGGCGCGACACCGTCCGCGCCTCGTCCATCGTGATGAGGCCCGCCTTCGCGATTTCGCGCCAGGTGCGGCCGAGGCCGGCGGCGAGCGCGATCCACAGCACCGTCTGGAGGTCGCGCAGTCCGCCCGGGCTTTCCTTGAGGTTCGGCTCGAGGTTGTACGCGGTGTCGTGGTACTTGAGATGGCGCTGCTGCTGCTCCAGCGCCTTCGCGTCGTAGAACTGGCGCACGTCGAGCGCCGCGGCGAAGCGCTCGCGGAACTCGCGGAACAGGCGGCGCGAGCCCGCGACGAGACGATGCTCGAGGAGGCTCGTCTTGATCGTCGCGTCGTCCGCCATCTCGGTCTCGCACTCCGCGACGGTGCGCACGCTGTGGCCGATCTCGAGGCCGACGTCCCACAGCATCCCGAGAAAACGCTCGACGAACGCCGTTCCGGGGGCGTCGAGCGCGTGCGGCAGCAGGATCAGGACGTCGACGTCCGAATGCGGGAAGAGCTGACCGCGGCCGTAGCCGCCGACGGCGACGAGGGCGATGCCGGGAGGCGCGGCAAGCGCGCCGAACACGTCGACCACGATGCGATCGACGAGTCGGGCGTGGCCGCGCAGAAGTCGCGGCGTGTCGGGCTGCGCGTGGAAGGCGCCGCGGAGCGCGTCGCGGCCGCGGCGCAATTCGTCGCGCCAGCGCCTCGCGAGCAGCACCGGCGTCGCGGGGGCGTCGGCGGTGGCAGTAATGGCGCTCGCCATCACATCCGGGCTACGCCGGCGGCGGCGTCCCCGCCGAGGTCGTCAGCACCTCATAGCCCTCCGGCGTGACGAGCACCGTGTGCTCCCACTGCGCGGACAGCGAATGGTCGGCGGTGACGATCGTCCAGCCATCGGCCAGCGCGCGGATCGCGGCGCGCCCGGCGTTGATCATCGGCTCGACGGTGAACACCATGCCGGGCTGCAGCGCCATTCCGGAGCCGGGACGGCCATAGTGAAGCACCTGCGGCTCCTCGTGAAAGGCGCGGCCGATGCCGTGGCCGCAGAATTCGCGCACGACCGAGAAATGGTGACCCTCCGCGAAGCGCTGGATCGCGTGCCCGATGTCGCCCAGGCGCGCGCCCGGCTGGATCGCGCGGATGCCGAGCCACATCGCCTCGTAGGTGATCTCGACAAGGCGCCGCGCCTGGATCGACGGCGTGCCGATGAAGAACATGCGGCTGGAGTCGCCGTGCCACCCGTCCTTGATGACCGTGACGTCGATGTTGAGGATGTCGCCCGGCTTCAGCTTGCGCTCGCCGGGAATGCCGTGGCAGACGACGTGATTGATCGACGTGCAGAGCGATGCAGGATACGGAACGTGCCCCGGCGGCTGGTAGTTGAGCGTCGCCGGGATCACCTTCTGCACGTTGACCTGGTGGTCATGCGCGATGCGGTCGATCTCGCCCGTAGTGACGCCGGGCTGCACGTGCGGCGTCAGGTAGTCGAGGAGCTCGGCCGCGGTGCGGCCGGCCGCGCGCATGCCTTCGATGTCGGCGGGAGATTTTATGGTGACGGACATGTTGGATTCGATGGGAGGGGACGATTCGCCGCCCTCACGCCCGCAGGAGCTCGTTGATGCTGGTCTTCGCACGCGTCCTGGCGTCGACCTGCTTCACGATGACGGCGCAGTAGAGGTGGCATCCTGCGGTGCCGGTCGGAAGGCTGCCGGCGACCACGACGGAGCCCGCGGGCACGCGGCCGTAGAGCGTCTCGCCGGTCGCACGATCGTAGATGCGGGTGCTCTGGCCGATGAACACGCCCATCCCGAGCACCGAATTCTCCTCGACGATCACGCCCTCGACGACCTCGGAGCGCGCGCCGATGAAGCAGTTGTCCTCGATGATCGTCGGATTCGCCTGCAGCGGCTCCAGCACGCCGCCGATGCCCACGCCGCCCGACAGATGCACGTTGCGGCCGATCTGCGCGCACGAGCCGACGGTGGCCCACGTGTCGACCATCGTTCCCTCGTCGACGTACGCGCCGATGTTCACGTAGGAGGGCATCAGCACGACGTTCTTCGCGATGTACGCGCCGCGGCGCGCGACCGCGGGCGGCACGACGCGCACGCCGGTGGCAGCCAGCGCCTCGTTCGAGAGTCCGGCGAACTTGGTCGGCACCTTGTCGAAGAAGGCGAACGGCTCGCGGCTTCCCGGCTGCTGCTCGAAGCGCATGGGGACGTTGTCGGCGAGCCGGAACGACAGCAGCACCGCCTTCTTGACCCACTGGTGCGTGACCCACTGGCCGTCGATCTTTTCGGCGACCCGCAGTGCGCCGGCATCGAGCAGCGCGATGGCTCGCGCCACCGCCTCGTAGGCCGCGCTGCCCGCCGAGGCAGTGGAAAGCTCCGCGCGGGCGTCCCACGCCTGTTCGATCGTCTGCTGAAGGGTCTGCATCGAGGCCTCGCGCGCGCGGCGCGCGAAAAACGGTCATTCTACCCCGGCAGCCACGGGCTCGCCGTCCGCGGAGAGCGAAGCCCGCCGCTCCGGACGGTCAGGGCGCCGGGGCAGATCCCGCGCAGGGTGCGCGACGTGGCGTCACATCGCCTTGAAGCGATGCGAGAACGTGCGGCTCACCGCCAGCTTTTCCGGGCGCCCGCGCAGCAGGATGATCGGCTCGCCGCGCGAGTCGCGATCGACCCGCGCGATCGCACGAAGGCTCACGATGGTCGCGCGATGGATCTGCCAGAAGAGCTCGGGATCGAGCTCCTCGTAGAGTTCCTTGATCGGCTTCCTGATCAGCGCCTCGCCGTCGGGCGTGATGACCCGCGTGTACTTGTCCTGCGCCTGGAAGTAGAGGATGTCGTCGACCGGGATCATCTGCATCGACGCGCCGAGCGACGCGCGGATCCACTTGAGCGGCGCCGGCGCCGCCTCGCGCGCCGCAAGCCGGGCGAGGAGCGCGGTGAGGTCGAGCGGCGCCTGGGCGAGCCGCGCCTTGAGCCGCGCGACGACCTTGGCCATGCGCTCGGGCGAGGGCGGCTTCAGCAGGTAATCGACGGCGCCCTCGTCGAATGCGGCAATGGCGTATTCGTCGTACGCGGTGACGAACACCACATGGCACGAGCCGGCAAGCTCGCGCGCGACTTCGAGGCCGGTGCGCACCGGCATCCGGATGTCGAGGAACGCGATGTCGGGATGGTGCGCTCGCGCCTGTGCCAGCGCCTCGTCGCCGTTCGCCGCCTCGGCGACGATCTCGAGCTCCGGCCACGCCTCGGCCAGGCGCGCCTTCAGCTGCGCGCGCAGCAGCGCTTCGTCTTCGGCGATCAGGGCAGTCGTCATGGCGGGAACTGGACATTGGCGCCGGACACCGTGAACGCGCACTGCGCGAATGCCGGCGCGGCCGTTGCGCGCAGTCCTATACGTCCTCGTAGGGAATTTCGATGGTGGAACGCGCCCCCTGCGGCGGCGCATCCTCGAGCGTGTAGTGGCCGCGCTCGCCGTAGAGCGCGGCAAGGCGCTCGCGCACGTTGGCGAGGCCGACGCCATGGCCCGCGCGCGATGCGCCGTTGCCGATGCCGCGGCCCGTGTCGGTCACCACGACGCGAAGGCTGTCGCCGGCGCGCATCGCCTCGATGCGCACGGTGCCTCCCGCCGCCTGCGGCTCCAGTCCATGCGTGATCGCGTTCTCGACGATCGAGATGAGGAGGACCGGCGGAAACGGGTGGCTGCGCAGCGTCTCGGGCACCGCAATCGCGAACTCTAGACGCGGACCCATTCGCGTCTTGAACACGTTGAGATAGGCCTCGATCAGGGCCACCTCCTGTCCCAGCGTCGTCGTCGTGGTGCGCAGCTGCGGCAGCGCCGCGCGCAGGTACGCGAGCAGATGGCCGAGAAGACGCGACGCTTCCTTCGGGTCGGTCTCCGTGAGGTACTGCACCGACGCCAGCGTATTGAACAGGAAGTGCGGCTCGACCTGCGCCTGCATCATCTTCAGCTCGGCCTCGACCGCCTGCTTCGCGAGCAGGTTGTGCTGCGCCTCCGCGCGGTGCAGCGCGGCCTCCGCGCGCGTCTCGCGGAACTTGAGCAGGAAGAACAGGCTGACGAAGAGCCCGTTGAAGAAGCCGCTGATGAGCGTCCACTGGAACTTGCGCGAATCGGAGACGAGCTCGAGCAGCGTGTAGCCGTCCAGCTGGAGCAGGAAGCTCTTGATGAAGACGACGAGCGCGTAGCCGAGCGCGGTGCCGATGGCGACGGCGAGGGCGAGGCGCCACACCGGCCGGGTCTTCTCCCACGGCGAGGCGGCATTGACCGCGTAGGCGATGGCGAGCCCGAAGCACTGCGCGCTGACGAACGGATGCCAGAACGGCCGCGGATCCTCGATCGACATGATCGCGGCCACACCCGTGTTGATCGCGATGATCAGGAGGATGGTCGTCCAGGACGCGTGGAAACCTCTCGCGAGAAACGCGAAGCGGTTCCGGGACGGCACAGGGGTCACGGTGGCGTGCATGGGGCGATTTTAGTGCCGCGGCGGCCCCGGAAGGCCGCTCCGCGACGAAACGGGGGGGGCGGCGACAGAACGCGTTCCCGCGGGCTACAGCGCCCGTGCAAATGCGACGATCCGGTCCACCGCCAGCGCGCACGGCTCGGCACCGGCCACCAGCGCGATCCGGACGTGCCCCGCGCCCGGATTGGTCCCGTGCGCCTCACGGCCGAGATAGCTGCCCGGCAGCACGGTGACCGCAGTCGCCGCGTGCAGGCGCCGTGCGAAATCCGCATCGTCGATCGGCGTCCTCGCCCAGAGATAGAACGCGGCGTCCGGCATCGCGCAGGGCAGCACCGCGGCGACGCGCGGCTGCAGCGCCGCGAACTTCGCCGCATAGAGCGCGCGGTTGGCCCGCACGTGGTCCTCGTCGCGCCACGCGGCAAGACTCGCCGCGACGACGGCAGGCGACATCGCGGAGCCGTGGTAGGTCCGGTAGCGCAAAAAGGCGCCGATGAGCCCGGCGTCGCCGGCGGCAAACCCCGAGCGCAATCCCGGGACGTTGGAGCGCTTGGACAAGCTGCCGAAGACGACCAGCCGGGGATATCCGGCGCGCCCTTCTGCGTGGGCGGCGGCGAGCGCGCCCTGCGGCGCGGCGCCCTCGTCGAAAAAAACCTCGGAATAGCATTCGTCGGCCGCGATCACGAACCCGTGACGATCGGAGAGCTCGAACAGGTATCGCCACTCGGCCGGCGTCGTCACCCGGCCCGTCGGATTGTCCGGCGAGCACACGAAAAGGAGCTGCGTGCGCGCCCACACGTCGTCCGGAACGTCACGCCATGCCGGCGCATAGCCGTTCGCCGCGTTCGCGTTGACGCACCACGGCAGGGCGCCCGCCAGCAGCGCGGCGCCCTCGTAGATCTGGTAGAAGGGATTCGGCATCACCACGATCGCGCCCGGGCGGCTCGCGTCGATGATCGTCTGCGCGAACGCGAACAGTGCCTCGCGGCTCCCCAGCACTGGGAGCACCTGCGTTGCGGGATCCGGCGGCGCGATGCCGTTTCGGCGCGCGAGCCATGCGGCGACGGCTTCGCGCAGCGCAGGGGCGCCCTGCGTCGTGGGATAATTGGCGATGCCCGCGCTGCCGGCGGCGAGCGCATCGAGAATGAAGGGCGGCGTCGGGTGTCTGGGCTCGCCGATCGAAAGGTTGATCGGCGCGAGCGCCGCGTCGGGAGCGTTGCCGGCGACGAGCTCGCGCAGGCGCTCGAACGGATACGGCAAAAGCCTTGCGAGGCGGGGATTCACGTGAACCAGACGAGTCGGTCGGAGAGGGCGCGCAATTCGGCAGGCAGCTTGGTGTTGCGGCCGCGGCGCATGCGCGCGCCTGTCGCCCCCGATTATAACGGCACGCGGCGCGTGGCCGGTTCCGGTGCGCCCGTGCGCATCGCATTGTCGTCGCCGTTGCGAAGAGACATGCGTTGAATTCCACCGGCAGGTCGTCGGCCATCGCCATGCCGTGGCGGATCGGTGGCTGGCTCGCGACGCTCGCGGCCATCGCGCTGTTCGCGTGGGTCGCCGCGCAATGGGGCTGGCGCGCCTTCGGACCGGCGGCGCCGCCCATCCCCCCGGCGCCAACCCCCGAGCCATGGGCCGCCGCCATCAACGACGCGCGCATTTTCGGCGAGCCGGGCGCCGCTCCCGCGAGCGCGCCGGTCGCGATGCAGGGGGAAACGCGCCTTCTCGGCGTCTTCGCTGAAGCGAACGGCGGCGGCTTCGCGCTGTTTCGTCTCTCCGACCGCGGTCCCGTGCTCGTTGCGGCCGGTCACGACATCGCCAAGGACGTCACGCTGGAACTCGTGCGTCCGGCCGGCGTGCGCATTCGTGATCACGGCGAGGTCCGCGAGATCGTGCTGCGCCCCGTGACCGACGCTGCAAAGGCACCGACCGACAAGTCGGCCACGGGGGCCCGCGCGGTGCGCGCGACCAGCGCGGCGTGTGCGGTTCCGGCGGGATTCACGGGCGCGGTCTATCGGCTCAACGCCGAACTGCTTTCCGGCATTGCCGCGCAGCCCGACAGCTGGAAGTCGCTCGTCACGCCGGGGCCCGGCGGGCTCACGGTCCGCGACGAGACCGGACTTGCGACGATGCTCGGCCTGAAGCCCGGCGATCGCGTCGCGGAAGCCAACGGGATCGCACTCAACGCCGCCGACGACGCGCTGGTCGCCATCGTGCGTCCGCTGATGGCGAGTCAGGCGGTGCGCGTCCGCGGCACCCGCGGCGGCAAGGCCGCCGAGTGGCTGCTGGTCAATGCCGGGGCGTGCCCCGGCTGAAAGCACATGCGGTCGCCGCCGTGATCGGGTGTCAGCCGCGGGCGCGGCGCGGAAGCCAGTCGAGCAGCGCACGGGGCGAGTCGATGCTGCCATCGGCCGGCCACGCGTCGGGCGTCTCCGCCGCGGTGATATAGCCATACCGCGCGACCAGCGTATGCATGCCCGCGGCAACGCCGGCGGTCACGTCGCGCTCGGCATCGCCCACGTACACGCATCGCGCTGCGGGTGTTCCCAGCATCTGCGCGGCCGCGAGCAGCGGTGCGGGATGCGGCTTCGCATGCGGCGTGGTGTCGCCGCAGACGACGGCGTGCGCGCGCGCCGTGAGTCCCAGTGCGTCGAGCAGCGGCTGCGTGAAGCGCGTCGCCTTGTTGGTGACGATGCCCCAGCGCATGCCGCGCGCCTCTATTTCGTCAAGCACGTCGTCAACCGCGCCGAAAAGCGTGGTGTCGATGCACAGCGCGCCGGCGTAGAAATCCAGGAACGCGTCGCGCAGCTGCGGATACTCAGGGGCGTCGGGTGCGATTCCCATCCCCGCGCCGATGAGGCCGCGCGCGCCGTGCGACGCCCACGGCCGCAGCTCGGACAGCGACATCGCGTCCATGCCGCGCGTGGCCCGAACCTCGTTCAGCGCCGCGGCGAGATCGGGCGCGGTGTCGGCCAGCGTGCCGTCGAGATCGAACAGGACGGCGTCCACCTCGAGCGGGCGCGGCGCCCGCGCCTCAGCCATCCTGCAGCCGGCGAAACGCCATCATGTAGTTGACGCTCGCGTCGGTGCCGGCGCGGAATGTCTTGCTGAGCGGGTTGTACGTGACTCCCGCGAGATCGACGGGTGCGAGCCCCGCGTGCCGCGCGAATCCGGCGACTTCGGCGGGCTTCAGGAATCTTGCGTAGTCGTGCGTGCCGCGCGGCAGGAGCTGCAGCACGTATTCCGCGCCGAGCACTGCAAGGAAGTAAGACTTCGGATTGCGGTTGATCGTCGAGATCGCGATGGTTCCGCCGGGGCGCGCGAGCGCCGCGCAGGCAGCGACGATCGCAGCCGGGTCGGGCACATGCTCCAGCATTTCCATGCAGGTGACGACGTCGAAGCGTGCCGGCGATTCGGCGGCGAGCGCCTCGGCGGACACGAGCCGGTAGTCGACGTTCGCACCCGTCTCGAGCTTGTGCAGCCGCGCAACGCCGAGGGCCTTTTCGCCGAGGTCGATGCCGAGGACCGTCGCGCCGCGCGCTGCCATCGCCTCGGACAGGATGCCGCCGCCGCAGCCGACGTCCACCACCGTCTTGCCCGCGAGGCCGCCGGCAATGCGGTCGATCCAGTCGAGTCGCAGCGGGTTCATCCGGTGCAGCGGCCCGAACATCACGCTCTCGGGATCCCACCAGTGATGCGCCAGCGCGGCGAACTTGTCGACCTCGTGCCGATCGAGATTGGCGGGGGTGGCAGCTGCGGGAGGTGTCGTAGAGAGGCTCATTGCATGCGTTCCTGCCAGAGCCGTGCGCGGGCCACGAGCGCGGCGGTGTCGGCGGTGAGGAGTCGGCGTCCGGCGACGATGCGGTTGCCGCCGACCCAGACGTCGGTCACCGCATCGCGTCCGACGGCGTGGACGAGATGCGAAACCGCATCGTAGCAGGGGGCGGCATCGACCGAAGCGAGATCGACCGCAATCATGTCGGCCTCCTTGCCCGGCACGAACGAGCCGATGGCCGCGTCGAGACCGAGCGCACGCGCACCGCCCAGCGTCGCCGCCGTCAGCGCCTGCGCCGCGGGAAATGCAGCGGCATTCCCGGTGGTGACCTTCGCCAGCAGCGCCGCGAGACGCATGTCCGCGAACAGGTCGAGCCGGTTGTTCGACGCGGCGCCGTCGGTGCCCAGCGCGACGTTGATGCCGCGCTCGGCGAACGTCGTCACCGGTGCGACGCCGCTCGCGAGCTTCATGTTCGATGCGGGGCAGTGCACGACGTGGCCGCCGTGGACCGCCAGGAGCTCGATGTCGGCAGGCTCGAGGTGCACCGCGTGAATCGCGATGAATCCCGGCCCCGTCGCGCCGAGCCGATGCAGTCGCGCGAGCGGCGTGGTGCCGTGCTGGCGCCGGCTTTCCTGCACTTCGGCCGCGGTCTCGGCGATGTGCGTCTGGATCGGCAGGTCGAGCTGGCGCGCATACATGACGATGCGCTCCCACGTCGGGTCGCTCACCGTGTAGGGCGCGTGCGGCGCCAGCGAGAAGGAAAGGCGGGGTTCGTGCTTGAACGCATCGCGCACCGCGAGGCCTGCCTGGAGGTAGCCATCCGCATCGGCGGCGTAGGGCGTCGGGAAATCGAGCACCGCGAGCCCCAGCATCGCGCGCATGCCGGTCTCGACGAACACCTGCGCCGTCGCCCCGGGAAAGAAGTACATGTCGTTGCAGCACGTGATGCCACCGCAGAGCATCTCTGCGGCCGCGAGGCGGGCGCCGTCCAGCACGAAATCCGGCGTGACGAATTCGCGTTCGTGCGGCCAGACGCGCTGCTCCAGCCAGACGTCGAGCGCGACGTCGTCGGCCATCCCGCGCATCAGGTTCATCGCGGCGTGCGTATGCGCGTTGACGAGCCCCGGGAGGAGCACGTGATCGGGCAGCGTCACGCGTTCGGCGGCCGTCCATTCGCGATCGGCGATCGACTGCGGCACCAGCGCGACGATATGGCCCGCGTCGATCATCAGCGCATGATCGCGCAGGGCGCCGGCAGGCTCGATCGGGACGATCCAGCCGGCGTCGACGCGCAGCTCGGCATTGCGGGTTGTGTCTGTGCTCATGATCACGCGCAATTATGACGGGTGAAGGCAAAAAAAAGCCCCGCCGAAGCGGGGCTTTTGTGCTGCGGGCGAGGCCTACATCGCCTTCTTGACCATCTCGCCCTTGACTTCGACTTCAACGCGGCGATCGGGCTGGTAGCACTCGATCTTCGCCTTGAGGCTCTTCTGGTTGCACACGAGGCCCGGGATCGGCTGCGTCTTGCCCATGCCGAGGGTCTCGATCTTGTCCTTCGCGACGCCCTTGGAGACGAGGTAGTTGCGAACCGCGTCGGCGCGACGCTCGGACAGCTTCTGGTTGTACTCCTGCGTGCCGATCGGGTCGGTGTGACCGGTGACCAACACGAGCTCGAGCTTCTGCACGCCCGCCAGCTTGGCGATGATCTCGGTGTCGATCGCGGCCATGCCTTCGGGCTTCAGCACTGCCTTGTCGAAGTCGAACAGCGCCTTGGCGGCAAGGGTGATCTTCACCACTTGCGGGGCCGGCGGCGGCGGCGGCGGCGGCGGAGCCGGCGGCGGCGGGGGCGGCGGGGGCGGTGCTACGACAGGCTTCGGCACGAGGTCGGGATCGCACTGGATCGTCGCCATCGCGGGCGCCCAATACGCGCTGCGAACGCAAAGATTGCCGGCGAGGCCCTTCGTGCCGTTGTAGGTTGCGCTCTTGACGACACCGTCCTCCGGCGTGGGCGAGGAACGGCACACGTAACCGTCGGTACATGGCGCTGTGCCCGGAACGTAGCCTTTCGGATCGGCCGTTTGTGCGGCGAGACCGCCGGCAAAAACAGTCGCGAGCGCGCCGACGAGAGCGCCGGAGACGAGACGACGAGTCATTGTTTCACCCCTTTGGCTTTGGTTTTGAACATGTTTTTTGCGAAGTCTACAAATTCCCGCGGTGCACCTCAAGCCTGCAAAGGCATACACGCGCCGAATCCCTTGTTTCCACAAAAACTATAGCACAGCCCCCCAGGCGGTGCAAAAGAAACTGCCATTTCGGCAACACGTCGGAGGCGAGTGTCGCGGCGATGCAACGTCGTGATAAAATTTTGTCTTTTCAAGACACTCCGGCGCCCCGGGCCGTCGCCCGGGCCGTGTCCGGCAGGCGATTCGCGCTCGCCCGCGGCGGTCCCGTCGATTTTCGATACTTGCCGGTGCGCCAGCGGCCCCTGCGGCGCGCCGAATCACCAACGATAGCCCCTGTAACGCAACTTTCACGAAGAAATCCTGCACATGGAGCAGTTTGCCAAAGAAACCCTGCCGGTAAGCCTCGAAGCGGAAATGCGGCATTCGTACCTCGATTACGCGATGAGCGTGATCGTCGGCCGGGCGCTTCCCGACGTCCGCGACGGGCTGAAGCCCGTCCACCGCCGCGTCCTGTACGCCATGCACGAGGCGAACATCGTCTTCAACCGCCCGTACGTGAAGTGCGCGCGGGTCGTCGGCGACGTGATGGGGAAATACCATCCGCATGGCGACATGGCCATCTACGACACACTCGTCCGGATGGCGCAGGAGTTCTCGCTGCGCTACCCGCTGATCGACGGGCAGGGCAACTTCGGCTCCGTCGACGGCGACAACGCGGCGGCGATGCGCTACACCGAGTGCCGGCTGCAGAAGATCACCAACGAGCTGACGGCCGACATCGACAAGGAGACCGTCGATTTCGTCGCCAACTACGACGGCAAGGAGCAGGAGCCGACGGTGCTGCCGTCGCGCCTGCCCAACCTGCTCGTCAACGGGTCGTCCGGCATCGCCGTCGGCATGGCCACGAACATCCCGCCGCACAACCTGACGGAGGTGATCGACGCCTGCCTCGCGGTGCTCGACAACCCCGAGATCCCGCTCGACGAGCTGATCGACATCGTGCCGGCGCCGGACTTCCCGACCGCGGGGATCATCTACGGCACCGAAGGCGTCCGCGAGGGCTATCGCACCGGACGCGGGCGCGTCGTCATCCGCGCGCGCACCCACGTCGAGGATCTCGACAAGGGCAGCCGCCAGGCGATCATCGTCGACGAGATCCCGTACCAGGTGAACAAGGCGAACCTGCTGATCCGCATCGGCGAGCTCGTTCGCGAGAAGAAGCTCGAGGGCATCTCGGACCTGCGCGACGAGTCGGACAAGTCCGGCATGCGCGTCGTGATCGAGCTGAAGCGCGGCGAGGTCGCCGAGATCGTCCTCAACAACCTCTACAAGCTCACGCAGCTGCAGGACAGCTTCGGCATGAACATGGTCGCGCTGGTCGACGGCCAGCCGCGCCTCCTCAACCTCAAGCAGTTCCTCGAGTTCTTCCTGATGCACCGGCGGGAGGTCGTCGTGCGCCGCACGCGCTACCTCCTGCGCAAGGCGCGCGAGCGCGGCCACATCCTGGAAGGCCTCGCCGCTGCGCTGTCGAACGTCGACCCGATCATCGCGCTAATCAAGGCCGCGGCGACGCCGGCCGAGGCGAAGATTGCGCTGATGGACCGCACGTGGCGCTCGCCGATCGTCGAGGAGATGCTGCAGCGCGCCGCGGCGGACGCCGCGCGCCCCGACCGCCTCGCCCCCGGCTTCGGCTGGCAGGCGGACGGCACCGGCTACCGGCTGTCCGACGCGCAGGCGCAGGCGATCCTCGAGCTCCGGCTGCAGCGCCTGACCGGCCTCGAGCAGGACAAGATCGTGGCCGAGTATCGCGAAGTCATGACCGAGATCGTCGACCTGATCGACATCCTGGCGAAGCCCGCGCGCGTCACGAAGATCGTCGGCGACGAGCTCGCCGGCATCCGGCTGCAGTTCGGCGATGCGCGCCGCTCCGAGATCATCGCGCAGGGGGTCGACCTCTCGCTCGAGGACCTGATCGCGCCGGCCGAAATGGTGGTCACGCTATCGCACGGCGGCTACATGAAGGCGCAGGCCGTCGCCGACTACCGCTCGCAGAAGCGCGGCGGGCGCGGCAAGCAGGCGACGGCGACGAAGGAGGACGATTTCATCGATCACCTCTTCATCGCGAACACGCACGACTTCATCCTGTGCTTCTCCGATCGCGGCCGGGTCTACTGGCTCAAGGTCTACAACGTGCCGCAGGGCTCGCGCGCCGCGCGCGGAAAGCCCATCGTCAACCTCGTGCCGCTCACCGACAACGAGAAAATCACCGCGATCCTGCCGGTCAAGGAATTCACCGAGACGCAGTTCGTGTTCATGGCCACGGCAATGGGCACGGTGAAGAAGACGCCGCTGTCCGAGTTCTCGCGGCCGCGCACGTCGGGCATCATCGCGGTCGACCTCACCGAAGGCGACCAGCTGATCGGCGCCGCGCTCACCGACGCGAAGCACGACGTGATGCTGTTCAGCTCCGGCGGCAAGGCGGTGCGCTTCGACGAGAACGACGTCCGCCCGATGGGTCGCGCCGCGCACGGCGTTCGCGGCATGATGCTGGACAAGGGACAGCGCGTGATCTCGATGCTGGTCGCCGAGGACGAAGAGCAGTCGGTGCTGACCGCAACCGAGAACGGCTACGGCAAGCGCACGCCGATCGTCGAGTACACGCGCCACGGCCGCGGCACCAAGGGCATGATCGCGATCCAGCAGAGCGAGCGCAACGGCACGGTGGTCGCCGCAGCGCTGGTGCGTCCGGACGACGAGGTGATGCTGATCTCGACCGGCGGCGTCCTCATCCGCACCAAGGTGAAGTCGATCCGCGAGATGAGCCGCTCGACGCAGGGCGTCACGCTGATCAACCTCGGCGAAGGCGAGAAGCTCGCCGGGCTCGAGCGCGTGGTCGAGCGCGAGGACGACGAGTGACCGGCTGAGGCGTCAGGCCGCCGCAGGCGCGAGCATCCCCATGGCAGATCCCGTCACCTCCGCCGACGACCCCGATCCGGAGCTCGCGCGCCATCGCGCCGCGATCGACGGTCTCGACCGCGAAATCCTCGAGCGGCTGAACGCGCGCGCCGCGCATGCCAAGTCGATCGGCGCGCTGAAGGGCCACGGTCCGGCCTACCGTCCCGAGCGCGAGGCGCAGGTGCTGAAAGGGGTGCACGCACGCAACGCGGGGCCGCTTCCCGACGACGCCGTCACCGCGATCTTCCGCGAGGTGATGTCGGCGTGCCGCGCGCTGGAACAGCCGGTCGCGGTGTCGTATCTCGGGCCCGCCGGCACCTATTCGCACGCGGCGCTGACGAAACAGTTCGGCCAGCTCGTGCGCGCCGTGCCCGGCGCGACCATCGACGAGGTCTTCCGCGCGGCGGAGAGCGGTGCGACCGACTACGCGATCGTCCCGGTCGAGAACTCGACCGAAGGCGCGGTCGGACGCACGCTCGACCTCATGTGCCAGACGCCGCTGTCGATCTGCGCCGAGATCCGGCTGCGCATCCGGCAGAACCTGATGTCGAAGGCGACGGCACTGGACGTGGTCACCCGCGTCTACTCGCACGCGCAGTCGCTCGCGCAATGCGTGGGCTGGCTCGGCCGGCACCTCCCGGCGGCACCACGGATCGCCGTCGCGAGCAACGCCGAGGCGGCGCGTCTCGCCGCCGCCGAGCCGACCGCCGCCGCAATCGCCGGCGAGATCGCCGCATCGATCTATGGCGTGCCCATCCTTGCCGCCAACATCGAGGACGAATCCAACAACACCACGCGATTCTGGGTGCTCGGCCGCCAGTCGGTGCCGGCGTCCGGCAACGACGAGACGTCGCTGGTGATGTCGGCGCCGAATCGTCCCGGCGCGATCTATTCGCTGCTGGAGCCGATCGCCAAGTATGGGGTCAGCATGTCGCGGCTCGAGTCGCGCCCCGCCCGCACCGGATTGTGGGAATACCTGTTCTTCGTCGATCTCGTCGGCCACGAAACCGATCCGGCAGTCCAGGCGGCATTGGTGGAACTGAGATCAAAAGCTCCATTTATCAAGATATTAGGGTCCTATCCTGCTGCAATTACTTAAGAGCCCCATGCACGCCAAATTTGCCCCTGCCGAAACCTGCGATCCAGCCGTCCACGCCCCCGAGTACGTCCGCGGGATCGCTCCATACGTGCCCGGAAAGCCGATCGCCGACCTTGCGCGCGAGTTCGGGCTGCGCGAGGCGGACATCGTCAAGCTCGCGTCGAACGAGAATCCGCGCGGGCCGGGCGCCGCGGTGCGGGCCGCGATCGAGCGGGCGACGGACGAGCTCTCGCGCTACCCGGACGGCAACGGCTTCGCGCTGAAGGGCGCGCTGTCGGCGCGCTTCGGCGTGCCGCCGGAGTCGATCGTGCTCGGCAACGGGTCGAACGACATCCTGGAACTCGTCACGCAGGCATTTTTGACACCCGGCGACGAGGCCGTCTATTCGCAGCACGCGTTCGCCGTCTACCCGCTGGCAACGCGGGCGCGCGGCGCGACCGGCGTCGAGATCCCCGCCGACAACTACGGCCACGACCTCCCCGGGATGCGCGCCGCGATCACGCGGGCAACGCGAATCGTGTTCGTCGCCAATCCGAACAATCCGACGGGCACCTTCATCGCGCCCGCCGCGCTCGAGGCGTTCATCGCGTCGGTGCCGCCCGACGTCCTCGTCGTGCTGGACGAGGCGTACAACGAGTATCTCGAACCCGACCATCACGGGCACAGCGCGCAATGGGTCGCGCAGCATCCGAATCTCATCGTGTCGCGCACGTTCTCCAAGGCGTACGGCCTCGCGGCGCTGCGCATCGGCTACGGGATCATGCACGCGCACGTCGCCGACATGCTGAATCGCGTCCGGCAGCCGTTCAACGTCAATGCGCTTGCACAGGCGGCCGCGCTGGCGGCGCTGGCCGACACCGATTACGTCGACGAGAGCCGTCGGCTCAACCGTGAGGGCATCCGTGAGCTCGAGGCAGGACTGCGCGCATTGAAGCTCACATCGCTGCCGTCGCACGCCAACTTCCTGCTCGTCCGGGTGCCGGGCGCGGACCGGGTCTACGAGCGCCTGTTGCGCGCCGGCGTGATCGTGCGTCCGGTGGCGAACTACGGGTTGCCCGACTGGCTTCGGGTCACGGTCGGCCTGCCCGCGGAAAACCGCCGCTTCCTCGACGCGCTCGGCCACGCGCTTGCCGGCTGAAGCCGCGGGCGGACACGTGAGCACCGCGGCGGCGCGCATCGACAAGCTGGTCGTCGTCGGCGTGGGGCTGATCGGCGGCTCGTTCGCGCTGGCGCTGCGCGCGGCGGGGCAGGTCGGCTGCGTCGTCGGTGTCGGCCGGGGACAGCTCAACCTCGACGAAGCAAAGAACCTGGGAATCATCGACCGCAGCCACCGGCTGACCGGCGCATGGACGCGCGAACTCGGCGATGCCGACATGGTGCTGCTCGCCACCCCGGTCGCGCAGCAGGAGCCGCTGCTGCGCACGATGGCCCCGCATCTCGGCGCACAGACGATCGTCACCGACGCCGGCAGCACCAAGCAGGACGTCGTCCACGCGGCGCGCACGACGCTCGGCGACGCATTGCCGCGCTTTGTTCCCGCGCATCCCATCGCCGGCACCGAGCGCTCCGGCGCCGCCGCTGCGTTCGCCAGCCTGTACGCGGGCCGCAACGTGGTGCTGACACCGCTCGCGGAGACCGATCCTCTGGCGGCGGCCACGGTGGCCTCTGCATGGACCGCCTGCGGCGCGCGCATCCACGTGCTGGCACCCGACACGCACGATCGCATCTTCGCCGCGGTGTCGCACCTGCCGCACGTCCTTGCCTTCGCGCTGGTGAACGAGTTTGCCGGCCGCGACAACGCCGAGGACCTGTTCCGCTTTGCAGGCGGCGGATTCCGCGACTTCACACGCATTGCCGCGAGCTCCCCGGAGATGTGGCGCGACATCGCGCTCGCCAACCGCGTCGCGCTCCTCGCGGAGCTTTCCGCCTACCGGAGCGAGCTCGACCGCATCGCCGCGCTGCTCGGTGCCGCTGACGGTGCCGGCCTCGAAGCCACGTTCGCGAACGCGCGCGACGTCCGTCGCGCCTGGGAAGCGCGGGTCGACTCGCCGGCGGCGCCGGAGTCGGGCGGCGGCGCGGACGACGCGTGACGGCGACGCCGGGCGCGGCATCGACCGCGGCCTTTCTCGATCTCGACCCCATCGCTGCGGCCCGCGGCACGGTCGCGTTGCCGGGCTCGAAAAGCATCTCGAACCGGACGCTGCTGCTGGCGGCGCTGTCGACCGGCGACACGCGGGTGCAAGGACTCCTCGATGCAGACGACGTCGACCGGATGCGCGACGCGCTGGCGACGCTTGGCATTCGAGTCGACATGGCCGGCGCCGACGGCGATGTCATCGTTCATGGCACGGGCGGAAGATTCCCGGTGCGCCCCGCGAAATTGCTCCTCGGCAACGCGGGCACCGCGTTCCGGCCACTGACGGCGGTGCTGGCCGTTGCCGGCGGCCACTACGAGCTCTCCGGCGTGCCCCGCATGCATGAGCGTCCCATCGGCGATCTCGTCGCCGCGCTTCGCGCATTGGGTGCCGATATTCGCTATCTCGGCGCCGAAGGCTACCCGCCGCTCGCGATCGGCCTCCGAATCGCCGCAGAAGCCGCTGCGGTGGATCGCGTCAGCGTGCGCGGCGACGTCTCGAGCCAGTTCCTGTCCGCGCTGCTGATGGCGTTGCCGCTGGAGACCATGCGCACGGGGCGCACGGTGACAGTCGAAATCGTCGGCGAGCTGATCTCGAAGCCATACGTCAGTCTGACGCTGAACCTGATGCGCCGCTTCGGCGTCGCCATCGCGCACGCGGATTTCCGTTCGTTCGCCGTCCCCGCAGCCGCGCGCTACGCGAGTCCCGGCACCATTCGCGTCGAGGGCGATGCTTCGTCGGCGTCGTATTTTCTCGCGGCGGGCGCAATCGCCGGCGGCCCGGTGCGCGTCACCGGCGTCGGCCGCGATTCGATACAGGGCGACGTCACGTTCGCCGACGCGCTGGCGCGAATGGGCGCGAAGGTCGACTATGGCGACGACTGGATCGAAACCGCGGCAGACCGCGGGCTCGCCGGCATCGAGATCGACTGCGTCGCGTTTCCCGACGCCGCGATGACGCTCGCGATCGTTGCGCTGTTCGCCAAGGGACCGACGACGCTCACCGGGATCGCCAGCTGGCGCGTCAAGGAAACCGACCGCATCGCTGCGATGGCGACCGAGCTCGCGAAGCTGGGCGCCAGGGTCGACGCGGGCGCCGATTACCTTCGCGTCCTGCCGCCGGCGCGCATCCTTCCGACGACCGTCGACACCTACGACGATCACCGGATGGCCATGTGCCTTTCGCTGGCCGCGTTCGGCGGCGTTCGCATCCGCATCAATGATCCCGACTGCGTGCGCAAGACGTTTCCCGCGTATTTCGCCGCATTGCAGTCGATCGCGCGCGAGGAGCGGTCGCCGTGAGTGCCCCTGTGCCCGTCGTCGCCATCGACGGTCCGGCCGCCTCCGGCAAGGGCACGATCGCGGCGGCGGTGGCGCGGGCGCTTGCGTTTCACCTGCTGGACAGCGGCTCCCTCTACCGGCTCGTGGCGAAGAAGGCGCTGGATGCCGGCATCGCGCAGGACGACGAGCGTGGGCTGGCTGCCGCGGCGGCCGGTCTCGACGTCGCCTTCGACGGCAACCGGGTGACGCTGGAACGGCGCGATGTCACCGAAGCGATCCGGAGCGAGCCGGTCAGCATCGCCGCGTCCCGCGTGGCCATCCACCCTGCCGTGCGGGCCGCGCTCATCGAACGCCAGCGTGCCTTTCGCATGGCGCCGGGCCTCGTGGCCGACGGCCGCGACATGGGCACCGTCGTGTTCCCGGACGCCGTCCTCAAGGTCTTTCTGACGGCGAGCCCGGAGGAGCGGGCGAGGCGGCGCCATAAGCAGTTGATCGAAAAAGGAATCTCCAGTACAATGGACGGTCTTTTGCGTGACATCCGTGAACGCGACGCCCGTGACGCCGGCCGGACCGCTGCACCTCTGGTTCCCGCGCCCGACGCCGTATTGCTGGATACGACCGAATTGTCGATCGACGCTGCCGTGGCCTTCGTGCTTGCGCGATACGAGGCCGTGGCAGGCAGGACGATGGATTAGACGTGCACCGCCGCTGCGACCGGCAGGACCGGATCGCGGCGACGGGGAATCGCAAGAGGCCGCCCGATCGCGCTCTAGCCGGCGTCGTCGGGCGGATTTCAAAAACCGGCCCGCTGCACGAGAAACTGGGTTCTCGCCGTCGGCGGCTTGAATCAACGAAAAGGAACCAACCCTCATGGCTACCGCCACCACCAACGTGTCCGCACCCAATCCCGTCGAGAATTTCGCCGCGCTGTTCGAGGAATCGCTGTCGCGCCAGGAAATGCGCCAGGGCGAGCTCATCACCGCGGAAGTCGTCCGCGTCGACTTCAACGTCGTCGTCGTCAATGCCGGCCTCAAGTCCGAATCGTTCATTCCGATCGAGGAATTCAAGAACGACAAGGGCGAAGTCGAAGTCAAACCCGGTGATTTCGTCACCGTCGCCATCGAATCGCTCGAAGACGGCTACGGCGAAACGCGCCTGTCGCGCGACAAGGCGAAGCGCCTCAAGGCGTGGCACGACCTCGAAGCCGCGATGGAGCAGGGCAACATCGTTTCCGGCCTCGTCACCGGCAAGGTGAAGGGCGGCCTCACCGTGATGGTCAATGGCATCCGTGCATTCCTTCCGGGCTCGCTGGTCGACATCCGGCCGGTCAAGGACACGTCGCCGTTCGAGAACAAGGCGCTCGAGTTCAAGGTCATCAAGCTCGACCGCAAGCGCAACAACGTCGTGGTCTCGCGTCGCGCGGTGCTGGAAGCCTCGCTGGGCGAAGAGCGCGAGAAGCTCCTGTCGACGCTGTCCGAAGGCGCGATCGTCAAGGGCATCGTCAAGAACATCACCGATTACGGCGCGTTCGTGGATCTCGGCGGCATCGACGGCCTGCTGCACATCACCGACCTCGCCTGGCGCCGTGTGAAGCACCCCTCGGAAGTCCTGTCCGTCGGTGACGAAGTCACGGCCAAGGTCCTCAAGTTCGACCAGGAAAAGAACCGCGTGTCGCTCGGCATGAAGCAGCTGGGCGAGGACCCTTGGGTCGGCCTGTCGCGCCGCTATCCTTCCGGCACGCGCCTCTTCGGCAAGGTCACCAACATCACGGATTACGGCGCGTTCGTCGAGATCGAATCGGGCATCGAAGGCCTGGTGCACGTGTCCGAGATGGACTGGACCAACAAGAACATCCATCCGACCAAGGTCGTGCAGCTGGGCGACGAAGTCGAGGTGATGATCCTCGAGATCGACGAGGAGCGTCGCCGCATCTCGCTCGGCATGAAGCAGTGCATGCCGAACCCGTGGGACGAATTCGCGATCAACCACAAGAAGGGCGACCGCGTCACCGGCCAGATCAAGTCGATCACCGACTTCGGCGTGTTCGTCGGGCTGCCCGGCGGCATCGACGGCCTCGTGCACCTGTCCGACCTCTCGTGGTCGGCCGCCGGCGAAGCTGCCGTGCGCGACTACAAGAAGGGCGCCGACGTCGAGGCAGTCGTCCTCGCGATCGACGTCGAGCGCGAGCGCATCTCGCTCGGCATCAAGCAGCTCGACGGCGACCCGTTCTCGAACTACGTCGCGACGCACGACAAGGGCGCCGTGGTGACCGGCGTCGTGAAGTCGATGGACGGCAAGGGCGCGGTGATCACGCTCGACGGCGACGTCGAGGGCTACCTTCGCGCCTCCGAAGTCGCGCGCGACCGCGTCGAGGACATCCGCACGCACCTGAAGGAAAGCGACAAGGTGACGGCGATGATCATCAACATCGACCGCAAGAACCGCTCGATCAACCTGTCGATCAAGGCGAAGGACCACGCCGAGGAAACCGAGGCGATCCAGACCGTGAAGGCGGACACCGCGGGAACGAGCACCGGGACGACCAACCTCGGTGCGCTGCTCCGCGCCAAGATGGACAACAAGACCAACGAGTAATCGGGCCCGCGCGATGACCAAATCGGAGCTGATCGACCGCCTTGCGGCGCAGTTCCCGCAACTGGTCGCGAAGGATGCCGAGCTTGCGGTGAAGATGATCCTCGACGCCATGGCCGAAAGCCTGGCGAAGGGGGAGCGCATCGAGATCCGCGGGTTCGGCAGCTTCGGCCTGAATTACAGGCCGCCGCGAACCGGGCGCAATCCGAAATCCGGCGAGAAGGTGCAGGTGCCGGAGAAACATGTCCCGCATTTCAAGGCGGGCAAGGAATTGCGCGAGCGGGTCGACTTCAAGGGTAGCGCATGAGCGGGACGCCCGCGCGAGCAGGGCGGAGCCAAGGCCCGAAGGGTGCGTCTGCGAGCGCGGGTGGCGGCCGTCCATGCGGCCCTACCAAATCAACTCGACCGCTCGGAGGCCGCAGCGAAGCCAGTGACGCTCGGCGCGAACCGCTCGGAGGCCGCCGCATGAGCATCCCCGCGGCCCGATGAGAGTCCTCTGATGCAGATCGTGCGCTGGATCATCGGCTCCACGATATTCGTCGCGCTGCTCTTCCTGTCGCTTCAGAACAGCGAGCCGGCCCATCTCAAGTTCTACAATCTGTGGGAATGGACGGCGCCGCTGATCTTCGTCGTCCTGATTGCGTTCGCGCTCGGCGTCGCCGCGGGGCTGCTCGCCGGTGCCTTCCGCACGTCGCGGGTGAAGCGCGAGCTGAAGCGGCTGCATCGCGACCGCACGCAGGCGGGACCGCTGTCGACCGGTGGTCCGCCGTCGCGCCCTTACGATGGCGCCTGAGGCGGTGACCGCGCCGAACCGCCATCGCATCGGAGCGCCGCGCGCGCCATGATGGAGATCGAGCTCTGGTGGCTGCTGCCGCTCCTTGTCGTGTTCTTCGCGATGGGGTGGATTGCCGCGCGCATCGACATCAAGCACCTTCTGCGCGAGTCGCGGGCGCTGCCACTGTCGTACTTCCGCGGCCTCAACTTCCTGCTGAACGAGCAGCCCGACAAGGCGATCGAGTCGTTCATCGAGGTCGTGAAGGTCGACCCGCAGACGGTCGACCTGCACTTCGCGCTGGGCAGCCTGTTCCGTCGCCAGGGCGAGATCGACCGCGCGATCCGGATGCACCAGAATCTGCTCGACCGACCCGACCTGCCGGCCGACAAGCGCCAGGCGGCAACCTACGAGCTTGCGCAGGATTTCCACCGTGCGGGACTGCTCGACCGCGCGGAGGAGCTTTTCACGCGCCTCGACGGGACGGCCTTCGAACATCCGTCACTCGGCTTCCTTTTATCGATCTACGAGACCGAGAAGGACTGGCCGAAGGCGATCGCCGTCACGCGCCGGATGGAGGCCGTCGCAAAGCAGCCGTACTTCAAGGAGATCGCGCACTACTGTTGCGAGCTCGCGCAGGCGGCGTCGCTCAAGCCGGACGAAGCGGCCGCGCGGAATTACGTCGACCAGGCGCTCGCCGAATACAAGGCGTGCACGCGGGCAACGATGCTCTTGGGTGACCTCGATGCGCAGCAGGGGCGGCTGCCGACGGCGATCGCCACGTGGCAGCGCATCGAGTCGCAGAATCCCGCGTATCTCGCCCTCGTCGCCGAGCGTCTCGCCGACGCGTATCGCAAGACCGGCCAGTCCGCGCAGGGTCTGCGCGTGCTGCGCACGTATCAACAGCAATACCCGTCGCTCGATCTGCTGAATGCGGTGTTCTCGCTGACGCTCGAGGAGGAAGGCCCGGATGCCGCCGCGGCGCTGATCAAGGAGGAACTGGCGCGCAATCCGACGCTGCTCGGCCTCGATCGGCTGCTCGAGGCCCAGCTCCTCGCGGCGCCCGCCGATCGCCGACACGACCTCGAGCTCGTCAAGGGCCTCCTGGGCCAGCACATCAAGCGGCTCGGCATGTACAAGTGCGACCACTGCGGCTTTCGCGCCAAGCAGTACTACTGGCGCTGTCCCGGCTGCGGCAAGTGGGAGACGTACTCGCCGCGTCGCACCGAAACGCCGGATGGCTACGCATAATCCATTGCCCGATGACCCCCACTGAATCCCGCATCATCGTCGCGCTCGATTATCCCGACGCGGCGCCGGCCCTCGCATTGGCCGCCCGGCTCGAGCCCGCCACTTGCGCCCTCAAGATCGGCAAGGAGCTCTTCGTCGCCGCGGGCCCCGACATCGTGAAGGCCCTGGCGGCACGCGGCCATCGCGTGTTCCTCGATCTCAAGTTCCACGATATCCCGAATACCGTCGCCCAGGCCTGCGCCGCAGCGACCCGCCTCGGCGCATGGATGCTGACCGTGCACGCGTCGGGCGGCAGCGCGATGCTCGCCGCCGCACGCAGCGCCGTCGACGCCGCCGCCCACGAGAGCGGCAGGACGCCGCCGCTCCTGATCGCCGTGACCGTGCTGACAAGCCTGTCCGCGCTCGACCTTGGCGACGTCGGCATTTCGGACACGCCTGCCGGACAGGCGAAGCGGCTTGCGCGTCTTGCCGCCGCGAACGACCTCGACGGCGTCGTCTGCTCGGCGGTCGAGGCGCCGACGCTGCGTGCCGCGACGGCGCCGGGATTCCTGCTGGTCACGCCCGGCATCCGGCCGGCCGGGAGCGGCGCCGACGACCAGGCGCGCGTCGTCACGCCCGAAACAGCCATTGCCAACGGCGCCGACTACCTCGTCATCGGCCGCCCGATCACGCGCGCGCCCGATCCGGTCGCCGTGCTCCGCGCGATCAACGCGTCGCTCGCCGAACATCGCGGGAGCGCCGCATGAAGATCACCGTCATCGGAACGGGCTACGTCGGCCTCGTCTCCGGAACATGCCTCGCCGAGGTCGGCAACGACGTGCTGTGCGTCGACGTCGACGCCGCCAAGATTGCAATGCTCGAGGCGGGCGGCGTGCCGATCCACGAGCCGGGACTGGAGTCCCTTATCCGCCGCAACGTCGTGGCCGGACGCCTTCGCTTCACCACCGACATCGACGCCGGCGTCACGCACGGCACGCTGCAGTTCATCGCCGTCGGCACGCCGCCCGACGAGGACGGGTCCGCCGACATGCAGTACGTGCTCGCGGCGGCGCGCAGCATCGGCAGCCGGATGAAGGACTTTCGCATCGTCGTCGACAAGTCGACGGTGCCGGTCGGCACCGCCGACCGCGTGCGCGCTGCGATCGCGGACGAGCTTGCGAAGCGGAATGCGGCGATTCCGTTCGCCGTCGTCTCCAATCCGGAATTCCTCAAGGAAGGCGCGGCGGTCGACGATTTCATGCGACCGGACCGCGTCGTCGTCGGTGCCGACGACGAGCGCGCGATCACGGCGATGCGTGCCGTCTACGCGCCGTTCATGCGCAGCCACGAGCGCCTGCTGGTGATGGACGTCCGCTCGGCCGAGCTCACCAAATATGCGGCGAACGCGATGCTGGCGACCCGGATCTCGTTCATGAACGAACTTGCCAACCTTGCCGACGATCTCGGTGCGGACGTCGAGCTCGTGCGCCAGGGCATCGGCTCCGACCCGCGGATCGGGTATCACTTTCTCTATCCGGGCATCGGCTACGGCGGCAGCTGTTTCCCCAAGGACGTGAAGGCGCTGCTGCACACCGCAACGGAGCATGGACGCCCGCTGCGCGTGCTGGCCGCCGTCGAGGCCGCGAACGAGGCGCAGAAGCATCGCCTCGTCGACAAGATCGTCGCGCGGCTCGGCGCCGACCTCGCGGGCCGCCGCTTTGCGCTGTGGGGCCTCGCGTTCAAGCCGAACACCGACGACATGCGCGAGGCGCCGGCGCGGGAGATCATCGCCGAACTCGCGAAACGCGGCGCAACGATCGCGGCCTACGATCCGGTGGCGATGATCGAAGCGAAGCGCGTCCTGGGTGGCATCAGCGCGTTGACGCTGGTCGCCGATCCGATGGCCGCGCTGAAAGGCGCTACCGCGCTGATCGTCGCCACCGAATGGAAGGAATTCCGCAGTCCCGACTTCGACGCAATCCGCGCGCTTCTCACCGAGCCGCTGGTTTTCGACGGTCGGAACCTCTACGAGCCGGCGCAGGTGCGCGCCGCGGGCCTCGAATATTTTGCCATCGGCCGCCGCTGACCGAACCATCAACCGCTTCCCGCGACCAAGATGACGCAAGAGGAAACGCGTTTTTCGACCTGGGCACCGCGTGCCGCCGCGATGCGGATGCTGATCGTCGGCGACGTGATGCTCGACCGCTACTGGTTCGGCGATGTCGAGCGCATTTCGCCGGAAGCGCCGGTGCCCGTCGTGAAGATCGTGCGCAGCGAGGAGCGCCCGGGCGGCGCGGCCAACGTCGCGCGCAACGCCGCCGCACTGGGTGCGCAGGTGACGCTGCTGACGGTCATCGGCGACGACGAGGCCGGTGCCACGCTGGGGCGGCTCCTCGGTGCGGAGAACGTGCGCACGTCGTTTCACCGCGATCCCGGCATCGCGACGACGGTCAAGCTTCGCGTCATCGGCCGCCAGCAGCAACTGATCCGCATCGATTTCGAGACCACGCCCTCGCACGAGGTGCTGGCCGGCAAGCTCGTCGAGTTCGAGCGGCTGCTTCCCGACACCGACCTCGTCATCCTCTCCGACTACGGCAAGGGAGGGCTCGCCCACATCGCGACGATGATCGGGCTTGCCCGCGGCGCGGGAAAGCGCGTGCTGGTCGACCCGAAGGGCGACGACTGGACCCGCTACCGCGGCGCGTCGATCATCACGCCCAATCGCGCGGAGCTGCGCGAAGTCACGGGCAGCTGGCGCGACGAGGCGGACATGACGGCGCGGGCGCAGGCGTTGCGCGCCGAGCTCGGTCTCGAAGCGCTGCTCGTCACCCGTTCCGAGGACGGCATGAGTCTCTACACGGCGGACGCCACGCTGAACACTCCCGCCGTCACCCGCGAGGTGTACGACGTTTCGGGAGCTGGCGACACGGTGATCGCCGCGCTGGGCGTTCTGCTCGGCGCCGGTGCGCCGCTGCCGGTGGCAATGACGATCGCCAACCGCGCCGCGGGTGTCGTCGTCGGCAAGCTCGGCACCGCAGTGGCCACACCCGCCGAGCTCGATTGAGACACGGTTGAGCGAGCGGGCCGAGGCGGGCGGCTCGACCGGGCAGGTCATCCTCGTCGTCGCGCTGATCGCATCGATTGCCGGCTGTGCGTTCTACCTGATCGCGATCGCGCCCGGCATGCTGGCCGACACGGCGTTCAGCGCGATGCTGCCGGGCGGCCTCGTCCACAAGGTGCGGCGAATGGACGAGTTCGACTGGGAGGGCAGCGTGCTCAAATTAACATGGAAGCCGTTCGCGGCCGTGACCGTGTTCGCGCTGGTCGCCGGCGTCTTCGCGCAGCACGTCGCGCCGGGCGCGCGGACGCTTTCCGAAATCCTGATGCTGTACCGTTGAGCCTCCGGGCACCCGCACCATGGCAAAAGCGAAGACGATCTACACCTGCACCGAATGCGGCGGCCAGAGCCCCAAGTGGCAGGGCCAGTGCCCGCAATGCGAGGCGTGGAACACGCTCGTGGAGACGATCGCGGCGCCGGTGCAGAAGCGCTTCCAGTCCGTCGCCGGCAAGACCAGCCAGGTGCGTCCGCTCGCGAGCGTCGAGGCGCGGCACACGCCGCGCTTTCCGACCGGCGTCGAGGAGTTCGATCGCGTGCTTGGCGGCGGGATGGTCCCGGGCGGCGTGATCCTCCTGGGGGGCGATCCGGGCATCGGCAAATCCACGCTGCTGCTGCAGGCGATGGCCGCGATCGGCGCCGGAAAGAAGGCGCTCTACATCACCGGCGAGGAATCGGTGGAGCAGGTCGCGCTTCGCGCGCAGCGGCTTGGCCTCGTCAACGCGCCCGTGTCGCTGCTGGCCGAGGTCCAGCTCGAGGCCATCGTTGCCGCGATCTCGGCCGAGGCGCCGGAAGTCGTCGTCATCGACTCCATCCAGACTGCCTACACCGAGGCGCTGACCTCCGCGCCGGGGAGTGTCGCGCAGGTCCGCGAGTGCGCGGCGCAGCTCACCCGGCTGGCGAAGCAGCGCGGCATCGTCGTCGTGTTCGTCGGTCACGTGACGAAGGAGGGCGCGATCGCCGGCCCGCGTGTGCTGGAGCACATCGTCGACACGGTCCTCTACTTCGAAGGCGACCCGCACTCGAGCTTCCGGCTGGTGCGCGCGATCAAGAATCGCTTCGGCGCCGCCAACGAGCTCGGCGTCTTCGCGATGACCGAGCGGGGCCTCAAGGGCGTCGCCAATCCGTCGGCGCTGTTTCTCTCGAAGCACGCGCAGGAAGTCCCCGGCTCGGCGATCGTCGCGACGCTGGAGGGCTCGCGCCCGCTGCTGGTCGAGATCCAGGCGCTGGTCGATCCCGTGCAGGGCGCGATGCCGCGACGACTTTCCGTCGGCCTCGACCCGCAGCGGCTGGCACTCCTGCTGGCCGTCCTGCACCGGCATGGCGGGGTCGAAACCGCGGGCTATGACGTCTTCGTCAACGCCGTCGGCGGCGTGCGCATCAACGAGCCCGCCGCCGATCTGGCGATCATGCTGGCCGTCCACTCGTCGCTGGTCGGACGCCCGTTGCCGGCGCGCACGCTGGTCTTTGGGGAAGTCGGGCTCGCGGGAGAGATCCGTCCGGTCCAGCGCGGGCAGGAGCGCATCCGCGAAGCGGTCAAGCTGGGGTTCGAGCAGATGTTAATCCCGAGCATGAACAAGCCGAAACAAGCCATTGATGGCGCAAGGCTTGTTTGTGTCGATCGTGTGGATGCCGCGCTGGAATTCCTGCGTCGATAGCCCTGCCCGATGACCCGGCGTCTGCGCCAATCGCGCAGACCTGCACCGATGTCCTCCTCCTCATGCGGGTCCGCGGCGGCCAAGTTTCTTCGCCTGCGCGCGCCTGCCGCTTGCCATGCGATGCATCTGTCTTATCGCCTGCCCGCATAACCGACGAAGAAATAATCACTTCTGGCATTAAGCTGTGATCGCTATGCTCGGGCGTTCAGATCGGACTCGCTGCCTCACATCCGCGGTCCTGCCAATTCGATGGCCCATTTCACCCGGAGCATCCCCATGAAACGACTCATCCCAGACGCGACCGCGCTTGCGCTCGCCGCAGCATCGCTGCTGGCGGGCCCGGCTTGCGCAACTGACGGCTATTTCGCGAACGGCTACGGCATGAAGTCGATCGGCATGGGCGGCGCGGCCGTGGCCGTCGCCCAGGAGCCGTTTGCCGGCGCCGTGAATCCGGCGTCCGGAGCGTTTCTCGGCAACGAGTGGGAGCTGGGCGCCTCGTGGTTCAGCCCCGACCGGTCGGCGTCCCGCAGCGGCTCGGGGCTCGCCAACATCGATGGCTCCGTCACCAGCGGCAGCAACAATTTCTTCATCCCGGAATTCGGCATCAACTGGAATTACGGTCCCGAGCTCGCATTCGGCATCACTGTCTATGGCAACGGCGGGATGAACACCAACTATCCCGGCGGCCAGATTCCCGTGACGTCGGCATGCGCACAGTTCCGGCAAGGGCAGGGCGCTCCGTACAACCTGCTTTGCGGCAGCGGCAACCTCGGCGTCGACTATTCGCAGCTGGCTATCGCGCCGTACGTGTCGTGGCAATTCCTCAAGGGACAGTCGATCGGCGTCGCCCCGCTGATCACTTACCAGCGGTTCAAGGCCGAGGGCCTGCAGGCGTTCGACAATCCCGGGTTTTCGACGAGCCCGGGCAGCGTGACCAACAACGGGTACGACGATTCCTGGGGTGTCGGCGTGCGCGTCGGCTGGCTCGGCCAGTTCACGGACGCGTTCGCGCTCGGCGTCACGTATTCGAGCAAGATCAGCATGGGAAATTTCGACAGGTATCAGGGACTGTTCGCGCAGCAGGGCGGGTTCGACGTCCCGTCGAGCTTCGGCGTCGGCATCGCGCTGCGCCCGGCACCGCAGTGGCTGATCGCGCTCGATTACGAGCGGATCTTCTACGACGACGTTCCCTCGGTGAACAATCCCAGCGCGCTGATCGGCAGCTGCGCCGCGGGTCAGCGCAGCGCCTGCCTCGGCGGCGACAGCGGCGCCGGCTTCGGCTGGCAGAACATCGACGTATGGAAGATCGGCGTCCAGTACGCGCTGAACGACCAGTGGACGATCCGCGCCGGCTACAACAACAGCGGCAATCCGGTTGAGCCGCAAAACGTCACCTTCAACATTCTCGCGCCGGGGATCGTGCGCAACCAGTACACCGCGGGCGCCACGTGGCGTCTCGACAGGGAGTCCGAGATCACGGGCGCCTTCATGTATGCGGCGAACAATTCGGTGACGGGCCCGAGCCTCTTCGTCGGCTTCGGACTGCCGCCGACGACGACGGACTCGGTCCAGATGAAGGAATATCAGATCGGCATCGCATACAGCCGCAAGTTCTGACAGGGATGCGATCGAGCGGCTCGAGCGCGAAGCTCAATTTCACCCGGCAAACGCCGCCTCCAGCGCCGCGATATCGATCTTCACCATCTTCAGCATGGCGTCCGCGGCCCGCGTTGCCTTTGCACGATCGGGGTCCGCCATCATGTCGGCAAGGACCATCGGCACGATCTGCCAGGAAAGACCGAAGCGGTCTCGCAGCCACCCGCACTGCTCGGACTTGCCCCCGGCGAGAAGCGCGTTCCAGTAGCGATCGAGTTCCGCCTGGTCTTCGCAGTTCACGACGAACGACACCGCGTGGTTGAACGCATCCAGTGGGCCGGCGGCCATCGCCACGAAGGCCTGCCCGAAGAGCTCGAAATCGACGAGCGTCACCGAGCCCGGCGGTCCGCTCGGCGATTCGGCGGGCATCGTCACCACGCGCGTGACCCGCGAGTCGGGGAAGATCGCCGTGTAGAAGGCGGCCGCCTGCTCGGCGTCCTTGGAGTACCACAGAAACGGAGTGATCTTCTGCATGGATGTTCCTTTGCGCCGTGATTGAACCTCGATCGGTCGCCCGTTCCGGGCGGCCGCCGCGTCCATTATGGCGAAGGTCGGAACCCGCGCGATGCAGTCGCATCGACCCCGGGAACGACTGCGCGCGGAGGCCGGGTTGTTGGCAGCGATGCCCAGCCGGTGCGGGGCCGCCACCAGGGGCTGACGGGCCGGTTCAGCCATTCCGGGGACTTCGGACGTCGCACCCGAACTGTCGTATAATTTATATTATGTCAACTTACGGATAGACGCGTTTCACCCGACGCGACCAGCGCATTGATCGCTGACCCGCCCCACTTCCCCCGGGGCTTTCCTGGTCCGGCCGACGATCATCCGCATATCCGCCATCC
>Ga0265331_10000563_pt1 | contig 33374 bp, 30 predicted proteins | sample 41923metaG_FD_202088 | JGI IMG/M metagenome (GOLD analysis project Ga0265331, IMG submission 202088) | Rhizosphere microbial communities from Carex aquatilis grown in University of Washington, Seatle, WA, United States - 4-19-23 metaG | ecosystem: Host-associated > Plants > Roots > Rhizosphere... | reverse complement strand
TCTCCGCGATGGCGCACCAAAAGGTTCTGTCGTTGTTCCGGTTCAAGCAGCGTTCCCATAGTTTCGCTTGAATCACACAGCCCTTAACAACTCCCTAACGCCAACTCTTCATTCACGAGGGGTATAGTTCGCGATCCAGTCGTATTCATGATCACGTAAATCTGTTGGATACCTTAATCCATCCCGCCTATATTGTTTCCGGGTCGTATCAGTCCAGGCCATCGTTTTCTCCGTTTCTTCGCAAAAACAGAGAATCACAACCTATTGATACGACTCAACTACTTTGAAGACAGTCTCTAAGGACTTACTGCGTAAGTCCAAGTTTTCACTTCCTCCCCCTCAGGGGGGGAGGAAATACTTGCCAAACCTTACCCCTTCTCCCGAAAATAATCATGGACTTTTTTAGCGATGGCCGGACTGATCCCTGGCGTGCGGGTCAGTTCTTCCAGACCCGCGCCCGCCACCGCCTTGGCCGAGCCGAAATGGTGCAAGAGGGCACGTTTGCGGGCGGCGCCGATGCCGCCGATCTCCTCCAGCCCTGACTGGCTGATGGCTTTCATCCGTTTGGCGCGATGGGTACCGATGGCAAAGCGATGCGCCTCGTCACGCAGCCGTTGCAGGTAATAGAGCGTGGGGTCATCCGGCGGCAGGTCAAAAGCCTCGCGCCCTTCCATAAAAAACCGTTCGCGTCCCGCGTTGCGGTCGGGACCTTTGGCAATACCGACCAACGTGACATCGGTCACGCCGAGTTCAGCCAAAACAGCCTGCACCTTGCCCAGCTGCCCCGCGCCGCCATCGATCAACACCAGATCGGGCCAAAGGCCGGAGGCGCGGCCCGGATCCTCCTCAAGCAAACGGGAAAAGCGGCGGGTCAGCACTTCCTCCATCATCGCAAAATCGTCGTTGCTTTGCGCGGCGCGGATGTTGAATTTGCGATAAGTCTTTTTCAAAAACCCGTCCGGCCCCGCCGCAATCATCGCGCCAATCGCATGGCTGCCGGAGATGTGGGAGTTATCGTAAACCTCGATCCGCTGCGGCGCCGCCTCCATGCCGAACAAAACGGCGACGCGATCCAGCAATTTCGCCTGCTCCATTTTATCGGACAGATTGCGCGCCAAGGCTTCCTCGGCATTCGTCGCGGCGTGATCGACCAGCCGCTTCCGCGCTCCGGCTTTCGGCACGGCGATGGTGACTTTATGTCCGGCCTGCTCGCTCAACACTTGTTCCAACAACGCGGCATCGTCGGATTTCACATTCAGCAACAACAAAGGCGGCGCGGGTTTGTCGGCGTAAAATTGCGCGATGAAGGCGGCGACGATCTGGGATTCGGGCGTGTCGCGTTCATGGGTCGGATAAAACACCCGCGCCCCGTAATTACGGTCGGCGCGGAAGAAAAACACCTGTACCGCCGTCTTTCCGGCCTGTTGATGTAGGGCGATCACATCGGCATCGCCAAGGCCGATCAGATTGATATCCTGCCGCGCCTGCATGCTGGTCAGCACACGGATACGATCGCGAAGGATCGCGGCCTTTTCATAATCCAGCGCATCGCTGGCCTGCTGCATAGCGGTGGCGAGTTTCTTTTGCACGTCCAGATTTTTGCCCTTCAGAAAATCCCGCGCCGCCTCCACCTGCCGCGCGTAATCATCAACCGACACTTTGCCGACGCAAGGCGCGGTGCAGCGTTTGATGTGATATTGCAAACAAGGCCGCGAACGCGTGGCGAAATTGCTGTCGGAGCAATTTCGTAACTGGAAAGCGCGTTGCAAAAGCGTCAGCGTTTCCGTCACCGCGCCGCTTGAGGCAAACGGCCCGAAATACCAGCCTTTACGATTCCTTGCCCCGCGATGTTTGGCGACTTGCGGAAATTCATGATCGCCGGTGATAAGGATATAGGGGTACGATTTATCGTCCCGCAGCAACACATTGAAGGGCGGCATCAACTGCTGAATAAAATTCGCTTCCAGCAACAAAGCCTCGGCCTCCGTGCGGGTGGTGACAATCTCCACGCTCCGCACCTGCGCCACCATGCGTTGTAAACGGTTGGGCAGGCGGGCGCGTTGCGTATAAGACGTCACCCGCTTTTTCAGATTCTTCGCCTTGCCGACATACAGCACCGCGCCCTTGGCCGAGATCATGCGATAGACCCCTGCCCCCGTCGGCATGGTCTTCAAATGCGCGCGCAGCACATCGGCTCCGGCTTCAAAACCGGACCGGCCTTTGCGCAAAATTGTGGGATCGGAGGCGATGGTCATGGGCTCGATCTTAACAAAAAATTTACCAACAGAAACTGTGGATAAGTCTGTCGATAGAAGTGCAGGACATACGGTGGGACACGCATGAATCAGCCTCTTTCAGCCATCTGCCCAAAAAAGAGGCAACATAGTTAAGTGACTGAAATACATAACACATATTATGACGAAAAAGTGATTTTCCGCAAAAACCCCGTTCACCCACGATTTACCTAGGCTTTTTAAGCTTTATGTGAATAAACCCACGATGCACTGCGACAGGCTTTTGCAAGAGTCAAGCAGGCAGGAGAAATGAACGCACCCACCAAGCACATTAACCTTATTTGGTTATTTGTTACCACAATCATTTTTAAGCATGAACCATTCCTCAGACGTCAGGATCGCCCTGACATCACGGTTGTCAAATTTCTCGGCCATCGCAAAGCGTTGATGGTTCGATGGATGGTCCGAAATAAACATAGGAACCGATTGCGCTTTCTCCATACGTTCAAAAAAATGTCTGAAGCCATGATTATCAATGTATGCGTCGTGCAAACGTTGTAGCCCGCCTTCATCAGCCTGGGTTTCCTGTGCGCGACTGAAATCCATATTCAAAAAATAAGCACTCCATTCAGAAGCGGAGGAAGCCTGTCCAAATATTATATGGATTCCCTCCGCCGTAAACAAATGAGCCAGCGCGCCTTCCATAATATGACGGCGACGCACATGCTCGATTTCATGTGCCAGAATCCCAGCGAGTTCATCCGCCGATTCCGCTTGTTCAAGCAAACCTGAATTAATGGATATTTTTCCGCCAAGCCCGGCGAACGCATTGACTACCGGATCTCTGACAATCTGCACGTCGATGGAAAAAGTCGCATCGTCCGGATAGATGGGATAAAGTCTTGCGACGATTTTTTGTAAAAGCGGTTGCGCCCGGGGATCATAACGGCATTCGCTTTGCGAATGACCCCCATCGACAACTGCGGCGAGTTTCTTCTCCCAACGCCAAGGAATGATATGTGCTAACGGCGTCAAACCCAACGCACAAAAAGCGCCGAACAGGAAAGCGGCAAGAACCCACGCCAGCCCTTTTGATTTCGATGCCGTATGATTTATCAATGATGTACCGTAATCTTTAAGAGAACATAAAAGACCACGAAGATGATGGAGGCGATAAAAGAAATAGGTCCACGCCTAGTTTTGTTGGACGAAGCCATTTGCGCCCTATCAAGCGAAGTACTTCCATCATCTTGCGTGGTGTCCACAAACGTCTCGCGATCCTGAATGATGGCTTGTGGCGGTAAAGCATCAGTACGTGTACCCACACCTGCGATCTTCTTTACGGCAGTACCAATCACCATAAATTCAACCAGCCCGCCGCCAAGATCGTAAACGCGGGTTTTAACCCCAACAACTTCGTCGGCATTACAACTTTCCGCATCCTCTTCGATCCGTTCCAATGCTTTTTCACGCGCTTCGTAAAGCAGCTCTGTCAGGCTATCGATCTGCCCGCCCATCAGACTCTTTAAAGACGATGTAATCCCAGAAGCCAAGCCCAGCGAATAAACCGAAACCCCCATGACCAGTTTGATCGGCAAATAACCGAGATTGACGAGATTCCACATTTCTTCGTTGGTCATATCGCTGGTGACTGGGTCTTGAAGATAATTGTTCAAAGCAGGATGACTTGATGCCGTGCCAATCATGATCATTTCCTGTGTGCCAAGCAGAGGCATAATCGTCGTTTCAATGCCGATTACTGCATTGGCCTTCACGGCTTTGGCCTCATCTTTGATGCGAGTCAAAGCTAAATGTCGGGTATGATCAAATATCTGCGTGTATTGTGGGACCTCACCACGTTTTAATCCACGGAATGCACCGGCGATGTTGCCACCGACCCCAATTGAATAAGCAACATTGCCAAAAACAAAACTGCGCGGTGTAAAACCGGAATCGATCTGGCAGTAAAGTGCCTGCGCATTGGCAGAAGTCGAGAAAGACAAAACATCCGACTTCCCCGCATCAGGTTGATGAATGGTTGACCCCAACGCGATAAATTCCAGATTACCCCCATGATTGATCATATCAAAGGAAACGCCCGCCAAACCTACGCCTTTGTAATGGCCGGCTTCCTCCATCATACGGTTGTAAGCGTTCTTTCGACCGTCATGAACTAGCTTGGTAATTTCCTCAATCTCACCGCCAGCCAGATTGGAAAGACCCGCGCCGATCCCTCTGGAGACACCCAAAGCCAACACATTGTTGCCCAGACAAAGCTGGCCAGCATTGTAGCCCAGTTTTTTTAAACAATATATTTCGTTGCCGGAGAAACCCGTAACTTTGCGATGTTCTTTAACGGTCATATAAAAACACTCCTCAGGTTTATGGCTACATCACCCTACAGCAAAGCCACGCATTCGCCGTAAAGCCCACTACATAAAATCATCCCACCACCACACGGTTTCGCCCGCCTTTCTTGGCTTCATACAAAGCGGCATCGGCACGTTTCAAAAGGGCTTCCTGCGTATCATCGGGCGTTCCTGTTGTGGTGGAAACACCGAGGCTGATCGTTACCGACAACGGTTCCGCCTGCCCTGCCAATGTAATAGGTATATCGGCGATTTTGGCACGCAGACGTTCGGCGATCATCAACGCCACCGAAGCTTGGGTTTCCGGCATGATGGTGATGAATTCCTCACCGCCATAACGCGCGACAAGATCGGATGGACGGACGGCATTAAGAATGCGCTCAACCACCGCCTTCAACACTTCATCACCAGCCGGATGGCCATAGGTATCGTTGACCTTCTTGAAATGATCAATATCAATCATCAGCGCCGAGAGTTCTTTATAAGGACGCTGCGCCTTGGCCAAAAGATGCGGCAAATGCGCTTCCATATAACGGCGATTGAAAGCACCCGTCAGCGGATCGACCAGCGACAAGGAAAGCGATGTCTCATAGTTCTTCCGCAATTTCTCGTAATGGCGACGATGACGCAATTGCGTGCGGGTACGCGCGACCAGTTCGTTATTATCAAGCGGACGCAACAGGTAATCGTTGCCACCGATATCAAGCCCCTTGGCAACCCGCAGCATATCAGCTTCGGTTGCTAGCATGACGATGGGGATATGGCGCGTTACTTCATTCGAACGCAGCTGCGCGCAAATCGTCAACGCATCTTCGTTTTTCAAGTTCAGGCTTACGAACACAATGTCATAAAAGCCGGTGCGCGCCATTGATGCCGCATCCGCAACTTTATTGACGCATTCAACTTGCGCTGACAAACCCGACAAGGTTTTGGTGATAAAATCGCTGTCGCCGCCATCTTCCTCAAGCAACAAAATGCGGCTGCCTGCGACAGCTATATCATTCGTCTTCGACGTATCATCCTTACCCGTGAATTGCAGCGATGTTTTTTCGCGGAGCCGCCATTCATCCATCAAGCCTTTGAGTCGCAGCAAGGAACGCACTCGCGCCATCAACGCCACATCGTTGATCGGCTTGGTCAGAAAATCATCCGCCCCAGCCTCAAGCCCGCGCACACGGTCGACAACATCCGACAACGCTGTAACCATCACCACCGGAATATGCGCCGTGGCGCTGTTGGCCTTTAAAACACGGCAAACCTCAAACCCGTCCATTTCCGGCATCATGATGTCGAGCAGCACCAGATCTGGCGGATCAGCGTCGATTTTCGCCAGCGCATCCAACCCATCAACCGCCGAATTCACGACGTAATATTCGTGTTCCAATTTCGCCGTCAGAAGCTTGACGTTCAGCGGCGTGTCATCGACGACAAGGATGCGTGCAGTCATGGTTTGGCCTCAAGATAACGTTTAACGGTGCTCAGAAACTCGCCGACGGAGATCGGCTTGGATAAATAACCTTCACATCCACCCGCACGAATGCGTTCTTCGTCGCCTTTCATAGCAAAAGCGGTGACGGCAACGACCGGAATGACTTTCAATTCCGCGTCACTTTTCAACCACTGCGTCACTTCGATGCCAGAGATTTCCGGCAACTGAATATCCATCAGGATCAAGTTCGGTCGATGCTCCCGCGCAAGCGCCAGAACATTGGTTCCATCACGCGCATGCAGCGTCCGGTACCCCTGCGCTTCCAGCAGATCACGAAACAGCTTGGCGTTCAGTTCGTTGTCTTCAACGATCATAACCAGTTTGTTGGCGGGAGCATTCATGATATTAACAACGCGGTGCGGGTAAGGGTTCAAGCGCGCGTAACGTTCCCGCGACGGAGAAATCGCCGTAATCAATCCGTAGGTTCCGCACAACGCCGTTGGCCAATATGGTTAGATCCATTTCATAATCGGGCGTTCCGGTTTCGCTGTCGAGCTTGAAAAAGGCCATATGCACAGGCCAAGCCGTCCCCTGCAGCAACGCATGGGAATCAAGCTTGTCATCAACCGTCACTTTGGCTGCAAGGCTTTGCGGCGCGCCGATGTAAACACTGACATCGTTCGACCCGTCTTCATCCGTGCCATCAAAAACGCGGCGCGTGAAAAATGTTTCACCGGCCAAAGCCCGTGCGATGATTTCACGCGTATGCATTGATGGGAAAACCGCGTCGGCGGGCAAGGTCGCGGTTTTCTTTTCGGGGTTACTGTAAATCACTTTGCCGCCGCTGGCGGAAAGCTCTGCCTTGCCACGGAAATTGTCGGTTTCCTTGCCATCGGCGACACGGCGTATATTGAAATTATAGCGTTTGCCGGCTTTCGCTTCCCAGGTCACTTCCGTGCTGGTGACATTCGACGTATCGCCTTGCGCATAATTGAAGTGCAGGCCAAGACGTTGTTGCACCGCCCAAGCATCGCAGACGTCCGACCATTCGAACACCATGCGCCCCGAAACATCGGCGACGTTGCTACCGTTTTTCGTGGAAACGAGGGTCATGTCATAAATCGCCCGATGCGGCGTTATAACCGCGCCATCCATTTTTGCCGGAACAGCCGCACCTGCCGTTAACGGCGGCGCAGCACAGGCCAAAACCGGCGCGACGGCAATCACAACAAAGAGACAGGCAACGGAAAAGCGCACGCGATCCTCTCGCATAAAAGATAAACCATTAAGCCCGAGCATCCTTAATATAAGGTCAACAATGTGTTAAATTTCAGCCACATACGCGCCGCCGCCAACGGCAAATAACGCCACCCTAGGCAAGAAAAACCCTGTCTGCGCACACAAATGCATGATCACCTACAAACGGCTTATATTTTTATAAATAATATCAACATGTTATACACTTGATGCACCTGGCATGACTTTTGCTTGAAAGTAATTTAGGGCCTTCCACGATCTACATACAGGGACTAGGATCATGCACAGTATTTCTCTCGCAGAAGATATAGAACCCATGATTGCAAGAAATGAAATATTCAACCCATTTTCATCGACGGATTTTCCGAACGCGATCTCTTCGGTCGACAATCTTGCGGAAGCCCTTCAAGCCCTTAGCGAAGCCGAGCGCGTCATGCGCACCCAAGCCGAACATATCCGTCGTCTGGAAAATATGGCGATGACGGACGAACTGACTGGACTTCTCAACCGTCGCGGGTTTGTCATGGCTTTCCAACGTGAACTCGCTCTGGCACGGCGCAACAGTGCTGCCGGTGGCGTACTAGTCATGGTCGATCTTGACGGCTTTAAAACCATCAATGATCAATTCGGCCATAATGCAGGCGACGACTATTTGCGGGCGGTAGCACAGGCTTTGGTCGGCAATGTGCGCTCCAGCGACCTCGTGGCCCGTCTCGGCGGCGATGAATTTGCCGTCTTGTTCACGCATATGCCGGAATCCATGGGCCAAACACGCCTCGCCAAGCTGGAAAACAGCTTTAACAGCCGCACCATGCAAACGGGCGATCACACCCTGCCGCTTCGCGCCAGCTTCGGGCTTTCGCATTACGATGGTATGGAAACACCGGAAACCATTCTGGCCAATGCCGACCTCAAGCTCTACGCCCACAAAGCCGCCCGCCGCGCCTCAGCGTGATTTTTACATCTTATGTGGGATGTTTCACATGAAACATGCAGGGCTGTTTGTTAACTTTTTATTTTTAACGTGATTCGGGCTTTTATCTTTTTAGCCTTGGAATCAAACACATTATGACTTTCGTTCCTTCGTGGCGCGCTGCTTTGTGTGTCGCTTTTTTATGGAGCGGCCTGACCTCCTTATCTGCTTCAGCTGATGAGGATACGCCGCTTCGCGCCCTGCCCGAAATCACCAGCACCAACGGCGTTCTGACCGCAACGCTGGAAGCCAAGGAACAATCCATCAAACTTGGCCGACTTCACTTCGACGGCATGACGTATAATGGCGATTATGCCGGACCGGTTTTGCGCGCGTATCCGGGCGATGTTCTACGAATCAAACTGATCAACCATTTGTCAGAACCGACCAATCTGCATTTTCATGGGTTGCATGCGTCGCCGCTGGCAAAAGGCGACAATATGCATATCGTCGTCGAACCCGGCCAAAGTTTCGATTACGACGTCGCCATTCCCCCCAGCCAGCCCCCCGGCCTTTATTGGTACCACACGCATATTCATGGCCGCGCCCAAGACCAGATCAGCAGCGGACTCAGCGGTACCTTGATTGTCGAAGGCCTTGAAAAACAATTGCCCCAAATAGCCAGTTTGAAACAACATATTTTTGTTTTGAAAGATCACACCTTCGCCGAAGCCGATAACCCCGACATCAAGAATTTGCACAAACTCGCGCAAACGATGAATGGCCAGTTGTTTTCAACCCTGACCATGCGGCCCCATGAGACGCAGCTATGGCGTTTCTCCAACCAAAGCGCGAACCTGTATTTCCATATCGCGTTAAAGGGGCATAGGTTCCGTATTATCGCTACCGACGGTGTCGTCACCAATAAGGAAATCGTCGCCGATGTTCTGGATCTCGGCCCATCTGCACGCATCGAAGCTTTAGTCGATGCCGGAGATGCGGGCACCTATGACATCGTTTCCGAACACACGATGACGGGCACAGGCGATCAGCTAGTTCTGGAACGCACCTTGGGGCGGGTTACGGTCACGGGGAAAGCAACAACATCGCTGGCGACACTTTCAACTTTCCCAGACAAAAAAGATTTACGCGCCAGCACGATCAACGAACGACGCACTTTTACCCTGACGCAAGCCAATGATGACAAGAATTTTTTTATGAACGGCAAACATTTCGACCACACCCGTGTCGACACACGCGTGCCGTTGGGGAATATCGAGGAATGGACGGTCAAGAACGATACCGACGACATGCATGTTTTCCACATTCACCAGATTCATTTTCAGGTGGCGGCCATCAACGGCAAGCCCCAGCCCTTTAACGGCTATGTCGATGCTGTACGCGTTCCAGAACGTGGGGATGTCACGTTACTCATGCCCTTCACCGAACCACAGATTGTCGGCACCTTTATGTATCATTGCCATGTTCTGAAGCATGAAGACGGCGGGATGATGGCAAATATCGAAGTCTATGATCCGAAGCAGGATCACGACGTCACCACGCCACACCACCACGCGCCGTAAATCACGGCCCCAGTATCTGTCGGGCTTTGGCGCGATAGGCGTCGGCTTTCACATTGTCGCCGAGATAGGCGTAAATTTGCGCCAGCGTCTCATAAGAACGGTAGAAACGTGGTTCGATCTCCACTGACCGCTCCAGCTGCGCGATGGCTTCGGGCATCTCCTCGCGCTGATCGGGCAAGCCCAAAAGTGCCAAGGCGAGATTGTAATGGGTTTCAGCGTAAGTATCGCCTTCCTTGATGGCGCGGTGATATTCCTCAATCGCTTTCTGCGTTTCGTGCCGATCCATATAGGCGGTCGCCAGATTGTTATGGGCACGCGGCGACACGACGCCATAAGAAAAAATATGGGTGTAGAAAGTCACCGGATCGCGCCAGACATTGTTCTGGTCATAGGTCCGCGCCGACAAGGCAACGATAGCGATAAATGTCACGCCAAAACTGGCATAGCCAAGCCACGTTTTACCAAAACGATCCAGCAGCACCACCGCCGTTTGCGCCAAACCAAGGAACAGGCCGATGGTCGGCAGATACATCCAATGTTCGAGGAACAATGAATTCATATAAAAGAAAATGCCCGAATTCGGCGCATGCGCCGCCATGAACCACAGCAAACCCCAACTGAGGGCCAAGCCGCGTCTGGTTTTCATCGACCACAGAATATGCGCCAACGCCGCGACAAGCATCACCAGTCCAGTCACGGCAGGCACGGTGGTCAGGTTCAGATGCAGGGGAAAAGCCCGCTCCATATGCAAATCCACCGGCCAAACCAGAAGATTGGCGTAAGCAGGCAATGTCGCCAGGAAAGTCGAGAACCGCACAAAAGGATCAACGGCATAAAGTTTCAGCGACGCATATTCCGGCATTTGGAAAAGCTGGCGATACCGTTCAGGCCCATCAAAATCCGGCGACGACACGCGCCATGCAAGGAAAACAACGGTGATGATCCAGAGGGGGAGAGTGGCGCCAATTTCTTGTGGCGTCATCCCGACGCAAGTCGGGATCCAGCGTCGCGCGTCGGCGCAACCAAAAGTCTTAGGCTCGCTATCGCTCGCGCTGGATCCCGACTTGCGTTGGGATGACAATTCTTGTTGATCATCTTGTACTTTCACCAACCACCCGCACACCACCAGCAACGCCGGAAATACCACCGCTGTTTCTTTGCTGAGGAGGGAGAGGAGAAAGAAGGGCACGCTTTTCATCACGCTGCGTTGTGTCAGCTGCGGCAGGGCGACATTCAGGCCACCGAGGCAGAAACACACAAACAACGGATCGGCGGTGCCGCTCATATAGGTTACCGCTTCGGTATGCAGCGGATGCAACGCCCAGAGCAGCATCCCCAAAATCGCCGCCCGCGCATCAAGGCCGAGACGCAAGGCCAACCGATAGCCAAGACAGGCATTGGCCGCATGCAACCCGACATTCAACAGATGAAACCCGAAAGGCTGTTCGCCGGTCAGTTGGAAAATAATGAAGTAAAGGATGTTCTGCATCGGGCGATAAAACCCGCCCGCGATATGCGCCCCTTCGGTCGTCGAAGCGGTGAAGAGATGTAGAAAATGATCCCACCCGCCACGCAGATAGGTATTCAAACGAATGAGCAGATCATCATCGAACAAAAAAACATTGTCATAAATATTGGAATAGGCCGCGAAAACCGCGAAGGCCAGAAAGGCGTACGGAACAAAACGCGGCACGGATTCAGACCGTGCCGAAAGGGACGTTTCAATGCTCGACAAGGGAGGACACGCTTCTGCGGTTAAGCGCCAATTCTTTTTCGCCTTGGCTAGCTGGGGCGGGATTCGGATTTTCGATACTGTCGGTGATAATCCGATCCGGATCAATATCCAAAGCGACGAGATAATCCTTCACCGCCTGCGCACGACGCATACCAAGCGCGAAGGCACTGTCCGCATCCGCCATTTCGTGCGCATCGACAAAACCGTCAATTTTGATTTTGTCGGCAGGATGCGCCGCAAGCCACGCCGCCTGACGCCCGATAAGCCGCCGCGCCACCGGCCCAAGCGTCGCCTCGTTCGCGGGAAAAGTGACGGTGTCAAAAGGCTCGGCATAACAATGGCGGCCCGCCTGATAGGGTTTGCCGGAAGGACAGACCGCATGGCGCACCGTTCCGGCATCGCGCCAGCCCAAGTGATGGGAGTTGGAGGGTTGAAAGACGCTGCATGCCGACAGCAGCATAGCCAAAATCGCCGTAAAGACACGTTTGTTCAGCAAGAGAACCTCGCTTCGACATCGCCCTGACGGAGGGGATGGTATCAGGCCGTCATCGCCATCGCCACAGGGCGTTGATAGAGGGCGAGGTCGAGATAATCTTCGACCGCCTCGGTGACTTCTTCCAACTGGTTGGCGAAGAAATGGCCTGCGCCCGGCACGATGCGGTAATCAATGACCACACCGCGCTGGCTGGAAAGCTTGGCGACGAGTTTAGCGACGGAAGCTTCCGGCACGATTTCATCCGCCGCGCCATGAATGATCTGGCCAGAAGCCGGACATGGGGCGAGGAAGTTGAAGTCGAGCATGTTGGCTGGCGGCGCAACCGAGATGAAAGATTCGATTTCCGGACGGCGCATCAGCAATTGCATGCCGATCCACGCGCCGAAGGAAAAGCCCGCGACCCACACGCTGCGCGCGTTGCGGTTGATGCTTTGCACCCAATCGAGCGCGGAAGCGGCATCGCTGAGTTCGCCTTCGCCACGGTCATAGGAACCTTGGCTGCGGCCAACGCCACGGAAATTGAAACGCAGCGTCGCGAAATCGCGTTCGGCGAAGGAATTGTAAAGCTGATAAACAACTTTGTTGTTCATCGTTCCGCCATGCTGCGGATGCGGGTGCAAAATCAACGCGATAGGCGCGGTCGGCGACTTGCCGGGGCTGTAACGACCTTCAAGGCGACCGGCAGGACCGGGGAAAAGAACTTCAGGCATGGTACCCTTTGCGTGTTACGAGGCTTGAAACCATTACTTCTCGGATGCAAAAACCGTAAAAATCTGGTATGGTAAGCTCCCTTTGCAGGATTTCTCACCGCGCCGTCACTGTAGCACAGGCGGGGGGTGCGATTTCAAGAAGGTAATTCACAGCAATATCAAATGGTTAGCTGGAAAGCCCCACGGACAATGCCGATGAAACCGAATAAAAACAATTGCTTACACCGTTGTTCCGGCTGCGTATCGGAGCAACCTCCAGCTGTATCGGTCATTGGCTAAGATGATCTATCTCGACCACAACGCGACCACGCCGATGAAACCTGCCGTTATTGCGGCGGTGGTTGAGGCTATGGGGCGTTGCGGGAATGCGTCGTCGACGCATCGTTATGGCCGCATCGCGCGGCGTTACCGTGACGAAGCGCGGGCACAGGTCGCGGCCATGGTCGGCGTAAAACCGACACAAGTCATTTTCACCAGCGGCGGCACCGAATCGAACGCCACCGCGCTGCGCGGCATTACGGCCCCGCAGATCATCACATCCGCTATTGAACATTCGTCGGTTCTGGCGAACACGCCGGAGGCCACGCGCCTGCCCATGAATAACCAAGGCGTGGTTGATCCTGTCGCCGCCGAAGCCCTGTTCAAAAACGCACCGCGCGGGTCGTTGGTATCGGTCATGCTGGCGAATAACGAAACCGGCGTGATCCAGCCGGTGGCGGAACTGGCGCGGCTGGCCAAACAATATGGGCATCTGGTTCATACCGACGCGGTGCAAGCGGCGGGGAAAATACCGTTGGATTTCGCCGCGCTTGGCGTCGATGCGCTGACTTTGTCGGCGCATAAAATCGGCGGGCCGCAAGGTGTCGGGGCGTTGATCGTGCATGAAAAGCTCACCCTGCAACCGCTGATCAAAGGCGGCGGGCAGGAAATTAACCGCCGCGCCGGAACTGAAAATGGCGCAGGCATTGTCGGCTTTGGCGTCGCGGCACAATTGGCCGCCGATGATCTGATCGCCACACCGCGCCTCACGGCTCTGCGCGACGAATTGCAACAAAGACTGACGACGATTGCTGGCGATGATGCGCTGGTCATCGGCGCGGCAGCACCACGTGTCGCAGGCACGCTTTGCATCGCCATGCGCGGCGTCGGCAGCGAAACGCAAGTCGCCGCCATGGATCTGGCGGGCGTTGCCGTCAGCGCGGGGTCGGCGTGTTCCAGCGGCAAAGTCAAAATATCGCATGTGTTGCAGGCGATGAATGCGGCAGCGGATGTGGCGGGATCGACGCTGCGCATCTCGCTGGGATGGAACACAGAAAAAACGGATATCGAACGCTGCGCCGAAGCGTGGCAGACGATTTACGAACGCACGAAAAAACAAAAATCACAAGCGGCTTAACGGGAGAAGGTTATGAGTTTCAATGTGGTGGGTCTGAACGAATTTGCCGGCCTCGCGAATGGCGAGTTTCATTGTTGGCTGTGTCAAAAACCGGTATCAACGCGCGCGCTTTTTTGCCACAATTGCGGCACGGTACAGCCGGTGCGCGACATCGATCATTTCGCCCGTCTTGGCATGGAACGCCGCATTGATATCGATATGGATTTGCTGGACCGGCAATATGCCGCGCTGTCGCGCACCCTTGACCCGCAACGTTTCCTGATCCGCGGCATGGGCGAACGCGGTCACGCGACCAAACAATATGAAGCGTTGAACGAAGCCTATGAGGTTTTGCGCGAACCGTTGAAGCGCGGCCGTTACTGGCTGGCGTTGCATGAAAAAGAATTCGAACGCGACGCGTCGGCCAATCCCTTTGTCCTCGAACTCCGCGCCGAACTGGATTCCGCCGCCGAACCTTCCGCCTGCGACCGTGTCGCCCAAAAGGCCGGACAGGCGATGGAAAACGGCATCATGGGCTTAATGCAATATCTGCGCGGCCAAGACTGGCAACTGGCCAACGCGACCTTGATCGAACTCGACGGTCTGGAATCCATCCTCGGCGACGTGCGCAGCAAGCGCGAGACGATTACGGGTGGGACAAGGTAAGATTGGTTGTTCGCCGCGGGCCAAAGACTGTCGGCGGTAAAGGAACCAACCGACCTATGGTGTTGGGAATAACTCCTTGGTCAGGTTTTTGCGGTTGAGAAAAAACCATCGAAGCCCCGACAAACATGGAACGCACCAGATTTCTTGCCGCTGCATCGGTTCTCAGCACATTGGCCGCAGCAAAAAGTCCGGTGAAACCGGCGCTGGCCATTTGCCCCGGCATGTGACTCAGCCCGCCGAAGACCGCAACGACCCCATTCGCCAAGGGTAAAAAGCGATTGCGTACAATTTGCGTTTTACAGGCATCCATAACGCAGCTGATCAAAAGACCGAGGCTGGAAGCTATTGTCGCGGGAACGTCAACGGAACCCGTCAAAGCCATTTGCCATACCAAGGACGATGCCGTTCCCATGAGAAAGAAATCGCGGGCAATGGCAACCTGATTGCGATCATGTTTTGCGCGATCCATAGCCTCAAACGTAAAAAGACCTAGCGTGCGCAATATGACGAATCCAAGGGTATTCACAGCATTTAGATGCGTAGGCGTGACGACGGTAAAAATCTCCCGCATTTGATCAGCCAAGAACAAGCTACACGGAACCAGAAGGGCGACCCGCGCAAGTTGTCGCCCTTTCAAACCCATCCATTCCGATGAGTCGCGCACACAGGACAAAGGTAAGCCGGTCAGGAAACCTGCGATCTGAAAGGCAGAAGAAATATTATCGTTCATAGTATGCGATCAAAAAAATATGGCGTTTTTCCAAACAGCCCATTTTTGATAGCACAAACTATCTTTAATCGTATGGTTAAAATACTTTCTTACCCTGTTTATTAACCCACCAGCCACCCTGCCAAATCCTGTTTCGCGCGGTCGGTGTAGAGTTTTTTGCGTTCGCGGGCGCCGTTTTTGCCGCGGATTTCGGGAAGCGTCGGGAACAGGCCGAAATTGACATTCATCGGCTGGAACGTTTCCGCCGAGGCGTTTTCGGTGATGTGCGCCAGCAACGCGCCAAGCGATGTGGTGCGCGGCGGCGGTGACATCGCTTGGCCTTGCGCTTCGGCAGCGGCAAAACGGCCCGCGAGCAAACCGATGGCGGCGGATTCGACGTAGCCCTCCACCCCCGTGATCTGTCCGGCGAAACGGATATGCGGCTTGGCTTTCAGGCGGAGCGATCCGTCCAGCAACAACGGGCTGTTGATAAACGTATTGCGATGCAACCCGCCAAGGCGGGCGAATTCGGCATTTTCCAAACCGGGGATCAGGCGGAACACCCGCGACTGGTCGGCATATTTCATCTTGGTCTGAAAACCGACGAGGTTATAGAGGGTGCCGAGGGCGTTATCCTGCCGCAGCTGCACCACCGCATAAGGCCGCCCCGCGACATGCGGGCTGGTAAGGCCGACGGGTTTCATCGGGCCGTAACGCAACGTATCGACGCCGCGCGAGGCCATGACTTCGATCGGCAGGCAACCTTCGAAATAGGGCGTGTTCTTTTCCCATTCCTTGAAATCGGTTTTCGGCGCGTCGATCAATTCGCGGATGAAGTTTTCATATTGCGCCTTATCCATCGCGCAATTGATGTAATCGCTGCCGGTGCCGCCCGGCCCGACTTTATCATAGCGCGATTGCATCCACGCCTTGCTCATATCAATGCTGTCGCGGTGGACGATGGGGGCGATGGCGTCGAAGAACGCCAGCGAATCCATACCCGTCAAGGCGCGAATGGATTCCGCCAGCGGCGCGGAGGTGAGCGGCCCCGTGGCGATGATGGCGCTGGCCATGTCGGCGGCTTCGGGCAAGGCGGAAAGTTCTTCGCGTTTGATGGTCACCAGCGGGTGCGACTCCAACGTGGCCGTTACCGCCGCCGAAAAACCGTGGCGATCGACGGCGAGCGCGCCGCCCGCGGGAACCTGATGCCCGCCTGCCGCCTGCATGATCAGCGAGTTGCAGCGGCGCATTTCCTCATGCAGCAAACCAACCGCGTTATAGTCGCTGTCGTCGGAACGGAAGGAATTGGAACACACCAGTTCGGCACACTGATCGGTCTGGTGCGCGTCGGTGGCTTTGACGGGGCGCATTTCATGCAGCACCACGGCAACGCCGCTCTGCGCAATCTGCCAAGCGGCCTCACTACCCGCGAGACCGGCGCCGATGATGTGGATGGGGTGAATAGGTTTTGTCATTGGTGAAATAAAATCAGTTGTTTGTTGGATTAATGAAAGCTGTAGATGTATCAGAGCACCCCTCCCGCGGGAGGGGTGCACCACCGTTCTTATTGCAATAGTTACTTCACATCCGCCGCGACGCGCATGCTCACGATCTTGGTGGGGTCTTTGACGGAGCCGTTGTTGAAGGCGCCACCGGCTTTGACCGCGTCGACATGTTCCATGCCGGACACGACTTGGCCCCAGATGGTGTATTGGCCATCGAGATAGGGGGCGGGATCGAAGCAGATGAAGAACTGGCTGTCGCCGGAGTCGGGGTTGGCGGCGCGGGCCATCGACACGGTGCCGCGCAGATGATGTTCGGACGAGAATTCGGCTTTCAGCTTCTGGCCGGAACCGCCGGTGCCGTCGCCGCGCGGGTCGCCGGTTTGCGCCATGAAACCGGGGATGACGCGGTGGAAGGAAAGACCGTCATAGAATTTCTGACGCGCCAATTCCTTGATCCGCGCGACATGGTTCGGCGCGAGGTCGGGACGCAGCTGGATCACGACGCGGCCCGCGGGCAGGTCGAGATAAATCGTGTTTTCCGGATCAAGTTTGGTATCGGCAGCGGCAGCGGTCATCGGGGAAACTCCCAAAAAAACGGTGAGAATGAAAGCGAGAAGGGTTTTCAGCATGGGCTTGTCCTTCCTATGGCTCGGCGGTTGTTTTTTCTTCGGGCGGAGAATAGGCTATCTGCCGGTTGGATGCCATAGTTTTTGGAGATGAGAAATTTCTCAATCAAATACACAAAATTCTCCTTTATCGTCATTCCGGCGAAAGCCGGAATCCAGCGCACGCGATAGCGTGCATGAGACTCTTGGTCGCGCAGACGCGCGACGCTGGATCCCGACTTTCGTCGGGATGACGGTTATGTTTGTTGGAGCAACACTTTAATGAACCGCGCTCTCCTCCTCGACCGTGATGGTGTGGTGAATGTCGATCATGGCTATGTCGGACGGCGGGAACAGTTCGATTTTATGCCCGATCTGTTTCCGTTTTTGCGCACGGCGCAAGACCTTGGCTATCGTCTGGCCATCCTGACCAACCAAGCGGGGGTGGCGCGTGGCTTTTACACGGCGGCGGATTTTGACGATTTGACCCAATGGATGGTGGGCGAACTGGCACGGCAAGGCGTGGCGGTCGATCTGGTGCTGGGTTGTTTCGAACATCCCGAAGGTAGCGTCGCGCCTTATGTGCGCGACAGTTTCTGGCGCAAACCCAATCCGGGGATGGTGCTGGAAGCGACGCAACGGTTACGCGCCGATCCGGCGCGGTCGATTTTCGTCGGCGACCAGATGCGCGATATGGAAGCGGCGGCAGCGGGTGGTATCGGCCATCGGTGGCTTCTGGGCAAAGAAAGCGCGGCGGCGGATATTGTCGCGGTGCGCGATTTCGACCACGCGCTGAAACTTATTCGTACTTTCTAAGATTGGTCGGGAAAGAACCGGCCGTGGCACCGTCGGTTTCAAGGCCACCGATATTCCGCAGGAAGAAGTGGAAAAGCACCGATGTGCCCGAATTGATCCCGACATTCTGCGTATCCGATTGCGATACCGTGAGGGAATAGTTGAAACATTCATCACTATAGGCGAGCGAAGCGTCGGAGGTACGCGGCCCCGGATCGGGATCAAACCCTTGCGCATGTTCGATACGGAGATTCCAGTATTTGGCGAAGGTCGATGTGAAGCCAACCGTGCCATTGTCGATCTTCTGGAAAACCCCATTGGAGCCGAAACTGAAACCGGAGGTGTAATTAACATAAGGCCGGAAGACCGGCGCACCGACCGACAGCGCGGCATATTGCTGTTGCGGGCTGAGGGATTTACGGTCGAGACGGAAGCCGTAATTCAGATCGAACCAATCGGTCGGCGTAAAGCCAAGACGGCCAACCCAATCCGATTGATGGCTGGCCAGACCCGATTGGGTGGTGAAGCTGTCGTTCGGGGTAAAGGCGTAGCTTTGACCGCCGAAGAAATCGATACGGCCACCGCTGTCGGTGGTGATCATCTGGCGCAAGCCATAGGTGATGCGGCTGCCGCCTTCGATCAGATCATAGCCGGTGAACCGGTTCGGGGCGAAGAGATTGCTTTCGTCGAAAGCAACCGTCGGGCTTTCTTCGATCGGCTGTTTCACGCTGTTGTAGAAGGACGGCGCGAGGGTGACGCCGACAATCGGTTCCAGCAATTGCTGATACCCGTCACCGTGACGACTGAGCGGATAGCTGGTCGTTGCGCTGGCTTGTTCGAACTGCCGCGCGAAGGCGACTTTGTTATACACCGCGCCGTTGCCGCTGGGATCGACGACGTTATCGGCGGAATAGGCATCGACATGCAGCAGCCCCGACAGATCGGTGACAAGGCCGGTTGTGTTGGACACCAGTTTACGATCCCACCCGCCATTAAGGGCAACGCGCCGCGTGTCGGGGCCTTGCTGCGCCAGAACCTTGCCGTTGTTGTCGCGCATGGTGAACAGCGTGTTACCTTCCAATGACCAACGTCCGCCGAATGTTTGTCCGGGCTCACCGAACGCGCTGAACACCGCCTGCGGCAAAACAATCGGCTGTGCGCTTTGCGATCCGGGGCGCAGATCCTGAAATTCGTAATTATTGACGGCGGCATAATCGCGGCCACGGAAACCTTCGATATAATTGCGCGTCGTCAACCCGTCCGGCGAACCGTAATGATAGCGCGGCAGATAGCTGCGGTCGGAAACCAGATTCACATCGCTGCCCGCCCGCCAGACATTGTCGATGTTGTACAGAAACTTGCTGAACAGATGGCCGCGAAACTGGTTGCCTTTGTCGATGCCGGAATCGCTGACAAGGTCGGCATGGGTGATGCTGCCATTCACTTTCAAATTGCCGTTGGCGAAACGTTCGCGATATTCGCCGCTGAGTTGCAGATTGTCGGTCTGGCTGAAGGTCGTCGCGACGATGGCGTCTTTGTCCGGCGCGATGTCGAAATAATAAGGCGTGCGCACGAAGGCACCGAGCGTCGGGGTATAGCCCGGCGAAGGCGTCAGAAAACCCTGACGACGGTCAACCGTCGGATCGGGGCTGGACATATAGGGGGTGTAGAACACCGGCACGCCCGCGAAATCCACCGTCGCGTTATGGTAATAGATTTCATGTTCGTCGTTATCATGCACGATCTGCTTGGCACGTAATTGCCAGAGCGGCGGATGGTCGGGGTTTTCCTTACAGACATTACAGGATGTGTAGGAACCTTGATCGGCGACGATGTAACGCCCATCGTAACGCTGGATATTCTGCGCGGCGAGGCGCGAATTGTCGGGAAACAAAATCCCGACATTCTGCGCAAAGGCTTGCTTCATATCCCCCGTGACATCTTCGGCATCCGAAAATTCAACCTCGCCCGACGGGGTGAGCATGGCGACATGGCCTTCGGCATGCATCAGGTTATTGCGTTGGTCATAGGTAACTTTGTCGGCATGCAACACATAACCGCCGCGCGCGATTTCGACTTTGCCCGTGGCGGTGACGATGCCCGTCGCCTGATCCGATTGCATCGCTTTCGCCGAAATGATGGTTTCTTTATCAGCCCGATCCGCCGTTTCCGCCAAGGCAGGCAGAGCCACCGCCAGCCAAGCCACAAGGCTTGCCGTGCTGATAAGAGTCAAACGCGCGAATCGCGGAAAAGATGCCAGAAACAGCATGCCTTAGGCTTGCCAGAGCAAGGCGTAAACGACAAGCGGGTTTTAGGGGAAGAACCTCGTAACCTTGTTTGTGTGGCGACCATAGACAGCGGCGCGATCAAGTTCCCCTCCCCTGCGGGGAGGGGTTAGGGGCGGGGTTTTGGCAACCATCAAGCGCGCTATTGAAAGTGTAGGATTACCCCAACCGACACCCCGCCCCTTGCCCCTCCCCGAAGGGGAGGGGAATACTTATGCGCTGTTGGATAGGTAACTTACGGAGCAGGCGCACCCGCCACGCACGCGGCTTGCGCTGCGGGTTGTTGATGCTGACGCAGACAGATTTCAGTCCTGTCTAAGGGGCGCGTGGTGTTGATGGCTTTATATGCACCCACACCTCCTGCAACCAACACAAACGCCGCAACCAAAGAGCCTCTCCAGCCACTTCCCTTTTTTGTGGTTTCAACACGCGGATTTTGTCTGCGTCTTGTCGGTTCAGAAATCACTCTGAACTCACCATAATATAGTTCATCTTTTCCAGTCGATGCAGAAGGAAGAGTAACAGGCAAATTTGTCGGTGGTGGCGGTGGCGGCGTTTCCGTGTTTGCGCGATACGTCTCCCTAACCGCCGCAAGCGGAAGATTTGTTTCTCGCCTCATAAAATCCCCCCAACACTATAATTCCGGTCTATATCCCGCCGCCGATCATACCCGAAAAACATGCAACTAAAGCGCGGTTTCTTTTGGTGGGGGTGATGGTTAATATGATATAGGACGTCGTTCCTATAAGCAGAAAACAGCGGGTTGTGCCCTATGAACCTTACCTTTTTTACCCCCAAAATCGTTACCGTCCTGCGCGAAGGCTATAGCAAGGCCAAGCTGCGCGCCGATCTGATTGCCGGATTAACCGTCGCGGTGGTGGCGTTGCCGCTGGCCATGGCGTTGGCGATCGCCAGCGGCGCGTCGCCGGATAAGGGGTTGGTGACGGCGATTATCGCGGGCGGGCTGATCTCGTTGCTCGGCGGGTCGCGGGTGCAGATCGGCGGGCCGACGGGGGCGTTTGTCGTCGTCGTGTTCAATGTCATCGCGCATCACGGCTATGACGGGTTGGTGCTGGCGACCTTGCTGGCGGGGGTGATTTTGCTGGTCGCGGGCTATGCCAAGTTCGGGCAGGTGATCAAATTTATCCCGCATCCGGTCGTTACCGGCTTCACGGCAGGGATCGCGGTGATTATCGCCTCCAGTCAGGTGAAGGATTTCTTTGGCCTGTCGCTGGCCAAGGTTCCGGCGGATTTCATTCCAAAGTGGGAGGCTTATCTAACCAATATTGGCACGACCAGCCTGCCGACGTTGGCGGTTGGTCTGGGGTCGTTGCTGGCGATCATCGCCTTGCGCCGCTTCGCGCCGAAAGCACCGGGCTATCTGATCGTCGTCGCCATCGCCGCCGCCGCCGTCGCTGTTTTCCATCTGCCGGTGGAAACGATTGGCGAACGGTTTCCGGTTCTGCCGTCGGGATTACCCATGCCGTCCCTGCCGGTTTGGTCATTGCAGAAAATTCAGGAAGTATTGCCGTCAGCCTTCACCATCGCCTTTCTGGCGGGGATCGAGGCGTTGTTGTCGGCGGTCGTCGCCGACGGCATGACCGGCTTCAAGCATCGCCCGAATCAGGAATTGGTGGCGCAGGGCTTTGCCAATATCGCTTCGGCCTTTTTCGGCGGCTTGCCCGCGACGGGCGCGATTGCGCGCACCGCCACCAACATCAAAGCGGGCGGGCAGACGCCGTTCGCAGGCCTTTTCCACGCCGCGTTTTTGTTGCTGTTTGTTTTATTCGCGACATCGATCATGGCCTATGTGCCGATGACCGCGCTGGCGGCAATTTTGTTCATCGTCGCGTGGGGCATGAGCGAGGTCGGGCATTTCATCCATATTTTCAAAATGTCGCCGAGCGACCGCAATGTGTTGTTGCTGACTTTTTTCCTGACGGTGCTGGTTGATCTGACAGTGGCGATCGGCGTGGGGGTGACGCTGGCGTCGCTCCTCTTCATCCGCCAGATGAGCAAATATGTGGAGATTGAATCGCAAGGCCGCCGCAAGACCGATCAATTCAGCGACCACGCCGACAGCGACGATGAAGACACCAGCCAACGCGCCAAATTGCCGAAGGGGGTCGAAGTGTTCCGCATCGCGGGGCCGGTTTTCTTTGGCGTCGCGGGTGATCTGCTCGACACGCTGAAATCCATCGGCCAGATGCCGAAGGTTTTGATTTTGCGCATGCGGTTGGTGCCCTATCTGGACGCCACCGGCGCGACGGTGATCGAGCATATGGTCAAAACCTGCGCCACGCGCGGAACCAAAATCATATTCTCCGGCCTGCGCCCGCAGCCGATCAAAATCCTCGACCACGGCCATGTGCATGCCGGAAAAGATGGCGTCATTTTCGCCGCGACTTATGAGGAAGCGGTGAAGACAGCGCATGAAATTGTTGGCGAAGGGTGAGGCCCCCTTCTACCGCCGCTTGATCGCTTCCACTGCCAGACGGTCCACGCGTTCATTTTCGGCGTGGCCGTTATGGCCGCGCACCCAGATGAATTCCACCTGATGCGGCTGCATCGCCGCTTGCAAACGTTGCCAGAGATCGACGTTTTTCACCGGCTTTTTATCGGCGGTTTTCCAGCCACGTTTGACCCAGCCGGGCAGCCATTCGGTCGCGCCCTTTTGCACATATTGGCTGTCGGTATGCAATTTCACGCGCGATGGTTTGGTGAGGGATTCCAGCGCGACAATCGCCCCCATCATTTCCATGCGGTTGTTGGTGGTCGAGACTTCACCGCCGGACAATTCTTTTTCCGCCCCATTGCAGCGCAGCAAAACGCCCCAGCCACCGGGGCCGGGATTGCCGCTGCAAGCGCCATCGGTGAAAATATCGACGAGGGGTGAGGAAGATGTGTTCATGATGCTTGTCTTATAGAAGATGAAACTTTAACAAGGAAGGGGTTGAAACCTTCGGAAACCGCCTATGCATATCACCCTTATCGGCATGTCGAATATCGGCAAAAGTCATTGGTCGCATCACCTTGCCAACACGGCGGGGTATGAACGGGTCGGTTGCGACGATCTGGTCGAAGCGCGACTGGGCAGCGAGCTGACTAAGCACGGTTTTCGCGGCATTCACGATGTCGCCAAATGGATGGGTCAACCCTATGACACGCAATATGCCGAAACCAGCCGCATTTATAAGGAACATGAACAAGCGACGATGCTGGATGTGATCGCGCGGCTGCGCAGCTCCACCACCCCCCTCGTCATCGATACGACCGGCAGCGTGATCTACACCGGCGACGCGATTCTGCAAGAGCTGAGAAAACTTAGTCAGGTGGTTTATTTCGAAGCCTCGCCCGACCATGTCACACAACTTTTCGAACGTTACATCGCGCATCCAAAGCCAGTGATCTGGGGCGATTCCTACCAACCCAACACGGGCGAGACGTCCGCGGATACGCTGCGCCGTTGCTATCCCGCCTTACTGAAAGACCGCGCCGCGCGTTACCAAGCCATCGCGCATGTCAGTGTGCCCTTTGCGGAGCACAAAGCGGTAAGCGCAACGTGGAAGGGTTTGGTGGAGGGATAAGACCTTTTATTCCTTACCGCCCAGAATCCCATTGATGAAGGTGCTGAGGCCTTTGGAGACTTCTTCGCTGACCCCGTTGGTCCAATCCGCGCCGCCGGACAGGAGTTTGCGTTCGGGCAAATTGGCTTCGGCTTCTTCCATATAATCGTGCCATAGCGAGGCGGGCAGGCTGCCGCCGGTGATTTTGCGCATGGGGCTGTTGTCGTCGTTGCCGAGCCAGACTCCGGTGGTGTAATTGCCGGTAAAGCCCATGAACCACGCGTCGCGGTAGTCGGAGCTGGTGCCGGTTTTGCCCGCCACGGCGCGATCTTTCAACGCCGCGTGTTTGCCGGTGCCGGAACGCACCACTTCTTCCATCATGTCGGTCAAGGTGCCGACCGCGCTTTCGCTGACCACTTGCGGCGGGTTGACGTCGGTATGGCGGTACAGAACCTGCCCCTGACGGCTTTGGATTTCCTGAATGGCGTAGGGGGCGATGGCGCGGCCACCGGCAGCCAAGGACGCGTAGGCACTCGTCAACTCCATCGGCGTGACTTCGCTAGCGCCGAGCGCGAGGGCCGGATCACGTTCGAGCGGCGAGGTGATGCCAAGCGCGCGCGCGGCCTCGATCACCTTGGCCGCGCCTGCGTGTTGGAATACGCGTACCGCCACGGTATTGATCGATTCCGCCAAGGCTTCCCGCGCCGTGACATTGCCGCGATATTTGCCGTCGAAATTTTCCGGCGACCAGTGGCCGAGGGTGATAGGTTCGTCGGGAATGATATCATCGGGGCCGAGACCCTGTTCAATCGCCGCCAGATACACAATCGGTTTGAAGGCGGAGCCTGGCTGGCGCATCGCCTGCGTCGCGCGGTTGAACTGGCTGGCGCCGTAATCGCGGCCACCCACCAAGGCTTTCACCGCGCCGTCATGCGCCATCGTCACCAACGCCGCTTGCGACACATCATGCCCGTTTTGCTTGGCAAGGATCGCGCCCACATGCCGTTCCGCCATACGTTCGAGGGCGAGGTTGAGCGTGGTTTTCACGATGATGTCTTGCGAGGTATCCTGAACGAACGGTTCGATCTGGTCGGCGACCCAGTCGGCGAAATAACGCCCGTCGCCTGCCGATCCGGGTTTGTGGGCGGGCAAGGCCGTGCCCGCAATCGCGGCGCGGCGTTCGCGGTCGGTGATGTAGTCAGCCTCCACCATCGCGTTCAACACCGTTTTGGCGCGATCCATCGCCAGCGCCGAGTCATGCAAAGGCGAATATTTGGATGGCGCGCGCAGCAAACCGGCGATGATCGCGGATTCGCGCAAATTAATGTCATGCGCCGATTTGCCGAAATAAGTCCGCGCCGCGGCATCGACGCCATAGGCGCCGCTGCCCAGATAAACGCGGTTCATATAGGCGGTCAGGATTTCATCCTTGCTGTAATAATGTTCCAGCTCCAACGCCAAAATCATTTCCTGCACTTTGCGTTTGGCGGTGCGGTCGGGGGAAAGGAAAAGATTTTTCGCCAATTGCTGCGTCAGGGTCGAACCGCCCTGCACCAGATGCCCCGCCACCACATTGCGCGTCGCGGCGCGAAAGATGCCCAGCAGATCAATGCCGAAATGTTTGTAGAAACGACGGTCTTCGATGGCGATGATCGCCTCCGGCAAATATTTCGGCAGATCATCAAGCGTCATATGGTCGCCATACAGATCGCCAAACCGCGCGAACACGGTGCCATCATCGGCTTCCAAGGTGATGGAGGGACGTTTCTTGGTCTGCGTCACCTGATGGATGTCGGGCAGATCAAGGGCGCAATAACCGATATACAACGCCACCAAAAACCCGCCCCAGATCGCCAGCAGCAAGGCGGCTTTCAGCAACCACGCGCCGATGCCGGAACCGGAAGAACGGCGTTTGCCGCCACCACGGCTCCCGCCACCGCTGCGCGTTTTCTTGCGGCGGGGTTTTTCGTCGTCATCATCACTTTCAACGGGGCGTCGTTTCTTGGCCATGGCAATCCTGATCGGTCAGACAGCTGAACATTATCAGGAATTGTGGCGGGGGTAAGACAAAAAGAAATGGGATGAGGGGGATGACCAAAATGGCGGCCCGCCCGTCTTCGCCCTGTGGGCTACAATGTGGCATTTCTCAAACGCGCAGCGTTTGAGAAATGGTGCCGATGGAGGGAATTGAACCCCCGACCTTGGCTTTACGAAAGCCCTGCTCTACCCCTGAGCTACATCGGCGCGGGATGGTGAATAATGGGTTTAGGCGCTTGCGTCAATCATTGGCTTTACGCTTGGTGCCATAGAGTTCCAGCCGGTCACCCACCAGATCATAGCCCAAGTCGCGGGCGATTTTCTTTTTCAGGTTTTCCAGCTCTTCATTCTGGAATTCAATGATTTTGCCGGTTTTGACATCGACCAGATGATGGTGATGGCTATGTTCGTCGCGTTGCTCTTCATAACGGGCGCGGCCATCGCCGAGATCCAGCTTTTCGATAACGTTAACTTCTTCCAGCAAACGCATGGTGCGGTACACCGTGGCGATGCTGATCTTCGGATCGACGGCGACGGAACGGCGGTAGATTTCCTCGACATCCGGATGGTCGTGCGCCTCCGACAACACACGGCACATGACGCGCCGTTGTTCGGTCATTTTCAGGCCGCGTTCGATACAGAGTTTTTCAATACGTGTCATTTTTGTTTTTTCGCCAACCCTTGAACTTGCGAAGCCGGACCAAATTAGCCCATATTCAGACCGCATGTAACCCCCTCTTGCCATATCGGGCGTGCTTGCTTATGAAGTCTGCATTCGCTTGTGGAGATAATGATGCCTTATGTCGTGACCGAAGCCTGCATCCGTTGCAAATATATGGATTGCGTCGAAGTGTGCCCTGTCGATTGTTTTTACGAAGGCGATAACATGCTGGTTATCAGCCCCGATGAATGCATCGATTGCGGTGTCTGCGAACCGGAATGTCCGGCGGAAGCGATCATTTCCGACACCGACAAAGAAGCCGAAAAATGGCTGGAGATGAACCGCGATTACGCCGCCAAATGGCCGAATATCACGCGCAAGAAACCCGCCCCCGCCGATGCCGACGAATGGAAGGGCAAGCCCGACAAATTCAAGAATAATTTCAGCGAGGCACCGGGCGAAGGAACGTAAATTGGTTAACCGATTCCGATTTTATTGGTAAAAACCGGCTTAATCGTTAACGTCCCCGTGAGTCGACAACAATCTAAGCCATTGATTTTACTGTGAAAGCAATTTCGCTGCGCGAAAGCTTTGTAATAATCCCTAAAAAATGGTATATAAATACCTGTATCCGGTCGAACGTTCAAAACATTACGACAACATAATCATCCGTCATGTTGTCTTGATGTTCTGTTGTTAAAGACGTCGACCGTTTTGGGAACAGGATCACAGGAAGGAACAAACAATGGCTGAGAAGTTGGAGTTCAAAAAAGGTGATTTCGTTGTGTATCCGGCGCATGGCGTCGGTCGCGTGGAAGGCATCGATACGTTTGCGGTCGCTGGCGAAAATGTCAGCCTCTATTCGATCGCGTTTGAACAAGATCGCATGCGCCTGAAAGTTCCTGTTGCCAAAGCGAAAAGCTCGGGCCTCCGTCGTCTCAGCTCGCGCGATCGTATCAAGGAAGCGATCACCACGCTGCAAGGCCGTTCGAAGATCCGCCGCGTGATGTGGAGCCGCCGCGCGCAAGAATATGAATCAAAGATCAATTCGGGCGATCCCGTCTCCATCGCCGAAGTGGTGCGTGATTTGCATCGTGGCGCGGAACAGCCGGAGCAATCCTACAGCGAACGCCAGATTTATCAGGCCGCTCTGGAACGCCTCGCCCGCGAATTGGCCGCCGTCGAAAAAATCGACCAGGTCAAAGCGACGCAGAAACTGGAAAATGTGTTGACCAAGGAACGTGAGAAGAAGGCCGCCTAAAACATATTCACGCATGGCTTACCATAAGGGCGAAGCCGCAAGGCTTCGCCCTTAATTTTTAAAAACTTTTTAAAACTAATTATGGCTAAACCGAATATAACATCTGATGCGCGCAACGAGATTGTGCGCCGTCATCTTTCTGTGTTGGAAAGACAGTTTTCTGACGACATCGACAGAAAGCTGCCCGAGCTTCTTTACACCACAGATGCGCTTACAAAAATGACAACCACCACAGCCAGACTAAAGCTGGCATGGGGTGTCAACGAGGCAAATCTCACAAAAATTATGGGTAAAGTTCATCCTGGCGATAGAATAATCAATCTGCACCAGCACCTTCGCAGGGATAACATCAAGGCACAGAACATCCTTGATCTCTTCATTACCTACCCGCGGCTTATTCTAACATCTACCAAAACATTGTTGTCTAAGATCAAACTGGTAACGAAATTGCTTATAGACAAGGATTTACGGGCACCACCGGATCAGGAACCCATGAATTTTCGGGAGGCATTCATACTGTGTGCGACCAATGCCAGCTATGCCAAACTTTTCGACCGAAGCGATGTGCATATATATGAAACCGCCCTTATGACTAAAATTCTGGGCGATAGCGTTGTCTTAACCCTTCGGGAAAATAAAGGGGGGATGCTCATCGAATTAACCCCCGCTTGCCGGAAACAGAAAATTGAAGAGGCTCTTACAACAATAACCCGTAGAGAGTGGAATAAAGTAAGCCACCTTGCCCATAAGGCAAATATTGAAACTCCCGCTCATCTATCAGGGGTTCATCCACATCGTAACGATAATGGGCTCATGCGGATGGGAGAATGTGATATGGCCGACTGTGATTAGAACATCATCATAATTAAGGGCGGGATTTTGCGATCCCGCCCTTTCTTTTTTTTCGTAATCGCGGCGCGGCTTATTTCTTCGTTGCCTTGGCAGGCGCATCTTTCGATGTCACGGTTGCGGCGGTCATGGTGTATTCGATCATGACCTTGCTGCCGACTTTGACATCGGCGGGAACCGTGGCGGTGCCGCGGTCAATTGTCCATTTTTCCTTGCCCTTCTGCACCGTGATTTGATCGGCGGTGAGGTCGAGGACGGGGCCGGTGACCTGATAGGTTTTCGGCGCCGCGGCGGCAGGCAGCGCGACGAGAGCGACAACGGCAAGCATGCTGAGGAAGCGAGCGATTTTCATGGGATTCTCCTGAAGGGGTGAGGGGAGCGAATAGGAACGATGCTAACCAGCTTCAGGCTTTTGGCAAGGGGTTACCCGCCGCCATAGCTTTGAATCAGACTGCCGGAAATCAGGTACCAACCATCGACCAGAACGAAGAAAATAATCTTGAACGGCAGAGAGATGATCGAGGGCGGCAACATCATCATGCCCATCGCCATCAGGATCGAGGCCACCACCATATCGATAATCAGGAAGGGTAGGAAGATCAGAAACCCGATTTCAAACGCCCGCCGCAATTCGGAGATCATAAAGGCGGGGATCAGGGCGCGGATCGGCACGTCTTCCTTCGCCTCGGTGGCGTTGGGCGCTTTGGTCGCGTCGCCGCTCTTGCCCGCTTTTGACGCGTCGGGCTTGGTGGTTTCGGTTTTGTGGGTTTCGTTCTTGCTCGCCGCTTTGCTGATTTCCACAAACAGCTCGATGTCTTTTTCGCGAGTGTGTTTCATCATGAATTCGTGAAACGGCTCGATCGAACGAGTGATCGATGTTTCTTCGTCAATCTGGTTATTCATCAACGGGCGCACGCCGTTTTCCCACGCCGCATCAAAGGTCGGTTGCATGATGAACAACGTCAGGAACAAAGCGAGGCTGACCAGAACCACGTTCGGCGGCGTTTGCTGCGTGCCGAGCGCGGTGCGGAGGAAGGACAGCACCACCACGATACGGGTAAAACTGGTGACCATCACCAGAATGGACGGCGCCAAGGACAGAACCGTGACCAGCAGAACCAACTGGACCAACTTGGCCGAGGTTGTCGGCCCCTGACCCAGATCAAGGTTAATAGCCTGCGCCCATGCCGGATGCGGCAAAAACGCGGCCAGAGCAACAAGCGCGAGGGTAAAAAGGCGCGGGAAGGACAAGGGAAACTCCACAAAGCTATGAGGACATAAGTGAAGCAAAAGCGGTAGAATCCCCCACCCGCTTGCGGGAGGGGTTAGGGGTGGGCAGGGCGTGTAAGCTGGGTGATTTCTCTCCAATTCTGAATCTTTCGATTCCGAGTGGCAAACTACCCGCCCACCCCCAGCCCCTCCCGCAAGCGGGAGGGGAGTTACAGCGCGTTCGCGGCAGCTATCACCCACCATACTTAGACCTCCGATTCTTAAAGGATCACGCCCCCCAAGTCCATGCTGTTCATCGGGCGGCGATCTATGCTAAATCCTGTCCTTATGAACGCACCCGTCGCCCGTCTGCCGATCCTGAAAGGTGAAGGCAATCTTGCGCTGTATTTGCAGGAGATACGGAAATTTCCGGTTCTCGAAGCGAATGAGGAGTTCATGCTCGCCAAATCGTGGAAAGAGCATGGCGATCTGGACGCCGCGCATAAACTGGTCACCAGCCATCTCCGCCTCGTCGCCAAGATCGCGCGGGGCTATCGCGGCTATGGGTTGCCGCTGTCCGACCTGATTGCCGAGGGCAATGTTGGCATGATGCAGGCGGTCAAACGGTTTGATCCGGATCGCGGCTTTCGTCTCGCCACCTACGCCATGTGGTGGATACGCGCCGCGATACAGGAATATATTTTGCATTCATGGTCGCTGGTGAAAATCGGCACGACGGCGGCGCAGAAAAAGCTTTTCTTCAACCTGCGCCGTTTGAAAGGCGAGATGAAAGCCATCGACGAGGGCGATCTGTCGGCGGAGCAGGTGCAGGAAATCTCCGAACGGCTCAACGTGTCGGAAGAAGAAGTGGTGAATATGAACCGCCGCCTGTCCGGCGGCGATCAATCGCTGAACGCCCCGCGCCGCGCCGATGGCGAAGGCGACGATGAATGGCAGGACTGGCTGGCCGAACCGGAAGACAATGCCGAAGTGCGCATCGGCAATGCCGAGGAGCTGGATCAACGCCAACGTTTATTGACGCAAGCGATGGAGGGCCTCAGCCCGCGCGAACGCGACATCATCATCGCCCGCCGCCTGACCGACAACCCCGCGACCTTGGACGACCTGTCCATACGTTTCGGCGTCAGCCGCGAACGCGTCCGCCAAATCGAATCCCGCGCGTTTGAAAAACTGCAAAAACACATGAAACTGGCGGCGGAGCGGAGTGGGTTGATATCTTTGAATTAATGTGGAGCCAAACTAACGCACTATTAACCAAGAATATGATACGATCGTCAGGTATTTGATATAAAAAGACAGACGCCATGTCCTTATACCGAAGCACCTTATTATCTTTACCGGAAAACACCGCGCCGACCCCCGTGATCTCAAAATTCGGTGTCCTGTCCTTAATATTTAATTTCGAGGATGCAGCTATCAGACAAGTAATTTCTGAAATATTGGCGCACAAGCTCAAGCGCATTGGCTCTGACAAAAATGACAGGGGAAATTTGATACAAAATTATCGGTCATCCTTTCTTCATGGCACAGCGACATATGGTCGTGATCGTTCTTTAGACGCAAGACAATTTCAGCTCAATGCCGCAACGGTCGATCGCTTGACGAAGGATCTCGATATTGTAGTAAAAGCTAACGGCCAGAAAATGTCTATGCTCGCCCTTGTTCACAGGGATATTCTTCATATAACCGATCCGATTCAGAAGAAGGACGCCTTGGCCGCCTTTGAACTAAGCGTCGCTACGTTGAAAAAGATAAAAGGTATCTGGTCTTTCACTTACGATGACGAGCATGGCATCAAATCGATAAAGCTTGACGGAAAACCTGTGAAACACGATGAGGATCTATGGGAATTTGGAAAGGCTATGCAAAAAGCCTTGACCAATCGGTCAGCCATGGATGGCCTGCTTTCAGGTTATGAGATAGATAGAGACGAACCGACAATCGATCCCACCCCAACACAAAACCCTGTTAAAATGACATCGAGAAAACCAACGCATAAGACAGCTAAATCCGTATCACCTACTGTGTGATTGCTTTTCAGGGACACCTCAAAAATCGACCTTGCACGATTTATTATAACTTATTGATAATAAATAACTATATTACCAGTGATCGCTGATTTCTTTTGCACAAATCATTAGTGTTTTCACACGCTCTCCGCTACAGTAACCGCCCGACTCAAGAAGTGGACTTTTTACCAAATCCGGCAGGGGGTTAGGCCTCTTTTCCGGTTGTTATTTTAGGTGCAAAACGACATGACCCAAGCCGCTGAAATTCTTCCTCCGCAAGACGACTATGGCGCGGATTCGATTACTGTTCTGCGTGGTCTTGATGCGGTGCGCAAACGTCCGGGCATGTATATCGGCGACACCGATGACGGTTCAGGCCTGCATCACATGGTGTACGAAGTCGTCGATAACGCGGTGGACGAAAGTCTGGCGGGGCATTGCACGCGCATCGATGTGATTTTGAACGGCGACGGTTCCTGTACCGTGCGCGACAATGGGCGCGGCATTCCGGTCGATATTCATTCCGAAGAGGGCGTGTCGGCGGCGGAAGTGGTAATGACGCAATTGCATGCGGGCGGCAAATTCAACCAGAATTCCTACAAAGTCTCCGGCGGTTTGCACGGTGTCGGCGTTTCGGTCGTCAACGCTTTGTCGGAATTTCTGGACTTGCGCATCTGGCGACAGGGCGCGGAATACACCATGCGTTTCAAGCATGGCGTGGCCGAGGCTCCGCTGAAGCAAGGCGGCGCATCGGACAAAACGGGGACGGAGATTACCTTCCTGCCCTCCCCCGCCACCTTCACCAAAACCGTGTTCGATTTCGACACGCTGGAACATCGTTTGCGCGAATTGGCGTTCCTCAATTCCGGCGTCAATCTGAACCTGACCGACGCGCGTGGCGCGGAACCGAAGACCGTCAATTTGCATTACGAAGGCGGCCTGAAAGTTTTCGTCGAATGGCTGGATCGTTCCAAGCAAGCCGTGCATCAACCGGTGATCGCCTGCCGTAAGGAACAGGATGGTATCGTCGTTGAATGCGCCATGCAGTGGAACGACAGCTATCACGAAAACACCCTCTGCTTCACCAACAACATT
>Ga0265331_10000561_pt1 | contig 33535 bp, 31 predicted proteins | sample 41923metaG_FD_202088 | JGI IMG/M metagenome (GOLD analysis project Ga0265331, IMG submission 202088) | Rhizosphere microbial communities from Carex aquatilis grown in University of Washington, Seatle, WA, United States - 4-19-23 metaG | ecosystem: Host-associated > Plants > Roots > Rhizosphere... | reverse complement strand
CCCCCATCCAGCGGGTTCGCGCCGCCCGCACCGCCTCGCGCACCCGGGACGGTGCGGTGCCGCCGAAGCTGGTGCGGCTGGCCACCGAGCTGTCCACCGACAGCACGGCGCGGGCGTCGTCGGTAAGGCGCGGCTCCACCGTCCGCATCTCGGCGAGCGACAGATCCTCCAGGCCGCACCCCTTGTCCTCGGCCATCCGCACCAGGCGGCCGGCGACGTGGTGGGCCTGGCGAAACGGCATCCCCAGCGCCCGCACGCACCAGTCGGCGATGTCGGTGGCGGTGGTGAACCCGGCGCCGGCAGCGGCGCGCAGGGTCGCGGCCTCGACCCGCATGTCGCGGACCATGCCGGTCATCGCGGCGATCACCAGTTCCATGGTGTCGGCGGCCTCGAACGCCGGCTCCTTGTCCTCCTGCATGTCCTTGGAATAGGCCAGCGGCAGGCCCTTCATCACCACCAGCAGGGCGGCGAGGTCGCCGATCACCCGGCCGGTCTTGGCGCGGACCAGTTCCGCGGCGTCGGGATTGCGCTTCTGCGGCATGATCGACGAGCCGGTGGTGAAGGAATCGGACAGGCGCACGAAGCGGAACTGGGCGCTGGTCCACACCACCAGCTCCTCGGCCAGGCGCGACAGGTGGACGGCGCAGATGGCGGCGGCGGCGAGGAATTCCAGGGCGAAGTCGCGGTCCGACACGCCGTCGAGTGAATTGGCGGTGGGCCGGTCGAACCCCAGGTCGGAGGCCACCGAATGGCGGTCGATGGGGAACGAGGTGCCGGCCAGCGCCGCCGATCCCAGCGGGCATTCGTTGAGGCGGACGCGGGCGTCGGCGAGGCGGCCGCGGTCGCGCCCGATCATCTCGACATAGGCCAGCAGGTGATGGCCGAAGGTCACCGGCTGCGCCGCCTGCAGATGGGTGAAACCGGGCATCACCGTGTCGGCGTGCTCCTCGGCGCGGTCGATCAGGGCCGCCTGGAGGCCGGCCAGCGCTCCCGCCATGCCGTCGACGGCGTCGCGCACCCATAGGCGGAAATCGGTCGCCACCTGGTCGTTGCGCGATCGCGCGGTGTGCAGGCGCCCGGCGGCCTCGCCGATGAATTCGGCCAGGCGCGCCTCGACGTTCATGTGGATGTCTTCCAGCTCCGGCTTGAAGACGAAGCGGCCGTCGTCGATCTCTTGCAGAACGCGGGCAAGGCCGGTGAGAATGGCGTCGCCGTCCGCGGCGGTCAGCACGCCTTGGCGCACCAGCATCCGGCAATGGGCCTGGGAGCCCCGGATGTCCTGGGCGTAGAGGCGCCGATCGAAGTCGATCGAGGCGTTGATCCGCTGCATGATGGCGGCCGGGCCGCCGGCGAAGCGGCCGCCCCACATCTGCGACGGCGCGGGGGTGTTGGTTTCGTCGGTCATGATTTCGATCGGAGCAAGATGAACACTTCGGGACCCATCAAAAGCCTGGCTGCGCTGGTTGGATTCGGCCTGGCGGCGGCCGTCGCGCTGACCATGCTCAATCTCGGCGGCGACCCAAGTTACACCGGATCGCCGGCGAACCCAAGTGCCCGCGGTCCGGTCGCCGCTATGGCCGTGGACAGCCGCCCGCCGGCCGCGCCGATGGCCTTCGCCGACGGCGCGGGCAGGACGACGTCCCTGGCCGATTTCCACGGCCGTGCGATCCTGCTCAATCTGTGGGCGACGTGGTGCGCGCCGTGCGTGGCCGAAATGCCGGCCCTCGACGCGCTGCAGGCGCGCCTCGGCGGGCCGTCGTTCCAGGTGGTGGCGGTGTCGCTCGACCGCGGCGGCGCGGCGGTGGCGCAAGCGTGGATGCAACGGAACGGCATCCGCCACCTCGGCGTCTATGCCGCCGATGCGGTCGAGCACCCCGATGCGATGCTGCCGACCTCGGTGCTGATCGACGCCCGCGGCCGGGTCGCATGGACGGGCCTGGGCGCGCGCGCCTGGGACGCGCCCGAGGTGGTGGCGGCGGTGGCGGCGGTGGCCGACGAAAAGGCGGAGAACCGCAAAGGAGATGGATCGGAATAGCCGCTCCATCTCCGCCAAGCCCGAGCGGCGTCTGAGCCAAGGTTTCCGCGGACGCGGAAACCCAACAGAACAAACAAGGCGACGCACTTATTTTCACGCGTCGCCTGAGTTTCAGCCGTCGACGCGGACGATCACTTCGACCCGGCTGATGTTGAAGCCGCTCGGTGCATCGGGAACCTTGGTCAGCCCGATCATCTCGGCCGGGATGTCGCACAATTTTCCCGACTTCTCGTAGAAGAAGTGATGGTGGTCGGAATTGTTGGTATCGAAATACGAGCGGCCGGCATCGACCACGATCTCGCGCAGCAGGCCGGCGTCGGTGAACTGGTGCAGGGTGTTGTAGACGGTCGCCAGGGAAACCCGGATGTTGTTGGAGACCGCTTCGGTATGCAGCTGCTCGGCCGAAACGTGGCGATCACCGCCGTCGAACAACAGGCGGGCCAACGCCAAGCGCTGCCGCGTCGGCCGCAATCCCGCCGCGCGGAGGCGATCGAGGGCTTGGCTGTAGGGGCGGATGCTGACCATCGTCATCACATGGTCTACCTTGTCATTGGTTTAAAGAGCAACGCTAGCACAAAAGTATATGGGAATCAAAGCTAGGGTTCATACCCGATGGCCGTCGAGGCGCCGGGCGTGGCTGGCGCCCTTGGCGATCTGTTGCTTGAAGGCGCGCGCCAGGGAGCGGTCGAACAGGCGTCCCAGCGCGGCGCCAAGCCCGGTGCCGAAAATTGCGCCGCCGCACCCCATTGCGGCAGCCTACTCGCCGCTGGCGATGCGCTCCACCAGCTGGCGCACGGTGGGAATGAAGCCGCCGGCGTAGAACGGGTCCTCGCCGAAGCGGTAGGCGTTGTGGCCGGCGAACATCAGTTCGTTCTCGACGTCGCCGCCATGGCAGACGTTCTGCAGGGTCTTCTGGATGCAGAAGCTGCGCGGATCAGCCTTCTTGCCGGTGGTGCCGGTCTCGTTCTGGGCCCAATTGGAGAAGCTGCACTGGGACAGACAGCCCATGCATTCGCGCTGGTCGCGGCGGATTTCCTCGGCCTTGCCGTCGGCGACGAAGACCAGGGTGGAATCGGGGGTGCGCAAGGCTTCGGCGAGGCCCTCGGCCATCCACGCCTCGGCGCGGCTCTTGTCGTGCGGCGTGACCCAGACGGCGCGGCGCCGCGCCCCCACCGGCATTTCGGCGAGATGCTCGCCGACCGGCTCGTTGGAATAGGCGATCTGGTGGGCGGAGCGCTGCACCAGGTCGCCGATGAAGCCGTTCTTGACCGCCGACGAATAGAACCCGGTGGGGCTGAAGCGGTGCAGCAGGATGTCGCCGGGCTTGAGGTTGAGCAGACGGTGCTTCCAGGCTTCGGATACCGGGCTCTCCTTGGTCAGCAGCGGCCGCGTGCCGTACTGGAAGGCGATCGGGCCGAGTTCGGGATTGCCGATCCAGTCCTGCCATTCCTTCAGCCACCAGACCCCGCCGGCCATGAAGATGGGAATGCCGGCCAGGCCGCACTCGGCCATCACGCCGCGCAATTCGCGCACCCGCCCGAACGGCGCCTCGGGGCGCGCCGGATCTTCGGAATTGGTCAGGCCGTTGTGGCCGCCGGCCAGCCACGGGTCCTCGTAGACCACGCCGCCCAGCAATTCGCGGTACTTGCTGTAGGCGCGCTTCCACAATGCCCGGAAGGCCCGCGCCGACGAGACGATGGGATAGTAGTAGACGCCGAAGCGGGCGGCGATCTCGGCCACCCGGTAGGGCATGCCGGCGCCGCAGGTGACGCCGTGGATCAGCCCCTTGGCGCCTTCGAGGACGCCGTTGAGGATTTCCTCGGCGCCGCCCATCTCCCACAGCACGTTCATGTGCAGGCGGCCCTTGCCGCCGGCGGCGTCGTGGGCGATGCGGGCCTGGGCGATGCCGCCCTTGATGCCGTAGGCGATCAGTTCGCGATGGCGCTCGGGGCGGGTGCGGCCGTGATAGACCATTGGCATCCACCGGCCGTTCTCGTCGTACATGTCGGCATTGACGCCGGAAAACGTGCCGACCGCGCCGGATGCGGCCCACGCCCCCGAGCTTTCGCCGTTGGAGACGGCAATGCCCTTGCCGCCCTCCACCAGGGGCAGGACTTCTCGGCCGGAAATGACGATGGGCTCGAGCGTCTTCACGGGCGGCAACTCCTTCGCGCGGGCGGCATCTCCGTGGGACGCAGCCTTCATGGGCAGATATATCGGGCCTGGGCTCGCTTGACCACCCTTATGAATTGGGTGCTATGAGGTCGGGCGCGTCCGTGAACACCGCGTCGACTCCCGCCCGCCGCAAATAGGCAGCCTGATTGGGGTCGTTGACGGTGTAGGCCAGAATCCGGAACCCGCCCTCGCGCACCTTCCACACCTCGGCGTCGCTCAGCGTCCGCACGTCGGCGTGGATCGAGACGCAGCCGAGCGCCCGGGCGGCCTCGCGCCAGTCGGGGGGCAGGCTTCCGTACAGTAGGCCGCGCGGCCACGACGGCACCACCTTGGCCGCAGCCGCCAGCGCCTCCGGCGAGAAGCTGGAGACCAGCGGCGGCGGCGGCCCCAGCGGCCACCCCGAGCGGGCGGCGAGCATGGCCAGGCGCGCGGTTTCCTCTTCGGCGCCGAGGTCGGGCTTGATCTCGATATTGACCGCCATGTTGCGGGCGGCGCACAGCCGCAGCGTCTCGACCAGGGTGGGGATGCGCTCGCCGGCGAAATTCGGGCCGAACCACGCCCCGGCGTCCAGCGCCTTCAGTTCCGCCAGGGTCCGCGTCCGCACCGGTCCGGCGGCGTCGGTGGTGCGGCTGAGGCTGTCGTCGTGAAACACCACCGGCACCGAATCGGCCGATAGGCGCACGTCGAACTCCACCATCCGGCAGCCGATGTCCGCCGCATGGCGGAACGACGCCAGGGTGTTCTCGGGGGCATGGGCGCGGGCGCCGCGATGGCCGATGACGAAAGGGAGATGCGAGAGCGGCATGGGGGGAAATTTACCACCTCCCGCGCAAAAAAAGAACGCGGACCCGAAGGCCCGCGTTCCGATGCCGAAGGCGAGGGCGCCTACACGTCTTCGTGCTTGCGCTCCTTGCGGCGCTCGTTGCGTTCCGCCTCGATCTGGGCGGTGATGTCCTCGCCGGTCTGCTGGTCGACGCATTTCATCGACAGCTTGACCTTGCCGCGGTCGTCGAAGCCCAGCACCTTGACCTTGACGGTGTCGCCCATCTTGACCACGTCGCCGGTCTTGGCGACCCGGTCGCGGGCCAGTTCCGAGATATGGACCAGGCCGTCGCGGGTGCCCAGGAAGTTAACGAAGGCGCCGAAATCGACGACCTTGACCACCTTGCCGTTGTAGACCAGCCCGATCTCGGGCTCGGCGACGATGCCGCGGATCCAGTCGATGGCGCGCTGCGCGGCGTCCGAATCGATCGAGGCGACCTTGATGGTGCCGTCGTCGTCGATGTCGATCTTGGCCCCGGTCTGCTCGCAGATCTCGCGGATGACCTTGCCGCCGGTGCCGATCACTTCGCGGATCTTGTCCTTGGGGATCGAGAAGGTGATGATCCGCGGCGCATTGGACGACACCGACTCGCGGGCCGTATCGATGCCCTTGTTCATCTCGCCCAGGATATGGATGCGGCCGTCCTTGGCCTGGCCCAGGGCGATCTTCATGATCTCCTCGGTGATCGAGGTGATCTTGATGTCCATCTGCAGCGCGGTGACGCCGGTTTCGGTGCCGGCGACCTTGAAGTCCATGTCGCCCAGGTGGTCCTCGTCGCCGAGGATGTCGGAGAGCACGGCGAAACCGGTGTCCTCCTTGATCAGGCCCATGGCGATGCCGGCCACCGGGCGCGGCAGCGGCACCCCGGCGTCCATCAGCGCCAGCGACGAACCGCACACCGTCGCCATCGACGACGAGCCGTTGGATTCGGTGATCTCGCTGACGATGCGGATGGTGTAGGGGAAGGCTTCCTTGGTCGGCAGGGTCGGGCGGATCGAGCGCCAGGCAAGCTTGCCGTGGCCGATTTCACGCCGTCCCGGGCTGCCCATGCGGCCGGCCTCGCCGACCGAATAGGGCGGGAAGTTGTAGTGGAGCATGAAGTGCTCGCGGTACTCGCCTTCCAGGGCGTCGATGATCTGCTCGTCCTGGCCGGTGCCCAGGGTGGCGACCACCAGGGCCTGGGTTTCGCCGCGGGTGAACAGCGACGAGCCGTGGGCGCGGGGAAGCACCCCGACCTGGGCCTCGATCGGGCGCACCGTCTTGGTGTCGCGGCCGTCGATGCGGATGCCGGTTTTCAGGATGTTGCCGCGCACCACGTCGGCTTCGAGGTGCTTGAGCACGCTCGGCGCCAATTCCTGCTCGATGTCGGCGGTGCACAGTTCGATCGCCTTCTTCTTGACCTCGCCGACCTTGGCGTAGCGGTCCTGCTTGGCGACGATGCGATAGGCGTCGGCCAGCTGGGCGACGATGCCGGCATCCTCGAACTTCTTGGCCAGCACCGCCTTTTCCGGCGGCGCCGTCGGCACGTCCCACGGCTCCTTGGCGCATTGCTCGGCGAGGCCGACGACGGCGTCGATCACCGCCTGGAACTCATGGAAGCCGAACATCACCGCGCCCAGCATGACGTCTTCCGACAGCTCCTTGGCTTCGGATTCGACCATCAGCACGCCTTCGGTGGTGCCCGCGACCACCAGGTCCAGCGAGGATTTGGGCAGGTCGCCGCGCAGCGGGTTGAGCACGTACTTGCCGTCGATGTAGCCGACGCGGGCGGCGCCCACCGGGCCCATGAAGGGCACGCCGGAAACGGTCAGGGCGGCCGAAGTGCCGATCATGGCGACGATGTCGGGGTCGTTCTCCAGGTCGTGCGACAGCACGGTGCAGACGACCTGGGTCTCGTTGCGGAAGCCGTCGGCGAACAGCGGGCGGATCGGGCGGTCGATCAGGCGCGAGACCAGGGTCTCCTTCTCGGTCGGCCGGCCCTCGCGCTTGAAGAAGCCGCCGGGGATCTTGCCCGCGGCGAACGTCTTTTCCTGGTAGTTGACGGTCAGCGGAAAGAAATCGATGCCGGGGCGGATGGTCTTCTGCGCCACCACGGTGCACAGCACGGTGGTGTCGCCGTAGGTGGCCAGCACGGCGCCATCGGCCTGGCGGGCGATGCGGCCGGTCTCCAGCACGAGCTTGCGCCCGCCCCAGGTGATTTCCTTGCGGTAGGTCTTGAACATCGACATAGGGTTTTTCCTTTATCCGTGCGGGCCGCAGCCGGATTGCGGCGGCCCGGGCGTCGTAGGCGATTAGTGCATGAAGGGGTGACCGCGCGGGGCGGTTCCCGCGCGAATCCCGGCGCCGGCCGGAACCGGCGGCGTGAGGGACCGGAACTGCCGCAATGCGGCATCCCGGTGAGAAGTGCGGCGTGATGCGCCGGCCCGCCGCCGTGGGAAGCGGGGATCAGTCAACCTGCGTCGCCGTCGATCGGGCAAAACGCCCGCCTTACTTGCGTAAGCCAAGGCGGCCGATCAAGGTCTCGTAGCGGGAGGTGTTCTTGGCCTTGAGGTAGTCCAGCATGCGCCGACGCTGGCCGACCATGATGAGCAGGCCGCGGCGCGAGTGGAAATCCTTCTTGTGCTCCTTCAGGTGCTCCGTAAGGTTGCGGATGCGCTCCGAAAGGATGGCGACCTGGATCTCGGGCGATCCCGTGTCGCCCTGGACGGTGGCATATTCGACGACAAGCTGCTGCTTGCGTTCAGGCGTAATCGACATCGGCTCACTCCTCGGCAGAGTCGTGGTTGAGAATGACGCGCACCGGACGGATTTCACCGCCTTCGATGCGGGCCAGTGCCACCAACCGCCTGCCGTCCATCGCGCGGACGATGATGCCCTGGGCGATCTTGGCGAGGGGGTTGCGGACGGCCACGCGCAAAAGCGATATGGGCTGCCCGCAACGGAGGCACCGGGCCTCCACCTCGGTCAGGGCCAGGGCCGGGATGTCGTCCAGCGCGGTCTCGACCGGAAGCAGATGGCTCCGAAGGGCGGGACCTTGCCCGACCACGCCCAGAGTTTCAAGGGAAATCGCATTTTCCTCGCGGAACGGGCCGCAGGCGGTGCGGCGCAGCACGGCGACATGGCCGCGGGTGCCGAGGGCGCGGGCGAGGTCGCGGGCCAGCGCGCGGATGTAGGTGCCCTTGCCGGCAATGGTCTCGAAGTCGGCGTGGTCGGGATCGGGAATGCCGACCAGGGTGAAGGCGGCGATGTGGACGATGCGCGGGGCGATGTCGACCACCGCGCCGGCGCGGGCGAGGTCGTAGGCGCGGGCGCCGGCCAGCTTGATCGCCGAGAAGGCCGGCGGGATCTGGCTGATGTCGCCGATGAAGCCGGCCAGGGCGGCCTCGATGGCGGCCTGGCCGGGGCGGAATTCGGAGGTGGCGGTGACCTGGCCTTCGCCGTCGTCGGTGTCGCGTTCCTCGCCCCAGCGGACGCGCCAGCGATAGGTCTTGGCCCCGTCCATTACGTAGGACACCGTCTTGGTGGCCTCGCCCAGCGCGATCGGCAGCACCCCGGTGGCCAGCGGGTCGAGGGTGCCGCCATGGCCGATCTTGGCGGCGTTGGTGGCCCGGCGCACCGCCGCCACCGTCTGGGTCGAGGTGAGGCCCAGCGGCTTGTCGATGGCCAGCCAGCCGTCGATGGGGATGCCTTTGCGCTTACGCGGCATGGAACATTCTACAGACCCTCCCTCTCCCGCGGCGCGGGCGAGGGGTCGAGCAGGGGCGCGTCGTCATTCGCCGTCCTCGGCGTCGTCGGCCTCGAAATCCTTGTCGATGTCGCGGCGGACTTCCGGCGAATGGAGCAGCAGCTCGATGCGGTTGGCCTCGTCGAAGGTGGTGTCGACCTGGAACCACAGCTCCGGCACGCCGCGCAATTGCACCCGCTGGCCGATCTCGCGGCGCAGAAACGCCTTGGCGCGCTTCAGCCCGGCCAGCATCGGCGCCGGGTCGCCGCCGCCCAGGGGGGTGACGAAGACGGTGGCGTTGCGCAAATCGGGGCTGACCCGCACCTCGGTCACGGTGATGCCCCGCCCGGCCAGGTCGGGATCGCGGAATTCGCCGCGCTCGATCAGGTTGGCGATGACGTGGCGCAACTCCTCGCCGACCCGCAACTGGCGCTGGGACGGGGGCTTCTGACCGCGCGGCATGGCGCTCCTCCCGGGGCGGCCGTCACAGGGTGGCGGCCACCTCTTCCATTTCGAAGCACTCGATCATGTCGCCCTCGCGGATATCCTCGTAATTGGTGAAGGACATGCCGCATTCGTAGCCGTCACGCACCTCGCGGACGTCTTCCTTGACGCGCTTGAGCTGGGCCAGCTCGCCGGTGTGGATGACGACATTGTCGCGCAGCAGGCGGACCTTGGCGCCGCGCTTGACGACGCCCTCGGTGACCATGCAGCCGCCGACCTTGCCGACTTTGGTGATGTTGAACACCTTGCGGATCTCGGCGTAGCCGAGGAAGTGCTCCTTCAGGGTCGGCGCCAGCATGCCCGACAGCAGCTTCTTCAGGTCGTCGGTGACGTCGTAGATGATCGAATAGTAGCGGATGTCGATGCCGTCGCGCCGCGCCATCTCGCGCGCCTGGGGATTGGCGCGGACGTTGAAGCCGATGATGATGCCGCCCGAGGCCTTGGCCAGGGTGATGTCGGATTCGTTGATGGCGCCGACCGCGGCATGCAGCACGCGGACCTTGACGTCGTCGTTGCCGATCTTCTCGACGGTGCCGGTAAGCGCCTCGACCGAGCCCTGCACGTCGCCCTTGATGACGACCGGCAGTTCGTTGGCCTCGCCCGCCTTGATCGCCGAGAACATCTGTTCGAGGGTGCCGCGCTGGGCCAGCTTGGCCTTGGCCTCGCGGTCCATGCGCTGGCGGTAGCCGGCGATTTCGCGGGCGCGGCCCTCGTCCTCGACGGCGGTGAAGTCGTCGCCCGCCGCCGGCACCCCGTCCAGGCCCAGCACCTCGACCGGAGTCGACGGGCCGGCTTCCTCGACGCGGTTGCCGTGGTCGTCCAACAGCGCGCGGACGCGGCCCCACTCGGCGCCGGCGACGAAGGTGTCGCCCACCCGCAGCGTGCCGCGCTGGACCAGGACGGTGGCCACCGGGCCGCGGCCCTTCTCCATCTTGGCCTCGATCACGGTGCCCACCGCGGCGCGCAGCGGATTGGCCTTGAGGTCGAGGATTTCCGCCTGCAGCAGGATCGCTTCCTCGAGCCGGTCGAGATTGAGGCGCTGCTTGGCCGAGACCTCGACGGTCAGCACGTCGCCGCCCAGTTCCTCGGTGACCAGTTCGTGGTTCAGCAGTTCCTGGCGCACCTTCTGCGGATTGGCGCCGGGCTTGTCGATCTTGTTGATGGCGACGATGATCGGCACCCCCGCCGCCTTGGCGTGGCGGATGGCTTCGACGGTCTGCGGCATGATGCCGTCATCGGCGGCGACCACCAGGACGACGGTGTCGGTCACCTTGGCGCCGCGGGCGCGCATGGCGGTGAACGCCTCGTGGCCGGGGGTGTCGATGAAGGTGATCTTCTGCCCCGAATGCATGGTCACCTGGTAGGCGCCGATGTGCTGGGTGATGCCGCCGGCTTCGCCCGACACCACGTCGGTTTCGCGCAGCGCGTCCAGCAGCGAGGTCTTGCCGTGGTCGACGTGACCCATCACGGTGACCACCGGCGGGCGCGAGGCCAGCTGTTCGTCGGTGTCGGCCAGCCCCTCCAGCCCGACCAGGACGTCGGCCTCGGACACCCGCTTGGTGTGGTGGCCGAATTCGGCGACCACCAGTTCGGCGGTGTCGGCGTCGATGGACTGGTTGATGTTGGCCATAACCCCCATGCGCATCAGCGACTTGATCACGTCGCCGCCGCGCTCGGCCATGCGGTTGGCCAATTCCTGGACGGTGATGGTCTCGGGGATGATGACGTCGCGGATGACCTTTTCCGAGCCCTTCTGCAACTGCTTCAGGCGTTCGCGCTCGCGGGCGCGGCGCACCGAGGCGAGCGAGCGGCCGCGTTCGCCGCGGTCGTCCTCGTCGAGGGCGCTGGTGATGGTCAGCTTTCCGGTGCGGCGGCGCGGCTCGGTGCGCTTGACCGGGGCCGGCTTGTGGGCGGCGGCGCGCTTGCGGGCGCGGGCCTCCTCGTCCTCTTCCTCCTCGGCGGCGGGCTTTACCCGGGGCGTCGGAATGACCGGCGCGGCGGCGGCCGGCTTGGCGGCTTCGGCGGCAGGGGCGGGGGCGGGCGCGGGGGCGGCAGCGACGGGGCGGGCCGGTTCGGGCGCTGCGGCGGTGGCCGGTTCCTGCGTCGCTGGCGTTTCGGCGGCGATTGCGGGTTCGGGTTCGGCCGGCGGCGGCGGCTCGGCGGCGGCGCGCTCGGCCTCGATCAGCCGCTGCGCCTCTTCCTCGGCGTGGCGGATGGCGTCGACGCGGGCTTCCTCTTCGGCGTGGATGCGGGCGTCGTCCTCGGCCTGCAGGGCGTGCTGGAGCGCCTTGGCGCGCGCCTGCTTCTCCTGCGAGGTGAGGTCGTGGGCGGAGGCGGCGCGCTGGGCGGCTTCGACATTGGCCACCGCCTGGGCGAGTTCGACCTCGGCGCCGCGGGCGCCTTCGCGCACTTCGTGCATGGCGCCGCTGGCGCTGGTCTGGAAGGTGCGCTTCTTGCGCACTTCGACAGTCACCACCTTGGAGCGCCCGTGCGAGAAGCTCTGTCGGACCTGACCGGTCTCGACCGTCTTCTTCAGCTCCAGCTTCCCGGGCTGGGACAGCTTGAGCGGGGTCTTACGCTCTTGATCCTGATCGCTCATCTACCGCTTCTTCTCCGGCGGAAACCGCCACTGGTATCAGTTTTCGACGGGCGCCGCCGCTCGGAACCCGGCGAGCAACGCACCATCCTCGAGAAAACGTCCCGCCAACCGGCCCGGGGCGACGGCCACATGGACCACGGCGTCACGCCCGAAAACGCAGCCCATCTCGGCTGCGTCGAACAGCTCGACCACCGGCAGCCCACCGGCCAGCGCCCGCAACTTCCCGCGTCCGCCCAGGGCGGCATCGCGGGCCTCGACCAGCACCGCCACCCGGCGGGCCTTGAGTTCGGCCCGCACCTTCTCGAACCCGCACACCGCCTGGCCGGCCCGGCGCGCCAGACCCAGCGCATCGAGGCAACGGCGAGCCAGCAGCGCTTCCACCCGGTCGGCGAGATCGGCAGGGACGGTGGCGCCACGGCGGGCGGCCTTGGCGAACGAACGTTTCGCCACGGCCGTATTTACCACATCCCGGCGGGCGCACAACCAGATTCCCCGCCCAGGAAGCCCCCCGCCGACGTCGGGTACCACCTCGCCTTCGGGCGACAGCACGAAACGCAGCAGCTCTTTCTTGGGCCGAACCGCGCCGGTGACGGCGCACCGGCGCTCGGGCCCCCGGATCTCGGCTTCGGCTTCGGCAGGCTGCGTCCCGCCCATGGCCGGCCCCAGGGCCTAGGCTCCCTCGCCCTGGAACCAATGGGCGCGGGCGGCCATGATGATGGCGTTGGCCTGCTCTTCGCCCAACTGGTCCTTGCCGACGATGTCGATCAATTCGTCGCTGGCGAGGTCGGCCAAGTCGTCCAGGGTCTTGATTCCCTTGTCGCCCAGCATCACCAGCATGGCGGGGGTCAACCCCTCGATGGCGGCCAGATCGTCGGACACGCCCATTTCCTTGCGTTTCTGGTCGTAGCGCTCGTCCTGCTCGGCCAGGAAGGCGCGGGCGCGGTTCTGAAGCTCCTCGGCGATGGTTTCGTCGAAGCCCTCGATATCGATGAGGTCCTCGGAGGGAACGAACGCCACCTCTTCGACCGAGGAGAAGCCTTCGGTCACCAGCAGATGGGCAATCACGTCGTCGACGTCCAGGGAGTCGATGAACATTTTCGAGCGGGAGCGGAATTCCTCGGTCCGCCGCCCGGATTCCTCGGCGTCGGTGAGGATGTCGATGCTCCACCCGGTCAGCTGGCTGGCCAGGCGCACGTTCTGGCCGCGCCGGCCGATGGCCAGGCTGAGCTGGTCGTCGGGCACCACCACTTCCATCGCGTGGTTCTCGTCGTCGAGCACCACCTTGCTGACCTCGGCCGGGGCCAGGCCGTTGACCACGAAGGTGGCCGGCTCGGACGACCACGGGATGATGTCGATCTTCTCGCCCTGCAATTCGGCGACCACCGCCTGGACGCGCGAACCGCGCATGCCGACGCAAGCGCCCACCGGGTCGATCGAGGAATCGTGCGACAGCACCGCGATCTTGGCGCGCGAGCCGGGGTCGCGGGCGACCGCCTTGATCTCGATGATCGAATCGTAGATCTCGGGGACTTCCTGGGCGAACAGCTTGGCCATGAACTGGGGATGGGTGCGCGACAGGAAGATCTGCGGGCCGCGCTGTTCCTGGCGGACGTCGTAGATGTAGGCGCGCACGCGGTCGCCGGTGCGGAAGGTCTCGCGCGGGATCAGCTCGTCGCGGCGCAGCAGCGCCTCGGCGCGGCCGAGGTCGACGATGACGTTGCCGAACTCCACCCGCTTGACCAGGCCGTTGGAGATTTCGCCGACGCGGTCCTTGTATTCCAGGAACTGCTTCTGGCGCTCGGCGTCGCGCACCTTCTGGACGATCACCTGCTTGGCGGTCTGGGCGGCGATGCGGCCGAAATCGATGGGCGGCAGGGGGTCGACGAGGAATTCGCCGATCTGGGCGTCGGGCTTCTTCTTCAGCGCCTTGGGCAAGGGGACCTGGGTGGCCTCGTTCTCGACCGTCTCGACCACTTCCATGTAGCGGGCGAGCAGGATTTCGCCGGTCTTGCGGTCGACATGGGCGCGGATATCGTGCTCGTGGCCGTACTTGGAGCGGCCGGCCTTCTGGATGGCCTGTTCCATGGCCTCCAGCACCTCGTCGCGGTCGATGTTCTTGTCGCGGGCGACCGCGTCGGCGACCTGCAGCAGTTCGGGGCGGGGAAGTGCGGCGATACGTTCCATCTGTCGTCTATCCCTGACCGTTGTCCTTGGTGACCGCGGCGATCAATTCGTCGGTCAGCACCAGCTTGGCGGAGCGGACGCCGTCGAGCGGGATGCGCGCTTCGCCGGTTTCCGTGGCGATGCCGACCCTGCCCTCTGCGTCGATACCCAGCAGCCGGCCCTTGAAGCGTTTGCGTCCGTCCACCGGCAGCCCGGTCTCCAGCCTGGCCTCGAACCCCGCCCAGTCGGCGAAGTCCCTGGCCCGGACCAGCGGCCGGTCGATCCCCGGCGAACTGACTTCCAGCACATAGGATCCGCCGATCGGATCTTCGACGTCGAGCACGGCGGAAAGCGAGCGGCTGATGGCAGCGCAATCCTCCACCGTCATCACCTTGCCGTCCTTGCGTTCCGCCATGATCTGCAGGGTCGGGCGAGTCTTGCCCTGGAGCATCACCCGGACCAGCTCGTAGCCCATCGACTCGAGCGTCGGCGAAACCAGGGTCTCCAGACGCTGACCACTCATCTCCACGGCCTTCACGGTTGGACGGGATCTCGCACGCCCCCGGCCGGGGCATGAAGCTGGGCCCAAAAAAAGAAAAAAGTGGGCCAACGGCCCACCCTCACAAGCCCTTGCAGGCAGTAAGAATGTGTCTATGCGGCACTATAGCCATTTCCCCCGCCGAGGCAAGCCCGATGTCGCCGAAGCGCACGCGTTCGGCCTCGCGGCGCCCCCTGTGGTCAAGCGCGCCGCTTGCCGTCGGTCGGGGGCTGATAGGCGATCGGCACCGGAAGGCGGGTATAGATGTCGCTGATCCTGGCGGACATTTCCGCCAGGCGGCCGTTGATGCCATCCACGTGCCCTTCGAGACGGGCTTGGCCGGTTTCCACGGATCGCAATCGGGCATCCAGCGACGCAAAGGCGGCCAGCACTTGATCCAGCTTGCCGAGGATTTCCGGGTCGCGATCGGTCACAGCCACCTCCGAGAGCACAGCCATGGTATCCGCTTTCGAGACGCCGGCGCAACGGCATCGTCGCGTGCGTCAATAGACATACTCGCGGAACAGCGGATCGACGCTGCCGCCCCAGCGGTGGCGATAGGCGTCGAGCATTTCCTCGGCCGGGGTCCGTCCCGATTCGGCGATGGCCGAAAGGGGGTCGAGGAAGATCGTCTCGTCGCGGCCGGATTCGTTGAACCTGGCCCGCCGCGCCAGGCCGCCCGCGGCGAGGCCGAGGACCTCGACCGCCAGCGCGCGCACCGTGCGCCCGCGGATGGCGGCGCCGAGCCCGCGGCGGGCGACGTCGCGGCGCAGGTCGTCACGTTCCTCGGCGGTCCACCGGCGCACCAGCTGCCAGGCGCCGTCGAGGGCCGCGTCGTCGTAGAGCAGGCCCACCCACAGCGCCGGCAGGGCGCACAGCCGGCGCCACGGGCCGCCGTCGGCGCCGCGCATTTCCAGGAAGCGCTTCAGCCGCACCTCGGGGAAGACGGTGGTGAGGTGGTCGGACCAGTCGCCCAGGGTCGGCCTCTCGCCCGGCAGGGCCGGCAGGGTGCCGGCCATGAAGTCGCGGAAGCTCTGGCCCGCGGCGTCGATGTAGCGGCCGTCGCGGTAGACGAAATACATCGGCACGTCGAGCGCCCAGTCGACGTAGCGCTCGAAGCCCATGCCGTCGTCGAAGGCGAAGGGCAGCATGCCGGTGCGGTCGGGGTCGGTGTCGGTCCACACGTCGGCGCGCGACGACAGCAGCCCGGACGGGCGGCCCTCGATGAACGGCGAACTGGCGAACAGCGCGGTCGCCACCGGCTGCAGCGCCAGCGACACCCTGAGCTTCTTCACCATGTCGGCTTCCGAGGCGAAGTCCAGGTTCACCTGCACGGTGCAGGTGCGCAGCATCATGTCGAGGCCCTTGGAGCCCCGCTTGGGCATGTAGCCGCCCATGACGCGGTAGCGCTGCTTGGGCATCAACGGAATATCCTCGCGCCGCCATTTCGGCTGGAAGCCGATACCGAGGAAGGCGATGCCCAGCGGTTCGGCCACGCGCTTGACGTCGGCGAGGTGGCGCTGGGTCTCGAAGCAGGTGTCGTGCAGCGTCAGCTTGGGCGCCCCCGACAATTCGACCTGGCCGCCCGGCTCCAGGCTGACCGACGCGCCCGACGGATCGGTCAGGGCGATGACGTTGCCGTCCTCGGTCACCGGCGCCCATCCCAGCGCCATCAGGCCGTCGAGCAGGGCGCGGATGCTGCGCGGCCCGTCGTAGGGCAGCGGCCGCAGGTCGTCGGTGGTGAAGGCGAACTTCTCGTGCTCGGTGCCGATGCGCCAGTCGGAGGGGGGCTTGTCGCCCTGTTCCAGGTATTCGACCAGCTGCCGCTTGGAGGTGATCGGCTCAAAGCTCGGCGTGGCGGGTGCGGACATGGGAACCCTTTGAGTTGCACCGCAAGCAAACGCCGTCGCCGCCGGTGCGTCAAGTTTCGTCTTGGTGAAGCCGGCTGCCCGCCGGGATGGGAAAGCCGCGCAACAGGTCGGCGGCCGCCATCGGCGCCTTGCCGGGGCGCTGCACCCGGGTCGGGCGCAGGGCGCCGGCGCCGCAGGCCACGGTGAAGCGCCCGTCAAGCACGGTGCCGGGCGGCCCGCCGCCCGCCGCCGGTTCCGCCGCCAGCACCTTGAGGCGTTCGCCGCCGATTTCGCACCACACCCCCGGCCACGGATTGAGGCCGCGGACCATCCGCTCGATCTCGGCCGCCGGCCGGCTCCAGTCGATGCGGCCCTCGTCCTTTTCCAGCTTGCGGGCGTAGGTGACGCCCTCGGCCGGCTGCGCCGCCGCCGCCAGCCGGCCCTCGGCCAGGCCGGCCAAGGCCTCGACCACCAGGCCGGCGCCGAGCGCGGCGAGGGAATCATGCAGGTCCGAGGCGGTGGTCGCCGGACCGATCGGCACCCGCCCGGCCAGCAGCATGGCGCCGGTGTCGAGGCCGGCGTCCATCTGCATGATGGTCACTCCGGTCTCGGCATCGCCGGCCAGCAGGGCGCGCTGGATCGGGGCGGCGCCGCGCCAGCGCGGCAGCAGCGAGGCGTGGACGTTGACGCAGCCCAGGCGCGGCGCCTGCAGCACCGGCACCGGCAGGATCAGCCCGTAGGCCGCCACCACCGCGGCATCGAGCCCGAGGTCGCGGAACGCCTGCTGTTCCTCGGCCGGCTTGAGGCTCCTGGGGGTGCGCACGGCGATGCCGCGGGCGGCGGCGAAGGCGTGGACCGGCGAAAGCTGCTCCTTGTGGCCGCGGCCGGCCGGGCGCGGCGGCTGGCTGTAGACGCAGGCGACCTCGTGCCCGGCATCCCGCAGCGCCGCCAGCACCGGGACGGCGAAGTCGGGGGTGCCCATGAAGGCGAGGCGGAGGAGGGGCGCGGTCACCGTGCCGCCGCCATCTCTTTTTTCGCCTTGACCAACTTGCGCAGGATCATGTTGCGCTTGAGGGCCGACAGATGATCGACGAACAGGACGCCGTCGAGGTGGTCGATCTCGTGCTGGACCACGGTGGCGAGCAGGCCATCGGCGTCGATCACGCGGATTTCGTTCTGGTGGTCGAGGTAACGCACCCGCACCGCCTTCGGCCGCACCACGGTGGCGTAGTGCTCGGGCAGCGACAGGCAGCCCTCCTCGTAGGCGAAATCCTCGTCGGAAACCCAGACGATCTCGGGATTGGCCATGCGCAGGGGATTTCGTTCGGCCTCGGTCTTGCCGGTGTCGACCACCAGCACCCGCCGGGCGACGCCCACCTGCGGCGCCGCCAGCCCGATACCGGGGGCGGCGTACATGGTCTCCAGCATGTCGTCCATCAGCCGGGCGACATCGGCATCGACGGAGTCGACGCGGGCGGATTTCAATTTCAGGCGCGGATCGGGCGCGATGAGGATGGGGAGCGAGGCCATGGAAATGACATAGGGCGGGGCGGCGGGGAGCGTCAAGCGTCAAGCGCCAACCGAAGCGGCTCGGCCGGCTGGGCACCATTCCCTCCGGGGTAGACGCCGGCTCAGACGGCCCCCCGCCACGGTAGGCTTGTCCTCGCGGGCGGTTGCCGCCACACTGCGCCGGGGAGTATCGAGCCTGTCCATGCAACGCACCATCATGCGCTTCGCCGCCGCCTGCCTGGCCATCGCGCTCGCCGGGGGCACCCCCGCGCGCGCCGAGGAGGCGCGTCCGGTCCATGCCATCGCCCCGGTCCACGCCATCGCCATGCACGGCGAGCCGAAATATCCGGCCGGCTTTCATCACTTCGACTACGTCAACCCCGACGCCCCCAAGGGCGGCGCCATCCGGCTGGCGGCGGTCGCCAACAGTTTCGACAACCTCAACCCCTTCATCGTCAAGGGCATGCCGGCGGCCAACGCCGCCCTGCCGTTCGAGACCCTGCTCACCGGCTCGGCCGACGAGGCGTTCAGCGAATACGGCCTGATCGCCGAGAGCCTGGAGGTGCCGGCCGACCGCTCATGGGTGATCTTCAATCTGCGCCCGCAGGCGCGCTGGCACGACGGCGTCGCGATCGGCGCCGACGACGTGCTGTTCTCGTTCGACATCCTGCGGACCAAGGGCCACCCGCAATACCGCTTCTACTACCAGGCGGTGGCCAAGGCCGAGAAGCTGGGCGAGCGGCGGGTGAAGTTCACCTTCAAGCCCGGCGACAACCGCGAAATGCCGCTGATCATGGGCCAGATGCCGATCCTGCCCCAGCACTACTGGCAGGGCCGCGAGTTCGACCGGACCACCCTGGAGCCGCCGCTGGGATCCGGCCCCTATCGCGTCGCCAAGGCCGAGCCGGGGCGGTTCATCGAATACGAGCGGGTCAAGGACTACTGGGGCCGCGATTTGCCGGTACGCCGCGGCCTCGACAATTTCGACCGCATCCATGTGGACTATTACCGCGACTCGACGGTGGCGCTGGAGGCGTTCAAGGCCGGCGAATACGACTTCCGCGCCGAGAACGAGGCCAAGAAATGGGCCACCGGCTACCAGGATTGGGCGGCGCTGGCCGATGGCCGCGGCCGCAAGCAGGCGATGCCCAACGCGCGGCCGGACGGCATGCAGGGCTACGTCTACAATCTGCGCCGGGCGCTGTTCCAGGACGCCAAGGTGCGCCGGGCGCTGGCCTATGCCTTCGATTTCGAATGGACCAACAAGAATCTTTTCTATGGGCAGTACGAGCGCACCGAGAGCTATTTCTCCAATTCCGAATTGGCCGCGACCGGCCTGCCGGGGCCGGACGAGATGGAGGTGCTGGCGCCCCTGAACACCCAGCTGCCGCCCGAGGTGTTCGCCGCCCCCTACAAGGCGCCGGCCACCGACGGCAGCGGCAACGTCCGGCCCAACCTGCGCATCGCCATGACCCTGCTGGAGCAGGCGGGGTGGAAGGTGGTCGACGGCAAGCTGTCCAAGGACGGGCAGCCCTTCCGCTTCGAGATCCTGCTGGACAACCCGGTGTGGGAGCGCATCAGCCTGCCCTTCGCCAACAACCTGGCGCGCCTCGGCATCGACGCCGAGGTCCGCACCGTCGACACCTCGCAATACAAGAACCGCACCGACCGCTACGACTTCGACATGGTGGTCAACGTCTGGGGCGAATCGCTGTCGCCCGGCAACGAGCAGCGCGGCTTCTGGACCAGCGCGGCGGCCGACGAGGTCGGCGGCGACAACCTCGCCGGCATCAGGAATGCCGCGGTCGACACCCTGGTCGACAAGCTGATCGCCGCCAAGACGCGCGAGCAATTGGTGGCGCGCACCCATGCGCTCGACCGGGCGCTGCTGTGGAACCATTACGTCATCCCGCACTGGCATCTGGCGGTCGACCGCCTGGCCTGGTGGGACAAGTTCGGCATGCCCGGGACCGTTCCGGCGCAGGGCTACCAGGTGTTCGCCTGGTGGAGCAAGGAGCGCTAGCGCCGATGTTCGCCTATGCCGTCCGCCGCCTCGCGCTGATCCCGCTGACCCTGCTGGGGATCATGGTGATCAATTTCGCCGTGGTTCAGTTCGCGCCCGGCGGGCCGGTGGAGCTGATGATCTCGCGCATCCGCGGCACCGCAATCGAGGCCACCTCGCGCCTGTCCGGCGGCGGCGGCGAGACGGCGCAACGCCCGGCGGTCCAGGCCGGCGACAATTCGCCCTACCGCGGCTCGCAGGGGCTGGACCCCGCCTTCATCAAGGAGATCGAAAAGCAGTTCGGCTTCGACCGGCCGCCGGCCGAGCGCTTCCTCAAGATGATGGGCGACTACCTCACCTTCGATTTCGGCAAGAGCTTCTACCGCGACGCCTCGGTGATCGAGCTGATCCTCGAGAAGATGCCGGTGTCGATTTCGCTCGGCCTGTGGAGCACGCTGATCATCTACCTGGTGTCGATCCCCCTGGGCATCGCCAAGGCCACCCGCGACGGCTCGCCCTTCGACATCGCCACCTCGTGGGCGGTGATCGTCGGCTACGCGGTGCCCGGCTTCCTGTTCGCCATCCTGCTGGTGGTGGTGTTCGCCGGCGGCCGCTATTTCGCCTGGTTCCCGTTGCGCGGGCTGACCTCGCCCGACTGGGGGGCGATGGACTGGCCGCATCGCATCCGGGACTATTTCTGGCACCTGGCGCTGCCGGTGGGCGCCCTGGTGATCGGCGGCTTCGCCTCGCTGGTGATGCTGACCAAGAACTGCTTCCTGGAAGAGATCAACAAGCAGTACGTGGTCACCGCCCGGGCCAAGGGCCTGAGCGAGCGCCGGGTGCTCTACGGCCACGTCTTCCGCAACGCCATGCTGCTGATCATCGCCGGCTTCCCCTCGGCGCTGGTGGGCGTGCTGTTCACCGGGGCGCTGCTGATCGAGATCATCTTCACCCTCGACGGCATTGGCCTGCTGGGCTTCGAGGCGGTGGTCAACCGCGATTATCCGGTGATGTTCGGTACGCTGTACATGTTCAGCCTGCTGGGCCTGGTGCTCAACCTGATCAGCGACCTTACCTACCACTTCGTCGATCCGCGCATCGACTTCGGCCAAAGGGAGGGATGAGGTGACCTCCCGCTTCACCCCGCTCACCCGGCGCCGCATCCAGGCGTTCCGCAACAACCGCCGCGGCTTCTGGAGCCTGTGGATCTTCCTGGCGGTGTTCCTGCTCACCCTGTTCGCCGAACTGATCGCCAACGACCGGCCGCTGGTCGTCGAATACGACGGCCGGCTCTATTTCCCGGTGCTGCGCGACTACACCGAGACCACCTTCGGCGGCGACTTCCTCACCTACGCCGATTACCGCGACCCCACGATTGCCGCCAACATCGCCGCGCGCGGCTGGGCGCTGTGGCCGCCGGTGCGCTACGACTACAAGACCATCGCCTTCAACCGCATCCGCCCGCACCCGGCGCCGCCCTCGGGCGACAACTGGCTGGGCACCGACGACCAGGGCCGCGACGTGCTCGCCCGGCTGATCTACGGGCTCAGGCTGTCGATCCTGTTCGGCCTGGCGCTGACGGCGGTGTCCAGCGTCATCGGCGTCGCCACCGGCGCCGTCCAGGGCTATTTCGGCGGCCGCATCGACCTGGTCGGCCAGCGCCTGCTCGAAGTGTGGGGCGGCATGCCGCAATTACTGGTGCTGATCATCGTCGCCTCGGTGATCAAGCCGGGGTTCTGGACCCTGCTGCTGGTGCTCACCCTGTTCTCGTGGACGGGACTGGTGGGGGTGGTGCGGGCCGAGTTCCTCCGCGCGCGCAATTTCGACTACGTGCGCGCCGCCAAGGCGCTGGGAATGAGCGACGGCCGCGTGATGGCGCGTCACGTGCTGCCCAACGCCATGGTGGCGACGCTGACCTTCCTGCCCTTCGTGCTGTCCTCGTCGATCGTCGCCCTCACCGCGCTCGACTTCCTCGGCCTGGGCCTGCCGCCCGGTTCGGCCTCGCTGGGCGACCTGCTGCGCCAGGGCAAGGAGAACCTGCAGGCCCCGTGGCTGGGGTTGACCGGCTTCCTGGTGGTGGCGGCGCTGCTGTCGCTGCTGGTGTTCGTCGGCGAGGCGGTGCGCGACGCCTTCGATCCACGGAAGACCACGCCATGAAAGCTGCCGCGCCCATCCTCCAGGTCCGCGACCTCGCCGTCTCCTTCGGCCGACCGCCGGGCGAAGTGCGGGCGGTGAAGGGGGTGTCGTTCGACCTCGCCAAGGGCGAGACCCTGGCTTTGGTGGGGGAATCGGGATCGGGCAAGTCGGTCACCGCGCTGTCGATCCTGCAATTGCTGCCCTATCCGCGCGCCTGGCATCCCGGCGGCAGCATCCGCCTGGTCGGGCAGGAACTGGTGGGGGCGCCGGAACCGGCCTTGCGGCGGGTGCGCGGCGACCGCATCGCCATGGTGTTCCAGGAACCGATGACCTCGCTCAATCCGCTCCATCCGGTGGCGCGCCAGGTCGGCGAGGTGCTGGAGATCCACAAGGGGCTGACCGGCGCCGCCGCCAGGGCGCGGGTGCTGGAACTGCTCGCCCTGGTCGGCATCCCCGAGGCGGAGAAGCGCCTGGGCGCCCTGCCGCACGAATTGTCGGGCGGCCAGCGCCAGCGGGTGATGATCGCCATGGCGCTGGCCAACGAGCCCGACATCCTGATCGCCGACGAACCGACCACCGCGCTCGACGTCACCATCCAGGCGCAGATCCTGAAGCTGCTGAAGGATCTGCAGGCGCGGCTCGGCATGGCGATGCTGTTCATCACCCATGACCTCAAGATCGTCCGCCGAATGGCGGACAGGGTGGCGGTGATGAGCCAGGGCGAGATCGTCGAGGCCGGCCCGGTGGCCGCGGTGTTCGACGCCCCTCGCCACCCCTACACGCAGCGCCTGCTGGCGGCCGAGCCCAAGGGCCGGCCGGCCCGTCCGCCGGGCCAGCCGCCGGTGGTGATGGACGGCCGCGACCTCAAGGTGTGGTTTCCGATCAAGGCGGGGGTGCTGCGCCGCACGGTGGCCCACATCAAGGCGGTGGACGGGGTGGGGATCTCGGTCCGCGCCGGACGCACCGTCGGCGTGGTCGGCGAATCGGGCTCGGGCAAGACCACGCTGGGCCTGGCGCTGCTGCGCCTGATCGGCTCGGAGGGCGCGATCGTCTTCCAGGGCGTCGACATCCAGGGCATGCCGGCCGCGACCCTGCGCCCGAAGCGCCGCCAGATGCAGATGGTGTTCCAGGATCCCTACGGCTCGCTCAGTCCGCGGCTGTCGATCGGCCAGATCGTCGGCGAGGGCCTCGAAGTCCACCGCATCGGCGCCGACGGGGGCGAACGCCGCGCCCTGATCGCCCAGGCGCTGACCGAGGTCGGCCTCGACCCCGACACCCAGGACCGCTATCCGCACGAGTTCTCGGGCGGGCAGCGCCAGCGCATCGCCATCGCCCGCGCCCTGGTGCTGAAGCCCCGCTTCATCGTGCTGGACGAGCCCACCAGCGCGCTGGACGTCAGCGTCCAGGCGCAGATCGTCGACCTGCTGCGCGATATCCAGGCGCGCCACGACATCGCCTATCTGTTCATCAGCCACGACCTCCGGGTGGTGCGCGCGCTGGCCGACGACGTGGTGGTGATGAAGGACGGCAAGGTGGTCGAGAGCGGCCCGGCCGATCAGGTGTTCGCCGCCCCCATCACCCCCTACACCCGCGCCTTGATGGCCGCCGCCTTCGACCTCGAGGCGGTCGAGGGCTAGCCGGTCACTCCGGCCAGCGCTTGTGCAGCCACAGCCACTGGCCGGGGGCGGCGCGGATCCAGTCCTCGATCATGGCGTTGATCCCGGTCATCGCCGCCAGGGTGTCCCGGTGGGCGTCGCCGCAATCGGCCAGCTTTAGCGGCGGATAGAACGTCATGCGGAAATGGGCGCCCTTCAGGCGCTCGATCTTGGCCGGGATCACCGGGCAGCGGTACTTCACGGCGAAGCGGGCGACCGCCGGCGCGGTCATCGCCGGGCGGCCGAAGAACGGCGCCGCGATGCCGTCGTTCATCTTCTGGTCGACCAGCATGCCGAGATGGCCGCCCTTGCGCAGCACCTCGACCGCCAGCCTGGCACCCTCGGAACCCTTGGGGATCTGGCCGGAAGACGAAGCGGCGCGGCCCTTGCGGTAGATGTCGTCGATCCACGGGTTGTTGGCGGCGCGGTAGACCAGGGTGATCGGCAGTCCCTCGCGGCCGGCCATGGCGCCGGCCAGTTCCCAATTGCCGAAATGGGCCGAGATGAAGATGCCGCACTGGCCGTCGTCGCGCAGCAGATGGAGGTATTGCAGGTCGGCGACCTCGACCCGGTGGTGGATCAGCCAGTCGATGTGGGGAAATTCGGCGACCACCCGGCCCAGATTGTCCCACACCTCGGCCACCACCGCCTCGATGCGCTCGCGCGGCATGTCGGGAAAGGCGTGCGCCAGGTTGCGCCGCGCCACGTTCGACACCTTCAGCCGCGGGCCGGCCAGGCGCATCAGCCGACCGCCGACGGCCGAGGCCAGATCCACCGGCATCAGGCGGAACAGGGCGAACGCCAGCCAGGCGAGGGCCGCCTCGAGGCGTCGGCGCAAGGTCTTGCTCACCCGATGCGCTCCAGCAGGGCCGCTGCCGCCGCCGCGTCCTCCCACACCAGGGTGACGGTCAGCACCGACAGGCGCGCGCGCAAGGATTCCGGCACCCGCACCGCGTCCTTGGCGGTGGTCACCGGCAGGGCGTCATGTGCCGCCGCCTCGGCCAGCAGGCGTTCGATCTCGGCGGCGCCGTAGTGATAGTGGTCGGAAAAGGCGATGGTTTCGACCAGTTGGGCGCCGACGGCTTCGAGGGTGGCGAAGAATTTCTCCGGCCGGCCGATACCGGCGAAGGCGAGCACCCGGCGGCCGGCCAGGGCGGCGGCCTCGGGACCGGGTTCGAGGCGGGCCTTCAGCACCGGCAGTCCGGCCAGCCGCGCCGATACCCCGACCACGTCCTCGCCCACCAGCACCACCGCGTCGGCGCGGGCCAGGCCGGCCTCGACCCGCTCGCGGTTGGGGCCGGCGGGCAGCACCCGGCCGTTGCCGAAGCCATAGCCGCCGTCGACCACCACCAGCGACAGATCCTTGGCGATGGTGGCGTTCTGGAAGCCGTCGTCCAGCACCAGCACCTCGGCCCCCATCTCCACCGCGGCGACGGCGCCGTCAGGGCGCCAGCGCGCCACCCACGTCGGCGCCTGCGCCGCCAGCAGCAGCGGCTCGTCGCCGACGCGGGCGCAATCGTGGCGCACCGGGTCGACCGCCAGCGGCCCCACCTCGGTGCCGCCGTAGCCGCGGGTCAGCACATGGGCGCGGCGGCCGCGGGCGCGCAGCAGCTTGACCAGGGCCAGCACCACCGGGGTCTTGCCGGTGCCGCCGGTGACGATGTTGCCGACGCACACCACCGGCACCTTGGGGCGGTAGAGATCGGCGTCGGCCATGCGGCGTTCCGCGCCCCAGGCCCACACGGCCGAGAGGGGCGACAGCAGGCGGGGCAGGGCGCCGTCGTGGCGCCAGAATTCAGGGGCGCGCATGGTTGGCCTCGGCGGCGGCGAGGAAGGGGGCGAGGGCGGCGCACACCGAATCCAGCGCGTGACCCTCGGATTGCGCCCAGGCCAGCGCGGCGGCGGCACGGGCGGCGGCAAGGCCGGGATCGGCCAGCAGGCGGATGACCGCCCGGGCCAGGGCGCCCTCGTCGGCGACCTCCTCGGCGGCGCCGGCCTCCAGCATGGCGGCGGCCATGCCGGCGAAATTGCTCATGCGCGGGCCGAACACGATCGCAGTGCCGATGCGGGCCGGCTCGAACGGGTTCTGGCCGCCCTCGGCGCCCAGGCTCTTGCCGATGAACGCCACCGGCGCCAGCCGGTAGAACAGCCCCAGTTCCCCCATGGAATCGGCCAGGTAGACCTGGGTGCCTGCGTCCGGCAGCTGTCCCAGCGAGCGGCGCGCGCAGGGCAATCCCATCGCCGTCAGTTCCGCCGCGATGGCCGCCCCGCGAACCGGATGGCGCGGCGCGATGATGGTGAGCAGGCCGGGATGGGCGGAAGCCACCGCCTGGTGCACGCGCGCCGCCAGCACCTCCTCGCCGGGATGGGTGCTGGAGGCCAGCCAGCACCGCCGCCCGCCGATGGCGGCGCGGAAGCGCGCCAGTTCGGCCTCGTCGCAGGGCAGCGGCGGCACCGCCAGCTTGAGGTTGCCCAGGCAGCGCACCTCGCGGGCGCCGAGGATGTCGAGGCGCCGTGCGTCCTCCTCGGTCTGCGCCAGGCAGAGCGGGAAGGCGGACAGCATCTTGCGGATGAAGTTGGGCACCCGCCGCCAGCCGGCGAACGAGCGCGCCGAAATGCGCCCCTGCAGCAGCACGAGGGGGACCCCGCGGCGCGCCGATTCACCCAGCAGGTTGGGCCAGAAATCGGATTCGGTCCACAGCGCCAGGTCGGGGCGCCAGTGATCGAGGAAGCGCCGCACATAGGCCGGCAGGTCGACCGGCACGTATTGATGGGCGACCTGGGGCGGCAACCGCTGGGCCATCAGCCGGGCCGAGGTGACGGTGCCGGTGGTGACCAGCAGGCCGAGCCCCGGCCGTTCGCACAGCCGTCCGATGAGCGGCAGCAGCGACAGCGATTCGCCGACCGAGGCGGCATGCAGCCACACCAGCGGCCCCGGCGGGCGGGGGCGGCCGGCGACGCCCTTGCGCTCGGCGAAACGCTCGGGATCCTCCTTGCCGCGCGCCATCCGCCGGCCGAGATACAGCCCGATCAGCGGCCGCCCGACGGTGGTCACGGCGTGATAGAGACGGTGGATCATGCCGCCACCCCGTCTTCCGCCGGCGCGACCGTGTCCACCGCCATGCGCTGGTCGGCGGCACGGGTGATGGCGTTGAGTTCGGCCTCGACCGCCAGCCGGCAGGCTTCGAGCGCCGCGTCGTCGGCGTCCTTGGGCACGCTGATCGGCCGGCCCCAGACCAGCACGCCCGACGTCAACGGCCACGGCACCACGAAGCGGTCCCACGACCGCACCACCGTGCGGCGCGAGGCGGCGAAGGTGGCGGGAATCACCGGGCAACCCGACAGGCGGGCGACGTTGACGATGCCGGCCGAGGCGCGCATGCGCGGCCCGCGCGGGCCGTCGGGGGTGATGCCGACGCACTCGCCGGCCTTCAGCGCCCTCAGCATGGTGCGCAGCGCCTGGGTGCCGCCCTTCGACGACGAGCCGGCCAGCCAGCGGATGCCGAAATGCGCCACCGTCTCGGCGATCAGGCGGCCGTCGCGGTGCTGGCTGATCAACATGTGGATCGGCACCGAGCGGCGCCAGATCATCGGCATCATCAGGATGCGGCCGTGCCAGAAGGCCAGGATGAACGGCCGCCCGTCGTCCCACAGCGCCGCCGGCGCCTCGGCCCCCACCACCTCCCAGCGGCCCAGCGCGTGGACCAGGCGGATGTAGGCGGCGGTCAGCCGGCACACCAGGGCGCGGACCCGCTCGCTCCTGCCGATGCGCTTGAGCACGCCCATGGTCAGGTCCCGTCCGCCGCCGCCTCTTCGGCGAATTGCAGGGCATAGAGGCGGGCATAGATGCCGCCGTGGGCCAGCAGGGCGGCATGGTTGCCCGATTCCACCACCCGGCCGCGGTCGAGCACGTGGATCAGGTCGGCGTTGACGATGGTCGACAGCCGGTGGGCGATGACCACGGTGGTGCGGCCTTTCATCAGCTGTTCGAGTTCGGCCTGGACCTGGCGCTCGGATTCGGTGTCGAGCGAACTGGTGGCTTCGTCCAGCAGCAGGATGGGGGCGTTCTTCAGCATCGCCCGGGCGATGGCGAGGCGCTGGCGCTGGCCTCCCGAGAGGTTGAGGCCGCGTTCGCCCACCAGGGTGTCGTAGCCGTCGGGCAGCTGGAGGATGAATTCGTGCGCCGCCGCCCCCTGCGCCGCCGCCTCGATCTCATCGTCGGTGGCGCCCCAGCGGCCATAGGCGATGTTGGCGCGGATGGTGTCGTCGAACAGGGTGATCTCCTGGCTGACCAGGGCGATCTTGGCGCGCAGCGAGGCCAGGCCGACCGAGCGCACGTCCTGGCCGTCGATGGTCACCCGCCCGTCGGTGACGTCGAAGAAGCGCGGCAGCAGGTTGAGCACCGTCGACTTGCCGGCGCCCGACGGCCCCACCAGGGCCACCGTCTTGCCGCCGGGAAAGGCGAGGTCGACGCCGTCCAGCGCCGCCTTGACGCCGTCATAGGTGAAGTACACCCCCTCGAGCCGCACCGTGCCCTCGCCGACCGTCAGTTCCGGCGCGTCCGGCCGCTCGGTGATGGTGGCGGGCGCGTCGATGATCTCGAAGCAGCGCGCCGCCGCCGCCAGCCCCTCCTGGAGGTTGGTGTTGAGCGAGGCGATCGCCTTCAGCGGCCGGTAGGCCATCATCAGCGCGGTGATGAACGAGAAGAAGGCGCCGGCGCGTTCGGGATCGTTGTCGGCCTTGCCGATCACCTGGCTGCCGCCGTAGACGATCACCACGGTGATGGCGAAGCCGCCCAACAGCTCCATGATCGGCGACGACGCCGAGCGCACCCGCGCCGCCTTGTAGGTCAGGTCCTGCAGGGTCTCGACCAGCGCATTGACCTTGCGCCCCTCGTATTCCTCCATGCCGTAGGCCTTGACCACGCGGATGCCCTGGATCGACTGCTCCAGGTAGGTGGCCAGCTGGCCGATCTGCTCCTGGGTGTTGGCGGTGACCTTGCGCATGCGCCGGCCCAGCTTGTAGATCGGCAGGATGGCGATCGGGAAAACGAAGAACGACAGCGACGCCAGTTCCCAGTCCTGCCAGAACATCAGCCCGACCAGGAACACCACCGACGAGGCATCCTTGCCCGCGCCGGTCAAGGCATTCGACACCGCGAAGCGCATCGACGAGACGTCGTTGGTGATGCGCGACATGATCCGCCCGGTGGTCATGGCGTGGAAAAAGGCGACGTCGAGCCGCATCAACTGGGCGAACAGCCGGTTCTGCATGTCCGTGATGACCCGGAGGCCGACCCGCGACAGCAGCACCGCCTCGCCGTAATCGGCGATCGACTTGGCCAGGAAGGTCGAAATCACCACCAGCGCCAGCGGCCACAGGTATTCGGCCCGCCGGGCGATGAAGATCTGGTTGATCACCGGCTTCATCAGATAGGCGGTCAGGGCGGTCGCCGCCGAGGACACTCCCATGCACACCACGGCAAGCACCACCTTGCCGACGTAGGGGCGCATGCCCTCGCGGATCAGCCGGCGCATCAGCGCCCATGTGGATGGGTCGAAGGAAATCCTGTTCGCGGTCAATCTCTTCCCGCCCGGGAACCTTGAAGCGGGGCGGACCATACCATGGCTGGTCGGCCCGGCCAATGGGCCACGGCCCTCAAGTCAATGTCCCCGATCGGGATGCAGCGCCTCGCCGAGCAGGCGGAATTCCGCCTTCCTCGGGCTGGAGGCGCGCCAGGCCAGGGCGATGGTGCGGCTGCCCGCCTCGGCCAGCGGGCGGGTGACCAGGTCGGTGCCGGCGAGCACGCCCCCCGCCACCGCCAGCTCCGGCAGCAGCGTCACCCCCAGGCCGTTGGCCGCCATCTGCGCCAGGGTGGCCAGGCTGGTGGCCCACACCCCCTTGCCCGCCGCCGGTCCGGGCAGGCGGCAGGCCGCCAGGGCATGCTCGCGCAGGCAGTGGCCCTCCTCCAGCAGCAGCAGCGGCTCTTCCGCCAGGTCGGCGGTGGCGATGCGCGCCTTCGCCGCCAGCGGATGGCCGGCGGAAAAGGCGGCGACGAAGGGGTCGTCGAACAGGTCAGTCGCCTCGACGTCCGGCATGTCCCAGGGCAGCGCCAGCAGCAGCGCGTCGAGGTCGCCGGCATCCAGGCGCCCGAGCAGGCGCCCGGTAAGGTCCTCGCGCAGATAGAGTTCGAGGTGGGGATAGGCGGCGCGCAATGCCGGCATCACCCGCGGCAGCAGATAGGGGCCGATGGTGGGAATCACCCCCAGGCGCAGCCGCCCCGACAACGGCAGGGCGCCGGCGCGGGCGATCTCGGCGATATCCTCGGCACCCTTCAGCACCACCCGGGCGCGCGCCACCACGTCCTCGCCCAGCGGCGTCAGCATCATCCGGCGGCTGGTGCGCTCCACCAGGGTGGCGCCGAGCAGTCCCTCCAACTCCTGCAACCCGGCCGACAGGGTCGACTGGGTGGCGAAGCAGGCTTCGGCGGCGCGGCCGAAATGCCGGTGTTCGGCCAGCGCGACCAGGTAGCGCAACTGGCGGAGGGTGGGCAGCCGCATTACTTGCCCAGGTAGTCCTTCACCAGCGCCTCGGCGATCTGCACCGCGTTCAGCGCCGCGCCCTTGCGCAGGTTGTCCGAGACGCACCAGAAGGCCAGGCCGTTGGCGACCGTGGGGTCCTTGCGGATGCGGCTGACATAGGTGGCATCCTCGCCGGCGCACTCGACCGGGGTGGCATAGCCGCCCGGCTCGTGCTCGTCGATCACCACCACGCCCGGAGCCCTTTTCAGGGCGGCGCGCGCCGCGGCGGGGGTCACCGGCCGCTCGAATTCGACGTTGACCGCCTCGGAATGGCACAGGAACACCGGCACCCGCACGCAGGTGGCATGCACCAGGATGTCGGGGTCCAGGATCTTCCGGGTCTCGACCACCATCTTCCATTCCTCCTTGGTCGCGCCGTCGTCCATGAAGACGTCGATCTGGGGAATGACGTTGAAGGCGATCTGCTTGGGAAACTTCCTCGGCGTCACCGGGTCGTTGACGAAGATGGCGCGGGTCTGCTCGAACAGTTCGTCCATGGCGTCCTTGCCGGCGCCCGACACCGACTGGTAGGTCGCCACCACCACGCGCTTGATGGTGCCCAGCGTGTGCAGCGGCTTCAAGGCCACCACCATCTGGATGGTGGAGCAATTGGGATTGGCGATGATGCCGCGCTTCTTGTAGCCGGCGATGGCCTTGGGGTTGACCTCGGGCACCACCAGCGGGACGTCGGGCTCCATGCGGAAATGCGACGTGTTGTCGATCACCACGCAGCCGGCGGCGGCGGCCCGCGGGCTGTGGATCGCCGACACCTTGGCCCCCGGCGAGGACAGGGCGATGTCGAAACCGGTGAAGTCGAAGGTGGCCAGGTCCTTGACCTTCAGCACCTTGGTGTCGCCGAACGAGATCTCGCGCCCGACCGATCGGGCGCTGGCCAGGGCCACCACCTCGTCGACGGGGAAGTTGCGTTCGGCCAGCGTCTTCAGCATTTCGCGGCCGACATTGCCGGTGGCACCGATGACAGCAACCTTGTAACCCATTTTCGTCGTCTCCGTTGTGTCGCGCCGTGAATGCGAAAACGGCCCGCGGTGGAGTCCCGCGGGCCGTTTTTCGTGCAGAGGAACGAACCGGCCCGCGCCTAGCTGGTCCCGGTCTTCTTCGTGCCCAAGCGAGCCTTCGCCGGGGCGGCGCCCCGGGAGCGGATCGTGGTCGAAATTTGGCACGCGGTCATCGCTTCCTCCGTCGGGGGCGTACCTTTATCCCAAGGAAGACGGCGGTGCAAGGGGGAACACGGACGCGGCCCACCCGTTCCCTATGGGAAACCAATGGAGGATTCCCATGGCATTCACCAACACCGCCGTCATCGCCCAGTCGCTGCATGGGGTCGGCTTCCCCGCCGACCGGCAGCAGCTGATCGAACATGCGCGCAAGAACAACGCCGACCAGGATGTCGTCGCCGTGCTGTCGAAGATGCCCGACACCCGCTACACCTCGATGGCGGACGTGTTCAAGGGCGTCGGCGAGGCGAAGCACTGAGGAAACGGGGCGGGCCTCCCGAGCCCGTCCCTCCTTACTATTCCCTGCTGATGCCGGCGCAGACGCGGGCGACGAAGGCGTCGATGTCGTCGTTCATGCCCACCGTGCGCTGGGCCAGATCGCCCGCCGCGACCAGCACCTGGTTGGCCGCGTCGGTGGCGGTGCCGGCGATCTCGGCGACTTCGGTGATGGTGGAGGCGACGGTCTGAACGTCGGCGGCGACTTCGCGGATGGCGCGCGACATTTCCGCCACGGCCGAAGACTGCTGCTCGGTGGTGGCGGCGATGCCGGTGGCGTTGTCGTTGATGTCGTGGATCATCGTGCCGATGGTCTGCACCGCGTTGACCGCCTCCTGGGTCGCCTGGCGCATGCCGTCGATCTGGCCGGCGATCTCCTCGGTGGCCTTGGCGGTCTGGTTGGCCAGATGCTTGACCTCGTTGGCGACCACCGCGAAGCCTTTTCCCGCTTCGCCGGCGCGCGCGGCCTCGATGGTGGCGTTCAAGGCCAGCAGGTTGGTCTGGCTGGCGATGTCGTTGATCAGGCTGATCACCTGGCCGATGCGGTCGGCGGCGGCGGCCAGGCCGCGGATGGCGTCGTTGGTCTGGCCGGCGACGCGCGCCGTCTCGCTCGCCATGTCGGCGGAATGCTGGATGCGATGGGCGACTTCGCGGATGCCGTCGGCAACCTCTTCGGCGGCGGTGGCGACCGAGCCGACATGGGCCGAGGCGTCGCCGGCGGCGCCGGCCACCGTATTCGATTGCTGGCTGGTCTGGCTGGCGATCGAACTCATCTGCTGGGCGGTGGCCTCCAGTTCGGTGGCGGTGGCGGCGACCGCCTGGCTCATGTTCTTGATGGTGTTGCCGACGCCGGTGGCCTCGGTGGCGAAATCCTGGGTCTTGCGCGCCATCGCCGCCAGCGCCTCGTTGATCAGGGTGGCGTGGTCCTTGAACTCGCCGACCAACCCCTCGCGCAGGATGAGGCGGAAATAGCGCCCCTCCGCGGTCTTGGCCATGGCGGCGTCGGCTTCCTTGGTGAAGACCTCGGTGAGGTCCAGGAGGCGATTGATGCTGCGGTCGAGCCGGCCCATCGACCCGCCCTCGGTGATGCCGACGACTCGGACGTCGAGGCGGCCGGACGCGGCGCCGGCCAACACGTCGCTGGCGCGTTGAATGCCGACCCGGACGCGCGCTATGAAGAACACTCCCGCGGCGACGGCGACGGCGGCGGCGCCGGTGGCGGCGGCGTCGAGCATCTGGCCGCGGAGCAGCATCATCACCGCCCCGACCAGGCAAATGACGGCGCCGATCCCGGCGGCGACCAGCGCCTTAGAGACTGAAGACGAATTCATCGTAAGGAATCCCCGCCGCTTGCAGCTTGGCGACCACGGCCGCGAAACTGGCGTCCATTCCCGCCTTGCGGTCGGAATGGCTGTTCTCGATGGCCAGCAGCTCCTTGTAAAGCCCTTCGGCCTTGGCTACCGCGTCGCGGCGCGGGCAGCGCCGGTTCGAATGATAGCTGACGATGTTGCGGGAGTCGTCGAAAGTCGGGGTGACGTGGGCGAAGACCCAATAGTGGTCGCCGTTGGCGGCCCGATTGAGCACGTAGGCGAAGATTTCCTGTCCCGCCTCGATGGTGTCCCACAGCAGCTTGAACACGCAGCGCGGCATCGCCGGATGACGGACGATGCTGTGCGGCTGGCCCAGCAATTGGCGCTCGCTGAAGCCGGCGACGCGCTGGAATACCTCGT
>Ga0265331_10000560_pt1 | contig 33555 bp, 28 predicted proteins | sample 41923metaG_FD_202088 | JGI IMG/M metagenome (GOLD analysis project Ga0265331, IMG submission 202088) | Rhizosphere microbial communities from Carex aquatilis grown in University of Washington, Seatle, WA, United States - 4-19-23 metaG | ecosystem: Host-associated > Plants > Roots > Rhizosphere... | reverse complement strand
AGCATCAGCGCGTCGACGCCGCCCGCCTGCGAGCGCTCGGCGCGCACAGATGTCGCGAGCTTTGTCGCCAGCGCGTCGACCCTTGTCAGCATCTCGGGCGGGAATTTCGCCTCGACGATCAGGGCGCGCACGGTGGCCGCTTCGTCGGCGCGATGCGCAGCGGCAATGCGCGCGCGCAGGGGCGTCTGCGGGTCGGCGGCGGAGCGCGAAGGCAGTGCGAAGTCGAAGCCGGCGGTCATGGCGCGGTACGCTGGTCGGCAGTGAGCGCGGCGGCCGGACGACCGTCGCGCGGTGCCGCGCAGCACTCGTGGCGCGGCCGGCCCGGGCGCATTCTAACGCGCCGGACGAACCGGACCTAGCGCAATCCGGCGAAACGCGCTCGAGTCAGCGGACCACGCCCGCACGGGGCGCCCGCGCGAGTGTCGGCGGCCATCTGCATCGTCGACCGTCCCGCGCCGCCCGGTGCGGCGCGGGATGCGTTGCGAGGCTCAGCCGATCAGCGCGAGCCAGGGCACGGTGATCACGAGCAGCGCGACGATGAACAGCACGCCGAAGATCGCGCCGAGGCGCCAGTAGTCCTTCGATGGCAGGTAGCCGGAACCGTAGTACACGGGGCTCGGTCCGGTCGCGAACGGCGTCAGGATGCCCATGATGCCGAGCGTGAGGCACAGGAGCAGCGCGAAGAGCGCCATGTCCATCCCGGGAATCGTCGCGCCGACCGCGAGCATCACGGGCAGCAGCGCGGTGACGTGCGCGGTGACGCTGGCGAAGAGGTAGTGCGTGAAGTAGAACACCAGCACCAGCAGGATCATGGCCGCGAATGGCGAGAATCCGGTGAGATGCGCGGCGACGAGGTCGGCGAACCACTTGACGAAGCCGACCTTGTTGAGCCCGTCGGCAAGCGCGACCAGCGTCGCGAACCACGCCAGCGTGTTCCAGGCGGCCGAGTTCTTCACGATGTCGTCCCAGCTCACGACCCCAAGCACCAGCATCAGCGAAATGACGACGAGCGCAACGGTCGTCGCGTTGATCGTGTCTCCGCCGAAGATCCAGAGCGCCAGCGCCAGCACGACGAGCGCGGCCAGCGTGATCTCCTTCTTCGTGAAGCCTCCCATTTTCGTGAGCTCCTGCGCGGCCCATGCCGGAACCTCGTTCCCCGATTTCACTTCGGGCGGATAGATCCAGTAGGTGACGATCGGAATCAGGATCAGGAGCGCGATGCCGACCGGCGCGAACGCGAGGAACCACTGCGTCCACGTGAGGCTCACCTTGGCGGTCTTGTTGACGAGCTCGATCGCGAGCAGGTTCGGCGCGAGGCCGGTGAGGAACATCGAGCTCGTCACGCATGTCGTCGCGATCGCGACCCACATGATGTACGAGCCGATGCGCCGCGACGACGGGTCGTTCGGCTTCGAGTCATAGAGCGCGGGCAGGTTGCGGATCACCGGGAAGATCGTCCCGCCGGAGCGCGCCGTGTTCGACGGCGTGAACGGCGCGAGGATCGTATCGGCGACGGCGACCGCATAGCCCAGCGTCAGCGTGCGCCGGCCCATCTTCTTCACGAGCATCAGCGAGATGTGCCGCCCGAGACCCGTCTTGTCGTAGCCCAGCGCGAACATGAACGCGCCGAAGATGAGCCACACCGTCGCGTTGGAGAATCCCGACAGTGCCCAGGTCAGCACGGCGTTGTACGACTTGAATCCGGGCTTCGCGAGCTCGGCGGGAGAGAAGAACACCCAGGGCGACAGCACGGAGACCAGGGTGATGCCGATGAGGCCGATCGCGCCGCCGGGCAGCGGCTCCAGCATCAGCGCGACGATCACGCCGGCGAAGATCGCGAAGTAGTACCACGCGTAGGGCGCGAGACCGTCCGGCGCCGGCAGCACGGCGATCACCAGCGCGACGACGATGGGCAGAGTCGCCTTCCAGGAAACGTGCGGCGGCCTGATTGCTGCGGCAGGCTGCGGCGCGGCCCGCGAGGGTGCAGGAACTTGATGAGGCGAGACGGAGATGGCCATGACGTGGCTCCGGTGGTTAGGCGAGCGCGTCGCGCCCTGGATTCGGCAACGGCGCCTCGCGTGAAGACGCAAAACGCCCGGCGCGACACGGCGCGCGACGCGGCTGCCGGGCGGGAATTTCGTCGGACGTGAACGCCCGCGGGGGATTTCAGATTTGGCTGGGGCTGCCGGCATGCGCCGGAACGGGATGCCGGCATCGAAGCGCCGGCAGGGGCGGACGGAAACGCGCCGGATGCCGGGGAGGCATCGAGACGGTTCCCGGGAAACACGCTCACTTCAAGTCCCCAGAGCGTCGCGCGTGGCTGCCGCGACAATTCAATTCTCCGCGCGTTTCCCGGCCGCAAGATTGATGGCGCTCAACGTCGCACCCGCTTCGGCATGCGTCACATTGCCTCGGGCGCGGCAAACCGCCCCATGCATTCGTCAGTATCGCGATGAGCGAATTGCCGCGGCGCGAGCGCGGATCGCAGGCGCCGCTGCGAAGCGCGAGCGGCCGGGAGGGAGCGCCGCCGTTCAGGCTGACACGTGAAGACCTCGATATTGCGGGTCGCGCTGCAGACCCGCAGGCTGGGCGCCGCCCGCATGCCGCGCGCTTTCGCGCGCCGGATTCGACGTGAACGACTGGACCGGGCGGCTAGCGGATGCCTTCCGCCGCCATCTTCCGCCGCATGAACGCGATCTGCGTCGCGAGCGGCAGGTCCTTCGGGCAGACGTCGTGGCAGGCCAAGAGCGACATGCAGCCGAACACGCCGTTGTCGTCGCCGATGACGTCGTAGAAATCCGCGTCGTTGCGCGTGTCGCGGGGATCGAGCCGGAAGCGCGCGACGCGATTCAGGCCGACTGCGCCGACGAAATCCTCGCGCATGCGCGCGGTGCCGCAGGCGGCGACGCAGCAGCCGCATTCGATGCAGCGGTCGAGCTCGTAGATCCTGTCGGCGAGCTCGGGCTCCATCCGCTGCTCGAGCCGGGTGAGGTCCGGGTCCGGATTCGCCATGTGCAGCCAGCCTTCGAGGCGCTCGCTCATGCCGCGCATCCACTTGCCGGTGTTGACCGAGAGGTCGCCGATCAGCTCGAAGAACGGCAGCGGCGCCAGCGTGATCTCCGCCCCGAGATTCTTGGTGAGCGTCCGGCATGCGAGCGTCGGCCGCCCGTTGATCACCATCGCGCAGCTGCCGCAGATGCCGGCGCGGCAGACGAAGTCGAACTGCAGCGAAGCGTCCTGCCGCTCGCGGATCTCGTTGAGCGCGATGAACAGCGTCATGCCATCGGCTTCCTCGAGCGCGTAGGTCTGCATGTGCGGGACGCTCGCCGGATCCTGCGGGTTGTACCGAAGCACGCTGATCGCGAGCTGGCGGCGCGGACCCTTCGACCCGTTGCCGTCGCCATTCCTGGTGGACGCGGGCATCGCGACTGTCTTGACCGTGGCATCGCTCATTTCTGCCCCCCCAGCGGTTCGTCGATTCGTTCGTTGCGGCCGCGATAGCGCTCCGGCAGCAGTGACTCGTAGGGCATCAGCGACTCCTGGACGGCAAAGCGCGGGGCGTCGGCCATCTTCTGCTTCAGTGCCTCGACCGCGGCGGCGCGCTGCGGCGTGTCGGGGTGATCGATGTAATCCTTGGCGCCGTAGCCTCTCCAGCCGGGTGGCAGCTCCATGCGGCCGACGTCGAGCGCTTCATACGCGAGCGAAGGCAGCGTGTCGGATTCCGCCTTCCACGTGGCGAGCGTGCGCTTCAGCCAGTCGGCGTCGTTGCGTCGCGGGAAGTCCTGCCGGAAGTGCGCGCCGCGGCTTTCGGTGCGGGTGAGCGCGCCGTAGGCGACGCACAGCGCGACCTTCAGCATCTTCTGCACGCGGTACGCGGTGACGAGCTCGGGGTTGGCGCCGCGCGCCTTGCATTTGAGGCCGATGTTGCGGCTGCGCTGCAGGAGCTTCTGCAGGTCGGCGACCGCCGATTCGAGGTCGCCGCCGCGGCGGAAGATGCCGACCTTCGCGGTCATCGTCTCCTGCATCGCGATGCGCAGCGCCGCGGAGTCCTCGGTGCCCCGTCCGTCGATCAGCACGTCGAGCTTGCCCTGCTCGCGGCGCAGGAAGTCGTGGACGAGCCGGGTCGGGATGTCGACTTCGCTCTCGGGCCTGTCGCAGTAGTCCGCGATGTACTCGCCGACGATCATGCCGGCGACGACCGTTTCGGCAACGGAATTGCCGCCGAGCCGGTTGAATCCGTGCATGTCCCAGCACGCCGCTTCGCCGGCGGCGTAGAGTCCCTTCAGCGTCGGGCTCTGGCCGGTGTAGTCGGTGCGCACGCCGCCCATCGTGTAATGCTGCGCGGGCCGGACCGGGATCCACTCCTTCGTCGGGTCGACGCCGAGGAAATAGTGGCAGATCTCGAAGACTTCGCGCAGGTTGTGCCGGATGTGCTTTTCGCCGAGCAGCGTGATGTCGAGCCAGAGGTGCTCGCCGAAGCGGTTGCGCACGCCCTTGCCCTTCGCGATGTGCTCCTCCATCCGGCGCGACACGACGTCGCGCGACGCGAGCTCCTTCTTTTCCGGCTCGTAGTCCGGCATGAAGCGGTGGCCGTCGACGTCCTTCAGGAGGCCTCCGTCGCCGCGGCAGCCTTCGGTAACGAGGATGCCGGCCGGAAAGATCGCGGTCGGATGAAACTGCACGGCTTCCATGTTGCCGAGCGAAGCGATGCCGGTCTCGAGTGCGAGCGCGCTTCCGATGCCTTCGCAGATCACGGCATTGGTCGTGACCGCATAGAGCCGCCCGGCGCCGCCGCTCGCGATCGCCGTCGCCCTGGCAACATAGGCGACAAGTTCGCCGGTGATGAGGTTCCTCACGATGGCGCCGTAGCAGCGGCCGCCATCGTGAATCAGCGCGATCGCCTCGACGCGCTCGTGCACGGGAATCGCGGCGCCGATCGCCTGGTCGCTCATCGTCTGCAGCATCGCGTGGCCGGTGCCGTCGGACACGTAGCAGGTGCGCCACTTCTTGGTGCCGCCGAAGTCGCGCTGCGCGACGAGACCGTGCGCCTCGTCGCGCTCGGTGATCGTCACCTTCTGCCCGTTGATGATGACGTCGCGGTCGCCCTTGCGCACGCGGCTCCACGGCACGCCCCAGGCGGCCAGCTCGCGCACCGCCTTCGGCGCCGTGTTGACGAACATCCGCACGACCTGCTGGTCCGCGCCCCAGTCGCTGCCGCGCACCGTGTCCTCGAAGTGGATGTCCTCGGTGTCGCCCTGGCCCTTGATCACGTTGGCGAGCGACGCCTGCATGCCGCCCTGCGCCGCCGCCGAGTGCGACCGCTTCGGCGGCACCAGCGACAGGATGATGACGTCGTGGCCGCGGCGCTTCGCGCCGATGGCGATCCGCAGTCCGGCGAGTCCGCCGCCGACGACGAGCACGTCCGTGTAGACGACTTTCATGGCGTGACTCCCTTGACCGGCGCCGACAGCGACGCGGGCACGTAGGGCTGGCCGTAGTCGGGCGCGTGCGCGATGCCGATCCTGATGTACGCGGCCAGCGTCGTGAACCCGAGCACCAGGAAGAAGACGGTCAGCGCCCACTTCAGCACCTTGAGGCGCTTGCGCGTTGCGTCCGGATTGCCTGCGGCGAACCACCCCCATTTGACGCAGAGGCGATAGAGCCCGATGCCGGCGTGCAGCTCGATCGCGAGCAGCAGCAGGATGTAGAGCGGCCAGTAATGGCCCGTCCAGACGCGATCGGACGACTCGAACGGACCGATCAGCTCGGGGTGCGTCAGCACGACGTACAGGTGCGGCGCGGCGAGGAAGAAGAGCGCGAAGCCCGTGAATGCCTGCCACGCCCACAGCGTCGTATCCTCGTGCCGCATCATCTTCATGTGGCTGCGGAACGTCGTGAACTGGCGGTAGTTGATCGGGAACTTCCGCACGGCGAGGAACGCGTGGACGACGATCAGCGCGATGACCGTCGCGACGACGCACGAGACGAGCACGGGAAACGAGCGGCCGAAGAAGAAGTAGCCCTCGAAGAACTTCGTGATCGACCACATCGCGTCGTTCCCGAGCAGGATCGACGACACGAAGAACATGTGGCCCCACATGAAGAGCGCGAGCACGAGGCCCGTGCCGCTCTGCGCGAGATCGAGCCGCGCGGGCCAGCGGCTCTTGCGTGCCGCATCGGCGAGGCCGACGCCGGCAATCGTGGAAGATCTGGTGGCCATCGTCGCCTCCTCTGTGCCGCAGTCGACCGCATCGGGCATGCAGACGCACGGACCCGGTGCCACCGCGATGGCCGCGGCACCGAAACGACAGTGCGCCATTCCGCCGCAACTATATCGCCGCGCTGCCGGGGCCGATTGATGTGCATCAAGCAATTTCCGCTGCGCCGCCGCAATGCAGCAACCTTGATGACGTGCCGGCTTTGTTGCGTATGACTCTTGACTTGTGTCAATGGGCAAACCCGGCGCGAAGGCAGCATGGTCGACACGCAGCAGCGAGAGCGTCGCGCGCCGGGGCGGACACCCGGGACACGCGATGCACCGAACGGAGGGCAGTCGATGTACCAGGTCCGCATCCATGGCCGCGGCGGGCAAGGCGTCGTCTCCGGCGCCGAGCTGCTTTCGGTCGCAGCGTTCCTCGAAGGACGCTACGCGCAGGCGTTCCCGAGCTTCGGTTCGGAGCGCATGGGCGCGCCCGTGATGGCGTTCTGCCGCATCGACGACAAGGAGATCCGGCTGCGCGAGCCGGTCGTCGCACCGGATGCACTGATCATCCAGGACCCGACGCTGCTGCATCAGGTGGACCTCTTCAAGGGACTGCATCCGGCCGGCCTCATTCTCATCAACTCGATGCGGAGCTTCGAGGACCTGGGGCTCGCCGAGCTCCTCCGCGGCGCGAACCGCTTCCGGCTGTGCCAGGTGCCCGCGACCGAGCTCGCGCAGAAGCATGTCGGCCGCGCGGTGCCCAATGCCGCGCTTCTGGGAGGGTTCGCGGCCGTCAGCGGCCAGATCGACCTGGAATCGGTGGTCGCCGCGATTCGCGCCAAGTTTCCCGGCAAGATCGCCGAAGGCAACGTCGCGGCGGCGAGCGAAGCCTTCGCGTTCGCGCAGCAGCGCAAGGAGTTGGTCCATGCTTAAGCAGACCGAAGGCTCGCGCGCGGTGGCGGAAGCCATCGCCCTCTCGCGGCCGGAGGTGATCTGCGCCTATCCGATCACGCCGCAGACGCACATCGTCGAGGCGCTGGGCGAGATGGTGAAGTCGGGCGAGCTCGGCGGCTGCGACTTCATCAACGTCGAATCGGAGTTTGCCGCGCTGTCGGTCGCAATCGGCGCCTCCGCCGCCGGCGCGCGCGCATACACGGCGACGTCGAGCCAGGGCCTGCTGTTCATGGCCGAAGCCGTCTACAACGCAGCCGGCCTCGGCCTGCCCATCGTGATGACCATCGGCAATCGCGCGATCGGCGCGCCGATCAACATCTGGAATGACCACTCCGACAGCATGTCGATGCGCGACGCCGGATGGATCCAGCTGTTCGCCGAAACGAATCAGGAGGCGCTCGACCTGCACATCCAGGCGTTCCGCCTTGCCGAGGAGCTGTCCTGCCCCGTGATGGTCTGCATGGACGGCTTCATCCTGACCCACGCCTACGACCGCGTCGACGTGCCGACGCAGGGCGAGGTCGACGCGTTCCTGCCGCCGTACGAGCCGCGCCAGATCCTCGATCCGGCCGATCCCGTGTCGATCGGTGCGATGGTCGGTCCCGAAGCCTTCACCGAGGTCCGCTACCTCGCCCATCACAAGCAGCAGCGCGCGCTGACGCGGATTCCGCAGCTCAAAGCGCTGTTCCAGGCGCAGTTCGGTCGCGCTTCGGGCGGACTGATCCGGCCGTATCGCTGCACCGATGCGGAAACCATCGTCGTCGCGCTGGGCTCGATCAACGGCACCGTGCAGGAAGTCGTCGACACGATGCGCAGCGACGGCGTGAAGATCGGCTCGGTGTCGATCTGCTCGTTCCGGCCGTTCCCGCTCGCCGCGCTGCGCGAGGTGCTGCAGGGCGCGAAGCGCGTCGTCGTGCTGGAGAAGTGCCTCGCGGTCGGCCTCGGCGGCATCGTTTCCGACGGCGTGCGCAAGGCGCTCTCGGGCATCCAGCTGAACGGCTACACCGTCATCGCCGGGCTCGGCGGACGCGCGATCACACAGGAATCGCTGCTGCAGCTTTTTGCGGACGCGCACGCCGACGAGCTGGAGCAGGTCACGTTCCTCGATCTCAATGCCGACGTCGTCGCGCACGAGCTCGAGCGCGAGGCGCTCGCGCGCCGCTCCGGCCCCACGGCTGAAGCAATCCTGCGGCGCCTCGGCACCGTCGGATCCGGAATCGGATGAGCATCATGGCTGAACGCAAGATCCCCGCGCGCGCCGCGGCACCGATGCAGGCGGTGAAGTTCTACCAGACGGGGACCTTCACCGTCGGGAATCGTCTGCTGGCCGAGGACCAGCGCTCCGTGCAGGCCAACATGGAGCGCACCAATTCGCTCAACTCGGGCCACCGCGCCTGCCAGGGGTGCGGCGAGGCGCTCGGCGCGCGCTACGCGATCGACGCGGCGATGCGCGCGGCCAACAACCAGGTGATCGCGGTCAACGCGACCGGCTGCCTCGAGGTCTTCTCGACGCCGTATCCCGAGACATCGTGGCAGATCCCGTGGATGCATTCGCTGTTCGGCAACGCCGCGGCCGTCGCATCCGGCGTCGCGTCCGCGATGCGGATCAAGGGCCGCACCGACGTCCGCGTGATCGCGCAGGGCGGCGACGGCGGCACGACCGACATCGGCTTCGGCTGCCTTTCCGGAATGTTCGAGCGCAACGACGATGTGCTCTACATCTGCTACGACAACGAGGCGTACATGAACACGGGCGTCCAGCGCTCGAGCGCGACGCCGCCGGCCGCACGCACGGCGACGACGATGGCGGTCGGGCGCGAGCCCGGCAACGTCTTCGGCACGGGAAAGAACCTGCCGCTGATCGCGATGGCGCACGAGATTCCGTACGTCGCGACTGCAAGCGTCGCGAATCTGCGCGATCTCGAATACAAGGTGACGCGCGCGATGGGCATCCGCGGCGCGCGCTACATCCACATCCACGTGCCCTGCCCGCTCGGCTGGGGCTCGAACCCCGCCGACACCATCCGGCTCGCGCGGCTTGCCGTCGAATCGGGCCTGTTTCCGCTCTACGAGGCGGAACACGGCGAGATCATCGGGCGCACGACGATCCGGCGGAAGGTGCCGGTCGACGAGTACCTCCGGTTGCAGAAGCGCTTCGCGCACCTCTTCGGCGCGAAACCCGACCTCGAGCGCATCGCGCACATCCAGGCGCTCGCCGACCGCAACGTCAAGCGCTTCGGGCTCGTCGACGCCACGGTGGCCGCCGGTGGATAAGCCCTATGCCATCACGCTGGACGTCGGCTCGAGCCTTGCCAACAAGACGGGCTCGTGGCGCACGCTGCGCCCGGTCTATCTCGATCGCCTGCCGCCGTGCAATCACGCCTGCCCCGCCGGCGAGGATATCCAGGGTTGGCTCTATCACGCGGAAGGCGGCGACTACGAATCCGCGTGGCGCGCGCTGACCGCGAACAATCCGCTGCCGGCAGTGATGGGCCGTGTGTGCTATCACCCGTGCGAAACCTCGTGCAATCGCGGCCAGCTCGACGAAGCGGTCGGCATCAACTCCGTCGAGCGATTTCTCGGTGACGAAGCGATCCGCCGCGGCTGGAAGTTTGCGACTCCCGAAAAGGAGTCCGGCAAGCGCGTGATGATCGTCGGCGCCGGACCGTCGGGCCTCTCCGCCGCGTATCAGCTGCGCCGACTGGGCCACGCCGTGACGATCTTCGAGGCGGGTCCGTACGCGGGCGGGATGATGCGCTTCGGCATCCCGAAGTACCGGCTGCCGCGCGAAGTGCTGGACGCCGAAGTGAAACGCATCCTCGACCTCGGCGTCGAGCTTGTCCTCAACCGGAAAGTCGAGGACATCCGCGCGACGATGAAGGAAGGGCGCTTCGACGCCGCATTCCTCGCGGTCGGCGCGCACATCGGCAAGCGCGCGTTCATTCCGGCGGGCGCCGCGGCACGAATGCTGGATGCCGTGTCCGTGCTGCGCGGCATGGAGGGCGAAGAGAAGCCGATGCTCGGCCGCCGCGTCGTCGTCTACGGCGGCGGCAACACTGCGCTCGACGTCGCCCGCACCGCGAAGCGCCTCGGCGCGACCGAGGCGATCATCGTCTACCGGCGCACGCGCGAGAAGATGCCCGCGCACGATTTCGAGGTCGAGGAGGCGCTGCAGGAAGGCGTGCTGATCAAGTGGCTGTCGACGATCAAGAACATGGCCGACGAAGGCACGCTGACCGTCGAGAAGATGACGCTCGACGCCAAGGGGTTCCCGCAGCCGACCGGCGAGTTCGAGACGCTGGAGGCCGATTCGCTGGTGCTGGCGCTCGGGCAGGACGTCGACCTGTCGCTGCTCGACGGCGTGCCGGGGCTCTCCCTCAAGGACGGCACGGTCGTCGTCGGACCGAACATGATGACAGGCTACGCCGGCATTTTCGCCGGGGGCGACATGGTGCCGTCGGAGCGCACGGTGACGGTCGCGATCGGCCACGGGAAGAAGGCCGCGCGCCACGTCGACGCCTGGCTCGGCGGCGGCACGTATGCGCCTCCGGCAAAGCACGAGGTCGCCGATTTCGCGAAACTGAATCCCTGGTACTACAGCGATGCGCCGAAGACGGTGCGTCCGGTGCTCGACATCGCGCGCCGCACGTCGACCTTCGACGAGGTCGTGCGCGGCCTCGACGAGACCAATGCGCTCTTCGAGGCGCGCCGCTGCCTGTCCTGCGGCAACTGCTTCGAGTGCGACAACTGCTATGGCGTGTGCCCGGACAACGCCGTGATCAAGCTCGGCCCCGGCAAGCGCTTCGAGTTCAACTACGACTACTGCAAGGGTTGCGGCATCTGCGTCTCGGAATGTCCCTGCGGGGCGATCAAGATGGTGCCGGAGCCGACCTGACACTGCCAACACGCGGCCGGGCGCCGAAGCGCGCAGCCGCAGGAAAGGAATCACGATGATCGGTGAAAAACGCGGTCCAGGCACCGCCGGAGTTCCTGCATGGTTTCCCCGCGGACTCGCGCTGCTGCGAGAGCCGACGCTCAACAAAGGCACCTCCTTCACCGAGGCCGAGCGCGCCGCGCTCGGCATTCGCGGCCTGCTGCCGCCGCGCCCGATGAATCAGGAGCTGCAGGTCGCGCGGGTGCTCGAGAACTTCCGCAAGAAGACCTCCGATCTCGAGAAATACATCAACCTCAACGCGCTGCACGACCGCAACGAGGCGCTGTTCTTCCGGGTCGTCGGCGACCATCCCGACGAGATGATGCCGATCATCTACACGCCGACGGTCGGCCTCGCGTGCCAGCAGTTCGGCCACATCTTCCAGCGCCCGCGCGGCATCTTCATCAGCGCGAACGATCGCGGCCGCATCGCCAGCGTGCTCCGCAACTGGCCGTACCAGGATGTCCGCATCATCGTCGTTACCGACGGCGAGCGCATCCTCGGCCTCGGCGACCTCGGCGCGAACGGGATGGGCATCCCGGTCGGCAAGCTGTCGCTCTATACCGCCTGCGCCGGCGTTCACCCAACGCAGGGCCTGCCCGTGATCCTCGACGTGGGCACGAACAATGAGGCGCTGCGCAAGGATCCGCTCTACATCGGCCTGCCGCAGGAGCGCCTCAAGGGCGACGCGTACGACTCCTTCGTCGAGGAGTTCGTCGACGCGACGCAGCAGGTGTTCCCGGGCTGCATCGTGCAGTTCGAGGACTTCGCCAACCACAACGCGTTCCGGCTGCTCGCGAAGTACCGCGACCGCGTCGCCTCGTTCAACGACGACATCCAGGGAACGGCAGCCGTCACGCTCGCCGGACTCCTGTCGGCGCTGCGCGTCACCGGCGGCAAGCTTTCGGAGCAGAGGATCCTCTTCTTCGGCGCCGGCGAGGCGGCGACCGGCATCGCCGATCTCACCGCGACCGCGATGATGGCCGAGGGCGTTTCCGAAGCGGCCGCACGAGGCCGAATCTCGCTCGTCGATTCGAAGGGGCTGGTCGTTGCGTCGCGGACCGATCTGCCGCCGCAGAAACGCCCATACGCGCATGCGCACGCGGCGATCTCCGACTTTCCATCCGTGGTGCGCGCGCTCAAACCGACCGCGATCATCGGCGTCGCCGCAGTCGGCGGCACGTTCACGAAGGAGGTCGTCGAGGAAATGACGCGCAACAACAAGCGTCCGATCATCTTCGCGCTGTCGAACCCCACGTCGAAGTCCGAATGCACGGCGAAGGACGCGTACGAATGGAGCAACGGCCAGGCGCTGTATGCGTCCGGCAGTCCTTTCGACCCGGTGACGTTCGCCGGCAGGACGCACGTGTCGCGGCAGGGCAACAATTCGTACATCTTCCCGGGCGTCGGAATGGGCGCGATCGTCAGCCGCACGAGCCGGGTCACCGATGAAATGTTCCTCACCGCGGCACGCACGCTCGCGAAGGAAGTGACCGAAGCCGATCTCGCACAGGGCAGCCTCTATCCGCCGCTGTCCTGCATCCGGGACGTCTCGGCACGGATTGCCGCGGAAGTCGCCGCGGTCGCCTTCAGGACCGGCGTCGCCCGCGCGCACGAGCCGGCCGATCTGCTGACGTACGTGCGCACGCAGATGTACGACCCGCGCTACGTCGACTACGTCGCGAGCGAATGACGCAGCGCTGACACCCGCATTGGAACGCGGCGCGCGGCGGTCGCCCGGCTAGTCGATCACATGGAAGTCGGGTCGGCCGTAGGTCGTCGATGCCGGCGCGAGGGAAATCGATCCGCCGCCTGCATCGACCGCGTCGATCGTCAGCGAATAGTAGCTGCCCTTGTGCAGCTCGACGGCGTGTTCGGCGGGGTTGAATGATGGCTTCGTCACGAGCGGCACGTTGTACGGATCGAAGACGTCGGTCATCGCCTGCCCGCGCGCACCCCATTCCTTCCACTCGATGAGCTGGATCCGGTAGCCCGCGGCGCCCGGATAAGGCTCCCACGCAACGACGATCGGCCCCGCGCGCGAAATGTCGCCGAGCGGCAGGGCCTTGCGAACGGGGTCGACAAAATCGAGGTCGGGCGCGCGGCCCGGGCGATCGACCGCCACCGGCGCCGTGTCGCCTGAATGGATGTTCCTGGGACTGTCGATCTTTCCCGAGAGCACGGCGTCGGCCGACTCGCGGTCGATCTCATAGCCGTCGACACGGTAGGCGTCGTAGGGAACCGCGATCGTATATTTGCCCTGCGCGTCGCTTTCGCCCCATTGGCTGCGCACGCTGCCATTCAGCATCAGGCGCAAGCGGACGCCCTTGACCGGCGCGCCCGCCGACGTGACAGCACCAACGAATTGGCCCGGTCCGGTGGCGAGAACGGTGTCCCTGTCTTTCGAGTAATCGCCGCTCCACCTGGCGGTGACGCCTTCGTAGCGCCTGATGGTGGCGATGTCGGGCGCGCGCGCCACGGTTTTCTCGGGGCGCTGATCGAACAGCAGGCTGCGCAGCGGAAAGTCGCCGAAATAGACGAGGCCGGCGATCGCTGCAACGAAGAGGGCGATGCCGCCGAGCGCCGAGCCGACGATCAGCAGCAGCGTCTTGAACGCCGATTGGGTCATTGCCGCCTCCCCGCGGGCCACGTCCACCGCAGGCGGACGTTACCCGACGGCCACCGGTGCGGCAACAATCGCGGTGCCGGGAGGCGTCAGTGCAGCCGCTGGCGCGACTTGCGCAATGCCTGTGCCTGCGCCTGCGCGCCGCGGCGCACACCGGTGCCGCGACCGGGCTTGTCTTCGCGTCGCGCGAGCCAGAACCGGTAGATGAGGACCGTGGCGACCGGCAGCTCGTCGATCAGCTCGGCGCGCTTCTCGTCGGTGTCGACCCATTCGGTGAAGTCGTCGTCGCGATCGCCGAAGGCGAGCGCCTCGATCGGGAAGATCCAGTCGCGCGCGTCGACGGCGTCGTAGAGCGGCTGCCAGTCGTCGTCGCGCAGCTTGACGCCGCCCATGTAGCCTTCGCACCAGGCGGTCGCCTCGGCGGGCGCGCGCTCGTTGCGGCGGAGCTTTTCGTCCGGCATGTAGAGAAGCGGACGGAACCGCGTCGGCGCTTCGCCCAGCGTTCGCTGGATGCCGACCATGTGCCGCAGCACGAGTCCCATGATCCGCTGCGCCTGCTCGTTGTCGACGAACGCGGGTGCGGCGCTCTTGCCGCCGTCGCTCCACACCTGCGGCAGCCATTCGGACGGCTGGATAACCTCCGGGCCCGAGACGACCGCGGTGAGGAAGCCGTCCAGCATCTCGAGATCCATGCAGTCCTGCGGCACCGAATCGGACGCGAGAAACGCCTCGAGCTCGTCGAGTTCGGCATCGGACAGGGGTTCGTCGAGCAGGCGCGGTTCGGTCATGGCGGCTTTCGCGTGGGTTTCTCGCATCGGAACCGCATATCATCGCCCTCCGCGACGATCTGCGCAACCCGCACGGGACGGCGGACTGCCGGCGCGGCGACTCGCGCGGCTTCGCGAAGCGCCTAGCGGAGCGCGTTGGCGACGTTGAGCGCGGCGGCGAACACGAGCACGGCGCCCGCCTGGTGTGCGGCGGCGAGGGGCACCGGCACCACGAGGAGCAGCGTCGCGATGCCGAGTCCGATCTGCACCGCGACGAGCAGCAGCAGCAGGTCGCCGCCATTGCGGGCGCGCGACGGCAGCCCGCGCGTGCGCCGCAGCGTCCACCACAGCGTCGGCACGAGGAATGCCAGCACCCACGCGATTGCGCGGTGATCGAATTGCACGGTCGCCATGTTGTAGAAGAAGTTGCGCCACGCCGGCGCCAGCGCGAGGATCTCCGGCGGTATCAGTGCGCCGTTCATCAGCGGAAACGTGTTGTAGGCGAAACCCGCACGGATGCCGGCGACGAATCCGCCGGTCAGCGCCATCGCGAAGACCAGCGCGGAGAGCGCGAACGCGAACGCGCGGGCGCGCCGCTGCCGCCCGGAATGCAGCACCGCCCGTTCCGGATACGTGAGCGACAGTCCGATCCAGAACATCGCGGCGAAGAGCGCGAGCGCCAGCGCGAGATGCGCGGTCAGGCGGAACTGCGACACGCGCGGATCGTCGACGAGGCCGCTCTGCACCATGTACCAGCCCATCGCGCCCTGCAGCGCGCCCAGCACGAAGATCGCGGCGAGCGCTCCCGCGATGCCGCGCGGAATCTCCCGGCGCAGCGCGAACCAGAGGAGCGGCAGAAGGAACACGACACCGATGGCGCGGCCGAGCAGCCGATGGAAGTATTCCCACCAGAAGATTCCCTTGAATTCGGCGAGGGTCATGCCCGCGTTCACCTGGCGGTACTCGGGCGTCAGCCGATACTTGGCGAAGGTCTCCTGCCATTGCGCATCGTCGATTGGCGGCAGCGCGCCCACGATCGGCTGCCATTCGACGATCGAGAGCCCGGAATGTGTGAGCCGCGTGACGCCGCCGACGACCACCATTGCGAAGACGAGCGCGCAGCAGACGAAGAGCCACGCCGCGATTCTGCGGTGGTGTGCGCGCGGGGGCGGCGTGGTCACGGCGACGGCGGGCGCGTGGGTCGGGGATCCGGCGAGCGTCGAGCGCATGTGCCGAATTCTGCCACAGCGAGGCGATGCGCCCCGATTGCGTCGCGGCGTTTGCGACGCTGCTATCGCGCCGGTGCGTCCGCGCGAGCGGCGGCATCGATGCGAGTCGCGATCACCGAAAAGAACGGATTCGAATGGATGCGCGCGAGGCTGCCGAGCGCCACCGTCAGTGCGCCGCTCTCGCCACGCGGCGCGGGACCGCCCAGCGTGTAGTCGGGGCCGCCCGGCCGTGGCGCCGGCACGAGGCCGTAGAGCGGATCGTCCTGCGGCATCGGGATTGCGAGATGGCCCAGCGAGAGCGCATCCGGCGGCCACGCGATGCCGAGCGGATGCGGCGTGGCCTCGCGCACGCCGGGTTCGCGTATCCACTCCGCAGCCTCGGCCTCGCTCGCGGATCGGTTGCTGACGATCGTGAGCCTGAACGGCAGCGCCGGAGCATCGACCAGCGCGTCGAACGCGCGCTTCGGAAACGGCGCGATCAGGCCGGCGAGAGTGCGGCTGCGATTGACGTCGAACACGACGAGCTCGTGACCGTGCGCGGGCAGGCGCGCGAACAGCCGCTTCCCGACGTCCGCCGCCTGCACCGTCGCGTCGACCAGTGACTGGAAGGCCGTGATTGTCGGCATCCGGTCGAGCACGCCGCGCTCCTGCGCCGCGGCGAGCTCGCGCTCGAGCTCGCGCGTGAGGTGATACACCTGGTTCGCCGCGTTGACCGGGAACGAGTTGTACTTGTACGGATCGTATTCCGGCAGCACGTCGAGCCAGCGCGCCTTGCCGAGCCCGGGAACGAACGCGAGCCCCGCGGCAGCGTTGGTCATCACGGCGAAATCGGAAACTCCGATCGCGGGCGAGAAGAGGAAGAGCCGCGCCGGCATCGGCAGCGACGCGTCGTCGATCGCGTGCAGCGAATAGAGGAGCGCGAGCGGCGCGCCGGTCGAGTAGCCGGCGATGTAGAACGGCCTCCCGGTTCCTGCCAGCGCCGCGGCCTCCCGCGCCGCGAGCTTCGTCGCGGCCGCCCAATCCTCCCAGTCGACGTCGGTGAGTGCCGCGGGCACCGTGCCGTGCCCCGGCAGCCGCAGCGTGACGATGTCGAAGCCGCGTTTGGCGAACTCCGCGCCGACCGCGTGCAGCGAGTACGGCGCATCCGAGAGCCCGTGCAGCAGCAGCACGGCACCGCGCGACGCCTGCGCGCGCTCGATGCCGGACCGGTTGCCCGGTGCATCGAGCGCGAGACGCGCCACCGGCGAGCCCGGCGTGTAGCGGCCGGCTTCCCAGGTGTCGGTGTTGCCGGGTGTGTGGTAGATCCGCGCGTCGAGCTCGGCGAAAAGCCTCTGCTCCAGCGCGAGATATTCGGCGAATGTCGTCGGCGCGCCGGCGCGACCGGCGTGGAATTCCTGATCCAGCACGATCCGCTGCCATGGCGCGAGATCGGGCAGCCGCCACCACGCCTGCGCGGCGAAGCCGGCGGCGACCGCCAGCCACAGCGCCGCCATGATCAGCGCGACCTTGGCGGCGAAGCGGGCGAGGCGCGGGCGAAGCATCGGCGAATCGGGAGGGCGGAGGCGCGGGCGCCGCAAGGAGTGCGGCCGCGGATCGCCTAAACTGTAGCATTGCCCCGCCCGCGACGACATGACCGACCGCAACCGTCTCATCGCGCACCTCGACATGGATGCGTTCTATGCGTCGGTCGAGCTGCTGCGCTATCCGGAGCTGCGCGGCAGGCCGGTGGTCATCGGCGGCGGACGACGCAGGGACGACGACGCGCCCGAAGGCCCGCGCCGCTTCCCGACGCTGCGCGAATACGTCGGGCGCGGCGTCGCAACGACGGCGACCTACGAAGCGCGCGCGCTCGGCGTCAATTCGGGGATGGGCCTCATGAAGGCGGCGCGCGTTGCGCCGGACGCGATCCGGCTGCCCGCGGACTTCGACGCGTACCAGCGCTACTCGAAGCTCTTCAAGGCCGCCGTGCGCCTGCTCGCCCCGGAAATCGAGAATCGCGGCATCGACGAGATCTACATCGACCTTACCGATGTCGCGCCTCCACCCGATGTCGCGCGCGAGCCCGGCGCGGACGACTGGACTTTTCGTGCGCGCGCGCTCGCGCAGTCGATCAAGGCCGCGGTGCGCGCCGCGACCGGGCTCTCGTCGTCGATCGGCCTCGCCCCGAACAAGCTGCTCGCGAAGATCGCCTCCGATCTCGACAAGCCCGATGGCATCACGATCGTCACGGCGGCGGACATTCCCGCACGGCTCTGGCCGCTTGCCGCGCGCAAGATCAACGGCATCGGGCCGAAGGCCTCCGCGCGTCTCGAGGGCCTCGGCATCCGCACCGTCGGCGACCTCGCACACGCGGATCCGCAGCGGCTCGTGCAGAATTTCGGCCGCCATTACGGCGTCTGGATGCACGAGGCGGCACACGGCCGCGACGAGCGCCCCGTGGTCACGCAGAGCGAGCCGCAGTCGATCAGCCGCGAGACGACGCTCGATCGCGATCTCCATGCGGTGCGCGACCGCGCGGAGCTTTCGCGGATCTTCACCGAGCTCTGCGTGCACGTCGCCGGCGACCTCGAGCGCGCCGGCTACGCCGGCAGGACGATCGGTCTCAAGCTCCGCTTCGACAATTTCCGGACCGTGACGCGCGACCGGACGCTCGACGCGCCGACGCAGGACGCGCAGGCGATCCGGCGCGCCGCCGGCGAATGCCTGAAGCGCGTTCCGCTCGAGCGGCGGATCAGGCTCCTCGGCGTGAAGGTCGCCGCCCTCGTCCCCGCCGACGAGGCTGCGGCGATGCGGGAGACGCCGGCCGATCCGACGCTCGAGCTGTTCTGACGCTTCCGCTCGGCCGGCGGTCGAAGTGCTCGCCGTGTTCGCCGCGGCAATGTCCGCACCAAACGAAACGGCCGCCCGAAGGCGGCCGTTCGCGAGCGCGTGCGAAGCGCTTATCCGCGACGGCGCAGATAAAGTCCCGCGACGGCGGCAAGCAGCAGCGCGAGTGCCAAGAGCGACCACTGCCCGAGCGTCGGGACCGGCTGCAGCGTCGTGGGCCCGGCGCCCGTCAGCACGAAGTTGATCAGGTTGGTCCAGAGCCTGACACCGTCGGTGGCGCTCGGCGTGTCCGAAAGGAACCCCAGCAGCAGCGTGCGGCCGCCATTGCCGGACACCGCGCACGAATTCGAATTGGGGAACGAGCAGACGGAGGTGCTGCTGCCTCCGACCGTTTCACCCATCGAATACGTGCCCCAGCCCGGATTGCTCAGCACCTGAGGATTGGTGATGCCGGCGGACAGCGCCGGGACCAGGAAATTCAGCGAGTTCTGGTTGGTAGTGCCGGTATAGCCACCGCCCAGGGCCGTGGCAAATGTCGCCGTCTGCGTCCAGTCGGCCAGAATGACCCGACCGCCGCCGGCGATGTAGTTCTGCATCGTCGGGAGGTCCGCGCCGATGCCGGAATTCTGGTTCAGCGCGATGACGAGCTGGTAGCCGCCGCCGGCGAGCTTGGTATTGAAGTCCGCCCAGCTGACTGCCGTCGTCACCGTGTGCGAACCCGCGGTGAGCGCCGGCGTGACGTAGTTCGTTCCGATAATGCTGTCCGCGTAATAGAGAACCGTCGCGGCCTGCACGGGAAACGCGACCAACCACGCCATCCCGAACGTGGCGAGCGCGCGCCGCATGGCTTTCCCTGCACGTCTGTTCATTTCCATTTGGATCCCCAAGGATGAATGCCGATCCCGCGGGCGCCGCCGGCGAATCATCCGCAGGTGCGCGCTGTCGGCGAAGCTCGCCGACAATTGCGCAATTATCAGCGCATGCCGCCGCAAGCTTCAAGCAAATCGCGCATGCAGACACCGCGAAACGGCCTCGAACGTGCAAATCCAACACAGTTCGTGCTTGTGCACTACGACGTCGTTTCATGACATTGACATGAAATGCGGCGCGCGCCGAGCGCATCTCATGTCATTGGCATAATCGGCGCCGGGGCGCCTACGCAGGCGACGCCACGACGCGCCCCGAAGGCGCATCACTGCGAGTCGAGCGCGAGTTCCTTCAGCGCGGCAAGCGGGATCACCGCCAGCGTTTCCTCGTGCGTCGCCGCGAGGATGACGGGAGGCGCAACGCCGGCCTCGAACGCCTGCCGCCACGTGGCCGCGCATACGCACCAGCGGTCGCCGGGCGAGAGCCCCGGAAAGCCGAAGTCGGGCATCGGCGTGACGAGGTCATTGCCCTGCTCGCGCGCGAATTCGAGGAAGGCCGCGGTCACCTGCGCGCAGACGACGTGCAGTCCGAGATCCTCGGGGCCCGTATTGCAGCACCCGTCGCGAAAGAATCCGGTACGCGGCGACGTCGAGCACGGCGCGAGGACGCCGCCAAGCACATTGCGATCGTTGAAGTTCATCGAAGGGTCTTCCGCGGATCCGTTGCCCAATCTATCACGCGATCGACGGATGGGCGACGCCTGCGCAGCGCGGCGCCGCGCGGAAACCTCGGGACGCGCGACGGGCCCGCGCGCATCGGCTCAGGCGCGGATCTCGATGACCGGAACGTGCTCGGAGAGCCGCGCAAGCAGTGCCTGATCGAGGATCGTGCCGGATGTCCCGGACGACGCGGTCGCGCTCGTGCAGCCGGTCGGACGGAATGCCTGCAGCACCCAGCGCTCGATGCGACGGCCCGAAAGCTCGCGCGCGAGCCGTTCCAGCGAGCCGGCCGGGGTGATGTCCGCATGCACGGTCGTGCGCACCTCGTAGAGGCAGCCTGCATTGAGCACGACATCGAGGCTCGCGAGTGCCGCCGCGCCGCTGTCGACCACGCCGGTCACGGCCGCGTAGTGGACCTGCGGCGCCTTGATGTCGAGGCCGACCCAGTCGATCTCCGGCAGGAGCCGCGCGAGCCTTCGCGGGTACGCGCCGCCGGTATGGAGGCCGACGGCGAACCCGAGCGCGCGCACGGCGCGCGCCGCCTCGAGAATCTCCGCCTGGGCGGTGGGCTCGCCGCCCGAGAACACGACGGCGTCGAGCAGGCCGCGGCGCGACGCCAGCCAGTCGAGAATCGCGGCGAAGTCGCGCTCGTCATCGCCGCGCGCCGCGATCAGGTGCGGATTGTGGCAATAGCTGCAGCGCCAGGGGCAGCCCTGGCAGAAGACCACGGCCGCGAGCGCGTCCGGGTAGTCGGTCGACGTGAACGGCACGAAGCCGCCGACGCGCAGCGCGTGCGCGGGGACGTCCCGCGCCGCTGCGGGGACCGGGGCGCCGTCCGGCATCACGATCGTCGCCGCGGGCGAAGCCTAGAGGGCCGGCCGCACGCGCCCTTCCTCGAAGAACCGGCGCTCGCAGTGCTCGCCCTTCTTGCCGACGTTGAACGACGCCACCGGGCGGTGATAGCCCATCACGCGTGTCCACACTTCGCAGCGCTGGCGCTCCTCGGGAGCGAGGGTGACGTCGGCGACGTGCTGCATTTCGGTCATCGTGTTCATGCTGCCTCCATGTTCGGTTGGCGCTTCACGCCGCGAGGCGGCGCTGTTCGGCGCGTCTTTCCGCGAGTTTTTCCGCAAGTTTTTCGTCATCGCAGCGGGGACAGAATTCGTGCTCGCCGGCGAGGTACCCGTGCTTCGGGCAGATCGAGAACGTCGGCGTGATCGTGATGTAGGGCAGGCGGAAACGCTCGAGCGAGCGCCGCACCAGCGCCTTGCACGCCGTCGCCGAGCTCACCTTCTCGCTCATGTAAAGATGCAGCACCGTTCCGCCGGTGTATTTCGTCTGCAGCTCCTCCTGGCGCGCGAGGGCCTCGAAAGGATCGTCGGTGAAGCCCACCGGCAGCTGCGACGAGTTGGTGTAGTACGGCGTTTCCGGGGTCCCCGCCTGCAGAATGTCGGGCCAGCGCTTGCGGTCTTCCTTGGCGAAGCGGTACGTGGTGCCTTCTGCCGGTGTGGCCTCGAGGTTGTACATGTGCCCCGTCTCCTCCTGGAAAGAGACGATTCGCGCGCGCAGGTGGTCGAGGAGCCGCACCGCGAACGCGTGGCCTGCCGGCGTCGTGATGTCGTCGTTGCCGCGGGTGAAGTTGCGCACCATCTCGTTGATGCCGTTGACGCCGATCGTCGAGAAGTGGTTGCGCAGCGTGCCAAGATAGCGCTTGGTGTACGGGAAGAGGCCTTGGTCGATCAGCCGCTGGATCACCTTGCGCTTCACTTCCAGGCTGTCCTTCGCATAGCCCAGCAACTCGTCGATCCGCTCGTAGAGCCCGATCTCGTCGGCGGCGAAGAGATAGCCCAGGCGCGCGCAGTTGATCGTCACGACGCCGAGCGAGCCGGTCTGCTCGGCCGAGCCGAACAGTCCGTTGCCGCGCTTCAGGAGCTCGCGCAGGTCGAGCTGCAGGCGGCAGCACATCGACCGGATCATGTTGGGCTTCAGCTCGGAATTGAGGAAGTTCTGGAAATACGGCAGCCCGTATTTCGCGGTCATTTCGAAGAGCGCTTCGCAGTTCGGATGATCCCATTCGAAGTCCGGCGTGATGTTGTATGTCGGGATGGGAAACGTGAACACGCGACCCTTGGCGTCGCCGGTCGTCATCACCTCAATGTACGCCCGGTTGATCATGTCCATCTCGGGCTGCAGGTCGCCGTAGCAGAACGGCATCTCCTCGCGTGCGATCACCGGGATCTGCCCGCGCAGGTCTTCCGGGCACACCCAGTCGAACGTGAGGTTCGTGAATGGCGTCTGCGTGCCCCAGCGCGACGGGACGTTGAGGTTGTAGATCAGCTCCTGGATGCACTGCTTCACCGCCTCGAAGCTCATCGCGTCGTTGCGGATGAAGGGCGCCATGTACGTGTCGAACGATGAAAACGCCTGCGCGCCCGCCCATTCGTTCTGCAGCGTGCCGAGGAAGTTGACGATCTGCCCGACCGCGCTCGACATGTGCTTCGGCGGTCCCGCCTCGACCTTGCCCGGCACGCCGTTCAGGCCCTCGTGCAGCAGCTGGCGCAGCGACCAGCCGGCGCAGTAGCCCGCCAGCATGTCGAGATCGTGGATGTGCAGGTCGCCGTCGCGATGGGCGCGGCCGACCTCGGGTGCGTAGACGTGCGACAGCCAGTAGTTGGCGACCACCTTGCCCGACACGTTGAGGATCAGCCCGCCGAGCGAGTAGCCCTGGTTCGCGTTGGCGTTGACGCGCCAGTCCTTCTGGTCGAGGTACTCGTCGACCGACGCGGCGACGTCGACCAGCGTCTTGCGGTCGGCGCGCAGCCGCTCGTGGCGATCACGGTAGACGATGTAGGCACGGGCGGTGTGGAACCATCCCGCCGCGGCGAGCGTGTGCTCGACGCAGTCCTGGATCGTCTCGATGTCCGGTACCCCGCCCGTGTTCCGGTGCGCGAGCACGCGGCCCACCGCCGCCGCCAGCTTGCCCGCTTCGGTCGCGTCGAACTCGCCGGTGGCGGCGCCGGCGCGTGCGATCGCGGAGGCGATCTTCTCGAGCTCGAACGGCGCGCGCTGGCCGTCGCGCTTGCGCACCTGGCCCGGCAGCATGGGAGGGGCGTCGGAGCGTGCCGATGGCGCGTCCATCGCCGGCGCGGCGGTCGTTTCGGGCATTTCAGGATTCCTCTGGCGAGACGATGGCGGGACCCATGGGTTGCGCCGCCGACCACAACATGTTGTACGTGAGCGCAGGCTAGCCGCAACATTTTGTGGGCGCAACGGCCGCCGACCCCGCGCGGCCATTTCTTTGATCTGGATCAAACTCCGGCGCGCAATACTGTTGCGGAAAGTGTTTTCCGACAGACGGTTATCGCGCGTTCTTCGGGTCGTTTCGTGTTAGGGGACACACGATGATGGAACGGGCCGCTGGCAGGAAAACCTCGTCCCACCCCGCGCCGTCCGACGCTGGTCACCGCGGCCGGGCGACCGAAGTACGAAGAGGCTCGTCACGGCACGCGGCGGCGGGCGGGAAAACGCGCCCATTGCGGGCAGCCGCGCTCGATGATCGGACCGAGCGTGCTGGCGTCTGCGCCGCCGTCAGGCCTTCACTTCCTGCGACGTCATCCGGTACTGGAAGTTCTGCGGGTCGTAATAGTCGAGCGGACCCTTGGCGGCTTCCGCGTACGGATACATGAAGTGCCCCAGCGCCTTCGCAGTCTGCGGCGCAAGGCGCGTGTCGCCCGCGGTGTTGAACGCGACCCAGTTCATCTCCCAGTAGCCGAAGAGCGTCTTCCGTGCGAGCGCGACGCGCGGATCGTCGAGCGGAAGCAGGCGATCCTTCTCCTCCTCGAGCACGACCTTGCGCACGTCGGCCGGATCGACCGGAATCCAGCCGATCCGCGCGTCGTAGAACTCCGCACGGCAGTGCTGCGCCTTCGTGATGTCGCCGCTCCTGCCGAGGCTCTTCCACGACGCAGAATCCGCGACGCGAACGCCGTAGACGTCGCGCGCCGGAATCCCGACCGAGCGTGCGAGGCCGACGAAGAGCGCATTGAGGTCGGCGCACTTGCCGCCGAGATTGCCCGACTCCAGCATGAACTTGATGTCGCCCGTGCCGCAGCCGATCACCTTTGGATCGCGGTACGTGTTGACGACGATCCACTCGTAGATCGCCCGCGCGCGCTCGATCGGGCTCGTGCTCGACATCGGGAGAATGCGGCTCGCCGTCGCGCGCACGACGCCGTCCGTGGGAATGTGCGCCGTGGGCTGCAGGTAAAGGTCGATTTCCTCGCGCGAAAGCGAGGGCGGGATCGCGGCCGGCTGCAACTCCACGTTCCGGTTGCGCGTCGTGATCCGGTTGACAACCTGCAGCCTTGGAACCACCGCGCGGTCGTCCCATTGGGCGTAGAACGCGGGCGCGCCATATCGCGGGTCGCGGTAGATTCCCGTGCTCGTCGGATTGCCGGACCAGCGCACGCCGAGCGTCTTCTGCCAGTCGGTGTCGCCGTAGATCGAAAGGGGCAGCCATACCTTGGCCGGGAGATCCTGCGGCCAGACCTCGACATCGGTGACGACCTCGAACGTGCGCCACGGCGAGCCGATCGGCGGCGCCTCGAGGCTTGCAGGGGTCGCTGCGGTCGCGGCGCGCGTCCACGATGCGGCCAACGCAGCGGCAGCGGTGATGTTCAGAAAATCGCGTCGGTCCATGGTTCTGTTTCCTTGTGTTGCGCAGGCCGCGCACACCGGTCCGGCGGACAGCGCGCGGGCAACGTCGGTGCAATCAATGTCGGAGCCTCGCTCTCGCTTTCCGGTCGGCGCGGATCACGCGCTCGCGCCGGCGGCGGCCGGCCGCAGCGTACGGTCGCACACCGCACGCGCGGGGTCGGCCGCAGGAAGCTTGGCGCACACGCCGCTCATCTCGGCGCGCAGCCGCGCGATCGTCGCTCGATGCGCGTCGCCCTTGTTCCATGCGGCGAGCTTCCTGCTCATCTTTTCCAGCGCGCGCTGGTTGCGCTCGTAGAACGTCTCCGGCGCGGGCTCGAGTTCGCCGATCACCTGCCGCGCGGCGCCTTCGATGCGCTCGCTGTCCTTCGGTGCAAGGTCGGTCAGCATGTTCACGTAGCGCACGCCCCACTGGAGCCGCGTTGCCGGCCCCTTGGCGGCTTCGTATGCCTTCTGCGCCCAGTCGAGCGCGGAGGCGTTGTCGCCGCGCGTCTTCGCGTTGTCGGCGAGGCCCAGCATGTAGTAGTACGGCGACTGCGAGCGGGCGAGCTCCGCCGTCAGCAGCGCGTCGGACTCGGCCATCAGGTCCGCTTCCGCGAGGAGCTGCGCCGCGTCGCTGATCACCGCCTGGCGCGAGTACGGGTCCTGCGTGTCGCGGTCCGTCTGTGCGACCGCCGCGCGGACGCGTTCCTGCAGCGCGGCGGGCACCGGTCCCTTCGGCGCGTCGACCTTGGCGAGGTCGATCTCGGCCGACAGCACTGCGAGGCGGTCGGGTGTCGATAGACGATTGTCGGCGTAGAGGCGCTCGAGCGCGGCATTCCACGCCTGCATCAGCCGCGTCCGTTCGGCGGAGCCCTTCAGCGTGACGTTGTCGGTGACCTTGTCGACATTGTTGACGACGAGGTCGAAATTTTCGCGGGACACCGCCGGATCCGCGAGCACCGCGATCAGCGTTGCGACCGCCGCCGTGTCGCTGCGCGCCTTCGCGTCCTTCGCGGTCGCCGCCGCAATGATCGCGGAAAGCGCGAGGCGCGTCGCGACGTCGGCCTGCGTCGAAGGGCAGGCCCTGGCGAGGCGCGCGAGCGTTGCCGCGCGCTTCGCTTCTGGCAGCAGCTGGCTCTCGTCGGTCTCCCACGAGTAGTAGGCGAGCATCCGCCAGTCCTCCGCACGAAGGACCGCGCCGGCATCGCCCTTCGCGCCGCCGAGTGCCGCGTTCAGCGTCTCCCTGACCGGACGGGCACCGTTCATGCCGAGTGCGAGGACGCGCATGTACTGGTCGGCGTCGACTTCGCCCGGCAGCCGCGTGATCTCGCGCCCGTCCGGCGTGAACAGCACCATCGTCGGGTAGCCGCTCACCTTGAATCGTGCGCCGAGCTGCTGCGCGCCGCGCGCGTCGCCATCGACGTAGACGGGCACGAAAAAGCGCGCGCGCTCGGCGAAGTCCTGGCGATTGAAGATCGTCGCCTTGACTTCGTTGCAGGGCGGGCACCACGTGGCGCCCCAGTAGAGGAACAGCGGCTTGTTGTCGGCCTTCGCTTTCGCGAAGGCTGCGTCGACGTCGCCTGTCTCCCATGCGATCACCGGCTCGGCGTGCGCAGCGGCCGGCGCTGGCCCGGCGGCGGCCGCTTTCGCCTCGGGCGCCGTGGACGCGGCCGTCGCGGTTGCAGGGGAAGCGTCAGGCGCTTTCGAACATGCTCCGACGAGCAACGCGGTGACGAGGGCGACGGGCAGAAGGGCGGTTTTCATGGATCGGCTGCGCTCGGAATGCCAAGGGCCGCATTCTACGCGGAGTGATGCCCGATCACGGCGTTGCCGACGTGCAAAGTATCCATTGGAGCCTCAGGGACACCGTCGCGTGCGGCGCACGCGGAAGGGAGAATCTTCTCCGGGCGATAATGGTCGAAGTCCGGAAACAACTCCCATTTCCCGCAACCCCGAATCCATTCCATGCGTTCCGTTCCGATCCTGCTGCTGTCATTCATCGTTGTTGGCGCGCCACTCGCGCGGGCCGCCGATGAGGGCGCCGCCGCGCCGCCGTTCGATGCCCAACTCTTCGACGGCCAGAGGTTCTCGCTGGCCTCGCAACAGGGCAAGGTCGTCGTCCTGAATTTCTGGGCGACGTGGTGCGCGCCGTGCCGCGCCGAAATGCCCGCGCTCGACGCTTTCTACAGGAAGCATCGCGGCGAAGGCCTCGAGATCGTCGCCGTCAGCATGGACACACCGAAGGACGAGGCGACGGCGCGCGAGATCATGAAGGAATTCGCGATGCCGGCGGCGTTCGCGCGCGACGCGAGCTTCAGGGGCTACGGCCGCGTCTGGCGGCTGCCGCTCACGTTCGTCGTCGATCGCGCCGGCGTGCTTCGCAAGGAAGGCTGGTACGCCGATCCGGGCCTCGACGCGGCGCTGCTCGAGGCGACGGTGACGCCGCTGCTAAAGATGCCGTAGCGGCGGCGAATGGCGCGCGCGTGCCCGTCAGGCTCCGCGCGAAAGCAGAGGGTCCACGAACCGCCGCAGCAGTTCCTGCGTCCACGGCTGCGGCGCGTCGTCCCACCCGTTGTGGGCGAGGCGGCCGGCGCGGTCGATGACGAAGCTCACCGGAATCTGCCACACGCGGCCATACGCCCCCGCGTAGGCGCTCCCGAGCAGCCCGACGGGAAAACTCAGCGTCGCAGCCACCGCCCTCACCCTTGCCAGGGATTCCGGGCCGTCGAGGCTGAAGCCCAGCACCTGCAGGCCGTCCTGCGCACGGCGCCGCGCGTAGTTCGAGAACACCGGCAATTCTTCCCGGCAAGGTTCGCACCATGTCGCCCAGAACGTGGCGATCACCACCTGTCCGAGCAGGTCGCGCGTCGCGATGCTCCGCCCGTCAAGTGTGTTCAGCACGAGCGGCGGAGCCGGCTCGCCGACCACGAGCGCACTCGCCGCCGCAGCGGCAGCGGGTAGGCCCCCTGCGGCCACGATCCCCAACCCGACGGCATTCCTTAGCAGGGCGCGGCGCCGCGGGTCCGGGGCGGCTGCAACCGGCCGCTCGCGCGTTCGGGACCTCCGGCCTGCCGAACTCGAAAGGGTGGGTTTGGTCGTGGCGGTCATTGCGCGTGCGCGCGGCGCCTTCGCGCCGGCGCGCTGGCGGTCAGAAGGAATACGTCATGCCGGCCGACGCCGTCCAGTGCGGGAAGAGCTGGTAACCGTAGAGCCGGCTGTAGACCGGGAGCTGCACGAAGGCGTAGACGCTGAGCTTGTCCGTGACGCTCGCGCTGGCGCCGGGGCTGAGGTACACGACGGTGCCCCCCGTCGAGATCGTGTCGGCAAGGGTTCCCTGGTCCGTGCTCTTGCGCGTGATGTTGAACTGCAGCTGCGGCACGATCTTCGGGTCCGCGGCGTAGCGGATGCCGAAGCTCACCGTCGCGAGGTTGCCGGGGCGGTAATCCTCGCCCGCCTGGTCGAGCTTGTGCGCGACCGCCGCCTGGAACTGACCGTTGATGAACGCATCGAAGTCCTGGCTGACTGCCTGATAGTAATAGGCGCCGAGAATGATGTCGGTGGCGCCGGCGCCGGCCTGCAGGCTGGTGTCGAGGAGATTGTCGGGCGACGGGTTCTGCGCATTGGGTCCCGCGTTGAACGCGACAGGGTTGCGCCCGACGATGCCGGTGCCGTCCGCGTTGGGCCCGCCGTAATTCCCGGTCGGCAGGATCACGCCGAGCTGCACTCCGAGGTTGTGGGTCGGCAGGATTCCCTGATAGCTGGCGATGAACCGGACGTCCCCCAGGCTCGACACCGATGCCCCGCTGATCTGGTCCGGCGTGAGCGGGTTGGTCGCTTCGCCATAGGTGGTGTGGCTGCGGTCGATATAGGGCAGAAAAAGGCTCAGGTTCCAGTCGGCGCTGGGAATGTAGTTGATCCCCAGCGTGAGGTACCGGTTGATCGTCTGCTTCTCGACCTCCTGGCTGCCGCCGGCGTCGTTGATCGCCGCGACCTGCGATGGCGAAACGCTGCTTGTGCCCGCGCGGTACTGGTCCTGGTTGATGAAGTCGAACTCCAGGCTCACCCTCCAGCCCGGCGTGGCCGAGTAGCCCATCGCCGCCTCTGTGGAAAGGGAGCAGCCGCAGGTGGCGCAGGCGAATGCCGCCGGGCTTGCTGCGAGGACCATCAGCGCGAGCACTCGGGCCGCGCGACTCACGCTCAATCTCATGGGAGCTCCCGAAGTTCGTGTCGATTCGGATGCACCTGCCCGGCGATGCGGGATCCGGGGCACGCTGTCAATGCGCGTGCACGGCGCCCATCGCGCCAACCGCCGCCTTGACGTCGACAGACCCCGACTTCTCGAACTTGAGCGTCACCGGAATCGAGTCGCCCTCCTTCAGCGGCTGCTTCAGGTCCATCAGCATCACGTGATACCCGCCGGGCTTCAGCTCCACCGTCGCGCCGGGCTTGATTTCGAGGCCCTTGACCTCGCGCATCTGCATCATTCCGCCGTCCATCTTCATTTCGTGGATCTCGACGATGCCCGCCATCGGCGACGACGCGGAGAGAAGGCGGTCCGCCTCCTTGCCCTTGTTCTCGATCGTCATGAAGACCGCCGTCGACTTCGCTCCGGGCGGTGTCGCGCGGGCGAAGGGCTCCCGGATGTCGAGCGATTTCAGCTGCACATCGGCGGCGAACGCGGCGGCGGACGCGAGCGCAAGCGCGACGCAGCCGGAAACGAGACGGGAAGCGAGGTGAGACATGGTGTCGGGCCTTTCGAACGCAGTTGGCGGAAGCGCTGTTCGCCGGACGCACGCCGCCGAAGGTCGCCGGGAACCCATGGAGTCCCGGGTGAACGTCGGCAGCGCGCGAGCGAATGCGGAATCGTCGCCGGCAGAGTCCGCCCAAGGCGGGCGGGCAGAGGCCGGCATCGCCGCAGCGAGCGAAACTCACTGCGACGATCGTGGCGCGGATCAGGCGCGGGAGGGAGGTCCGCGCGCCGGCGCGGCGGCGACGATCGACGCGGGTGCGGCGCTCGGCGTCGCGGCAGCGAGTGCGACGCTTGTGAATTCGCCGAAATGCGTTCGGGCGGGGAGGCTTGGCGGCGCCGCCGCCCCGGTGGCGCCGCCGATGCAGCACAGCGACTCGGCGCAGTGAAGGTGAGCCGGCTTCTGGAACGGATTGCCGTGCCGCTGCGCACCACGCGCGGCGGCCTTCGCCGCAGAGCAGAGCTCGATCGCATCCGGCAGCTGCGCGACGCGTGCGTACGCGGCAAGCGGCACCGCGATCTGCAGCACGGCAGCGGCGAACAGGAATCCGAGGCGCGGGCGTCGATGCATGGCCCGCAATTCTAGCCGAATCGGGGCCGAACAAGTCACCCTCGCGCCCGGCCGGCGGACGTCCGACCCGTCAGAAGTAATAGGCGAGACGCGCGTCGATCAGCCAGCGAAACGACGCGTCCGCCGAATCGCCGACGCGCCATGCGCCGCCGACGCCCCCTTCGAGCGACTTGCCGAATCGGTGCACGAACATGAGGTCAATCGGGACGAACCAGCTGCGCTTGCGGTCGTTGTAGGTGATCGGATTGTCGGGATAGAGCATGAGCGACCACTGCGGGTCGAGCGTGAAGGTCGCGGCCGGGTAGATCGACCACTTGCGGATCGTCTGCACGCTGGAAGGATCCGGGTTGACGCCGTAGCAATACCGCACGTACGGATCGAGCGTCACGCCGCGCAGAACGTCGGGGATCGCCCAGCCGAAGCCCGCCCCCGGCGCGACCTGATACTGGCCCGAGCCGTAAGGCGCCTCTTTGCCGGTCGGAAAAACGACGCGCACGCTGCCGCGCAGCCGGAAATTGGGCGCGACGTCGCCGGTTTCGAAGATTTCCTCGATGAACGCGTTGCCGATGCCGCCCGAATAGGTGCCGCCGGGGTTTGCCGCCCCGGATTCGTTCGTGTAGGTCATCGGCAGCTGCACACGCTGCGTGAAGGTCCAGCCGTCACCGAGACTGAACGGCGCATAGAGGCGGGCCTGGTAGATCCATTGGTCCGTCCCGTTGACGTCCTTCTGGAAAATTCCCCAGCTCTCGACGCGCGCATCACCCTTCTCGTTCTCCGCGTGGCAGGGAACGACGAAGCAAGTGGCGGCCAGCATGAGCAGTACACGCGAAAGCGGTACGGGAGCGCAGGAACGGCGATATTGCGATCCGGCGTCGGGCGGCCGGGAATGCGTTTCATCGGGCATGAGTGCGAATGCGGCGGGAGCGGGGAGGCGCGACATTACCACGCGGCGAAGCACGCGAGACTGTATCGCTGCACCTGCCCCCGCGAATGGAATCCCTGATCGAAGCTGCGCGCGAACTCACCCGGAGTCGCGGCGCCGGAATGGCCGGATTGCAGGCGTCAGAAGTTGAACAGGACGCCCAGCCTGACCGTCCGGCTTTCCATCGGATGGGAGTTGTAATCGTTCACGCCGGCCGCGGGTTCTCCGGGAAGCCGCGTTGGGTAGTAGTACGTGATGTCGTTGGCGTTGCTGTCGAACAGGTTGAATACGTCGAACCGGACGCGCGTCTTCGGATTGAGTTGATACGTCGCCTGCAGGTTGAAAACCGTCGTTGAACTGGACTTGATGCTGCCGTCCTCGATCAGGTCGCGGGGGCCGAAATACCTTCCGAAGATGCTCGCCGTCCACGGACCTAGATTCTGCAGCGTGATGCCCGCCTGCGCGGTCGCCTGCAGTGCCTCCGGAATGTGGTCGCCCGCCGGGTCGTAGTCGGAAAAGCGCGCCTGCGTCCAGGCGAGATCGAGGTCGAGCAGCAGCCAGGGCATCGGCACGTAGTGATTCGACCACTCGACGCCGATGCGCTTCGACGGCCTGCCCGGCTCGGTCGTGCCCGAATCGCCGTCGAACACCAGTTCGGAGGCAAGCGCGAGATACCAGAACGCCAGCGAGGACTGCAGGTTCGGGATGGCCTCGGTGCGCGCCCCCACCTCCGCCCCCTTGGCGCGCACGAGCGGCGTGGCCGGGTCGACGGGCTCGAGTGTCTTCGGGTCGACCGTCGCGACGACGCCGCGGGCGTCGTTGCTGTGCATGCCCTCCCCTGCGTTGAGATAGAGCTCGGTCTTCTGCCATGGCCCGAAGACCAGCGAGAGCTTGGGCAGACCGATGCCGGCACTCGTGCTGCCCGAATTCTGCGGAATGTTGCTGTCGACTTCGAAGTGATAGTTCTCCGCGCGCAGTCCGACGACGCTGCGGAACCAGTCGCTCCACTGGGTCTGGTTCTCCAGCCACACCCAGTAGCTCGTCTCACGGACGTCGTCCTGCCGTACCGTGTCCAGGCGCGCCCGCTGCATGGTGTCGTAGAGGCCGACGGGCGCGATGCGGTCCTGCCGGATGTCCCAGCCGGCGGAATTCTGCATCGGCAGGCCCCACAGCGAATCGTGCCGGGACCAGCTGCCGTTCCAGCCGTAGACCTTGCGGCTGTCGTACTGCTCGAACTGGTCACCGTTGACCGGATCGTTGAGATAGAACGTGAAATCGGAGAACAGGTCGAGGTAGTAGTCGATGCCGTACGCAGTAGTCAGCAGATGACCGCCACCGACGGTTCCCTCGTAGTCCATCGAGAGGCTGTAGCGATGCGTGATGCCGCCGTCGCTCGAGTTGAGCGAACCGAATCGGTCGATCAGGCCCTCGTCCACGGCGCGCTGCGGGATCTGGTTGGTCGCCATCCACTGGCCTTCGTACCCCATGCCGGTCAGGCTCAGCATCCCGTCGCCGACCGGCAGCGTGTACCGGAGTACGCCGTTGTACTTGCGGTAGTTCTCCGGCACGTCCCACGGCCCGTTCTCGTGGAACGCCTCGAGCGCATAGAGGAACTGCCCCGGACCCGCTTCCGTCGAGCCCAGGACGAGTGCCCGGCCGAATTCGTACGATCCGCCGGTCAGCTCGGCCAAGTTCTGCTTCATCTGCCGGAAATAGCCGATGTTGGCGCCACCGGCCGTGGCGAAATCGCCTTCGGCCGCGTAGTACGGACCCTTGAAATAGTCGATGCGCGAGACGAGCTCCGGGATCAGGAAGTTGAGGTCGGTGTAGCCCTGCCCGTGCGCGTGCGTGGGCATGTTCACGGGCATCCCGGCGACGTAGGTGTCGAAGTCGGTGCCGTGATCGAGGTTGAACCCGCGCAGGAAGTACTGGTTCGCCTTGCCGGCGCCGCTGTGCTGCGTGACGATCATCCCCGGGATGTATTCCAGCACCTCGCCTGGGCGCAGGATGGCCCGATCGTCGATGAGCTGCGGCGTGATCACGCCGGCGCTCGCCGCGTCGGTGGTGCCGATTCCGTTGTCGTAATGCCCGGCCACCTCGACGGGCGGAAGGAGCGTCACGTCCTGCGCCTGCGTTTCGGCGGCGACGAGCGCAAGCAATACCGCGCAACTCGCCGCGAGGTTGCGGCGAGGCGCCTGTTTCTCCCGCTCGTGGGCACAATCTATCAATTGTTCCTACCGATTCGCAACGGAATGGCCGTCGGCGCGAACGGGAGAGGGGGTCGACGGCGGAGGACGGCGAGTTCGGTTGCGCGCGGCTCAGGCGCGGGCGGCGGCCGGAACGTGTCGGCGCGCGACCAGCATCGCACCGGCAAAGGCCAGGAGCACGCTGCCGACGACCGCTGCGCCGAACCAGACTTCGCGCCCCTCGGCCCATGCGTCGACGGAGGGCAGCGTGAGCCGCGACACCGCGAGCATTCCCACCGCGAGGCTCACC
>Ga0265331_10000552_pt1 | contig 33902 bp, 49 predicted proteins | sample 41923metaG_FD_202088 | JGI IMG/M metagenome (GOLD analysis project Ga0265331, IMG submission 202088) | Rhizosphere microbial communities from Carex aquatilis grown in University of Washington, Seatle, WA, United States - 4-19-23 metaG | ecosystem: Host-associated > Plants > Roots > Rhizosphere... | reverse complement strand
TGCTTCTGCTGTGCTGGTCGTGTTTCTTGCCACCTGGGTATACCCAGTCGGTATTGCGGGACCTCCTGACGTTATTCCATTGAACGACCCGAAAGCAGTTACGACGAGACAGTTGTTCACTGAGGGTGTTATGGATCCAGGCTGAAGGTTTCCCGAAGCATTTTGGTTTGCTCCTGACTCCTGGTCGAAAAAAGGAGTTCCAGTATCCGTGACAGCAAGCACACCAATTCCGACAAAGTTTGAAGTCGTTGAAAAAGTATGCCCTGGCCCTACTGCTGGACTTATGCAATAATATAGCACTGTTCCTATGTTTATGTTGTCCTGCTCTGTCAGTTTTGTCCATGTATTGCCCTTTGAGTCGGTGAGGTTTGCGGCCGAAGCACCGCCAGCCCTGTTCCACCATATGCCGACGACTATCAATTTTGCTCCAGTTGTTGCTATACTAGAAGTTGTGCCACCTCCTAGACCGAACACAGCAGATGTTGACGACTTAAAAGTGTACGAGTTGGCGCTCGCAGCAGCAGTTTTTACTGACCATCTCTGGTTGAATATGCCTGCCATACTATGTTAGGTTGGTCCCACCTATCAGCCACGTCGTCGACGTCTTCTTTGTGGCTATGCAGGAGCCGTACTGTGCGAGTGTTCTTGATCCAGTGGTTCCTGCTCCCTCAAGGTACAATGTGTCAGTGTTTATCGCTATTGTCAAGTTGTTTGGTGACATATTGGTAAATAGTATTGAAGTCCCTATTGGGTATGCGACAGAAGCGTTCGCTGCTATCGTGAAAGTACGCGCATTGGCGTCTCCGACAGGGTGGTATATCTCAACACCGGAGTCAGAAAGTACAGTCGTATAGTTAGCACTCTGTGAGTTCTGTGGTATCCCGAGGTAGCCGAGTGTTGTGTTTATACCTGCGGGGAGAGTGAGTGTAGTCGATGAACCTATTGCCTGTCCCTGGAGAGTTATGTTAGTCGAAGTCGCACCCGCGAAGACTATCGAGCCGGTCAGTGTTCCAGTGAGTCCTATTGTCATTCCTGCGGCCGTGAAGCGCGCCACCTCGTTAGCTATTGCAAAGCCTGCGACCAGTATGTTTACTACTCCGTTTGTTGACCCTGTTCCTGTTGTTCCGATTGTTAGTGGTCCGCCGGTAGCATTCTGTATTGCGAGCTGGTTGGCTATCGCGACTGCCGTTCCGAAGGTCGTGTTAGTGTAGCCGCTTGAGTTGAGGTATATGCCGGCATATGCTACAGCTGGATTCGTCGCTGTGTCGTTGAATATGGTCAGTCCGCCATAAGCGAATGTTCCGTTGCTCGTGTTAGTGACCTGGTATGTCACACCCTCTCCATTTGTGTTTATGTCGGCCACCTCTATTCCGTTTCCTGCCTGCGCCGACATAGGGCTTCCTCCGAGCTGAGCTCCGAAGTGGCTCACTCCTCCCTGCACCCACAGCGCGAATGCGTTCGTTATTGTCACACCTGTTCCCGCGACAGGTGCTCCGCCTATGACAAGCGTGCCTGCCTGCGTGAATGTCGCGGACGTCGTCGTCTTGTTGTACGTAGGTGCTCCGAAGAAGTACTCGCGCTGCACAGCGACAGTCCCGTCGACCCACGTACGAGTCGCACCGGTGTGCTTTATTCCTATAGCCTCAGTCGCAGTTGTTATTCCGGTGTCAGCCGGTGCGTTTATTGTGAAATACGGCGATACTCCAGACGTCCTTGCCGCAGGTGAGAATATGTGCACACCGGTCCAAGTAGGCGCTATGGCCTGGGAGAGCGCAGGCGCGCCATCTGATCGCAGGAAAGTAGCAGCTGATCCGTTTACTACCGTGAGTCCTATGGTCGCGGTAGGGTTCGCGCCGGCCGCAGATGAGGCGAGGGTCACGTTTACCCAGTTCGTGCCGTTGTACTGAAGCACGTTGTTCGTGGTAAGCGAGGTCACGTTGACCGTAGCTCCTCCTATGGATATATTGTTCCCGAAGGTCTGGAGAGCAGACCATGTGTTAGCGTGACCGAGAGCTATTGAGGCTACCACTGCGCCTGTCGTAGGTGATATAGTGAGCGTTCCGTCTGAGTTGATTACTGAAGAAACACCAGTTACGAGCGCTCCTATGTTTCCGTTGAGCTTCTGGATCGCAGAAAGTACGCTGTCAGCAGAGGAAATTATACCGGCTCCAGACACGTACCCTGTGAGTGTCGAGGCTATGGCGCGAGCGTTCGTAAAGTACAGGTTCGTCACCTCCGCGACCTGAGATGTGTTATAGTCGCCTGACTGGGATGTCACTGCGCCGGTGCGTGTGTTGAACGACGTCACACCTCCTGATCCGCCAGTCGAGCTTATGACGTACGGGCTTGCGGTTGTTCCGAGTCCTGTTATTGTTATGTTCGTCCCCTGCTGTATTAACCCTGATATTGATGTAGCAGGTCCTCCAGACAGTGATACGACGTTCGAACCGTTGCCCATGCCCTTTAGCCCGTCCTTCAGCCACTCTATGTCCTTGAGGTCGAATATGGACAGCTTGTTCTTTCCTGTTAGGCCAGCGAGCATGTCCCTGACCTGCTCTGCCGTGTATGGAGAGGGTATAGCGCTGCGTATGCCTTCTATCGCAGACTTCAGCGAGGAGGAGTCTGCCTTTGGAGATATCTCAGAGCGTATTCCTTCGATCGCCTTCATGACCGACGGCAGTATGACCTCAGGGTCGCGTACGTCCGCGACGTTCGAAGCTAGCTCACCGATGTCAGTGTCGAGCTTGTCCAGCTTCTCGAATAGGTCGGAGAATAGCTCCTCAGGCTTCGAAGACTTGACGTAGAGCTCTATAAGCTTTTTCTTGTTCTGTGTTTTCATTATAGTATCATCTCACGGATCTTGGCACGGACGTCTGCGCGCGCCGCCTCGTTCTCCTTGTTCGTCTTTGCTATATCCTCGGCCTGTTTCTTCGCCTCGCGCTTCTCGCTTGACATGAGGTACTCCCACTCCTCGAGGTCGTCCTTCGACTTGTGGTAGTTGCTGCGGTCGAAGTCTGCGCGCCAGAAGGACTTTGGGACCACTATCTTCTTCAGTATCTTCGTCAGGCTCTCACCTGCCTCCTCAGGCGTCTCGCCCATCGACGTCGCGGTCAGTATGTATCCGTCAGGGTTCGCTATGACGAGCCTGTCACCGTCGTACCTGAGCCCGTCTGGGTGTATGTGCGGCCAGTCCTCCTTGGTGAAGTCCTTCTTGAAGTTAATCGGCACGCCGTCTGAGTTCGCCATGCGGAAGCTCATGAGCTCGGCTATGTCGCCCATGTTAGTAGGCGTCTCAGTGTCCTCGAACGCCTGGGTAAGCTTGTGGGACGTCACGAAAGGAAACGGCTTGGTGTACAGCCATGACACTATGCAGAAGCCGGTGTTATACTCGAACGTGGTGTCCTGCGACCCGTCTGCTACGGCGTACAGGAACCTGTACCACGACGACTTGTGTATCTCGAGCAGACCGGACGTGAACGGAACCCCCATGCGGGGCGTGAACTCAAGGAAGTATGCCCCCTCTTTCGTTACTATCGTGTTTACGTCGAAGTAGCCGCGGTAGTCTATGCGCTTGAGCAGCTCTCGGCACCTGTCGAGAGTCTCGGAGAAAAGCTTCGAGTCCTTCGCCTTGACAGTGCGTATGACGGTGTACTGCTCGCCGGTTGACTCGCCGAGGTTTCCCGGGAAGAGAGCCTTGTGCTCCCAGTTCTCATAACATACCTCGTCACCGTCCCTGTCCTTCATGAACTCGTGGCCGTTCCAGAAGGCTCCGCACGCCATTTCGTGGCCCTCCTTGTACTCCTGCATGACGAAGTCCGGCTTTACTCCCTCGATCCATATCTTCTCTAGCTTGTCGAGCGAGTCTATGAGGTCCTCAGAGTCGTCCATCTTCGCGACGAAGTTAAGGCCCTTTATCTCGTCGAGCTTTCCCTGCTGCTTGAGCACCCACCTTCCTCCCCTCGTCGCGACTATGTCGCGTATCTCCTGAAAAGATGAAACCTGTATCATCTCAGGAGCGAGCATGCCGGATAGCCTGGCTATCTCGTTTGCCCAGGTGCGGTCGAGCTCGAGCTTGTCAGTAAGCTTGTCTCCGCCTATGACGCAATATCCCTCCTTGCGCAGGTCGGACGACTCACCCTTGTTGCTCTTGTCCTCATATATGACCAGGTTCGCATTCTTCGCAGACTCTACTCGGTCGGCGTACGGTATGCGCTGTATTGTCCCCTTCAGTATCGCGGTAGTGCGCTTTACGGCAAGGGAAACAGACGCGCCGTCGTTTTTCAACGCTAGCGCGAGGCTAGGAGCGAGCCATTCGTCTGTTATTATTGTTACTTTTCCCTTTTTCATATATTTATTATGCTATTTTTTAGCTGCGTTTGATATGCTTCCGCCTATCTCTGGCTTATTACCACCATTTAGTGCTCCTTTGAGATAGTATTTTCCGTCCTTTGGGTTGTACCTGTAGTATCTTTTTATAGTCGCCTCACTTTCTTGTGAAAGATTTTTTGCTTTTTCTGTGAGTACTATGGGTCTGCCCTGTGCGTTTGATTTTGGTGCTTCCAGCATGAGCTGGTCTGGCTGCTTCTCCCTGTTTATGCTCTCTGCCGGCTTCTCATATGTCGTCGGCGCAGGTGGGACTATAGGATTCTTGTCTGAGCCAAGCGGGGATCCTTCGGGAAGCTGCTTTGTCATGAGCCTCTGGGTCTCCTGATTTCCGAGGTACTGCTGCATCTTCTGAAATGCCTCAGGGTTTGACCTTGAAAGGTTATTGAGGAACTTCTCCTTTACAGGGTTACTCATGTCCTCTATGAACTTCTCTACCATGCCACCGAGGTGATATCCTCCGACACCTCCAAGTATTCCGCCGCCCATGGCCTCTCCAGCAACGGCGCCTGTCACTTTTGCGGCCGTAGCCGCTATCTTTGACATTATTCCTTTTGGAACCGTCTTTGAGTTCAGCTCCTTGAGGTAGTCAGCTGCCTGATACCTCTTCGACAGCTCCTTGTTTACGTTGTCTATCAGCGGTGACAGCTCCTTCGGCGCCTTCTTTAGTAGTGTGTCCTTCATAGCTCCTGATATTGCATTGTTAGTGCTTGCCTTTATGTTGTCGTCCATCGTCCCTATGGGGTTGTGACCTGCATTCTTGCTGTATGTTATCTTGTTGTTGTGCATGTCCTCGAGCGACATTCCGTCTGGGTGCGCGCTCTTAAGCGCAGAGGTTTCCTTCGTCAGAGCCTTAAAAGCGCTTACTTTGTCTCCAGCAGTCATTGACTTGTCAGATGTTATGGAGTCCTTCGCAACCTTCATTATGTCGTCGATGGGAGTACGCGGGGTAGAGTAGTCTGCGTCCTTCAGTGAAGGAAGTATGAGGTCAGTGCTGAGCTTTCCAGCGTCCTCGCGAAGAAGCTCTGCAGTGTCAGCAGTTGCATACTTACCATCAGCGACGTGATCCGAGAGCTTTACGCCGTTTCCGACGAGTGTATCTGCTATGTTATGTCCCTTAGACGACGCATTGTTGAAAATTGAGGCAGCCTTCTTAAATCCAGCTTTGTTTGCCTCAGCAGGCTTTGTCCAGTCCTTTACGGACTGAGCCTTGTAGTGCTCGGCTGCAGACTCGGATATTGCACCAGGAACGTCTTTGATGGTATCAGCAGTCTGTTGTGCTGCTTGCTTCACTATAGGGGCTGCGTCTGTGATTGCATTTTTTACAGGAGCCTCTGCCTTGTCTCCTCCTTCAAGGGTCAAAGTGTTAAACACGTCGGCCATTCCCTTATGTATTTCAGGTGTCATACCTGGTATCTGATCTATCTTTTTGTCTATGTGATCAGAAACATTTCCTATCTTACTTTTTACAGCATTTGGAAGTACTGGCTCTATAAAGCTTCCTATTATTCCTCCTGCTGTTTTTGCTACATCACCAACAATATGTCCAGCAGCGCCTAGACCTGCAAGCGTGTAGTTTATTGCTTTTCCTGCGCCAGTTGAAGGTTCCTGTCCCTTCGGCATAGCATTTTTTTGTATGTCTGCTACGTCTTTTGTGACATCTGCAGCGCCAGATTTGAATGTGCTTGAAAGATTTTTGTCAACATTTTCAAAATATGGATTCCCCTTAGTCACGCCTGCTATACCCTGATAGCTAAAACTGCTCCCTGCTTGGGCAATTGATGGCGCACTGACTTTTGGTGCCTTCGGGTCGAACGGTATCGCGCCGCCCGTAGATGATTTTGGTGTGAATGGTATTGCCATATGTTTATAGTGGGGTATAGTCTCCTGCGTCTATCTCCTCCTGCGAGGCGAACGCCGGCTGACCCGTCTTGTTGTCGAGAACCGGTATGTTCTCCTTGCCGGTTCCGCCGCCCTTCATCTCCTTCAAGAGGTCGTCGTACTTGAGCCCTGCCTTGTCCAGCGACGTCTGAACGAATGTCTTGTCGTCCATGCTTCCCTTCGATGTGTCCTCCTTTATTCCGCCGCCTATTCCCGAGTACTGGTCCGAGGCCTGTGCTATTGTGTCGTTCGCCTTCTGCACGTCTATTCCTCCGAGCGTCTGGAGCTGCTTGAGCACCCCCTTGAGCTGGTCCATGCTCATGTTTCCGTTTATTATGTCCTTCGCCGTTGCATTCGTAGCGTCCGTGGTCTGGCCGCCGTTCGAGAACACCTGCGAGTAGAGACGGCTGATCTCGTTGAGCGAGGCCTGGAACGAGGCAACGTCTGCGCTTCCGAGGTTGTACTTCGTGAAGTTGGATATTATGTTGCCAAGCGGTATGGACGAGTTCAGGCCTGACTTCGATAAGGCACCCAGGACCTGCTCGAAGTCGGCGTCGGCTGACTGGAGAGACCTGTTCAGGTTGGTCGCATATGCTATCTGCTTGTCTATCGCGCTCGCCCACGCAGTCGCCTGCGCCTTGTTGAGCTGCAGGTTGCCTCCGGGGTCGAGCTGGCCCATGCGAGCCTTTATCGCGTCCGTCTGCACTATCGGAAGCCCCTTGGTCCCGCGCACTGAGCCTGCTGGTATCGATCCGCCGTTCAGTATCGCGACGCGGGCTATCTGGTCGATGTACGACTGCGTCAGCTGCGTGTTCTTGCCGTTGAAGGTCACGTTCGCGGTGGAGTAGCCTGGCGACGTTATGTTTATCGTAGGGTCAGAGAACATAGCGGTAGTCTTAGGCGCAGACGTCGCCGCTGTCTTAGACATCGCGGCGAGTCCTGTTCCGCCGGAGGACTCGGTAGTTGGCTTTGCTGTGACATTTCCTGACTTGTCTGTCGTAAGCGTCATAGGCTGTCCCGCGTCGTTGAAGCCGGTGGTTGCGCCTGGGTTCTGTGTCCAGACGTTGCTCTTTCCTACGACGTCTCCGTACTCGTCGTACGAGGTCACCGGCACGCTCTTCCATCCTGTCTGGGCGAGCTTCTGAGAGAACTGAGACTGCTGGGTGTCGATCTTCTCCTGCGCCTGATTCGCAGACGTAGACTTGTAGAAGTTGTCCTGCGAGTTCTTGAGGTCTGAGCGAGCCTGCGTAAGCGCTGTGGACGCCTGGGACTGCGAGGCCGCGAGAGGGGCGCGCTGCGCGAGCAGGTTGTCTATCTGGCTCATGACTCCCTGGTTCTCCGCAGAGACCTGGGCGGCTATCTGTGCGCGGTTTACGAGTCCACCGTTCTTTGTTATCTCTGCCTCCTTGTCTGTCAGCGCGGTCGCCATGGTCTCGCGAAGCGAGGCGACCTGCTGGTCTATGCTCGACACAGCTGTCTGGTTCGACTGGTACGTCGAAAGTGCCTGCTTGACGTTATTGTTAGCAGCCCATACGTCGGGATCCGTGTCAACAGTTCCGTCAGGGGTAGGTGGGGTCGTCGAGTCTGTTGTTGTCTTCGTAGTGTCTGTCGTTGACGCAGGCTGATCCCCTGTCGTAGGCTTTCCTGCGTTCGGATCAGTAGGAGTCGTGGGGCTCGTGGTGACAGGAGGCTTCGTAGCGTCCGTGAGCGAACCTGGCACAGCAGGTCCCGTGCCCGGCGCTGTAGGCGCCTTTCCTGACTTGAGAGCCGCGAGGAGAGCGTTGTTCCCTGGCCCCGTTCCTATACCCGTTATGCCGTACTTTGTCCCGAGAGCCGTACGGGCCTGCTCAGAGGAGTCCTGGCCGGTGTACTTGAGGTAGTCGACTATCGATCCGTCCTTGTTGAGGCCTCCGTAGTACGACTTGAGGTTCGCCAGCTCCTGTATCGGTGCATTGGCAAAGACGCTGGCCTCATAGTCGGTCGCTGGGCGCCCTACTGCTGTTTGTACGTGATCGCTTATCTGGTTTGTTGTTAGTGCCATATTTTTATTCGTCAGACGAGAGCGGCGTGATTCCCCTTATTATAGGCTTCCATGTCGATCCGCCGGTCACCGTCGTCGTAAGCACGACCCTCAGGAAGTCTCCGGTGAAGCCCTTGACGTCGAGCTGTGTCCTCTTCTTCGTCATTGCGCTCGTAGACGTTATGTCATTTAGCGGAGTCGTAGAGTTTCCTCCGTTTGCTGAGATGTCCTCTCCCTTTCCGTATATTGTAACGCTTATCTTGTCACCCGTAAGCACGGGCGGCTCATCGTAATATATGTCGAGGCCTGCCAGGTTGCTCACGGGGATCCACTGTGATATATAGTATATGCTCAGGTATGTTCCCGGTACGTCAGGCTTGTAGAACAGCCTTGAGTTGCCCGAGGGGACGTACATCGTGGTAAAAAGCGTTCCGTCGTAGCCTACGCAGAGCTGGTCTATTGTCCTTCCGTAGCCGAATATGTACTCAAGCGGCCCCGACTCTGAGGATCCGGACGTCAGGAGAGGGCATATGAGCGAGCCGTTCGCTGCGTTTGTGTCCACGAGCTTGACGCCTACGAAATTGTTGTATGAAAATAGCGCGCAGTTGACCGGCGCGTACGTCGCGGCCGATATGTTAGACACCTGCGTCGTGAAAAGCTTCTTCAGGGTTATGTTGCTGAGGTAGTACACTGCAGTCCTGCTGTCGTTGAGCTGCACTGCGACGTATAGCACGGAGTCTATGACCTTCATGTCGAGGAACTTGCCCGGTATCGGTATGGACTGGTTGAAGGTGTTGAAGGCCGCGTCCCACAGAACGAGGTAGTTCTGCTGGTGTCCCTGGACTATTCCCCCCGAGGCGACCTGGCCTATCGCTGCTGCAAGGTACTTGTTGGTGTAGTTCTTCATCTGCATGATACCCCAGCCGGTTCCGAGGTTGAGCGCAGGTGTCGTGAGTATGGTGCTCGACGCGAGCGTTATGAGACGTATCTCGTTCGCTGTGTTTCCTGACACTGTGTTGTCAGACACGCAGACGTACTCCGCAAACGGCTCGAGAAGGTGGGGACCGACGTTCGTCGAAAGCGTCCCGCTCGAAACAGAGGACCACGATCCTGGGCCCGGAAGCGCGAGCAGCCATACCTTGTTCGAGCTTGAGTACGTCGCGAGCAGGAAGCCGCCAGAGCACGCCAGCCTTCCTCCGACGTTGTTAACCGAAGACCCGCTCGGGTAGCCGAGGTCGTGGTAGCCTGCCTTGTTGAGCCCGTATACGCGCGTCGTGTCAGTTATGCAGTAGGCGGAGAACGTGCCCTCCGTGCTCGCTATGATGTCGACTATGTTGCCCTCGACGTTTGTGACCCCGACTGGGGGTATCTCCGTGAGGTCAGGCGCCGCGGCTAGCGGACCGGCCTGCTGCTCCTGCGTTCCCTGCGCCAGTAGGTAGTACAAGGGGTCAGCCCCCGCTATGAGGAAGTGCTGGTTCTTCGCCCCGTATGACGGGACCTGCGGAGACATCCGCAGAAAGTTCTCTATCACTGTTTTCGAGTATGCTCTCATTGCTTTTATGACATCGAGTTCTGGCCCCACGGGTACTCCCATCCGCCCTGAGCGTCCTGGCCCTCTATAATGCTGTCAGACACGTCGAGTATGCGGTTCGAGGCGTAGTTAGCTATGTCATCGCAGCGCTTCTTGAACATGTCCTGCGCCTGCTTTAGGAGCTTGTCGTTCCTCAGGCGAGGCGCTATGTCTATGAGCGCCCCCCACGTTATCGCGTCGTGGAAGCTGCGGAAGATCTTCGGCATGTCGGTGTCGTTGACGAGGAAGTCGAGCTGCTGTATGTAGTATATCTTGAGGCCTCCCTTGACAGGGTACGGGCCGTCCGCAGTCACAGGTATCGGAAGCAGTGTGAAGTACGTCCCGAACGGCTGCGCCTTCGGGCTCGTGAATGTATACGCAGGCTGGCTGATCTGGTTCGGGTCTATGAAGTCGACGCGCTTGTACTCAGTGGCTAGCGGCGCAAGGAAGTTCTGAGGCAGAAACGCTGCCCATATTGACTTTACCTTCTCGTAAGCCGGCGCAGCCCCAGCGCCTACGCCGTCTGGGAAGGTGTAAGAGCCGTCTCCTATGACGAGGTCGGTCACAGCGACGATCATGTAGAAGTTCTCGTTTATGCCGCGTATGATCTCCTGGATCTGGCCGTAGTACTTGTTTATGATACGGTCGACGTCTAGCTGGTCGAACGTAGAGGAGTTGAACTTGCCCGTGAAGTACAGGTCCTGCTTTATCCCTATGAGGTTGGTCGTGTCGTTGAGTTGCATATATTTATGAGTATAGCACGTAAGCCACCGTTGACGTGTCCGTGGCGGACGTGCTTTCGACTATCGCCTGCCCCGACGAGGCGGCGTATGACAGTATTCCCTGCGTTCCGCCAGCCGCCGACACTGCGATCACTATGACCGAGGAGGGCGATATGCTGTTGTCCTTTATTATGGCCTGGTTCGGCGTCCCACCCGGCAGCGTCACCGTACCAGTCGGGAAAAGCTGCTTTATCATGTCTATCGTGTCCTGTGACAGCGGGAACTGGAGCTGACCGGCTGTCTCCTCGAGACTTGACATCCTGTCCTCGTGGTCGGTAATCGTGTCCTCGTCCGTCGACTGGTTTCCCTCCGCGTTCGTTATGCGGTCTTCGTGGTCCTGTACCTGGTCGTATAGCTCGCTCATATGTTTCTATGCCTCTGCTTCCCACATCATGTCTATGTCCGCATTGGTTGGCATTAGGCTGTTATTCCTTGTCCAAGTAAGTGTTATATTCGTGGCGTCGACAGCTATCGTTGCCTGCTGCCCAGCTATGATTGCGCTTCCGCTTAGCCCGTTGAGCGCTATTATGTTAGAAGTATCTGAACCGGCCAGCTGACCGACGGCTCCAGCAGAACCAGTTGTCTGACATACCTCAAAAACAGTAGAGGTGGTCGAGCCGTTGTATACTCCTACGCTTTTTGCAGAGTTGACTGATCCTGCTCCTATGAAGCCCTGCCCGTAGAATGCCGTTATTTTTACCTTCCTTGGTACAACGCCAAGCCCGTGCGCTATTGTCTGTGTTCCGCTTGCCGCCTGACCTGCCCTGTTTGTAACGCCGTTAGTGAATGTCGCTATTGATATTGGGCTCGTTATCTCAAAAGCTGTTCCGTTGTACATCACCTGCACGATCTGGCCTGCGACTATATCATTTGCTGCGAGTGCCGTAGACAATCCCTTTACTATTGCTTTTGTCCCGAGCCCATTGACGTTCAGCGTGGAGGCTGTCGTGTTTGAGTTGGCTGCCTTAAACGTGAAGCTCTGGCCTGTTGCGTATGCAGAAAGTGAGGGAGAGAGCGCTATTGCGTAGGCGTTTGCAGATCCCGTGTCTGCAGCATATGTGTACAGCTGTGCCTGAACTCCCGCCTTGCTTGCGAAGAGTGACAGCGAGCCCGGCGGGCTTATGATCTGGAAGTTCGTTCCGTCATACTCTACGAAAACGATCTGACCGACGAGAATGTCACCGACCTGTAGGTCTGTCGCGCCGTCTATCTTCTTTATAACCTTCGTCGCAAGTCCGCTGACTGCCACCGTCGATATACCAGTGTTAGCGTTCGCAGCCTTGAATGAGAACTGCATTCCTGCTAGGTAAGCAGTTATGGCTGGCGATGGGGCTATGACGTATGCGTTCGCAGCGCCGGTATCCGTCTCATAGCTGTAGAGCTGCTCCTGGACGCCCTTTATGCTGGCAGCCTGGCCGTTGACCTCGATGGCCTGAAGCTTGTAGTCGACCGTGTTCTTGTTCGTAGAAGCGTTTATCCCGAGCTTCGTCTGTATGGCGACTATCGCGTCGTTCGCGAAGTTGTGCTCCCCGGCGTGCCCGTCGCCGTAGGTGCTGTCGACCGGGTCGTTGAGGAACTCCGTAGGGGATACGTCCTGGGGTGTGTCTATCGCTGCTGGGTAGTTTGTGGTCATATTTTAGTAGCTTGCCTGTATGGTCCAGACGTTGAGGTACGTCCCGCCATACTGCGTCGTCGCGCCGTTATATGTTATGTTCGACTGGTTGTACATGACACCGGACGATATCTGCCCGATCTTCTGTACTATCCATAGTGTTGATGGTGGCATATGTTATTTCCTAGGCACGTTCGGGGACACTTTGAATGTCCCCTGACGTGGCTATGAGCTGTAGCCCATCGCCTTGCGGACGGCCTTCTGGCTTGACGCATAGGTCTTCGGCAGGCTAGGTCCCTTGCGGGCCGAAACGCTTGCCTTCTGCGGCTGCATTGACACCGTGCGTGAGAGGGCGCGAGCGCCTGGCTGCGCCATCTGCTGGGGCGACACCTGCGTGACGCTCTTTACCTTCATAGGTCCCTTCTTGCCGATCGACTTGCCGGCGCCGCGCATTCCGGAGGTCTTCTTCGAGACAGCCTTCTTCGAGGTGTTGGTCATCGCGTTCGAGACGCGGCGCTTCGCTGCGAAGGCCTTTGACTTCATCTTCATGGTGTTCTTTGTTATGCGTTTAATCGGGGCTGCCGACTTGTTGAGCCCTCGTGGTCCCTCTTCGAGGAACGGCTTCATCTTCCTTGACTGCTGTTGCTGTTGTGACATAGTTTTGTTTGGTTAGTACCCGTAGAGCTGCTTGCGCATTGCGAGGAGGTGCTCCTTGAACTTCTGCGAGCAGTACTGCCACTCGGTCGCACCGAGGAGGCCGTAGTCGCGGGTGAACGTCTTCTTGCTCTCGTTGACCTCTGGGTCTGCGAGGAAGAGCATTTCCTTCTGGAAGTCCGACTTCATGCGCACCTTCACGTTAGGGTCGAACAGCTTCTTCTTCGTCTCAAAGTACTCCTCCTGAATGCGCTTGAGGTCCTTCATCATCTCGCGGGTGACCGTGACCTCGCCGACGTAGAGCTTACCGTTTATGCGTATGCCTCCGTCGGTCATGTCCTTGTCGACAACGAATATGATCTTTCCCTCTGTGCTTCCGGTGTTGGTCTTCTCTTCTGTCTTGTCCTCGATTCCGTCCGTCTTTGCAAGGAGCGCCTTGGCCGCCTTGTCCGCTGCTGATACGCGTGGTGTAGGCATAGGTTACTTCTTTCCGCCGTTGGCCTTATCGCTGAGCTTCTGAGCCTTCGCGAGGGTCTTCTTCGACTCCTCAGACTGGGCCATCTCATCGCTGAGCGCCTTGTCCTTCTTTGCTATGGCTGCCTTACGGCGGTCAGAATAGCTCGCAAGTATCTCATTCTCAGAGATGACCTGCTCGTTCGACGCTATGAACGCGGCCAGAACCACCTTGTCTATCTGAGCTACCTGCGCGGCTATCTCCTCGTCCGTGAGCAGCATGTTCTTGCTGTGCACGGTCGCGGTGAAGCTGATGTTCTGCGGGCCGAAGCTGCGCAGCGACGAAATCTTGAACTCGTTGAGCTGTTCTTCCTTCATATGTTTAGGATGATTGGGTGTATGTACTTTTGAGTACAATCCCCGTTACCTTATAATGCGCACCTTCGCTTCCGGGCCCATTCCCGGCAAGGACATTGACGTCCCTACCGGTTTGAGCCCGCAAGTCGCTACAGGCTAGGCGTTTCCGCCTTCGAGTGTAGCACCGACCTCACCGCGCACGAGACGGTTGTTGTCGAGGATGGCCGTTGCGCCTTCCCACTTCCAGCCGACCGTCGAGTACTGCTCGAGAGGGTTGTTAGTGTCCTGCACTCCGCCCGTGTGGATGTAAGTGCTGAGACCGCCTGCGAACTCTGAGACGCCGTATGCGCCCTCGCCGTAGACGAGGACTGCGTAGATGTCCGCGCCTGCCGATCCGGCACCTACGTACACAGGGGCGATTGTCGTGGATATGACGCGTGCGCCCATCCAGTAACCTACCTCACCAGTGAAGAGGTCGCCGCGGAACTCGTTGGCCGGGTTAGGGCTCGAGTAGTTGACCGCAGCGACGAAGCCTGTGTCCTGGCGGAGGTCTGCGATGACGTCAGGGTGAGTGACGAGAGCGTATGCCTTGCCTATGATAGGCATTGCTGGGAACTTCTTGACGTTGTTGCGCTCGAGCCAGCGAACGTATCGCGTGATGAGCTTCGTCGTGAGCACCATGGCCTGCGTGACAGTCGCGCGAGTGGATACCGTGCCGTCTCCGTAGACGACGTTGGTACCTGCCGCGACGACGTTCATGATGGTCGTGTCGATCGTCTCCGTCGCCTGGATGCCGAGCACGTCGCTGGCGTCCTTGATGAGGGAGCGGTCGTAGAGGAACTCCGCGACGTCAGTGATACGCGTGAAGTCTCCGTACTGGGAGAGCACCACGGTAATGCTGTTCATCGTGAGGTTCGAGCCCGACGGCGTCACTCCCTCGATGAGTGGGGTGAGAGCGAGCGAGAGCTTGTTGAACCCGCGGAAGATCACGGTCTTCGAGTTTGACCCCTTCTTGACGGGCTGGATCTTCGATGTCTTGTACATTATCAGGTTCTGCTTGAGGATGTCGATGAGCTCCATCGCCACCACCTTCTGGCCCACGTCTATTGCTGCGAAGATTGTTGACATATTTCTGTTTGTGTTTTCTTATGCTAAATGCTTACTGGCCTAGCTTCGCGTAGTTGTCCGAGTACGAGACGGTGAGGCTCGCCGTGTCAAGCGCCGTCGTTCCAGGCGTGAACACTGCCGCGGTCTCGTTCTTTACGTAGAGGTAGCCTACTTCGACCGAGTTGTGCGCTGTAGGGTGCGCGATGTCTCCGCTGTTCGCCTGGCGGTGCTTCGGGAAGTCCTCGCCTGCGAGCCACGAGAACACCGTTACCGGGTTCTCTACGTTGTCGGGGAGAGTCGCAACGAGCGTGTACATGCGGCAGCTGTTGGTCGACGCTGGCACTGTGCCGTTGTCGAACGCGAGCGTTCCTGCGACAACTGCTGTTCCGTTAGGGAAGGGGCGGTTGCGTGTTGCGAGTGCTAGGCTCGGTGCGTCCGCGCCGGTTATAGCCGGTGAGAACACGCCGTTTACCTTAAATCCGAATGTGTTGTACTTCACGAGTGCGCTCGCTGATCCGTGGATCGCGAGGCCTGGAGCGGTGACACACTGGTTGATGACCTGTGGTATTTCCATAATGCTGTGTTGTTAGGGTGTATAGTGGTCTACTGCTCCCTCAGGGTTTCGAGCTGAGCGTACAGCTCTTCCTTGGTCATTCCCTCCGTGCTTGCGCCGCCCCCGCCGTTATGGTTGGGAGTCGACGGATTCGTCACGGTCTTCTTGATCTTGCCTGCCTGGATGTCCACTATGGTCTCGCCCACGAGTGCCTTAAGGGACTGTGAGGGGTTCCGTATGAACGTCTTGCGCAGGTCGTCCCTGAAGTCGGACACTCCGGGCAGCTTCTCGAACTGCTTGAACTGCTCGTCGAAAACCTTGCCAGCGTTCGCCTCTATGAGGGGCTGAACCTTCGAGGCTGTGTTCTTGTCGAGCACCTTCGCGAAGTTCTCGAGGAGCTTCCTTGACGGCTCGTCTTGCACGTTGGCAAGGAAGTCCTCGACAGAGCTGTACTCGGGGTCCTTCTTCTCGTCCGGCTTGGTCTCCTTCTCGCCTATGGCCTTGAGGTCCGCGGCCAGCTTGCGTATGCGGTCTTGCGCCCGCTTAGGCAGCTTGGCTATGTCCTCCTCGCTGAGCTCCGACTCGTCGGCGGCGTCATCGGCTGGCTTCTCGTCAGCCTTTTCCTCCGGCTTCTCGTCGTTGCCCGCTGCGGCCTCTGCCTCTGATCCCTCGCCTTCGTCTGCACCTTCGTCTTCTGCGGCTTCTTCGGCGGACGCTCCGGAGGTGTCGCTTTCCTCTGAGTCTTCGCGGAGAGTCTTGTCGAGCTCTGCGTAAAGTTCCTCTACGTCTTTGTTCTTTGACATGCTTATTATGTGGCTGCTTACTTTGTAATAGAACCTGCGCGGGCGTGGGTTACTCCGGGACGGCCTCGTCTATCGCCGCCTCGAGGTTCCTGTACGCCTTCTTCGTGTTGGTCACGGACAGCAGCGCGATCAGCGTCTTGATGACCGGGTCGTCCTTGACCATCTCGAGGATCCGCGTATGCAGCTCCTCGCGAAGCTTCCTCTCCAGCGCCTTCCACCCCGCCGAGCGCTTCATGGCCTCGAGCGCAGACGTCTCCTCCTGAAGAGACACCAGCGAGTCTATGAACGCCTGCGAGTCGCGGTCGTACTTGTGCCTCTCTGCCTGCATTTTTGCCAGCTTGTCTGTCGCCATATGCTACTTCGAGGGCTTTACCTGACGCGGCACGTTCTGCTGTGCCTCGGTCTGCGTCTTGCTGATAAGTGCTGCGGCGTCGCTCGGCTGCGCGTTGTCCTGCTTCGGCGCGTTCGGGTCTGGCGGCGGAACCTGGTCTCCTCCAGGCTGCTGCGCCTCCTGCTCGAACCACGCCTCCGACTCGTTAGGAGGGAAGTTGAACTCCTTGACGACCGAACGGCGGAGAGCCACCTGCCCGGGGACCTTCGGGTCGTCCTTGAGAAGCTCGTACACGTCCAGCATGCCCTTCTGCCTTGCCGCCTTGTTCTGCGCGCTCGACTCAGACGGAGACGCCTTGGCTATGAGCTTGGTGTCCTTGAAGTTCTTCTTCGTCACGTCCGATATTGTGAGAGCCTTGTAGCCGAACACCTTCACCTTGCGGGGCTTCGTCATGTTGCGCTTGACCGAGTCCGCCCACATCTGGTACAGCTCCTCGCAGGCGAGCGTGGCCTGGTCCTTCATTACCGCCACGTTAGCGTCGACGACCGCGCTCGCGGCAGCCTGCTGCGTGACCGACTGCTTGCCTCCTTTCGAGTTCGGAGGAGTGACGCTCAGGCCGGTGGCCGAGTCTGCGAAGCTCTTGACAGTCTGCATTGTCTGGAGCCCGGTGGTTATCTCAGGAGGGGTGAACTGCCATACGGCGTCCTTAACGCTTCCGCCATTGGGTCCCACGGTAACGGGGGTGACGCCTAGGGGGCGAGGCACTATGCTCGACTGCTTGAGTCCGGACGAGCTCGCAACGAACAGCATTCCGAAGTTGCGGTATGTGTTGTTGTCGACGACCTGGTTGACTATGACGTCCATGGCCAGGTTCGGATCGCGTCCGACGTCTGCCATCGCTGGGCACCAGAACGTGATCCCGCGAGGGAACGTACCCCACGACACGAACGGGTTGCGGTCGAGTCCGAGGCTCTCTGCGGTCACGCACCTGAGAAGGTACATGTCGTTGCCGACTACCATGTTTACGAGAGTGCGCTTAGTCTCGTCCTCGTCGTCCTGGTTGATGTACGTCCACCATGAAGTGAGCTCGACGACCTTGCTTCCGTACTGGGTGACGTTGGCGAGTCCCATGTTCGCGAGGCGTATGTTGCGTAGCGACGCCTCGGAGCTTGTGTCCTGCTGCGCCTCGTTGGGCACCTTGTTGTCCTTGATCTTCTGGAGCTCCTCCTCGTCGTACTCCATCTCTACCTTCTCCTCCTCGAGCTCGGCGAGCGTCTTGTATATGAACTGCCGTCCCGCATAGAGCGCGTCCCTCGTGTTCTTCGCTATGGGAGATATGAGAAAGGCGAGCGTGTCGACCAGGTCCACCGACTGCTTGTCGTTGCCAGGCTTGAACTCGTATATCGTGCGCCCGTATATGCCGCACTCGATCTTCGAGGCCTCGTACGTCAGGTTCCAGCCGGAGTCTTTGAGGTCCTCCATGACGACGTGCTTCATTATGTCTGCCGCGTTCTCGTCGCCCTCGGGCACTGTGTCGTACTCGAACGTAGGCGCCTTTCCTATCTTGGCCGAAGCGTCGTGCACTATCTGGAAGACGTACGGCACGTGCAGGTTGCTCCTGGTGAGCAGCGTGCGCTGCGTGACGCCGTTGTACAGCTCCTCGTTCTTGATCCAGTTGTTGATCTTTACCTGGCGCACCTTGATCGCGTAGAGCTTCTCGTTCAGGTACTGCTCGAGCAGCTTCTTCTTGTTGCCTATGACGTTCTTGTACGTCGACGTCGCCTTAGAGTTGTCTCCCTTCTCGTACATGTTGCCCTGGTCGGGCTTCCCGCGCCTCTTGGTCATCGGACCCTCTCCCTTCTTCAGCTTCTTCTGTATTGCCATGGTTCTACATTGATCGCGACGTGGAGGGAGGAAGCGGCTTCATCCTCGCGCCGCTTGGCTTGTAAGTTGCGTCATTCTGCTTCGGCTGCCTCTTCGGAGCCGCGGTCTTCGGCGACTCTGTTGCCGGGTAGCGCTGCGACGAGGTCTTCGAGCCGGGACGCGATCGCGGTATGGACGACTGGTCGGAGGATTGGTACATCTGCGACATCAGCGTCACCGGTCCCTTCGCGTTGCTCGGTCTCTTCATGCGATACATCATGACGCCTGGCGGGAAAGTAAAAAGCCGCGCGGACGTTTATATCCTGCGCGGCTTTGCTTGAAATCTGCCTACCCTTGGAACATAGAGTTCCAGCCTGTCCACTTGTCGAAGTGGTAGTACCTGTTCATGAAAGACTTCTTGACGACCTCTGCCGCCCTGAAGACTCCCGGCCTTGCGGCTGCGACCCACTTCTTTGCGGCGCGCTGCGCCTTTTGCTGGGTGTCGTGCTCCTCATAGGTGTATATCCCCGAGATAAAGCGTATGACAATGAGCGGCTTGTGCGTCCTGTCTAGGTATGTATTCATTATTTCGTGTTAGTCTTGTAATACCCGGTCTTCGGGTCGATCTGCATGTCGTTGTAAGCCTCCTCGACGTAGCTCTGCAGCGGAAGCGGCGGGAAGGCTATCTGGTCCTGGTATGCCAGCGCGTCGACGACGTCGTCGTGCTTGCCCTTCGGGAACCTGAGCTCCTCCTGCTCGAGGTCTGCGCACTGTCCGACTACGTGGTTGACGGCCTTCGCGTTGTACCTAGGCAGAAGACCCCGTATGCGCGTCTCCTTGCCGGTTCCGTGGTGCTTGAGGCCGACGACGTTCGGGTATATGTTCCTCCGCTTGCTCTCCTGGACGAAGAACGGGTACACGGCGTCCATGAAGGCGGTCTCCTCTATTCCTATCGCCTCCGGCTTCTCGTTTACCCACACGTCGAATATGAACTTGACCAGCTCCGTGCTGTCCATGCGCTCGCGGCTAGCGCGTATGTTATACGTGCCGTCCTCCTCGACGTTGTTGCGCACGACGCCCGTGAAGTCGCTCGTCCTCTTCTTGCGGCTGGCTGTGTCGACGGTTACGAACAGGGCCGTATGCTTGGCCTGGACCTCGTCCCACGTCGCGTCCATGAACATCGACTCCCTGAACTCCTGCGTCTCGCCGTTGATCGGGTTCTGCTGGAAGAGCGCGGACCACTCCACGAGCCCCACGTCGGCCTTTGTCAGCGTGAGGTTGTCCGTGTCGAACTGCTCTGGCCACAGTGCCTCGCCTATCCTGCGCCTGTCGTACGGCCTGTCGGGGTCGTCCTCGACCTCCGCTATGGCCGGGAGGGATATGATCTCCCACTGGTTAAGAACGTCGTCCGCGAGTATCTTGCCTACGAGGTCGTTGTCGTTCCACCTGGTAATGCAGATTATGATCGCGCCGTTCGGCGACAGTCGGGTGCGGGCGGTTGACTTGTACCAGCTGTACACCTTCTCCTGCACCACCTCCGAGTCTGCGTCCACCCTGTTCTTCACCGGGTCGTCGATTATGAGAACGTCTGCACCCTTACCGGTGACCGACCCGCCGACGCCCACCGCGTTGTACTTGCCGCGCCCGTTAGTCGCCCACGTCCCCTTTGCCTTGCTGTCCTCTGAGAGCCTGGTGGTGAACACGCGCTTGTACTCCTCAGAGTCAACTATGTTGCGCGCCTCGCGCCCGAAGTCGAGAGCGAGGTCGTCTGAGTACGAGGCGAGGATTATGTTCTTGTCCCTGTTGCGGCCGAGCACCCACGGCGGGAAGTCTACGGAGACCTGGTTGCTCTTGCCGTGACGCGGCGGCTCGAGGATTATGAGGCGCTTGAGCGACCCGTTCTCTACCCGCTCCAGGGCTCCAGCCACGAGCTCGTGGTGCCAGTTCGTCTTGAACCACGGCGACCGATACTGCTCGAATTTTATGAAGTGGCGCCGGGCTTCCTCTCGCCTTGCCTGCTCTACCCTAGCCGCCGTTTGCAATTCTAGCGAGTTGTTCATCGGTAAGCGTGCTTATGTTTGTAACTGTGACCGCGCCCGTCAGGTCGAGCTCCGTCTTCTCCTTGTATCCGTGGTTGGCAGAAAGGAGCATTTTCACGATAGGCGATACGTACTCGCCGGACAGACCTTTGTTGACAAGGCGCTTCTCCTGCTCCATCTTCACAGCCCTCAAAGCTCTGGCAAACTCTGGATGGAGCGACGCCCAGGCGTTCATTGTCTCGTAAGAACAGTCGAGCATTATGCACACGTCCGCGTACTGTGGGATAGACACCGCGAGCTGGTTGGCATAGGTTATCGATCCGCTCTCGGCGTTCTCAGACCTGAGCAGGCTCTTGTACTCGTCGACGCACTTCTCGAGGTAAGCGAACACCCTCTCCGGGTATGACTCGTCGTAGCCGGAAGGACGACCGCCGGTATTTCCGACTGCCTTCTTGTTGCCTATCTGTGCCTTAGCCACCTTGGCCTTAGCCTCCTTTGTGTGTTTTGATCCTTTTACCATACCTAGTCGTCATACTCGCCAGTCAAAGCATTTCTTGATATTTTGTTAAGCCTCAGAACAAGTTCGTGCTTTGGCTTTGGATTATTACTTGTGAAGTCTCCAAAATCGCCACCCATCGCGTCTGACAGTAGCTTGCTGAGATCTGCAATGAGATTCTCATGCCCTCGTCTCATCTCATCCATATTCCTATTCATTTGCCTTGACGTAGTCCGCCTCTGCCTGGTTGTACTCGACCACGCCGATCTGGCACTGGTACATCTGCCCGAAGGTCATGACGCCAGCGACGCATACCGGCTTGCGGTTGTTAGCGAGGTACGTCGCCTGAAGCTCCTCTGCGGTCTTCACCTCAGGTGCAGCCTGCTGATACGTAGGACGAGGCTGGCTCGGGTCCTTTGCCCTGAGCTGCGCCACGTACGCGAGCAGGTCCACCGTGTCGTAGCCGCCTATCGTTGCCGGTACCATGACCGTCGTCTGGTTGCCTGCGCCCTCCGCGTGTCTTGCGAGCAGCGTCACAATTCCTACGACGCCTATGACCGCGAGGGTGTATATGACTATGAACTTTATGAGGCCTATGTTGCTTTTCTTATGATTATTCCACATATAATTATTATGTCACGTTACTTGTAATATGTACATATCGATCGTCGGAGGTGATGGGCTCGAACCATCGACCATCTAGGTATAAGCTAGATACTCTACCAACTGAGCTAACCTCCGATGAACACTTGAATGGACCGATTACAATATCCTTCATTTCAGAAAAGGATATACGCGAGGTGTTCCCATGCCCGCAATCCTTCAAGTGCCATCCGGATACTTACGCATTCCGGTTGCGGCCCCTTACTGGAGCAGTGTATGTCCTGAGAGACTCGAACTCTCACTGAACGCGTCCTAAGCGCGTCGCCTCTGCCAATTGGGCTAAGGACACAGTTCAGGGGGCGACCGGCAATCATTTAAACCATAGCTGTTTGACGCAACGTTTGGTCCCCCTGCGCGGTACCTATATTATACCGTCTTTTCCTCCGTAAAGCCACACTTGACGGCCTCTGCGTGCGTAAGCATGACCTTGAGGCCTACAAGGACTGCCATAGGGTCTACGACGTCTGTGAAAGGCGTCACGTCGTTGAGGTCGTCCATGGTTATGACGTGCTCGAAGTCGCGGGGCTCAGCAGATATGTCGCTGGGGTTTGCCGGCACGGGAGGCAGCGACCCATCTGTCAGGCCTGCCGACTCGTCTGTGTCGCCGTGCTTCTCTCCGCCTACATTCTCGGAGCCATTATCCTTCTGATCTGGAGCGTCTGCGTCGGTGTGCCCGACCAAGGACGCCTGCTTAGGGGTAAGCATGACCGTGTCTCCCGCCTTCTCTGTGCCTGCGTTGAAAATGTTCGGGAACAGTTCGATGTCCGTCTGCTTGAGCACGTGTGCGATGTTGTCCATATGTGTTTATTATCTTATTTTTATAATCGAACTACTCCTTCTTCTTCGGGAACGGAACCGGAGCGGCACCCTTGCCTCCCGCGAGGTAGTTTATTATGCCCTGCGCAAAAGACATAGGGAAGCCGTGGCTCGCGGCCTCTATCGTGCCCACGGCGTTGCACTGGTGGTTGGCGTCCTTGCCGCACTGCGAGTGGTCGAGGTCCGAGGCGACTATGAACACCGATCCGCAGCCGAGCACCTCTAGCACCTTCCTTATCTTGTCCTCGTCTATGATCTTCGCCTGCGTGATCGGGTGCTCGGGAACGTACGGCGACTGCACGGGCGTCTTCTGTTCTTCAGCCATTTGTAAGTTTTATTAGCTTATAATTCGCCGCGCACTCCTGACACCAGGAGCTTCCGGTCCTGCGCTGGTTCATGCAGTCCCTGTTCTTGCATGTCTCCCTGAGTACCTTCTGCGCAGCGCGTATCGACCTTATGGCCTCCTCAGCCTCTTCGTCGTTCGTGATCCTTAGCTCGTCGAGCTGCTGTTGGTTAGGCATGTCCACTTCCCAAATATCCATCTGGAGCATTATACTTGCCAAAAACCTTTATTGCTTCCTCCTGTATTGCTAGCGAGTACTGAGCGCGAACATCCTCAATCTTCTTAAAATCAAGTGCCTCAAGTCTTGCGTCAGTATTAAGTCCGAGAAAATGGTTCCAGTCAGGGGTTATCGAGAGTATGTGATTGCCGCTTACTGTTCCTTCGTTGCATATGAACACTTTTCCAGACCCTTGTGCTCGTATTGCCTTTTCCAGATCTTCCTTGCCTATTCTCAGAAAGTCGTTAGTCCCGAACCCCGTCTTCACCCGGAACATCATCTGTGATGTCATACTCTGACCCGTTGTTCACCCTTAGCAGCTTGCGGTGGTACCTGCAAACCGACCGGTACCTCGGCTTACCCGACCTCGTAAGCCCGCAGCGCTGCGTGAACTTCCCGCACTGGACTATCCTGCAGATAGGCCTGTTCTCCTTGTCCTTTGCGTCCATGTCATCATTCCCCTACTGATAATTCCTCAGAACAGCGACGACTGTCCCTCCGGCACTAACCGAGCCTTCTTGCACGAGCTGCATACGTCGTCACCGCTGTTTGCCTTTTCCTTGTCTCGGGTCTCGCGATGTTTTCCGCATGAGCTGCATTTGTAATGGTACACCTGGCTCCACCTGTTCTCCTTCCAGTACGGCCCCTTCCTCACGACGTCGCTCACGCGAAACCCCGTCCCTTGGACTGCTGCGGCTTGAGCTTCGGTATGAGGTCGTTGAACTTCTCGCGGAGCTTCTTCCCTGAGAGTATGTTCCTCTGCCAGAAGCCGTCTGCCTGGACCCAGCGGATCATATACTCGACCTGCTCCCACGTGCGGCCGTCGATCCTGACGATCTTGTCTATGTCGGCCGCCCACTTCTCGACGTCCTTCGGTTTCCCCTTCCACGAAGGGCTGTTGGCCTGGATCAGCTCACTCAGGAGTGAGGCAAGCCTGAGACCGTCTCCCGTGTAGAAGGTCTTGGCTCCCTCTGGCGGATCAGGAGGCTTGTCCTCCTTTGTATTATTCTTATCTATACTTACCTTATCTATACTATACTGTGCCACATTTTCGTCACGGTCTCGTGACTTCAACGTATACGCGCCGTCTTTCTTCTTGTCCAGCAAGGCTTTTTCCTCAATGTAGCTCGTCTCTTTGTATGAGTCCGACCTGATAAAGCTGTTCATCATGCCCCAGTGCTTTATTACGCATATCCCGCTCTCAAATACGAGCACGTAACGCAACCGTAACAGCTCGTCGTATGCCTCCTCCGCTAGGTCATATATCTTCATGACTCTGCGGGGAGAGCTCACGAAACCGTCGTCGTCTGCCTCGAGGTTCAAGCGAACATACAGCAGCTGGGCCTCGTGCGACATCCCTGAGAATGCGTCCGTGTCCATGACGCTGTGTGCAAACATCCTCTTACTCGCCATATTTTTACTTCTTCCTATGACCAGAGCCCACCTGATGAGAAAGCTCTGGTCATAGGACATCAAGCTGGTAATCTTTCGACTGTCATATCATATGCCCGCTTGCGCACTTAGCAGAAATCAAAATGTGTTAGTAACTTGTTGGTAAAGTTATATGGGATATACTCAATTTTGTGCATATTATGACACATATATGATTATATGCTTGCAAACAAAGGTTTTTACAGAAGCAAACTTTACAAAGCTATGGGTGTGTGATGTTTCGTTTATATGCTATGTACACTATGTACAATAGCCTGCGGCGGGCGTATTATTAGTTAGTCGAGCGATCAACAAATAACTTTCAAGTCATACTATATGAAAAAAAGCAAGTGGCCATCTGTAAGTGAAACAGCAGCAAAGTCAAAGCGTAAGGCAAAAAATTATCAGAAGTCGCTTAAGTCAAGATAACAATTATATGTACAACACACCAGAACAGTATCAAACTCACTTCGAGCTTGACTACGAGACGCTTCAAATAGTAGAGGTCGAGGATTATAGCTACGCTTGCTCAGAGGAATAACATATGACAACAGCTGAACAGTTCAACCTTGGAATAGTGCGCGAGCTAGCCGCAGAGATGTGCGAGCTCAACTATGCGGCGACGGTATATCCGAGGGTACAGAAGATATCGATAAACGGTTTCAAGTATATGTCATTCAAGGAGGCAATACCCTACATGAGGGAAGCGATCAAGCAGCGAAGAAAGCAGCTGCTCCAAGATAAGAGAAATTATCATTCATTTGCATAAAAATGGCACAACTAACAGATGAGGACGTAAAGACGCTTAGAGTGTATTCGTTCGCTAAAGGGTTCTTCTGGGGCGCAGTGACAATAATGTGTATAGTACTTATTCATAGCGCCATCATGGCAATCCACTAACATGACGAAGACGAACATCGGGCTATCAATCAATCGCGAGGGCACGTTCAGTATACTTGCTGAGCAGTGCTGCGACACACAGTGCGGTTTCAACAACCAGACAAGCTATAAGTATTTTGTCTCGATACAGGGCACCGGGGAGAACGTGAAGCAGCCTGAGATGTTCCTGCTCGACAATATGGTGATCCGCGACTACTTTCAGACGCGCTTCATTGAGGAGCGCAACACCGTGAAGAGCTGCGAGACCGTAGCGCTCGACGCAGTAGAGCATTTCAGAGACATGTTCGTTAGCACGTACGGCAATGACCCAAAGAGGATACTTGTCCGTATCCACGGGGCCATGGAGTCATTCATTGAGGCCACATGGCCGCTTGAGAAGTAGATTATGAACATAACAGACAACGGTGAGAAGAAGTGCTTCTCTTGCGACAAAGTCTTTGAGGCAATGACAGAAGAGAGGATAGGAAAACTGCTACAAAATCCATTTAGGTGGATCGCAGCCTGCGACCTAAGTACTAGGAAGCTTAATAAGATCTACAGAAATTTTGAGTTCAAGACATATGAGAGCGAGTCTTCATTCGTAAATAAAGTAATGAAGCTAGCTGTCTCAGAAGGACATCACCCTGAGCTAGACGTCGGTTATCTTAGGGTACGAGTCACACTATGGACTTTTGAGGCCGGCGGTGTAACGATCAACGATGTCATATTTGCAGATAAGGCAGACGAAATATATGGCGACAGTTAAGATCAAGTTTGGAAAGGAGACAGTCACATATGACACAGACTGGATCAAGGACAGGTGCTTCATATGCGGCAGGGGCTTCCCTAACTCGAGGGCACACTATGAGGCTCACGGAAACTGGTGTGGCTGCCCTATTAAGAACTCCGGGCTAGGGCTTCCGAAGAAGCCGCGAAGCGACGCGGGAAAGCAGAAAGGGCCGAACAAGACGAAGAGGCCGGCATGGCAGGCTTCGAGATTTAGTAATAACACATAAACATATATATATGGCAACAGAGGAAAAGGAAGGGCTGGTGGTTCAGATCGAGGGCGAGATGTCAAGGCAGCTTGCGACTGGAGACGCAGTCAATAAGCTCCTTGCGACGGTATTCAAGGGATTTAATGAGGCGAACATGCGCGCTGCGATGTTCGAGGGAATGCTCAGGGGCTTCAAGTTCCAGGACTTTCTGAACAAGAACGTGTACGCACTCCAGTACGGGACAGGCTACAGCCTTATAACCTCGATTGATCTGGCCCGCAAGATAGGCATGCGGTCGGGGGTAATAGGAGTGGGAGCACCGATATACGAGGTCGAACAGGTCGACGGTAAGGAGGACATGTCGTGCACCATCACAGTCAAGCGCCGCGTTGGGCAGGATATCGGTGAGTACATGGCCAAGGTATACCTTTCGGAGTTCTCTACCGGAAAGAACCAGTGGCTGAGCAAGAAGCGCATGATGATCGCCAAGGTAGCAGAAATGCATGCCCTCCGCAAAGCCTGCCCTGAGGAGCTGGAGAAGCTATACACGGCTGAGGAGTTCGACAAGAAGCCTGATGGCGGCATGCCCGAGACGGACATCAAGGCGACCGAGATGAAGCTCCGATTTGCAAAGACTATGGACGAGCTCAAGGAAGTGTGGTCAGGTCTAACTCCTGACGAGCGCCGCGCAGAAGGGGCAAAGGACTTCCTTGACAACAGAAAGGTCGAGATTGAGAAAAATAACAAGGCCAAGTAGTATGCCAGCAAAGAAAAAGACGACGAAGGACGTTATAGCAGAGAAGTTCGGCATAGTTGAAAAGCCAGCAGAGCTTCCGAAGAGACCGTACTCGCCTATGATACTGTACAATATCGAGCAGCGCACGCCGGAGTGGGAACAGGCGCGAAGCGGGAAGATCACGGGAACGAAGACGAAGGGGCTCATGGGCAAGACCCGCAGCGAGTGGATAAACCTCCTCACAGCGGAGCAGCTGTCGGTATGGTCGATGGACGAGACTGACATGCAGCGCGGAAACCGGCTGGAGCCTGAGGCGCTCGCTCACTTCACGGAGAAGACCGGCATTGAGGTGACTAAGATGGGCATGGTCGCGCGCGCTGACAACCCGCTCATAGCGAGCAGCCCGGACGGCATGATCTACGACAAGAATGCGATGTCGCTCGACAACAAGGTCGGAGCGTTCAAGGGCGGGCTTGAGATCAAGTGCCTCAGCGGCAAGCGGCACGTGCAGGCGATCATTGACAAGCTGGACTACATCGAGGGGAAGCTGTCGTCCCAGTGGGAGATAATCCCGACGGACTATCAGCCCCAGTCACTGCAGTACTTCGTGACGAACGACGACATGGATACCCTGTACTTCGCATTCTACAGCGAGGAGATAGGCGAGGCTACTATGGTGGTCGCGGTAGTGCAGCGCAGCGAGATACTGGCGGAGATCGAGCGTGCGAGGGCGATAGAGGAGTCTGCCATCGTCGAGGTTGGGCTTCAGGTAAAGAGGATCCGGGAACTCGACTTCAGTGGTACTGAGAAGCTTTATAAGTAATAGCACATAAAAATAATATGTACATAAACAAGGCGCAGATACTGGGCAACATAACGAAGCAGCCGGAGCTTAAGGTTCTTCCGGGCGGAAGCAACGTGTGCTCGTTCAACGTGGCGACCAACAGGGTGTGGACGGACAAGTCATCAGGAAAGAAGATGGAGCAGGTCGAGTTCCACAACATCACTGCTTTCGGAAAGACCGCCGAGAACGTTGCGATGTATATGGTGAAGGGGAGCCAGGTGCTGGTAGAGGGACGCCTCCAGACGCGCAAGTGGGAGAAGGACGGGATCACGCACTACCGCACCGAGGTCATAGCCGACAGCGTCCAGTTCGGTGCAAAGGCAAAGACTGCAGACACTGGAGTTTCAGCGTTCGCGACGCCGGTACAGAAGCAGGTCGAGAAGAATGTCTCAGCAGCCCCTATGCGCGACCCAGACGACGGCAATCCTGGTTTTGAATACCCGACCGACGACATCAATGCGGACGACATACCTTTTTAGCATATGGCTATCGAGGACTTTATCGACGCTTCACTGAAAGAAGATCGCCAGCGCACGAAGCTTCAGAACAGGGCTTTGCACAAGTGGTTCAAGCAGGTGTCGGACGCGCTCATATCTATGGGTATGACGTCAGATCGCGCGTTCTCCTCCATGGAGATCGTGCCTACCCCTGAGGTCGTCAAGTCGGCATGGAAGCAGGTGCAGCAGCAGCTCCTCAGTAAGGAGAGCACGACCGAGCTGACGACTAAGGAGATAGACATGGTTTACGACGTAATCAACAAGGTGCTTGCGGAGGGCGAGAGCCACCTGCACATACCTTTCCCGAACATGGTCGACTTATTAAATAACACAATCGAGGTACCTCATGACAAACGTTACTAAGAAGGTTCGTGTGCTGAGGCACATACCACTCGTTGGAATACGTGCCGGTGACATAGGAACTTATGTAGAGATAGCAAATAATGCCTTCTATGAGTTTGAGAATATGAAAATCTGGCAGGGGACAATGGCTTCGTGGATCATGATGGGAGCCGCGGAGATATACTATGGACCTGAAGAAGCAACGGCGCCTAAGGCATAAGTTCCAGAGGATTACGCTTTCTGAGATAGTAAGGGGAAGGTCAGACGCCTCACTCGTCGCAAACAAGTACAGGGTCGTCGCTGCCATGGTTCAGAAGTACTACCCGATCGAGCTCATGCATATCGAGCAGAAGAAGTTCGCAGAGATTGCAGACGACATCATAGCGGCGAACCGCGAGTGGCAGTGGCTGACTGAGGGCAAGGACAAGAAGAACAAGCGCAGGCTTCAGACAGAGTTTGAGCAGACGAGGCTAGCCGGGCGGAATTGATTTATAAAGTAACATAACAACACACATATGGCAAATACAAAAGCAGCAGCTAATAAGCGCGAGGCGGTAGACACAAAGCAGTCGAAGCCTAAGCCGTCAAAGAAGTAGCCTGTGAAAGCCGTAGACACGAAGCGGCAATGACCAAGGACATAAAGAAGCTCGTGGAGATGGTCGCCCCCTACTGCTCGAGGATCAGGCAAGGGAGCAAGCACATAGTCCTGTACCCAAAGGGTTCGGACAAGGTGCTCATAATGTCGGTATCCCCGTCAGACACTAACCACGCGAAGCACATGTTCCAGGAGTTCAAGAGGGCCGGTATTATAATTAAGGAGCTCGAGAGGATGGTAAAATGAAAATAGACAAGGACAAATACTATACAGCGGGAGCAGTATATCAGATGGGTATACTGCCGTGGAAGAGGTCATCTTTCTACCGCGCGCTTCGGGAGCCTAAGTGGGCGTCGGTTTTCTCTCCCATAGCGAGCAAGAAGAAGACAAAGACGATGTACTACATACCGGGCTGGGCGATTATCAAGTATGTTGAGAATGCCAAGAAGGGAGGCTTCTCTAAGGAATAATATGAACTACTCAAGGACAGACGACACGGTTCCGCAGCCGTACAAGAAGCACAAGGAGGACGCAGGATATGACCTGTACGCGCTCGAGGACTTCACCCTGAAGCCGGGGAGGCGCACAGAGAGGCTGGACCTCGGAGTGAGCTTCGAGATACCTCCAGGCTTCTGCGGAATGGTAATAGAGCGCTCAAGCCAGGGCGCTAAGGGAATATTCTCCACGGGCCCATTGGTCGACAGCGGGTACTCTGGCACCGTGCATGTCACACTCGTAAACACCGGCGCTGTTGAGTATGTCGTGAAGAAGGGCGACCGGATATGTCAGATAGTGTTCGTGCCGATCAGGCAGTTCATACTGAACGAGGTACCAACGATAGCAGGAGGCGAGCGCGGGGCAGGAGCGCACGGCTCGACTGGGGTATGATGAACATCAAAGAAGTTTCTCGTTCTATTGCAATAAAAATTGTTGACTTTACTCTGAACGTGCACCATTATTCACAAGGCCCCATAAGCATGGAAAAAGGGCTAGCAGACTTCATAGAGGACAAGCTCGAGCAGATACAAAAAGAAGCAGTGCTCCACGGCGGCTTCGAAGGCATAAGACCTACCATCGACCAGGTCTGGATGCAAACGGCTGTCATGCTCTCGAAGCGCAGCACGTGCGAACGCCTCCAGGTCGGGTGCGTAATAACCGATATGGACAAGCGCACGGTGCTAGGCAACGGCTACAACGGCGGCGCGAAGGGGCAGTCGAACAAGTGCGACCCGAGCGACTCATGCGGACACCTTCACGCCGAGGTTAACGCGCTTATAGCCTCAGGGTCGCACGACAGGCTGAAGGTAATGTACGTCACGACCCTTCCTTGCGCACAGTGCGCGAAGGCGATAGTCAACTCCGGCTTCATGGGCGTATATTACCTCAATGAGCACGAGAAGCAGGGCTCTAAGGACATATTAAAGGCCGCAGGAATTAACCTCATAAAAGTATGAAAAAATACGGAGTAATATATGCGGATCCACCATGGAAGTTTAGCAACCGAGCCTTAAAACGCACAGGTCCAGACGGATCAAAAAGTGTCTATGCTGAACTTGATAAGGACCACTACGCGACCATGACGATAGACGAAATAAAGAGGCTTGACATAAGTTCGATAGCTGCGGAGAACTCGGTACTGTTTTTGTGGACTACCGACGCTCATCTGGAGTACGCTCTTCAGGTAATAAAGGCATGGGGTTTCACATACAAGACTATAGGGTTCACGTGGGTCAAGAAGACATCGACAGGAAAGCAGGCATGGGTTCTCGGACCTTATGGTATGAAAGGCAGTGAGATATGCCTCCTTGCTACAAAGGGAAAGGGACACAGTCTTATAGAGGCACGCAACGTAAGGCAAGTAATAGAGTCATCAAGAGGTGTCCATAGCCAGAAGCCTACTGAGGCACGCTCAAGAATAGAAGCGATGTTTTCAAAGCAGGAAAAAGTGGAATTATTTGCCCGTGAGAAGTTCGAAGGTTGGGACTCATGGGGAAATGAGATAAAAAGCGATTTATTCATAAATAATGAAGACAATGACTAAGCACATCATAATCGAAGGCATGGACAAGACCGGTAAGTCGACGCTGGCAAAGCGCCTCAGCGAGGAGTTCGGTATCCCGATAAAGAAGTTCAGTGCGCCGACTGACAACAAGGCGCTGCAGGAGTATGCGGCCTTCCTGCTCAACGAGAAGGTTCCTCACATCATAGACCGGTGCTACATGTCGGAACTGGCATACGGGCCAGTGAAGCGCGGATCGAGCCAGATCAGCCAGCTCATGAAGCAGATGCTTGAGACGGCTGTCAAGGACAATGTAATCGGGATTTACTGCTATGACAGCAGCGACGCGATCAAGCACCGCTTCGACGAAGACGGGGAGACGGAGACGCGCAAGTCAGAGGTAGACCAGATAGTGGCAAACTACAATCGGGAGCTTGACTCCAGCCTGATAAACTGGCTTAGCGTGAGTATGGACGACCTGAAAAAGATCCCACAATATATCACTGGGTATGTGGGGGCATTATTGGCAGAAGCTAAATAAACTTACCATGGAAAAATCAAAGTTTAAGGTAGGCGATAAGGTATTGAAGGTAAAGGGATACAGCTTCCCCGGAGAGGTGCGCGCAGTATTTACAAACATAGCAGGCGACGTTCGCATAGTTGTTGAGACTACTGTCATAGAAGGCCTGCTACACCTCTTCAACGAGGATCTGTTTGAGCTTGACCCTTTCTACCATGACTAAGCTCGATATGTGGTACGGCCGCATGCTCAGCAGCATTCTAAATAAGGGAACAAGGGAAATGAGCAAGCGCACCGGTCACTTCACTACCGCGTTCGCAGGGGTGACGTTCAGGACAGACCTTGAGAAGGACGGGTTTCCGCTGCTTACGCTCCGTCCGATAAATGTCAAAGCGTTTATCGCTGAGCAGATGTGGTTCCAGCAGGGCACTCGCAACCCTACCTGGCTCCAGAGACACACGAAGATATGGGACTCGTTCGTAGAGCCTGACGGCCAGATATCGACTGCCTACGGCTTCAGGTGGAAGGAGCACTTCTACACCGACCAGATAGAAAACATGATAGAGAAGCTGACATATGACCCATCGTCAAGGCACGCCGTCGTCATAACATGGGACGTCATGGACGTACAGGGACGCGCAAAGAACGTACCGTGCCCGTTCGCGTTCACCTGCAACATAATAGGCGGACGGCTGAACATGCACAATATGGTGCGCTCGAACGACATGGTCCTCGGCTTCCCGTATGACGTCGCTGGCTTCGCCTTCCTCCAGCTCATGCTGGCGCAGAGGCTCGGCGTGAGGCCGGGGATATACACGCACTCGATCAGCCACGCGCACATCTACGACATACACTTCCCCGCGGCTGCGGAGATCGTAGCAAGGTACAGGGCATACCAGGGAAAGTCGGAGAATGAGATCATAGGCTTCGACCTGCCGGACAACTCGCTCACGAGAGCGAGCGAGGGCGACGACAGCCTCCTTGATGAGGCGACGCTGGACATAGACAGCAGGTACATGCCGCTGCCTAAGATACCGGGCCTGAAGATAGTGCTGTAGGAAGACGGTTCGGCGCGCAGCTGATGGGTGCGCGCACTACCGCAATTCTGCGGATAAATCGTAACTTTAAAATCGAATAGTATGATAGACGTAAAGGCGCTCGCAGAGCGCATATACCTGAACAAGGTAAAGAACAGGTTCCCGACTGACGACCTCGAGCATGACCTCAAGCTCCTGAGGAAGGAGGCGCAGGAGGCGATCGACGCTTCTGACGACGTTGAGCTCGGAAGGGAGCTCGCCGACGTTGTGATCTTCGCAATCGGTATAGCCCGCATGCGTAACATCGACCTGACGGAGCAGGTGTACAACAAGGTCTCGTACAACGAGACTAGGGAGTACAAAAAGGAGACATTCAGGCTGCCGGAGAGCGACCTTGATGACAAAAGAGCAGAGATAAGCGATTGAAAGACAAAAGGAGCCCATAACGGCTCCTTTTTTGTATGTTTTTTGGACCGTTTATATATGCTGGTCAAAAGCATATACAAAAGGCTTAGAAACTGCTACCTTTTAAATCCGGACTACCTTAAAACGCGATTTTGGGCCTAGTAAAAGCCGAGCATTTTGCCGAACATACGCATTATGGCATAATATGGTTTTTTGTCAATGAGTACGATCTTTACCTCGGGAAAATACTTCGTCATACGCTTCAGTTTCGTCGCGCTCTTCGGGTCCATGTAACCTTTGACCTCGTGGTACTCTACCGTACCGTCGTTGTTGAAAACCTTGAAGTCAGGGAGGTAGCTCCGGGTGCCGAACTGGATCTTATCGAATACAAACTTTTCTGGCTCAAACTCCCAGCCCTTTATATGTGATACTTTCTTAAGCCAGTTGAGATACAACGCATAGTTTGCCTCCCACTTCGACCTGAAGAACATATCGACGCCGCCTATGTCATAGTGGCCTACCTTCTGCTTCGGCAATGAGTGCTTCTTCTCAAGCCGTGCCTTCAGCTCCTTCAGTCTTTCGTCTGATGTTGTCATGACTGTGATTATACAGCAAAAGGGCCCACGACGTAACGTGGGTCCCTATCATATGGGGAGGTCTGCTATGACAGTCCTTC
>Ga0265331_10000548_pt1 | contig 34168 bp, 24 predicted proteins | sample 41923metaG_FD_202088 | JGI IMG/M metagenome (GOLD analysis project Ga0265331, IMG submission 202088) | Rhizosphere microbial communities from Carex aquatilis grown in University of Washington, Seatle, WA, United States - 4-19-23 metaG | ecosystem: Host-associated > Plants > Roots > Rhizosphere... | reverse complement strand
GCCGGCGTATACGCCGTAGCCGCGGACCACGTGCAGCCCTCGGGGCGGCACATGCTCGAAGAGCCGGTCGAGAAACTCGTCGACCGCCAGGCGGGTGCGGCGCCACTTCGCCCCGCCGGTGGCGCGCGGCTGCTTGGCGCTGAAATCGACCTGGCCGTCGGCGTAGCCCAGCAGGCGGTGGTTCTTGATCGGGCCGCCGCGCAGGGAGCGCGCCAGGTATACCACCAGCCCGCGGCCGTGCGCATACGGCGGCTCGATGCGCACGTGCCAGGGCCGCTGCGCGACGTCGTGCAGCAGCGCGTCCACCGCCAGCTCATCCAGATCCGGGGGGAGCCGCAGCTGCCCGTGGCGGAGCAGTTGCTTAAGGGCTGCCACCAAGGTGGCCCGAAATACGGCGCGCAGGATCGGCGCCCACAACAGGAAGTTGGGCCGGCTGCTGCGCCAGCGTCCGTCGGCATCGACCCCACCCGCGGTGACCAGGGCGTGCAAATGCGGGTGTAACGGCAAGGCGCCGCCCCAGGTGTGTAAGCCCATCAGGATGCCCGGCCGGGCCCCGAGATGGCGCGGCTGCTCCACCAGATGGAGCAGGGCGTCACTGGCCGCGCGGAAGAACGCGTCCGCCAGGCACCGCCGATTCCACCGCCACAGCGGGTGCAGCGCCGCGGGGAGCGTGAAGATGACGTGGAAGTGCGTGGTCGGCAGCAGCCGCTGTTGCCAGCGCTCCAGCCAGTCGGCGGCCTTGCGCCAGCCACACTGCGGACACGCGCGGTGGCGACAGGAGTTGGCGCGCACGTCGACGAGATGACCGCCGGTGCAGACCACGGCATGCGTACCGAGCTGCCCGGTCCGGCAGCGGCGCAGCGCGCTCGCCGCCTTGAGGACCCGCAGCGGCAACCGCCGGCGCGCGGCATAGGCGGGATACGCCGCATTGAGGATGTGCTGGAGGGTGATGGCCACTGCGAGACCTCGATAGAGTCTCGACAGTAGCATACGTCAAGTGGTTACGATAGTTATGTCCAACGCCTAATCGCCGTCCCAATTGTCACCGTTGCAAGCTGCCGCATAGATCCCCGACTCCCAGCGTCCCCGATTACTCCTTTCTGCCCGCCTCGGCAACGCATATCTCATCCCTTGGCCGGCGGATATGGGCTGCGATAGACGGTCGGAAGTTGACCGCCTATGAGACGATCTGTGGGCGGCAGGGTTTCCAGGCAATCTGCTGGACTCTGTACCCCGCGGCCGCCGCGGTTGAGCACGTGCGTGTAAATCATCGTGGTGCTGACATCCGCATGGCCGAGCAGCTCCTGAATCGTGCGAATGTCATATCCCGCCGCCAACAGGTGCGTCGCAAAGCTGTGGCGTAAACTGTGCGGGCCGACCAGACGGGGAATGCCAGCGTCCCGCGCCGCTTGCCGAATCGCGCGCTGCAAGACTGACTCGTCCGCATGATGCCGCCGCGTCTCCCCCGAACGCGGGTCGACCGAGACCCCGGCCGCGGGGAAGATCCACTGCCATGCGAGCTCGCGCGCCGCGCTCGGGTATTTGCGGGCCAGCGCGTCCGGCAAATACACGGCACCGTAGCCCGCCGCCACATCCCGCTCGTGCAGGACCTTGACCCACTCCAGCTGCCGGCGCAAAGGCTCCACTGCCGCGGCGGGCAGCATGGTCAGACGGTCCTTTCCCCCCTTGCCCTCGCGCACGACGATCTCGGCGCGCTCGAAGACGATGTCCTTGACCCGCAGCCGCAAGCATTCCAACAGCCGCAATCCCGACCCGTATAGCAAGACCGCCATCAGCCACTTGGTGCCGCGCAAACACGCCAGCAACGCCTGCACCTCGCTCCGCGTGAGCACCACCGGCAGTTTCTGCGGCCGCTTCGCGTGCACCAGCTCGTCCAGCCAGGGGACATCGACCTCGACGACATGGCGGTACAGGAACAGCAACGCCGAGAGCGCCTGATTCTGTGTCGATGCGGCCACCTTTCCCTGCACCGCGAGCCTGGTGAGAAATGTCGTGATTTCCTTTTTCCCCAGCTCCCGCGGGTGGCGTTTGCCGTGAAAGAGGATGAATCGACGCACCCACCCTACATACGCTTCTTCGGTACGAATACTGTAATGGCGCACGCGCACGGCGGCGCGTACCTGATCGAGCAGCTTCGGCGGCGGCGCGGCGAGCTGAACGGTCCGCTGGGGATGGTGACGCCCGGGGGAACGTCCAGTCTCCACTCGCACGCGGAGGAACGTCGCTTCATCCATGTCCGCCTCCTGATGGTGACGAAGATAAAGCGAAAATGTGGTCGCGTCAATGGTTTTGCGAACGCCATTGTCACGTGCTGACGATCGTCGCAGCCGTGCTGGCGGACTGACTGATGTCCCAAGTCGGAAGTCCACGGAATACATCGCATGATTGTGCAGCCATGTTTGGACCCTCACCTCCCCTCTCCCACGCTGAAGAGACGCGTGGGAGAGGACAGCTCAGACGGAGCTCATGCAAGTGGACTTTCCAGAAGGGGAGTGTCCTTTCCCGTACAATGATCCTGAACAGTCTTTACGCAATCCTTTCCCGTCAGACGGCGATCCTTCCTGTCTCCAGCGATCCGTTCCGGTCCTGCGGAGATCCTTTCCCTCACTGCCGAAATGCGGGCATGACTTCGGTGGCGAAGCGGCGCATGAGCTCGTGGTCGAACGGCGGCCGCAGGTACAGGATGACTTGCGTCACGCCGACGTCGACGTACTGCTGAATCTGCGCCTTGATATCGTCGGGCGAGCCTGCGAGCAGCTGGCGCGCGACTTTTCCGGGAACCTTGGCGCGCGCCGCCAGACGGGTGAGCGGTCCCGCGAGTGGAACTTTGGAAATCGACATCAGTGGCAGGAGGACCGAGACCTTGATGTCGCACGGCGTGCGGCCAAGACGCTGGCACTCCTGATGAATGATGTCGAGGCGGCGCTTGACGCCTTCGGGCGACACACCGATGGGCACGTTCCAGCCGTCCGCATAGCGTGCCACCAGGGGCATGATCCACTTCTTTCCCTGGCCACCGATGACGATCGGCGGATGTGGTTTCTGAATCGGCGGCGGTGCGAACGGTGCATGTGACAGGATGTAGTACCGACCCGCAAAAGACGGATGATCCTTCGTCCACAAGTCGGTGATCACTTCGAGGGCCTCGCCAAGGCGCTCGGCGCGCTCCTGTGCGGTGTAGAACGGGAAGCCGTAGGCTTCGTGCTCGGCCTGGAACCATGCAGCACCGATACCGAGATCGAGGCGACCGTTACTGATCTGGTCGACGGTGGTCGCCATCTTCGCCAGCAAGGCGGGGTTGCGATAGCTGTTGCCGGTCACCAGCACACCGATGCGAATCCGCTGTGTCTGCGTGGCGAGTGCTCCCAGCATGGTCCAGCTCTCGAGGCAGGGGCCGTCCTTGTCGCCGACGATCGGCATCAGGTGATCGAAGTCCCAGGCGCTGTCGAAGCCGAGCGTCTCCGCTTCCTTCCAGGCCGAAAGCACGTCGTTATACGTGACACCCTCCTGGCCAGTTTGGATGCCGAACTGGACGCGCGGCGCGGCCACGGCGAGGCCGGGGGCCAGCATCAGGATCGATAGCAACAGCAGGGTTTGGCGCATGGTCACTCTCCTCGTCTTCAGCGGTGCGGGCAGCGGATTATAGCCAGACGGCTGCCGGATGAAACAACGCACGGGCGTCGGAAAGATGACCTTGACTTCAGAGTGCAAATCCGGTGACCTCGCTGCATCACGAAAATGGAGGGTGATTCATCATCATTCGCGTTGGCGGCTGAAGCGGTTGTCCCGCCGGCGGCGGTACCCACCCAATCGGAGTTGGTGCGCGTCATCTGGGCGCTCGCCTGGCCGGTCATCATCACCTTTCTCCTCGAATCGCTCGTCGGCCTGATCGACACACTCATGGTCGGCCGGCTCGGTGCGTCGGCGGTCGCCGCAGTCGGGGTTGGTGCCCAGATCCTTTCAGCGGTGAGCGTTGCGATGACCGCAATCGGGACCGGAACGCTCGCATTGGTGGCGCGCCACATCGGTGCCCAGCAGCGACATCATGCCGAGCACATTCTTTTGCAATCGATCCTGGCGGCCATGGGATTGTCGCTCATCGGCATCATTCCGGTGATCATCTTCGCGCCGCATCTGGTCCACATGTTCACCGCCGACGCCGCCGTCGTGGACCAAGGCGGACCATTCGTCCGCCTGGTCATGCTGTCGATTCCACAGTCCGCGGTGTTGTTTGTCATCGGCTCGGCGCTACGCGCCGCTGGAGACACGCGCACGCCACTGGCGATCGGGGCGACCGTCAACCTGATCAATATCGCCGGGAACTACGTGCTCATCTTCGGCAAGCTCGGCATACCGGCATTGGGCGTACGCGGATCGGCCTTGGCCACGACGCTCGCATTTTCAGCCGGCACCGTGATCGCGCTGGTCTTGCTCACACGCGGCCGGCTCGTACTCAAGCTTCGCCGGCTCAGCCTCAGGCCGGACACCCACGCGATGCGCCGCGTGCTGGCGATCGGGTATCCCGCCGCCGGCGAACAGATCCTCATGCAGATCGGATTCTTCTTCTATCTGATCTTCGCGGCGCACTACGGCACCAGCGCGCTCGCGGGATACTTCATTGGCGTGCGGATTCTCGCACTGTCGTTTCTGCCGGGCTTCGGTTTCGCGGCGGCAGCGGGCGCATTGGTGGGGCAGAACCTCGGGGCCGGCAATCCAACGTTGGCGGAGCGCAGCGGCTGGGCGGCCAACCGCCTGGCGATGTACCTCATGTCGGTCTGCGGCGTCATCCTGTTCGTCGCGGCCCAGCGGATCGCGGTGCTGTTCGTTGACGATCCGGCCGTGGTCGCGGACGCCGTATCCTTCATCCGCACTCTTGCAGCGGCACAGCCCTTCATGGCGATTGATTTCACCATGGGCGGGGCATTGCGCGGCGCCGGGGACACACGGTTTCCGCTCGTGGCGGTTTTCGTGGGCTTCTACGGCTGCCGGCTGGCGTTCGCCTATGTCGCAACTTTTGTCTTGCACCTCACTTTGCCGTGGGTCTGGTTCGCCTTGATCGGCGACTACATTGCCAGAGCCAGTCTCAAGGGATGGCGTTTCCGCAGCGGTCGCTGGAAGCACGCCGTGGTATGAGACGGGCGCCGCGCGCTTGCAGGCCCGAAACTCCGCTGTCCGAAAATTCCGCTTGACGAGGGTGCCTACCTACCCTACCCTCGCCTCGGATTTTGTACGGAGGGACACCATGATTGAGCGAGGATTCGGGTTACTTATCGTGGCGGCGCTGCTGATCAGCACCGCACCTGCGAATGCCGTAGGGACGGTGCGTCGGGAGAAGACAGCGAGGCGGCCCTACATCATCGAGGTCGGCGAACCATATGCCATCAGCATGGAGAGCCTCAAGGCCGAAGCGCAAAATCTGTCCGAGCTCAGAGATTACCTGAAAGACTACGGATATCCGGACTACGCTGAAATCCAAGAGATCGAGCCGCAATGGCCATGGGATGTTACGGAAGTGCGCGTCTACTATCTGCGACGCAATCTGGAAGCGGACTTTGGGCACGTAATATTATCCGGCGCGATCCCCAACCTCGGGGTCACCGCCTTCATTGGCGAGATTCCGCCGGAAAAGGCGCATCAGATCGAGGTGATTTTGCAGGCGCGTCAGGCGCCAACCGCACCCGCCCCTGTCGTGGCGGCGCCGGCTCCGGCAATGGCACCGGCTCCGCAACCAAGCAGCGGCCTGTTCAGCGAGGCGCTCGTCGCTCGTATAGAAGCCGCAGCGGAACGAGCCGCGCAGGCCGCCGACCGAGCCGTCGCGGAGAGTGATGCGGCGATCAATGCAGCTGACCGAACCGAGAACATCGTTACGAGGCTCGAGCAAAGCACAGCGCGTGGCAGCCACTGAGGAAACGGTCCCGAAGTCTGCGGAAAGACAGGATTTGCGGAGATCTCCAACAGCACGTGAACGGCCGCTGATCGCCGAGTAAGGATCACGTTCGCCCATATACCATAGAAATTGCTGCTATTTCTCTTTGCCCATGCCGGCTTCGCGCGCCGTTCTAGTAGTCTGGATCCCCAATTAGCCGGCTTGCTGTCTTGTCCACAGAAGAGTAGAAAGGGTGTCGACTAAACTCTGGAGTGGCCATGAGGCAGACAAGCGCGCGCCAAAATGCTGTTCCTCCCCATGAGGCTGTCCAGGCACAGCCCAGCGGCGTTCAGGAAGGAACTCCTTCATCTGCGGACGCAACCGACGGAAGAGCGACGGACCAGGACAGATGGCCGCGTTTGTCCGATGCCGTGCTAGCCGAGTTGCACTGGCTGGCAAGCGAAAGCTCGCCAAGCTTGAGCCGACACGCTCGAATTGTTCTTGCCCGCAATGAGGGGCGGGCACTCAGCGACATTTCGAAGATGATGGACGTGGACCGCGCCACCGTGCGTCGTTGGCTGCTGCGTTTCGAACGTGACGGCCTACGCGGTCTCATGCATGGTTCCACTGGAAAGGCTCGCAAGCGGCGATTCAGCGATGCCGTCCGCGACGCCGTGGCGCGGCTGGCAATGGCCTCACCCGAAACGGTCGGTGAGAACTTCACCCATTGGTCATTACGCCGCTTACGCGCACATCTGATCCGTCGCGGCATCATGCACGATATCAGTGTGGAAGGCCTACGTCAGATGTTGCACGGCTTGCCCTTGCCTGAAGAATATTGGCACCGTGGGGGCGAGCCCATCGCCCCGCTCTCCGAGGAAGTCCAGCAGGGCATTGAGACCCTCGCACAGTCGCCGCGGCCCGAGGTGGCGCGTCGCGCGCGCGTAGTGCTGGCACGGAGTCGGGGATTGAGCGAAACCGAGGTCGCGACGGCGCTGGGCATCGGACGGAGCTGTGTGCGTCGTTGGCTGCAGCGGTTCGAGCGCCATGGGATCCTCGGATTACAGACGGTCCGGCGCTCGTCTCATCCCTTGGTATTTACGGCCGAGGTTCGTGCGGCAATTGTGCGCCATGCGCAGATGTCCCCTCAGCAACTGGGACATGCAGGCACCCACTGGTCGCTACGAGCTTTGCGGGCTGTCCTTATCCGCCAACGCGTCGTGAAGAAAATCAGTATCCAGCATCTGCGGCGCATTCTCGCCGAGGGTGGCGTGTCGTTGCGGAGTCAAGCAACCGCCGCGTAAGAGCCTGCAGCTGGCGCCCTTGCGATCGCGGGCCCGCCCCCCGCGAGGTTGCTGGCCCGCAGCCTCGCGAAGTGGAAGGCGTCAGATGCTGCTCACGCCCGCAACGTTCCAACGTCTCCGGTCGCCGATGCCGCGGTCATTCGCTCACCTGGAATGAGCCACGACGAAACCCCCACCCTTGAGTTTGTCCGCGAGGGACTCACCCGCGCTCGCTATCTCACCACGGCGCGCGTCGAGACGGTTCTCTACCTCACGCTGCGTCTGGAAAAGCCGCTCTTGATCGAGGGGCCGGCCGGCGCGGGGAAGACCGAGATCGGCAAGGTCTTGGCTGAGACCCTGCGCACCGACCTCGTCCGCTTGCAATGTTATGAGGGTCTCGACGAGGCCAAGGCACTGTACGAATGGAACTACCAGAAGCAGCTCTTGCGCATCCAGGCCGACCGTGGCCAAGAGCTCGACTGGAGCGCAGTCACACAACACATCTTCTCGCGTGACTATTTGTTCGAGCGACCCCTCCTGCACGCGATCACGGCACCGCGGAAGCTGGTGCTGTTGATCGACGAGGTAGACAAGGCTGACGAAGAATTCGAGGCATTTCTGCTCGAGGTGCTGAGTGACTTTCAAATCAGCATCCCGGAGCTGGGCACAATCAGAGCCACGCATCGCCCGGTTGTGGTGCTCACGTCGAATCGAACTCGCGAGCTGTCCGACGCACTGAAGCGCCGCTGTCTCTATCTCTACCTCGACTTCCCTGGCCTGGATATCGAGCGTGACATCGTCGCGCTCAAAGTGCCCGACCTGGAGGTGCGGCTCCGCGACCAGGTCGCGCGCTTCGTCAACAATCTGCGCACCCTCGACCTGCGCAAGGCACCCAGCATTGCAGAGACTCTCGATTGGGCACGCGCGCTGCGCGCGCTCGGGATCAAGGAGCTCGATAGCGCGGCCGTGCGGCAGACACTCAACCTGGTGCTCAAGCACGAAGAAGATTTGCACAAGGTCGAGAGCAAACTGAGCGCACTGGTTGCCGCGACGGTGCGCCATGCCTCCTGACGTATCTGGTGCCCATCGTGCCGGCGACTTCAGGAGCGCACCGTGGGTGGACGCCGGCGCCGGACTCTGGAAGATGCGTTGAAGAGCCAGATTCTCAGTTTCATCGACGCGCTCCGCAGCGCCGGGGTGGCCGCCGCAGTCGCGGAGACCCTCGATGCCACCAGCGCGGTCGCCACAGTGGGACTGGAGCGCGCTGTCTTTCGTGAAGCGCTCGCCGCTACGCTGATAAAGGACGAAGCGCAACGGCCTATCTTCGAGTCCGTTTTCGATCACTTTTTCGCCGTGCCCAAGCGCGCACGCCCCAGGAAGGGAGGTCACCAGCCGAACGATCCTGAGCAGACGGGCGGCGCGGGAACCGCGGGCGACCCGACCGGCCTGCGTGGCGGGCAACGGCCTGGTGAGCTGCAATCACCGGCGCCGCTCGATCGACGCGAGGCGCGGGAGTGCGCCGGCGAGACGCGTGCCGGCCGACGTCTGGCACGCCGAACCGCCTTGGAACGAACAACCTTCCAGGAGATGTCCAGCAGAGAAGTTGCAGCCTGCGATCTACTCGCGACAGAGTTGGCGCGACGGCTGCGACGCAACCTGAGTCGACGGCAGCGGGCCGCGCATCGGGACCGCTTGGACATTCGCCGCACCCTCCGTCGTTCGACAGGGACAGGTGGAGTTCCAATCTATCCAGCCCTGCGCCGGCGGCGGCCGGGGCGGCCGGACCTCATCGCGTTGTGCGACCATTCCTACTCGGTGGCAACCGCGAGTCACTTCTTGATTGCACTCCTGTTACCGTCCGCATCGTTCTTCAGACACGTACATCTCTATGCGTTTGTAGACCGGCCGGTGGAGGTATCAATCGAGCACGGCCACCTCGTACCGCACACCCCCCTCGACCTCTATGCGCGCTCCGACCTCGGCCACGTGTTCGTCCAGTTTTGGGAAGAGCACCGCAACCTAGTCACGCGGAACACCACGGTTTTGATCCTCGGCGATGCGCGCAACAATCGAAAACCGCCGCGCGCCGACATCCTTGCCAAGATCCATGCGGCGGCGGCACGGGTGGTCTGGCTCAATCCAGAACCGGGTCAACGTTGGAATACCGGGGATAGCGTGATCGGTGTCTACAGCAAACACTGTGACGACATGCTGGCAGCCGGTTCATTCCACAGCTTGGCCAACGCGCTGGCACACGCATTCAGAACTCTGTAGGTTGTTTCACGGTTGCGGGTGACTCGTCACCCAGATCCGCCTAGCGGCCCTTTAGTAGACCCCTGTCGTTGGCCACGAGCGCCACGCCGCAGATCCGACGGGCGCGCCTAGCTTCCGTGCTGTGAACGTCGGCCTGCCGCGACTCGCGTGCGGAGGGCGAGGAGCAGTCCGAGCGATAGCCCCAGCGCCGCACCACCCCACGAACCTAGCGTGGGTACAGCGTTGGGAGGTGCAACCACCACGACGGGTCCGGCAACATTATGGTCGGCGTCGAACGCAAAGATCTTCTCTCCTGCGACAAGCGCGATCACCGCTATCCCATCCTGGCCGTCGTTGAAGTTGCCGCCCGGGTCGGTTTTACCCGTACCAATAAGTGTATCGTCGCCACCCCCAGGGACCATATCCGGTCCAGCGTTGAAGATCTGCAGCGTTGCCACATTGCCAGCACCGTGACCAAACACCCTGGTCGAGCCATCGACAGCACCGCTGGTAATGATTGGCGCGATAGGTGTTGGGCTCGGAGTCGAGGACGGGGTGAGGGAGGGAGTCCGTGTTGCGGTTATCGAGGGTGTTGGCGTTTGGGTCGGCGCAGACGTCGCTGTCCCTGTCACACTCGGGACGAGTGTTGCCGTTTGAGTCGGCGAGATCGAAGGAGTCAACGTCACGCTTGGGGTCGACGTGATGGTCACTGTCGGGGTGAAACTGGCGGTGGATGTTTGAGTTGGGGTGGCGGCTGGTGGTCCAGTGTTGGTCGGAGTCAGCGTCGGCGTTCTCGTCGGCGTAAACGACAACGTCGGAGACGTCGTCGGTGTCTGAGTCAATAGCGGGGTGTTCGTTGAGGTTGGAGAGGCGCCCAGCACCGCAACACTACCATCTGTCGGTGTACAGGCCGGGTTCCCTTCGTTGAATTGGCAGCCGTTCGCGGGGGGACTCGTACCTGTGCAGCCGGCGGATGAGAAGACCAAGTTGCTCGTCCCAACGCCTTGCCCTTGGAAAGTGATCGTGGCGAAGTCGCCAGAACCAGAAAGCGACGTCGCACAGGCAACCTGAATGCACAACTTGCCAGTGGCGTTGTCAGGGTTCGGGATGAAGGTACACGACGGGTCTGCGACCACCAGACTCCCCTGAGCAACCGTGGTAATGTGCACGATGGTCGGATCAAACGTAAGCCCGATGCTGAAACCGCTTACGCCGGTCGTGTCATCGTTCGTATGAATGGCAACTGGCGCCGTGGCAGACACCATGGGGATCAATGCGGAACTCGGATTGAGCACCACAGTCACTGCGTGGGCCGTTGCGGCGAGGACCGTAACAGACGACAGCGCCGTCACCACCGCCATCCAGCCCGTCCTCATCATCTGTCTGGATCGCTGATCCACTCCGCACCCCTCTCGTTGAAAACGCAGCCTGTTTTGCCACATAAGCTGCGGAAGTCAAGGCATGTGAATTTGGAATCCCGGAATAGCCGTGATCGTCACGCCATCGGGTAAGGGCACATGCGGCGAGCCATCAATAGCCTCGCCGCGTGCGTGAGTCCTCACTGTCGTGAACCTCCGCTCAGGCGCGCGTCCCGATGCGGGCCGCGCGTCGCAGCATCCAGGCGATGGATATACCCAGCCCACCAATCAGGAGCAGGCCCGCTGGCGATGTCGGCGTCGGTACTACCGGGATTGGTGGTGACGTTGGAGTCGGGCGCGGTGTATTCGTCGGCGTGAGTGTCGGGGTCGGCGTCGGCGTCCGGGTCGGGGTTGGAGTCGGCGTCGCGGTCGGTGTGGGCGTCGCGGTCGGTGTGGGTGTGGCGGTCGGTGTGGGCGTTGGCGTCTCGGTTGGCGTGTTCGTCGGGGTATTCGTCGGCGTATTGGTCGGCGTGTTCGTTGGCGTATTGGTCGGCGTGTTCGTTGGGGTATTCGTCGGCGTGTTCGTTGGGGTATTGGTCGGCGTGTTCGTTGGGGTATTCGTCGGCGTCGGTGTAGGTGTCGGGGTCGCTGTCGGCGTATTCGTCGGCGTGTTCGTTGGGGTATTCGTCGGCGTCGGTGTAGGCGTCGGGGTCGCTGTCGGCGTATTCGTCGGCGTGTTCGTCGGGGTGTTCGTTGGCGTGCTCGTTGGCGTGTTCGTTGGCGTGTTCGTTGGCGTATTGGTCGGCGTATTGGTCGGTGTATTGGTCGGCGTCGGCGTTGGTGTCGGGGTCGAGGTTGGCGTATTGGTTGGGGTCGGGGTCGGCGTATTGTTGAACTGGTCGTTGGTCGAGAAGCCGTCGGTCCCAAAGACCTCGTTTGTCCCTGTGATCTTGAACCCAGCGGCGGCTACGCCAAATCCAGAGGCCATATCTTGGCTGGCGACGAAGACGATCTGCTGACAATCAGCATCGCTGCTGCAGGTGCCTTGGAGCAAGAAGCCGTCAGGAACGGTCTGCGTGGGTGGAACAGAGAACGGCATCGTCCCGCCAATGATGTTGCCGACGGTGCTCTGGTTGTGATCGTCAAATGTAACCGTTTGGCAGGGCTGTTCACCCAAGGCTGCCGTGGATTCAACAATCTGGGTGGTTCCGCTACCCGAGCAACCCGATTGCTGCGGGTTGGGAAGCGGGAACGACATAGTCGAACCGCCACACACAAACGGAGGAACGGTGCGCATCTGCGATGCGAGATCTACCACCGCAGGGACAGCGGCGTCCGCGGTGTGTACGTCCACAAGTGGAACGGTCCCCCCAGCAACGGCCACCGTGCCGCCCGACGGAAGGGTGAGAAGCCCGGTACCGCCGTTCGCGCTCGGGTCGAAATCCGCGCAGGAAATCGAGGCGTTTGCCTTGCCACTGAGGACGGTTGTCCGCATGCGGTTCGGCAGCAGAATGGTGGTCGCGCCGACGCCTTGTATACCTGAAGAAAATGCGGTCAGGATGCCATCCGAAGGCGGCGCTTCGATGCAGCTTGAGGCGGTTCCGGAGGTCAGCGCCACACTCGTGATCTGCGTGCCCTTGGCCGAAACGTTGCCCCGCAGAATGAAGTACAAGTGGTTGTCATCCGAGATGCACGTCAGGCCGCCAACGCCCCAACTCGATGTTGCGGCAGCCAATGTGAAGCCCAACCCCACCAGTACTGACCAGACAACGCCGTTGGCAGCCCGAGATCCGTGACTGCCGTCAACTGTCCGCTCAAGCCTTGCTACCCGCCTCGAATAATTTGGCATCATCACCCCTCTTGGCGATCACGTTTTGCCACATATTGCCGCGAAGTCAAGTGAAAATCGGCCCGCTCATGATTTCGCGGAAACAGGTCCGCAGTGAATGGCCTGAAAATGAGAAGAGGGAGGAGCATAGCTCCTCCCTCTTCTCACACACAGTGCTAAACGGCTTAGCTCAGCTATGCGGCATACCTGCCCGCGCCGCACGAGCGAGCATCCAGGCAATCGCAACTCCTAGGCCGGAAATGAGCAGCAGGCCGGCGGGGGATGTCGGCGAAGGAATGACCGGCACCGGCGGGGCAGTGAAGGTCGGCGACTGCGTCAGTGTCGGCGTTGGCGTTGACGTTGGGGTCGGCGTATTCGTCGGCGTGTTCGTCGGCGTATTCGTCGGCGTATTCGTCGGCGTGTTCGTCGGCGTTGGCGTCGCGGTCGGGGTGTTTGTCGGCGTGTTCGTCGGGGTGTTCGTGGGGGTGTTCGTGGGCGTTGGCGTCGCTGTTGGCGAATTGGTCGGAGTGTTCGTCGGCGTCGGTGTTGGGGTATTATTGAATGAATCGTTCGTCGAGAAGCCGTCCGTCCCGAAGACCTCGTTTGTCGCTGTAATCTTGAATCCAGCTGCCGCGACGCCAAAGCCGGAAGCCGAGTCCTGCGACGCGACAAAGACGATGGTCTGGCAATCCGCGTCAGAGCTGCACGTGCCTTGTAGCAAAAACCCGTCGGGAACACTCTGGAGATCAGGGCCTACCGAGTGATTCACGGTCCCACCGGGTATGTTGCCGACGATGCTCTGATTGGTATCGTCGAACGTAACGGTCTGACAGTTTTGCTCGCCAACTGTCGGGCTCGACTCGGCAATCTGAGGTGTGCCGCTGCCGGAGCAACCCGCCTGTTGCGGATTGGGTTGGGGGAACGTCATCAGTGCGCCCGCACAAACAAAGGGCGTCACCGTGCGCGTCTCTGACAGCAGGTCTACAGCGGGCGGGACTGTCGCATCACCTGTGTGGACGTCCACCAACGGAATCGTGCCGCCACTCACGCCGACCGTGCCGCCCGCGGGCAAAGTGAGAAGACCTGTTCCGCCATTCGCAGTCGGGTCGAAATTGCTGCACGAAATACTGGAGTTCGCCTTGCCGTTGAGTACGGCGGTACGTACGCGATCTGGCAGGAGCGCCGAGGATGCGCCGAAGCCCTGGATACCCGCCGCAAATGCGGTCAAGATGCCATCGCCCGGCGGGGCTTCGATGCAGGTTGACGCGGTGCCTGACGTCATCGCCACACCCGTAACCTGCGTTCCCTTGTTCGACACGTTGCCGCGCAGAATGAAGTACAAGTGGTTGTCGTCCGATATGCAAGTCAACCCACCCACTGCCCAGGTCGGACTGACACTCGCAAACAGAACGACAAGACCAGAAAGCACCTTCAGCACAACGGATGTCCGCATTCCTGTCCTCCACGCGATACCCTTGCGAGCCGGGTTCACTTTCGTGAAGTGTTCAAAAAGGTCCAGCATCGGCGTCCTCCCTCTCCCATTTGCACACACACGGCTTCCCCCCCGACCCAAGTCAGGGGACGGGTTTGAGTATCGCAGAATCACGAACCTGTCAAGCTAAAAGGACGGGTTCGCATTCGGAATCGCCATCATGGATTCCACTGACCGTCGCAACTTCAGCCAACTGTCATCGATCTAGACTGAATGGCGGACGCCAGTCCCGGTCGCAGAGGTAAGCTGTGGTCAACGTTGACGTTAGTTGTGTAAACTGGTCGTGCGCTTCCCCCCATTTCGAACGGGTGGTGAGCTCGGGATGGGCGCAACCTCGGCGACCATCTCACCCGCTTTCCCGGATCAATTTTCTCTCTGGACAAAGCTCCAGGAGGTGACTACCCTCTCTCTCAGGTTCATTCCCAACCGTCAATGCAGTGTCGGGGTGGTTGTTGTCCGGGCCGGTCCACTCCCAAAGAATGCCAGAGTGGATACGGGCATGAAGGGTGCTGTTTGGGCGAGGGTGGAAGGCCTGGGTGGTAATGATATCACACAACAACCGAAGCCAAACAAATAACGCGAAACAACCTTTTCTCCTGCTGTTGCTACTCGCTGTTGTAGTGGGCACAGCACCCGCTTCTTGGGCCACTGGAGTGATCGACACTATTGTCGGTGGTGCCAACGGCGACGGCTTGCCCGCTGCGGTCGCCAAGATCGCTCCAGAGGGAATGGATCGCGACAGTAGCGGGAATTTCTATATCGCCGATAGCGGCGGCAACCGCATCCGACGGATCGATGCAAGCACCAATATTATTACGACTATCGCCGGCAACGGCACCGCTGGCTTCAGCGGTGATAACGGGCCCGCAACCGCCGCGATGCTTAACTCCCCAAGTGGCCTGGTCGTCGATACCGCCGGCAACGTCTATTTTTCGGATGAAACCAACCACCGCGTACGGCGTATTGATGGCCACAGCGGCATAATCACGACGTTTGCGGGGAACGGCAGCACCACATTCAACAGCGACGGCATTCCCGCCACCAGCGCAAGCCTTTACTACCCGGAGGGGTTGGCGCTCCTTCCAGACGGTAGTCTGTTGATCGCCGACAGTCAGCATTTTCGGATCCGCAAGGTCAGTACAAATGGCATCATCACCACGGTTGCAGGCGCCGGCAATAGTTTCGTTCCCCTCGGCGACAACGGCCCGGCCACCAGCGCGCTGCTTTCGAACCCGGTCGATGTCGGCACCGACACTCAAGGGAATTTCTACATCGCTGACGCAGGCATCTGTCGTATCCGACGCGTCGACGCTGTCACGCAAATCATCACGACGGTGGCCGGTGGAGCCGGCGGCGGTGCCACAATCTGTTCGGATGCCGGCGACAACGGGCCGGCGATCAACGCGGACATCAATGGCCCGTCGCGCATCGCGGTGACGACTCGGCACATTTATATCGCCGAACAGTCGAAGCGCGTGCGCGACCTTGATTTGACCACCGGCATGATCACGACGAATGCTGGGACCGGCAGCACCGGATCCAGCGGCGACGGCGGTCTCGCAACCCACGCGACTTTCACGGACATCAGCGGCGTATGGGCCGACGATCTGGGCAACATTCGAATCGCCGATGCAGGAGCACGAAACGTCCGCCTCGTCAACGCAACCGGCATCATCGACACGATCGTTGGTGGCGCCAACGGCGATGGTCTGCCGGCAGAAGAGGCCGTCCTTGCTCCTCAGGGAATGGACTGGGACGCTCACGGTAATCTCTACATCGTCGATACCACGGGCAACTGCATCCGGCGTATCGATGCGGTGACCAACATCATCACCACCATCGCCGGCACCGGTGCGGCCGGCTTCGGTGGTGACAATGGGCCGGCAATTGCCGCCACGCTCAATAACCCGACCGCGATCGCCGTCGACAGCGCCGGCAACCTGTACGTCTCGGATGAACGGAACCACCGCGTGCGCCGCGTCGACGGCCGCAGCGGCGTAATCACCACGTTCGCGGGTAACGGTAGTTCGACATACAACGGCGACGGCATCGCCGCCACCGCCGCCAGCCTCTACTACCCTGAGGGTTTGGCGCTGGTTCCAGACGGCAGCCTATTGATCGCCGACAGCGACCACCTGCGCGTTCGCAAAGTAAGTCCGAGCGGTATCATCAGCACAGTTGCTGGTACAGGCAACAGTTTTGGGCCGGCCAACCTCGGCGATGGCGGCCCGGCGACCAGCGCAGTGCTTGTCTACCCCGTGGACGTCACCGTCGACTCGGCAGGCAACTTCTATATCACGGATGCAACCACCTGCATTGTCTGGCGAGTCGATGCGACCACCCGAATCATTTCGAGGATCGCTGGCGGTGCCGGATCAGGCTCAAGTATCTGCGCCTATAGAGGGGACGGTGGCCCCGCGCTTCTCGCCAGCCTGAACAACCCACAGAGCGCCGTGGTGGACTCCAACGGCATCGTATACATTGCCGAGCCACAAGCGCCGCGCGTGCGCGCAGTCGACCCGACGACGGGTGTCATCACCACCGCTGCCGGGACCGGCGTGTCTTCCTATTCCGGCGATGGTGGCGACCCCACACGCGCCACTTTTGTACACCTGGGCGGGTTGCTCCTCGACACCAGCAACTCGCTGTACATCGCCGATAGAGACGGCGGCAACGTGCGACGCATCCTGTGGTCGGGGACGCTGGCGAGTCCGACGCCGACCCGTACGCCAAGCCCGCTCCCCACATCCACCGCTGTTTTGCCCACGGCCACACGCACGCCGACCTCGACGCCGACAAGCACGCCGCCACGGACGCCGACGCCAATCGTCGGTGTGTCAGGCCGGGTGCTCTACTACAGCAACGGTGCCGCGGTAAGTAACGCCACACTCCAGCTCACCGCTCCGCTGCTCGGAACCGTGGCGCAAACCCAGAGCGACACCAGCGGTCAATATTCCCTGAGCGGACTGAATGTGGGCTCATTCAGTCTTCGAGCCCAAAAAACTGGAGATCTCTCCGCCGGAATCAGCGCGCTCGACGCGGTCTATGTGCTCGAAGCACTCAGTGGGACCCGCACGCTGAGCTCCGCCCAGATGCTCGCCTGTGACGTCACCGGCAACGGTTCGCTGAGCTCTCTCGACGCATCCGTCATCCTGCAATACAAGTCAGGCCTCATCCCGACCCTCCCGGTCGCCCAAACCTGTGCCTCGGACTGGGCATTCGTGCCCGCTCCCCAGTCGGCACCGATACAAACCATTGCACCGCTGATGCGGCCAGGCAGCTGTCAGGCAGGAGCCGTCACCTTCAACCCACTGGCGGGTCTCACCGCCGGAATAGATTTCTCCGCCGTTCTCTTCGGCGACTGTACCGGCAATTGGCAGCCCGGCGCCGGAGCAGGTGCGGCATTGAGCGCCTTCGGCATGTACACGCCCAAGACGGCCTCTGCCGGACACCTCGGACGTGTGCGGCGCCACGGCCGCCGGATCAGCGTTCCCCTCTACGTGCAAGCGGACGGTGGTTTCCAGAGTCTCGACGCGCAGTTTACCTACGACCCAACGGTTCTCAGTGCCGTGCGCGTGCGACTCTCCGGTACGACGCAGGGTGCCTTGATGGCAGCCAACACAACTATTCCCGGACAAGTCGTGATCGCGCTCGCGAGCGCGACACGCCTCCCCGCTGGTCAGGTCTTGTCGCTCGAGTTTAACTCGGCGAACGCGCGCCTGACTAGCAACTCGATCCAGATCGCACACGTCGCGGCAAACTGAGCGTCGCCGGCCTCCGACTCTCGCAGCCCATCCACGCATGCGGGTTTGCCGCGCCGAGCTGCAGGCGTGGCCAGCACAAAACACTCATAGGACCGGGCAGCGCACGCCCCCAGGACCTGCGGTCGGCGTCTTTTCTATGGACCGCTCCCCCATCGGGGAGCCTCAGGCACAGGATTGGTCGCTAGGCACTGCCAAGTCCGACAAGCTGCTAGCAAGCCTAACGCGAAGATGCGGCTTTTTTTGCTGCCTTACGCTTGTGACGCGGTTGCCGCGTGAACACCACAGGCACGGTGGCGCTGCTGGTCACGAGCTCCGGCGCCGTGCGCCCCAACAATTGATTGAAGTGAATCCCCGCCCAAATGGCGAACGGGAACAACTGCGTATCCATGGCCTCAGTAAACGCGTCGCCGAATTGGTATAACCAACGGGCAAGGCCGCCGTAGCCCGTGGGTGGATAACTCGCATAGGTCGACTTGACCGTCACCGCAATGTCGAGCACCTGCAGGAGCAATGCTATCGCCAAGGCGACGCCGAGGCGGCCGTAGCGCTGTGCAGTGCTGCGTGCCGGCGTCGCCAACATCAAGGGAATCAGCAGCACCAGGTTGGCCTGCACCCATTCTGCCGGAATCCCCGACTGCACCTCCGGAAAGACGCGGTGCGCAAAGAAAATCGCCGGTCGGTCTTCCTGCGTTTGCCGCACCTCCATCAGGGTCACCTGACCGTGCGGATCGCTGATGCTCTCGGTGACGTGCAGAAAGCCGCGGGTGACCGTCGCCAGCAGCTGCGTGTACAGCGGCGCAATCGGTATCCACAACAGGTACGTAACGAAAAACCAAGCCAACAGGCGGGCAAGGAAGACGAGGGGCTTAATGCCGAGGCGCATCGGCAAATCGTCCCGCCCAGAAAATCCAGGTGGCCACGGCGATGCAGATCACCAACGCCTGGGCGACGTAGACGTGTGTGTCATGGAAGTATTGGTGTGCAAACAAGCCGACCAGAAACAGCACGACGACGCGGATGAGATTCACGAGGTGAATGATTCCCATGCCCAACACGCTTCCGATAGCCTTCGCGCGCAGGTTTGTCGGATACGCGAGCACCGCGGACAGATAAATCATGCTCGGCACCGCCCCCGAACACGCCGGGCTCACGTCGACGATGAAATTGCCCGATGCCAGGTTGGTGCCGTCGATGCGTACCGGAAACCCACCCAGCAAACCCAGCCCGCGCAGGAAGACCCAACTCATCCACGCGCTGACCTGGGCCAGCAATGACGCCACGTCGAAACGCTCGACGATCGGATTGTACGTCATCACCGTGAAGAAGACCGCGATCAAGGAGACGAACGTGCCAACGACTCGAATCGTGATCCAGTGCGGGCCAAGGAATGCCTTCAGACGCTTCAACATTTGCGGGTCGCCGTTGGGTGCGGCGAATCTTTACGGTGGGACCGCTTAAAGTCAAGGTCGTGTTTTGCAAACGGCGCAATCGCCTGGAAGCCCGGACGCTTTGACATCCCGCGCACCTGTCCCTATGGTCTCGCAGCGCATGAAAGCTCGCTTGGCCGCCCTGATCCGCTTTCTTCGACGTCTGGTGGCGCTGCTCGCAACGGCGCTGCTGCTGTTGGTTGTCGCCGCGAGTCTCGCGCTCTATCTCGCCGCTACCGGTACGAGTATGCCGATGCTGCGCGCCATGACCGCCAAGGTCGGCGCGTTGATCGCCGGGCAGCACACGGACCGCCTTGCGCTGGACGTCCACGTCGTGCCCAAGGAAGCGCGCCTCCTCGGCCGCGCCACACTCAGCGTGCACAGCACGGACGCACCGCGACAGCGTTTCTATTTCTTGCTCAATCCCGACCTGCACATTCGTAACCTGCACGTCAGCGGCATCGACGCCGCTGCGCCGACGCCGCAGGTGTACCAATTGTCGTTGCTCACGGTGGTCGATCTCGGCCAACCGCTCGCCAAGGACACCAGCGTCGACCTCACTTTCGACTACGAGGGGACTTTCAGCGGTAGCATGCTCGGCGGCGCATCGGCCATCGTCAATCTCCAGCAGGTCATGCTCAACGCAGACAGTTTCTGGTACCCGAACGACGTGCAAGGCGCTTTCACCGCCGATGTCACGGTGACTCTGCCGATGGGCATGACGCTGGTGCACAACGGCACCAATGCCACACGCGTGCAGCGCGGCGACGTCCAGCAGGTCCATTGGATCAGCGAGCGTCCGATCGCCGGTTTGTCGCTGGTTGCCGGCCCGTATCGCCTCACCACCGCCACCGTGGATGGCATGCCGTATCGCCTCTATCTACCCAACAGCATCGAGCTCGACACCAAAGGCATGCTCAAGCTGATGGCTGATGCCAACGGCATCCTCACTCAACGCTACGGCCCGTCCGGCTTCACGCAGCTGACCATGTTCGTGAGCCGTGAGCTGCGGCGCGGCTACAACGACGGCTCCGGATTGATCGGCCTGTCGATCCGCTACGTACGCGCCGGCGACTACGGGTTCGGCGTCATCGCCCACGAGATCGCACACAATTGGTGGGGCGCGACGGTCGCCGAGAAATGGTTGTCACCCGGCAGCGGCGGCGAGTGGATCGTGGAAGGCTTCGCGGAATTCTCCAGTCTCGTGGCCGCAGAGGCCGAGTACGGCGCCGGCGCGCTGACGCGCCGGCTGACCGGCGAGTTCTTCGACCCGAAGCTCCAGGCCACCATCGGCGACATGTCGGTGCTCGACAACGCGCTCGCCGAGACGACGGCGCGTGACACGATCTATCGCAAGGGCGCGTACGTCGCATTCATGCTGCGCCAGGTTATCGGTGACGAGGCGTACTTTGCTGCCCTGCGTCTTTTCCTCGAGCGCTATCGCTATCAGCAGGTGAGCGATCGGGACCTGCAGCAGACGTTGCAGGAATCCAGCGGCAAAGACCTGGACACGTACTTCGCCGACTGGGTGCGTTCCAACCGGTTGGCCGACCTCTCTCTCGACGTCAATGGTCAGGCTGAGATCACGGTCAACAACCTCGGCACCGCGGCGATTGCGGGCGACCTCGACCTCTGGACATTCCCCAAGGCTGGCGGCGCACCGGCGCGTCAGACGGTCCATGTCGGTGACCAGCTGTCATTGCCGGCCGACACCGAATACGCCGTGCTCGACCCGGTCCTGATGTGGGCCGACGTGCAACGCGAGAACAATCGCTACCCGCGACGCAACGATCCGGTGACCGTGCGCACTTCACCAAGCAGCGAGATGGCCGTCGGCGCCGGCGAGGCGTTCCCGTGGGTACGCGCCGCCCTCTCCACGATGTCGGCCAATGGACACACCCAACACACGTGGGACTTTGAACGCGGGCTCGCCGACGCGCCGCTGTGGGCGCCGGATGGCACACGGCTCGTTGCCAGCTATGACGATGGCGAGAACCCGCTGCCCGCCATTGTCACCCTGGCCGCCGATGGCACACGTAAGACTGTCGGCCGTGGAAGCGCGCCGGCGGTGATTGCGGGCGGGGCCATCGTTGCCGCGCACGAGGACCGCATCGTCAGGCTCAACGGCGACGGCAGCGTCTCGACCATCGTGCAGCGCTGCGGCGAAATACTGGATCTGCCGCAGCCGTCACCGGATGGGACGCTACTGGCCTACACCGCAGCACGGGGCAACCATCTCGAACTGCGTGCCGTCGATCTCACCGGCCGTAACGATCGCCTCGTGCTGTCCTGGGATCGTGACCGCTTCGTCTATCGCTGGGCAGCCGATGGCACGCGGCTGTATGCCATCATCGGCGGTAACTGGGACTGGCAGCTTTGGGAGATTCCGCTCAGTGACGGAGCCGTTGGCGTGCTCGCCAGCGGCGCCGCCGCCATCAGCGACTTCGCCGTCTCACCGGACGCCACGCAACTCGCATTCACCGCCGCTCCGGCACTCGATTACCCGACGAATCGACGCCAGCTGTACATCCTGAACTTGACGGATCGCAAGGTGCGCAGCATCGACATCCCGGACAGCGACCTTAGTCAGCTGACCTGGAGCAGCCCCGACACCTTGCTCGTCATCGCCGCAGCAGTACCCAAGGACGCACCCTGGTTCTTCCCCGGGACCCGTAGCCTGAAACGAGTGAACCTCTCGAGCGGAAGCGTGGAGGAGTTCCCGTAGCACACTGGCTCGGTGTTCGCCGCCCCGGGCCAACACCAAACCGGAGCCTCCGATGCGCTCGAAGGCGGTTGTCTCGGCGATGCACTTGCGGCCTGTTTCAAGACCCCGGTTCGTGAGTCAGGTTCCCGTCGGAGCCGCTGGCAGCGGCCCAACGGGGAGCGGTCCATAGAACAGACGCCGGCGGCAGGCCTCTCACGCGCCTTCCCGCGCGTGTGCGGAGTGCCGCGGCGACGGCGGCAAGTTGAGCACGTCGGTACCGAACAGGTCGACGATGTAGTCGACGACGTTGCGCATCGACACCACGCCGACCGGGCGGTTCTCGTCATCGACGAGGGGAATGTGACGGAAGCCGCCGACGCTCATCTTGTTCAGCGCATAAGACACGCGATCGTCGAGTCTAAGGGTCTCGGGGTCACGGGTCATCAACGAATCGACCGTCGAGCGGTCGATGTCGATGCTGGTGCCAACGATCTTGGTCAGCACGTCGCGCTCCGTGAAGATGCCGATCAGACGGCCGCGGTCCTCGATAAGCACGCAGCCCACGCCGCCCTGGTTCATCCGATCGATCGCGGCACGGACCCTGGTTTTCTGCGGCACACAAATGGCCGGCCGCAAGGTTGCCAGTTCACGAATGGGTTGATGAAGGATCGCTGCTCCCAACCGCGCCGCCCCCGCCGCCCGTTCATCGGCGATCGCTTCCTCCTCGAGGATGATATCTTCGTCCATCAGCGCCTCCTGTGGCCTGCGGCCGGCGTCTTTTCTATGGCCCGCTCCCCGTTGGGTCGCTGCGGGCTGCCACGTCCGACAGGCTGCTAGGGCACGGACCGTGCCGAAGCGCCGCGATTATACCACGGGCTGTCAATGGGGGGAGCCGCTTTCGGAGGGATCGGCCGGGCGATCGATCCCGTATTTCTTGATCAGCCGCGTGAAGACGCGGCGGTCCTTGTGTGCTTCCCGCGCGGCGGCGGTGACGTTGCCGAGATGCTTGTCCAGCAGCGCACCGACGTAGGTGCGCTCGAACTCGGCGATAGCCCCGGCTTTCGCGGCACGGAAGCTCGGGCCAATCCCCGGGGCGCCGCCGGGAAGGGACAGGTGATGCGGCAGGATCTCTTTGCCTTTGGAGAACACGGCAGCACGGTGCACGACGTTGAGGAGCTCGCGGACGTTCCCCGGCCAATGGTAGTGCAGTAGCTTGCGGAGCGCGGTGGTGGTGAACCAGCGGCGCGGCACCTCGGTGGCTGCCCGGCGCTGGTGCTCCAGGAAGTGGGCTGCCAGCAGAGGAATGTCCCCGCGCCGTTCGCGCAGCGGCGGCAGCTGCAGGCGCATGACGTTGAGGCGGAAGTAGAGGTCCGAGCGAAACTGCCGGTCGCGCACCGCCGCTTCGAGGTCGCGGTTGGTCGCCGCGATGACGTTGACGTCGGTCCGAATCGGACGCTCCGAGCCCAGCGGTTTGAAGGTATGCTCTTGCAGGAAGCGCAGGAGCTTGGCCTGCGCCGTCAGCGACAGGGCGTCGATCTCGTCGAGAAACAACGTGCCGCCGTCGGCGGTGAGCACCAGCCCGCGATGATCCCGGTGGGCGTCGGTAAAGGCACCGCGCGCATGCCCGAACAACTCGTTCTCGAACAAATGGTCGGGTATGGCCGCGCAGTCCACGGCAACGAACGGGGCGTGACGCCGCCGGCCCAGATGATGAATCGCGCCGGCACACAGCTCCTTCCCGGTGCCGGTTTCGCCGGTGATCAGTACGGGAGCATCGCTCTCGGCAATCAGCGGGAGCTGCTCGACCATGCGGGCGAATTGTGGATCCGCCCCCACCAGCTGCGTCATGCCCACCTCCTCCGTCAACTGCCGTTGCACGGACGCGCTCGGACTGCGCTCGGGGCCCAGCAGCCGTGCCAGCCGATGCCGCAGCTCCAAGGCGCCCACCGGCCACACCGTAAAGTCGTCGGCCGCATCGACGACGCAGCGCAGCAGCTCGTCGTCAGAGGCTTCCGGCAACACCGCGAGCGTAGGAACGGCGACGGACCGCTGCCGCAAGCGGCGGAAACACTCCGCGGCCTCCGCGGCACGCACGATGACGGCGAGAATGACATCGACCGAGAACCGTGCCAGGCCCTCGACCACGACGCGCTCCCAACTCGCACGCTCCAACCGGAAGCCGGCTCCGGCGCTGAGCGACACCGCCAGGGTGTCCCCCATCGGCGCGTAGCTGGGCTCGACACACAAAATGCGATAAGCCATAGGCGTTCTCCTCCCGCGCCGCCGTCGCATCGTCGATCGTCACGCAGCGTTCGACCCCGAGCGACCAGACCACGCACCATCCCGCGCGATGCACTGAATATACATGGCTATTTATTATACATACGAGACTTTTGTCAATACGCCTCGCGGCAGCCCTGGATTGGAAGTGAGGTCAGACCCCAGACTCAGATGTCTGCCGTCAGCCCATTCCTTTGCATTCTCCCTGCCCGGTGCTAGATATCGCGTCCGCATCGATGAAGTGGGCCTGTGGACACAGCCAGTCGTTTCCGGGCACCAGAGTGACGACAATCCGAGTGATGGCAGAGCACGCGCGCTTGGGCGCGGCGGCGCCGGAATGCATCGTGGGTGTATAAATGGCACGCGGGACAGCGGCAGCGGCATTAGTGGAGCGGCGCGTTGCGCAAGACGGCGGCGATCGCCCGCGCGCCGGCGGCAAGTTCCTGTTTCGCGGCGCCGACAAGCTCTTTCTGCGCGCCGTGTCCTATGGGCCATTTGCCACCGCCTCGCACGGGAGCCAATTTCCCGAACGCGACATGGTGCGGCGCGACTTCGCGCTCATGCGTGACCTCGGCGCCAACTGCTTCCGCACCTTCACGCCGCCGCCGGAATGGTTGCTCGACCTGGCCAACGAGTACGACCTCGGCGTCCTCGTCGGCTTGCCATGGACCGAGCACGTCTGCTTTCTCGACGAGCCGCAGGTCATCAAGGATATCCGCGCGCAAGTCGCCGACGGCGTAACGCCGCTGAAGGATCATCCGGCGATTCTGGCCTTCCTCATCGGCAACGAAATCCCCCCCGACATCGTCCGCTGGCATTCCGCCGAACGCGTCCAAACGTTTCTGCACGAGCTCTACAACGTGGTGAAGAGCATCGCGCCGGATGTGTTGGTGAGCTACGCCAACTTCCCGCCCACCGAATATCTCGATCTCGATTTTCTCGACTTCATCTCCTTCAACATCTACCTGCACCGCGAGCACGACTTCCGCCGCTATTTGTCGCGGCTGCAGAATCTGGCGCGCGACAAGCCGCTGGTGCTCACCGAGTTCGGCATCGACTCGATGCACGAAGGCACTGCCGAACAAGCCCAGATTCTGTCCTGGCAAGTGCGCGCCGCGTTCGAATCGGGCGTCGCCGGCATCTGTATCTTCTCGTGGACCGACGACTGGTTCACCGGTGGCTTCCAGGTCGAGGATTGGGCCTTCGGGCTCGTCGACCGCGAACGCCACAAGAAGCCGGCGTACCACGCGGTGCAAAAGCTGTACGGCGCGGCGCTGCCGCCGGCGATCGACAACGCGCCGCGCATCTCCGTGGTCATTTGCGCCTACAACGCCGAGCGCACGATGGACGCGTGCCTGCAGTCGCTACGCACGCTGCGCTATCCCAACTACGAGGTCATCATCGTCAATGATGGCTCGAAGGACCGCACGGAAGAGATCTCGCGGCGCTACCCGGAGATGCGGCTGATCACGCAGGAGAACAAGGGCCTGAGCGTCGCGCGCAACGTCGGCCTCGAACACGCCACCGGCGAGATCGTCGCCTACACCGACTCCGATTGCGTCGTCGATCCGGATTGGCTCACCTATCTCGCCTACAAGTTTGTACAAAAGGGCTTTGTCGCCGTCGGCGGTCCGAACCTGCCCCCACCGGAGGAGTCGCGGGTCGCCGCCTGCGTGGCGGCGGCGCCGGGCGGACCGACGCACGTACTCATCGACGACGAGGTGGCGGAGCACATCCCGGGCTGCAACATGGCCTTCACCAAGGCATCGTTGCAGCAGATCAACGGCTTCGATCCGCTGCATCGCGCCGCCGGCGACGACGTGGACCTGTGCTGGCGCTTGCAGAACGAGGGGCACGCCATCGGCTTCAGTCCCGCGGCTCAGGTGTGGCACTTCCGGCGCAACACCATCAAGGCGTATCTCAAGCAACAGATGGGATACGGGCAGGCCGAGGCGCAGCTCTATTTCAAGCACCCCTTCCGTTTCAACATGCTCGGGCAGTCGCAGTGGATCGGGCGCATCTACGGCGATCTCGGCATGTCATTGTTTTCGCGCCGGCCGGTCATCTACCACGGCGTCTTCGGCCGCGGGCTGTTTCAGACGCTTTATGAGGCGCCGGCGTCGATGCTGTCCTACGTGCCGTTCACCCTGGAGTGGAACCTCATCGGTTCCGTGCTCTTGATCGGCGCCTTGATTGCCGACCGCCATCAGATCCTCGCCAGCCTGCCACTGCTGCTGGCCGTGGTCTGGGCGGCGGCACGGGCCTGGCGAGCGAAGGTCGACCCACGCTTCGACGGCGTACGCTCGCGCCTGTTGATCACCGCGCTGATCTATCTGGGACCGCTGATGCGCAGCCTGCAGCGCTATCTGCATCGCTTTCAGGGGAGCACCAATGTCGCGCGCATCCACTTCGAAGAGCTCTCCCAACGGCCGACGGTGCAGTGGCTGCGCCGCCGCTTGTTTCTCTCATTCTGGTCAGACCATGCACTCGAAAAGGAGAACCTGCTGCACGCGGTGATCGAGTTTCTCGTGCCGCGCAAGTATCTGATCGCGATTGATCAAGGATGGAGCGACTGCGACGTCACCGTCTACCGTGGCATCTGGTCCAAAGCAGACCTCAAGGTCGCGGTGGAGAATCACGGCGGGAACAAACGGCTGTTCCGGACGCGCTGTCGCATCCAGGAGACGTGGCTGGCGCGCCTGACGCTCGTCGGGTTTCCGGCGATCGCCGCCATCGGCTGGATCAGCGGCCTGGCAGAGATCACCGAAGCGGCGTTGTTGGTCGAGGGGATCACCATTCTGATCGTCGCCATCGACAACTTCCGTCTGGGCCGCGACATGCACCACGTCCTGGAAGTCGTGGGAAAACAAATCGGGTTGACGCCGGTGAACGGGAAGGCGAAGTGAGGGACGAGGGAGCGCCCCTCGATACGCCGCCAAAGACGGGCGGCTCCTCGGGGCGAACGGTTTTGATATCGATTGATGAAGCTGTTTTCCGTTCATCCCGAGTAGGCCCCATCTTCTCAGGGGCCGTATCGAGGGACGCGCTACGAAAGGCGACCGCCTTTCAGGCCGACTGCCCGCAGCGAGATCCCCGGCCGTGTGCTCTCCACCGCGACGCATGACGCTGATCCTGCATGTGTTCCGCTATCTCCGGCCATACCGGGGCAAGTTCGCCTTCGCGATCGCCCAGGTGATCTTGCTCAACGCGTTGGAGATTCTCAAACCCTGGCCCCTGAAGATCGTCGTCGACTATGTCCTGCCGCGCCGGGAGGCGCCGTGGCCGTGGCTGGCGGGGTTTTCCCCGCCGGGATTGTTGGCCGTGGCGACGCTGAGTCTCGTGACCATCTACGGCGTGCTCGGCGTCGTCAGCGTGCTGAACAATTTCACCACGATCTCGATCGGCCAGGGGATGGTCAACGATCTGCGCAGCCGTCTGTTCCAACACTTGCAGCGCCTGTCACTGTCCTTCCACTCGCGCGCCGCGGTGGGTGACCTGATCTACCGGGTGACCGGCGATACCTACGCCATTCAGACCTTGGCGATGAACGGCATCTTCCCGGTGCTCTCGGCAACGGTCCTGCTGGCGGGAATGTTTACCGTCATGCTGCGGCTCGACTGGGAGCTCACGCTGGTGGCGATGGCGGTGTGTCCCTTGCTGTTGCTGGCGATCGTGCTGCTCAATCGGCGCATCACCACCGTCGCGGTGCGCGCCCGTGAGAGCGAGAGCGCCGTGTATCAGCTGGTCCAGCGCGGCATGTCGGCCATCAAGGTGGTTCAGGCGTTTTCCAAGGAGGCGGAGGAACACGACGCCTTCGTCATGCAAAGCACCGCCAGCCTGCGCAGCAGCCTGGAGCTCTACACCCTGCAGACGCTCTTCGGCGCCGGCACCAACCTGGTGCTCGCCGGCGGCACGGCGGCCGTGCTGTGGCTGGGCGCGCAGCACGTCTGGAGTGGCGCGTTGACCATCGGCGACATGATCGTCTTCACCAGCTACCTGGCGTCGTTGTACGCACCCATCAATGCGCTCATCCAAACCTACGGCACCGTGCAAGGCGCGAAGGCCGGCATGGTACGGGTGCAGGAGGTGCTCGCCGCCGATGCGACGATTGCCGACGGCAGCGAGACGTTTGGCGCGCCGCCGCGCGGGCATGTGCAGTTCGTCGACGTCGCGTTCAGCTACTCGACGGACCGTGAGACCTTGCACGCCATCACCGTCGACGCGCAGCCGGGCGAAGTCGTCGCCATCGTCGGGCCGACGGGGGCCGGCAAGAGCACGCTGGTCAGCTTGATTCCGCGCTTCTACGACGTGACGCACGGCGAGGTACGCATCGACGGCATCGACGTGCGCCACCTGCGCCTCACCGAGCTGCGCCGGCAGATCAGCATGGTTCTGCAGCCACCAATGGTCTTTCCCATCAGCGTCCGTGACAATATCGCCTACGGCCGCCCCGCGGCGAGCCTGGAGGACATCGAGCACGCGGCGCGTATGGCCCAGGCGCACGAGTTCATCGCGCAGCTGCCCAACGGCTACGACACGGTGATCGGCGAGCAAGGGGCAACGCTGTCGGAAGGCGAACGGCAGCGGCTGACGATCGCCCGCGCACTGCTGCGCGACGCGCCGATTCTGATCCTCGACGAGCCGACGTCGTCAGTCGACACCGGCACCGAGGCGTTGATCATGCAAGCCATCGAGGAGCTGATGCGCGGGCGCACCACCTTCGTCATTGCGCACCGACTCAGCACCGTGCGGCGCGCCGGGCAGATCCTGGTGGTGCAGCACGGCGCCATCATCGAGCGCGGCACCTTCGACGCGCTGATGCAACAGCGCGGCTTCTTCCATCAATTGTATGCGCGTCAGGCACCGGAGCCCGAGGTGCGCCGCGCCGGGGCGGTGTGAAGATGGATGTGGCGAAGAGCGGGACCCACAGAGAGAAGGAATGAAAAATAGGAAACGGGAAACCGGGAATGGAAGACCGGCACATGGGCCCGTTTTCAATTTGCGGTTTCCTGTTTCCGGTTTTCCATTTTTTTCCCCTGCGGCTCGGCCAGGTCACCGATGAAGATCGTCGTCACCGGCCTGATTGCCACTTACCCGCTCGGCGGCGTGGCGTGGGACTACCTCGCCTATGTCAGCGGTTTCCGCCGACTCGGTCACGACGTTTTCTATCTCGAGGATACCGGGCAGTGGTTGTATGATCCACACGCCAACACGTTCACCGACGACGTCAACTTCAACGTGGCCCATCTGCTCGAGACGCTCGGCCGCGCCGGCGGCGACATGCGGGAACGCTGGGCGTTGCGCGCGCCGGACGGCACCTATCACGGCGCTCCCCTCGAACAGATCGCGCGGGTCTGTCAGGACGCCGATCTCTTCCTCAACGTGTCGGGAGCGTGCTGGCTGCGCGAGGCCTATCGCGGCGCGCGCCGCACCGCCTACCTCGACAGCGACCCGAGCTACAGCCAAGCCAAGCTGCTCGCCGTCGAGCACGGTACCGCCAGCGAAGACCAGGCGTACTCCGTCGGCTTGATCCGCGCCCACGATTGCTTCTTCACCTTCGCCGAGAACATCAACCATTCGAGCTGCGCCATTCCGCACTGCGGCCTCACCTGGCTGCCGACGCGCCAACCACTCGTGCTCGACGATTGGCCGTTCACGTATCTGCAAGCGGCGACGACCTATACCACCGTCATGTCCTGGAAGACCGACGTCACGCTGCCCAACCTCGACGGCGTCACCTACGGCGGCAAGGACGTGGAGTTCGCCAAGCTCATCGACCTGCCGGCGCACGCGCCGGTAGCGCTACAGGTGGCGCTGTCGGGAGCCGCGCCGCGCGACGAGCTGCGGCAACGCGGCTGGCAGATCGTCGATGCCTACGAGAAGTCCTGCACGCTCGACGCGTACCGTGACTACCTGCGCAGCTCGCGGGCGGAGTGGAGCATCGCGAAGAACGCCTATGTCGCATCGCGCAGTGGCTGGTTCAGCACGCGCAGCGCGGCCTACCTGGCACTCGGCAAACCGGTGGTGGTGCAGGACACCGGTTTTCGTCCGTACTATCCGGTTGGCGAGGGTATCTTTCCGTTCAGCACGCTCCAGGAGGCGGCGGACGCCATCGCGCAGGTGGAGCGCAACTACCATCACCAATGCGAGGCCGCGCGCGCCACCGCCGAACGCGAATTCGCCGCCGAGGTGGTGCTGACACGGCTGCTGCGCGACGCGGGGCTCTGACACCCGAGGGATATTCCTTCGTCGGCTTCGCGCCCACGGAGAATCAGGGCGAGCCGGGACGCCTCCGGGTCAGAGAGCCGGGCAGTTGTTCAGCGCGTTGCCCACCGCCTTGATAATCAAAGCGATGTCAACCGTGACGCCACTGGGGATGCCGTTCGGACAGGCCGACGCATCGGCAGAACCGAGGTCGATGTTCACCAAAATGATGATCTCGTTGACCGTGACGTCGCCGCTGCCGTCGCAATCGCCGGCGCATACGGCGCCGACCGGTGTCGGCGTCGCCGACGGTGGTGCGGTGGCCGTCGCCGTTGGCGGACTCGTCGCCGAAGGTGTAGCGGTTGAGACCTGTGCCGTGGCCGTCGGCGTGATGGTAGCCGGCGGCGTGGTCACCGTCGCCGTTGGCGGACTCGTCGCCGAGGGGGTCGACGTCACGGCGGGTAGTGTGGCGCTGGCCGTCGGCACCGTGGTCGGTGTGTTGGTGGGTGCAGCGGACGGCGGCGCGGTTGCGGTTACGGTGGGCTCACTGGTTGCGGTCTGCGTCGGCGTGCCGCTCGGCGCGGTCGTAGGCGTCGCCGACGGCGGAAGGGTCGCCGTAGCCGTCGGCGGAGCGGTCACCGTGGGCGCCGCCGTGTTGCTCGGTACCGTCGTGCTGGTGACCGTGACCGTCGGGGTATTTGTCGGCGTGGATGATCGGGTCGCGGTGGCGCTCGGCACGGCGGACGCTGTCGAGGTCGCGCTTGGCGTGGTCGTCTGCGTCGGCGTGTAAGTCGCAAGCGCCTGCGTCGAGGTCGCGGTCGCCGTGGGCGTCGGGTTGGTCACCGCTCCCGGCGTGCCGACGCACGTGCCGGCTTGGCAGTGATCGTTCCCGGTGCACACGTTCCCGTCGTTGCAGCTGGTACCGTCAAGGACGTTTTGCGTGTACGTACAGTCGCCGGTCGCCGGCTCGCACTCGCCACCCTGCTTGCACTGATCGATACAGGGGAGTGCTGTGGTCGTGCACTGTCCGTTAGCTGGGTTGCAAAAATTCACCTCGCATTTGTTGCTGGGCGTTGGACAGGTGACAGGCAGCGCATCGCAAAAGCTCTGTGTCGGGAAGCCGGGAATTGCAAACGTGTGGCAGACGCCTGGTGTCACACAGGCACCCAGCAGAGTATAGGTGCAGGGTGTGCCATCGTCCGCGGGGACGCCTGTACACGAGCCGTCCGCCTGGCACATGCCACCGGTGACGCACGGGTTCCCCGTATCGCACGTTTGCTGAGCGAAGCCCGCGCCGGCGAGCGATAGGAGCACTCCGACGCATGCTATCACCACGCACTGCCAGCACTGCCTGGTCACTCGAATCGCCTCCCTGCACCAATTGCTGCCCAGCATAACTCTCCCCGCTCAACAGATAATTCCATGACCAACGTGACACCACGACGAGAGACGACCTAGCACGTTTCACGTGCGGAGCGAAGAGTCGGGATGTTCCTGCCGCCCGCCGGCGCGCGCCGCCAGGTGCCGCTTGATCCTCGCAAGCGCACGCTTCAACCTGTTGTGCGCATTTGAATACAGACGCGAAAGACTGGGGGTGTTGAATTCCCTGAAGTGGTCCCACGTGCGATTGTCGCTCTCGGCGATTTTTTCAAACACGACGAGGCTCTTGAGCGGAATACTCACTTCCTTATAGTTGCTTCTGTTCGTGCGCACGAACTCAGTCACCACCTGCGTGGACCGCATCCAGGAGTCGTGGAAAACGACGTAGCCGCCGTTCTCGAGCAACAGGTCGGAGTAGTACCAATCCACAAATATCTGGTCGAATTTGTGGCCGCCGTCGATAAAGATGAACTGGAACATCCTCCCTTCCTGCACAAGCGCCGGCAGCGCGACGTGCGACGAAGCCTTGCGCAGCTCGTACAGATCGGCAAATCCGAGCGCGGCAAGATTTTTCGCGCCCAGATCCTGATATCTCTCTGGATGTGGGTCGATCACGACGTGCTTGGAAGCGGTCGCGGAGATGATAGATGCGGCCGAATATCCGTATGCGAAGCCTACTTCAAGCGTGCGGGTAATGCGGCGCTCCCGCAAAAACGCACACAGGAATTCCGCTTCAGTCGTCCGTATGGACGTCTGCCTATCCCCAGGCGGCATGAACATCTTTTCGGGGATTATTGGCATGCGTTGACTATACACTTATTATTGGTTTGCACCGAGGATGCGGAAGCGCTAGCCTGGCCGTCGCTCGCATACGGGACGGTCGCCTCGCTACCCCAATGCCAGTGAGTTAAGGCCCAAGCCGCCTGGCGAATGAATTCGCGGCTACGAAAAGCACGTAGTCGCCCTGCGGCGACTGCCGTCCATTGGGCAAAACAGCCGGAAAATCGGCCAGTCCGCGCAGGCGAACTTTGCGTGTCTCGTAGGCGCGGTTTCAACCGCCGGCCGGCTGTGCATCTTACGAACCTTATCTCACTGGCATTGAGGCTAACGGTCCACGACCGCATCACGGAACGCTCCCGGCCTGTCCCCCACAACGCGGACGGGTGCTCCGCGATGCCGCCGAGTCGAGCTGTCAACGTATCGTATCTGCAAACACCCGGCGCGTGTTGCGCGTCGCCGGGCTGGTGAACACAGCTTCCCAGCAGGTCGGACTATCGCTGCGCTGCAGCTGCACGATGACCTCCGGAAATTCCCGCAGCAGGAAGAGCCCATCGGCCGCCACCGGCATGTGCAGATTGCTCCCTCGGCCGCTCACGGCGATGGAGGCACCCGTGTGCCCGGCTTGCAGTGTCATCCGCCTCACGCCGTCCGGTGTGGCGAGGCGGTTGGCGTACACGAAACGGTTGTGCGTCTGCTTCCAGCACGGATGCGCGCCGCAGGTCCCACTGGCCGGCACCCAGGCGCTAAACGCCAGGAACGGCGGTCCCGCGCTGGTGTCGTAGACACACAGAGAATAGGCGGTCGGTCCATTCACGGGGTCGCCGAACTGTGAGACGTCAGGCAAAGACGAGCCACCCGACCACTTCCAGCCCACCTTGTCAGCCGCGGCATTCAAGCTGATACTCGCGGCGCGCTGCGGGGGTTGGCACCCGGAGCGTGGGACGGTCGCACACGCAATCGCCAGTGTCGCCGTCGGCGTCGGGGTGGGCGTTTCCGATGGGATCGGGGTGAGTGTCGCGGATGGGGTTACAGTGCCGGTCGATGTCGCGGTCGCCGCCGGCACACACATGTCGGCTGTACCTTCGGACAAACTATACCCGGCCGCGCAGGCTGTGCATTGCGAGTCGGACACGCTCGTACAGGTCACCGCCGACACGCAGTTGGGCACCGCCGTACACGTCGGACAGGTGTCCGGCGACCCATCGAGCAGGTAGAATCCGGCGGCGCAGCTCGTGCACTGGGAACTCGACGCGCTCGTACACGTGAGCGGCGACGTACAGTGGGCCACCGGGGGACACGCCGGGCAGGTGTCGGGTGACCCGTCGGACAGATAAAACCCGGCGGCGCAGCTCGTGCACTGGGAGCTCGACGCGCTCGTGCAGGTGAGCGGCGACGTACAGTGCGTCACCGCGGGACACGCGCTGCACACGTCGGCCGGACCCGAGCTGTCTCTCCAATACCCGCTGGCGCATTGCGGGCACCGCGAATTGCTGGCGGTGGTACACGTCTCCGGTTGCGCACACTGCGC
>Ga0265331_10000543_pt1 | contig 34421 bp, 52 predicted proteins | sample 41923metaG_FD_202088 | JGI IMG/M metagenome (GOLD analysis project Ga0265331, IMG submission 202088) | Rhizosphere microbial communities from Carex aquatilis grown in University of Washington, Seatle, WA, United States - 4-19-23 metaG | ecosystem: Host-associated > Plants > Roots > Rhizosphere... | reverse complement strand
GGCGACAACGTGTCGATGGAGGTGACCCTGATCGCCCCCATCGCCATGGACGAAGGCCTGCGCTTCGCCATCCGCGAAGGCGGCCGCACCGTCGGTGCGGGAGTTGTTGCGTCGATCGTCGAGTAGCCGATCGCTGCCTGCCTGCTAATGCGGCGCCCGGAGGGGAACCTCCGGGCGCCGTTCGCATGTCTCAGAACAGCAGGTCGGCGGTGATGGCGTGATCGAGCTGGACCAGTTCATTGTTCGCGTTGGCGAACGAGAACGTCGACGTCTGGCCGTTTTCCGAGATTGAGATGGTCTCGTGCACCGCCGCGAATGGCTGAATCTGGTTTTCCAGCGCATGAAGCAGGTTGGCCGCCTGGTTCAGCACCTGCAGATCATGGGAAACGATGAACAGGTTGAGAAAGTGGGGATGTCCGGTCGGCGCCGGCTGGGCCAGCGTCCCCGCGCCGGTGGCGCCCTGCAGGGCCTGTGGGGTCGCGCCGGTATTCTGCTGCACCGCCTGCAGGGTGCTCTGCGCCGTGGCGTTGCTCACCTGCGAAACGTTGTTCGTCTGCGCCACGTTGCCCCCGCCGCTCACCGCGGCGTTGTTGCTGACGAAGGCGACGTTGGAGGCATTGGCGTTCGCGGTTGATGTATCGGCCATTCAACTCTCCTGTGTTATCGGCATGAGGGCGAACGGATGGGCGCAAGGGCGGGTTCGAGGTCACCGCGGACGGATTTCAATCGCCGGCCCCGCGACCCGCGCGGCGGAAATTCGTTGTCGCGAGGGCTCCCGCCCATCAATCGTCCCGATCGCGCGCAGGGTGATGAGATTGGCGTTGCCAAACGCCTCGCCCCCTTGTATAACCCGCCCCTCGGCTTCGGCCTTTTCCGTAAGAGCGGCCCTCGGGCGGCTTACTGCGGGAGGTTCTTTGAACCGACAGAATTCACTCCGATCGGCGCCCCGACCAGGGGCGCCGATCCGATTTATCGGATGACGTGCAATGGACAGCCAGAACATCCGCATCCGCCTCAAGGCGTTCGATCACCGCGTGCTCGACCAGAGCACCCGCGAGATCGTCAACACCGCCAAGAGGACCGGTGCCCAGGTGCGCGGACCGATCCCGCTTCCCAGCCGGATCGAGAAGTTCACCGTCAACCGTAGCCCGCACATCGACAAGAAGTCGCGCGAGCAGTTCGAGATCCGCACGCACAAGCGGCTGCTCGACATCGTCGACCCCACGCCACAGACCGTGGACGCGCTGATGAAGCTCGACCTGGCCGCCGGCGTCGACGTCGAAATCAAGCTCTGAGCCGGGAAGGATTAGACGATGCGATCCGGTCTCATCGCCCAGAAGGTCGGCATGACGCGACTCTTCGCCGCTGACGGCACCCACGTGCCGGTCACCGTGCTGAAGGTCGACACCTGCCAGGTGGTCGCGACCCGCTCTGTGGAAAAGGACGGCTACGTCGCCGTACAACTCGGCGCCGGCAAGGCGAAGGTGAAGAACGTCGGTCAGCCCATGCGCGGCCACTTCGCCAAGGCCAAGGTCGAGCCGAAGAAGAAGGTGATCGAGTTCCGGGTCGCTCCCGAGAACCTCATCGAGGTCGGCGCCGAACTGTCGGCGGCCCACTTCATCGCCGGCCAGCTGGTCGACATCACCGGCATCACCATCGGCAAGGGTTTCGCCGGTGCGATGAAGCGGCACAATTTCCGCGGCCTCGAGGCCACCCACGGCGTCTCCATCTCGCACCGCTCGCACGGTTCCACCGGCCAGCGCCAGGACCCCGGCAAGGTGTTCAAGGGCAAGAAGATGGCCGGCCACATGGGCAGCGTCCAGGTCACCACCCAGAACCTCAAGGTGGTCTCCACCGACGCCGAGCGGGGCCTGATCCTGGTCAAGGGCGCGGTGCCGGGCTCCGCCGGCGGCTGGGTGACCATCCACGACGCGGCGAAGGTCAAGCGGCCCGAAGGCGTGCCGGTTCCGGCCGGCCTCAAGGCGGCCCCCGCCGCCGCAGCCGGCGAGTGAGGACAGCGACGATGAAGACCACCATCATCAGCCTGGACAACAAGCCGGTCGGCGAGATCGAGCTGGCCGACTCGGTGTTCGGCCTGCCGTTGCGCACCGACCTGCTGCATCGCATGGTCGGCTGGCAGCTGGCCAAGCGCCGGTCCGGCAATCACAAGACCAAGGGCGTCTCCGAGATCTCGGGCACCACCAAGAAGCCCTACAAGCAGAAGGGCACCGGCCACGCCCGCCAGGGGTCCCTGCGCAGCCCGCAGTTCCGCGGCGGCGCGGTGATCTTCGGCCCGGTGGTGCGCTCGCACGCCCATGACATGAACAAGAAGGTGCGCAAGCTGGCGCTGAAAGTCGCCCTGTCGGCCAAGGCGGCGGACGGCAAGCTGATCGTCCTCGACCAGGCCAAGGCGGCGACGCCCAAGACCAAGGATCTGGCGGCCCGCCTCGATGCCCTCAAGTGGGGTTCGGTGCTGGTGATCGACGGCACGGTCGACGGCAACTTCGCCCTGGCCTCGCGCAACATGCCCTTCGTCGACGTGCTGCCGTCGGTGGGTGCCAACGTCTACGACATCCTGCGCCGCGACACCCTGGTGCTCACCAAGGACGCGGTCGAGGCCCTGGAGGCGCGCCTGAAATGAGCAAGGTCACCCTGTCCAAGGAGCGGATGTACGACATCATCCGCGCCCCCGTGATCACCGAAAAGGCGACCATGGGTTCGGAGCACAACCAGGTCACCTTCAAGGTCCCGCTGGACGCGACGAAGCCCGATATCCGGGCTGCCGTCGAGGGCGTCTTCGGGGTCAAGGTCACCGCCGTCAACACGTCGATCCTCAAGGGTAAGGTCAAGCGGTTCAAGGGCCGCCTGGGCAGCCGCAGCGACGTCAAGAAGGCGATCGTGACGCTGGCCGAGGGCCAGACCATCGACGTGACGACGGGAGTCTGACGCCATGGCACTCAAGACTTTCAAGCCCACCTCGCCGGCACGGCGCCAGCTGGTCATCGTCGACCGCTCGGAACTGTGGAAGGGCAAGCCCGAAAAGGCGCTGACCGAAGGCCTGCGCTCGCATGGCGGCCGCAACAATACGGGCCGCGTCACCGTTCGCTTTCGCGGCGGCGGGCACAAGCGGCGCTACCGCATGATCGACTTCAAGCGCGACAAGGCCGATATGCCGGCCACCGTCGAGCGCCTGGAATACGACCCCAACCGCACCGCCTTCATCGCCCTGGTCCGCTATGAGGACGGCGAGAAGCGCTACATCATCGCCCCGCAGCGTTTGGCCGCCGGCGACATGGTGGTGGCGGGCGAGAAGGTCGACATCAAGCCGGGCAACGCGCTGCCGCTGAAGAACATTCCGGTCGGCACCATCGTCCACAATGTCGAGATGAAACTGGGCCGCGGCGGCCAGATCGCCCGCTCGGCCGGCACCTACGTGCAGCTGGTGGGCAAGGACCAGGGCTATGCCCAGCTGCGCCTGTCCTCGGGGGAACTGAGGATCGTGCGCGGCGAATGCATGGCCACCATCGGCGCCGTCTCCAACCCCGATCAGCAGAACATCGTGATCGGCAAGGCCGGCCGCAAGCGCTGGCTGGGGAAGCGCCCGCATGTTCGCGGCGTCGCCATGAACCCGATCGACCACCCGCATGGCGGCGGTGAAGGCCGCACCTCGGGCGGCCGCCACCCGGTCACGCCGTGGGGCAAGCCGACCAAGGGCAAGAAGACTCGCAGCAACAAGAAGACGGATCGGCTGATCATGCGCCGCCGTCAACAGTCTCAGTAAGGAGGGGACGAGAATGGCTCGTTCCGTATGGAAAGGCCCGTTTGTAGACGGGTATCTCCTCAAGAAGGCGGACAAGTCCCGGGGGACCGGGCGTAACGAGGTCATCAAGATCTGGTCGCGCCGCTCCACCATCCTGCCGCAATTCGTGGGGCTGACCTTTGGCGTCTACAACGGCGCGAAGTTCATACCGGTGCTGGTGACCGAGAATATGGTCGGCCACAAGTTCGGTGAGTTCTCGCCGACCCGCACGTACTACGGCCACGGCGTCGACAAGAAGGCCAAGAGGAAGTAGCCATGGGCAAGAAATCCCGAGCGCGCGATCTCCCCGATAACGAGGCCAAGGCCTTCAATGCCTCGATCCGCACCAGCCCGCGCAAGCTGAACCTGGTGGCCGAGAGCATTCGCGGCCTCAAGGCCGATGCGGCGGTGCACCAGCTGACGTTCTCCAAGCGGCGCATCGCCGTCGAGGTCCGGAAGGTGTTGCAATCGGCCATCGCCAACGCCGAGAACAACCATCAGCTCGACGTCGACCGGCTCTACGTGGCCGAGGCTTATGTCGGCAAGGGAATGGTGATGAAGCGCTTCTCCGCCCGCGCCCGCGGCCGGGTCGGGCGCATCGAGAAGCCGTTCTCCAACCTCACCGTCATCGTGCGCGAGCGCGCTGAAACGACCGGGGAATAAGCCATGGGTCAGAAAGTCAATCCGATCGGGCTGCGCGTCGGCATCAACCGCACCTGGGACTCGCGCTGGTTCGCCGACGAAAACTACGCCAAGCTGCTGCACGAGGACCTCAAGCTGAGGAAGTACCTGCGCGAGAAGCTGGTTCAGGCCGGGGTGTCGCGCGTCGTCATCGAGCGCCCGGCCAAGAAGGCCCGCATCACCATCCATACCGCCCGTCCGGGCGTGGTGATCGGCAAGAAGGGCGCCGACATCGAGGTGCTGCGCAAGGAACTCGGCCGCATGACCGGCGGCGAGGTCCACCTCAACATCGTCGAGATCAGGAAGCCGGAACTCGAGGCCCAGCTGGTCGCCGAATCCATCGCCCAGCAGCTCGAGCGCCGGGTGTCGTTCCGCCGCGCCATGAAGCGCGCGGTGCAGTCGGCGATCCGCCTCGGCGCCCAGGGCATCCGCATCAACTGCGCCGGCCGTTTGGGCGGCGCCGAAATCGCCCGCATGGAATGGTACCGCGAGGGCCGGGTGCCGCTGCACACGCTGCGCGCCGACATCGATTACGGCATCGCCACCGCCAAGACGACGTACGGTACCTGCGGGATCAAGGTGTGGGTGTTCAAGGGCGAAATCCTCGCCCATGACCCCATGGCCCAGGACAAGCGCGCCGCGGGCGAAACCGCCCCGTCGGGCCGTTGAACTAGAGGGACAGCGACATGCTTTCGCCCAAGCGCACGAAATACCGCAAGGCCCACAAGGGCCGCATCCACGGCGATGCCAAGGGCGGCACCGCGCTCAATTTCGGCGCCTTCGGCCTGAAGGCGGTCGAGCCCGAGCGGCTCACCGCCCGCCAGATCGAGGCCGCCCGCCGGGCGCTGACCCGCCACATGAAGCGCCAGGGCCGGGTGTGGATCCGCATCTTCCCGGACGTGCCGGTGTCGACCAAGCCGGCGGAAGTCCGCATGGGCTCGGGCAAGGGCACGCCGGAATACTGGGTGTGCCGGGTGAAGCCGGGCCGGATCATCTTCGAAGTCGACGGCGTGCCCGAGGACGTGGCGCGGCGCAGCTTCGACCTGGCGGCGGCCAAGCTGCCGATCAAGACCAAGTTCGTCACCCGCATCGGGGAGGCGTGAGCCATGGCCACCAAGGCAACCGACCTGCGCATCAAGACCGACGACCAGCTCAAGGAGCGTTTGCTCGAGCTGAAGAAGGAACAGTTCAACCTGCGCTTTCAGCGCGCCTCCGGCCAGCTGGAGAACACCGCGCGGGTACGTGCGGTGCGGCGCGAGATCGCCACCATCAAGACCATCATGGGGCAGCGCGGGCGCGCTGTCGCCAAGGCCGCCTGAGAGAGGACGAGAAATGCCCAAGCGCATTCTTCAGGGTGTGGTCGTCAGCGACAAAATGGACAAGACCGTGGTGGTTCGCGTCGAACGCCGCGTCATGCACCCGATCTACAAGAAGTTCATCCGTCTGTCGAAGAAGTACCACGCGCACGACGAGAACAACGCCTGCAAGGCGGGCGAGACCGTCCGTATCCGCGAGTGCCGCCCGCTGTCGAAGAGCAAATGTTGGGAAGTGATCGTCGAGCCGACGGCTTGACGATATCCCCCGGCTAGGAAGGAAGACACGCAATGATACAGATGCAATCCAACCTGGATGTCGCCGATAACTCGGGCGCCCGCCGGGTGCAGTGCATCAAGGTGCTGGGCGGTTCGCACCGCACCATCGCCACTGTCGGCGACGTCATCGTCGTCTCGATCAAGGAAGCGATCCCCAGGGGCCGCGTCAAGAAGGGCGACGTCCATCGCGCCGTGATCGTGCGCACCGCCAAGGAAATTCATCGGGCGGACGGCTCGGCCATCCGCTTCGACACCAACGCCGCGGTCCTGATCAACAAGCAGGGCGAGCCCATCGGCACCCGCATCTTCGGGCCGGTGACCCGCGAGCTGCGCGGCAAGAAGTTTATGAAGATCATCTCGCTCGCGCCGGAGGTGCTGTGATGGGCTCTCTGAACGTCAAGAAGGGCGATCGCGTCGTCGTCATCGCCGGCAAGGACAAGGGCAAGAAGGGCGAGGTGCTGTCGGCCAGCCCCAGCGACAACCGCGTGGTGGTCCAGGGCGTCAACATGGTCAAGAAGCACCGCCGTGCCAGCGCCGCCCATCCCGGCGGGATCGTCGAACAGGAATTGTCGATCCACGTCTCGAACGTCGCCCACGTCGATCCCAAGGACGACAAGCCGACCCGCATCGGCGTGAAGATCCTCGACGACGGTCGCAAGGTCCGCGTGGCCAGGCGCTCCGGCGAGGTCATCGACCGGTAAGGGGGAGGAAAGACAATGGCAACCCGTTTGCAAGATCACTACCGGTCGGTCGTCAAGCCCGCCCTGCTTGAGCAGTTCAAGTACAAGAACGCCATGCAGGTGCCGCGGCTGGAGAAGATCGTCATCAACATGGGCGTGGGCGAAGCCGCCCAGGACGCCAAGAAGATCGAGTCCGCGGTCGCCGAACTTACCGCCATCGCCGGCCAGAAGCCGGTGGTGACCAAGGCCACGAAGTCGATCGCACAATTCAAGCTGCGCGAGGGCCAGGTGGTCGGTTGCAAGGTCACCTTGCGTGCCGACCGCATGTATGAGTTCCTCGACCGGCTGGTCAACATCGCCCTGCCGCGGGTGCGCGATTTCCGCGGCATCTCGGGCAAGAGCTTCGATGGGCGGGGTAATTATTCGATGGGCCTCAAGGAGCAGATCGTCTTCCCCGAAATCAACTACGACAAGATCGAAGTGATCCGGGGCATGGACATCATCTTCGTCACCACGGCCAAGTCCGATGAGGAAGCCAAGGCGCTCCTCAAGGGCTTCGACATGCCGTTCGCCGGTTGAGACGGGAGACTTTCGGGAATGTCTAAGATCAGCTCTGTCGAACGCAACAAGAAGCGCGAGCGCATGGCCAGGCAGCAGACCGGCAAGCGGGCGCGTCTGAAGGCGATCGTCATGGACCGCACCGCCACCCTCGAGGAGCGCTTCGACGCCACCCTCCGGATGGCCGAGATGCCGCGCAACGGCGCCAAGGTTCGGGTGCGCCTGCGCTGCGAGATCACCGGCCGCTCGCGTGGCAATTATCGCAAGTTCAAGGTGTGCCGCAACAAGCTGCGGGAATTGGCCTCGCTGGGTCAGATCCCCGGCATGGTCAAGTCGAGCTGGTAGGAGGAGAGAGAAATGTCGCTCACCGATCCGCTCGGCGATATGCTCGCCCGCATCAAGAACGGCCAGCGTGCCAACAAGTCGGCCATCGTGTCTCCGGCGTCGCGGTTGCGCGCCAACGTGCTCGACGTGCTGAAGCGCGAAGGCTACATCCGCGGCTACAGCCAGGCGGAAGTCCGCCCCGGGGTCGCCCAACTCACCATCGAGCTCAAATATCACGAGGGCCGGCCGGTGATTCAGCAGATCTCGCGGGTGTCCAAGCCGGGCCGGCGGGTCTATTCCAAGATCGACGACCTGCAGCGCATTGCCAACGGGTTGGGCATTTCCATCCTGTCGACGCCCCGGGGCGTGATGTCGGATTCCGAGGCTCGTGCCCAGCACGTGGGCGGCGAAGTCCTCTGCCAAGTGTTCTAGGAGAGACTCCATGTCGCGAGTCGGCAAATATCCGGTGACGGTGCCTTCGGGCGTCACCGTCCAGATCGCCAACCAGGCGGTCACCGTTAAGGGCAAGCTGGGCGAGTCCAGCCTGCCGCTCACCGAGCATGTCGAGGCCTCGCTCGAGGGCGACAAGCTTTGGGTCAAGCCGGTGGGCGAGGGCAAGCAGGCGCGCGTCATGTGGGGCACCACCCGGGCGCTGCTGGCCAACATGGTCAAGGGCGTCCACGACGGTTTCACCGTCAATCTGGAAATCAACGGCGTCGGCTACCGCGCCGCGGTGCAGGGCAAGGTCCTGCAGCTGCAGCTCGGCTACTCGCACGACATCGCCTATCCGATCCCCGAGGACATCGCCATCAAGTGCGACAAGCCGACGGTGATCGCCATTTCGGGACGCGACCGTCAACGTGTTGGCCAGGTCGCAGCCGAGATCCGCGCCTATCGCGGTCCGGAGCCGTACAAGGGCAAGGGCATCAAGTACGACACCGAGACTATCCTCCGCAAGGAAGGCAAGAAGAAGTAAGGGGCACCGCCATGATGACGCCGAAAGACCTGTTCGAGCGCCGCAAGCGGCGCAATCGTACCAGCCTCGCCAAGAAGTCCGGGGGCCGCTTGCGGCTGTCGGTCTTCCGCTCGAGCAAGAATATCTACGCCCAGATCATCGATGATCTGCACGGCCGCACCCTGGCCGCCGCTTCGTCGCTGGAAAAGTCGCTGAAGAGCGACATCAAGACCGGCGCCGATGCCGCGGCAGCGGCGTTGGTCGGAAAGCTGATCGCCGAACGGGCCAAGGCGGCCGGCATCACCCAGGTGGTGTTCGATCGCGGCGGCTATATCTACCACGGCCGGGTCAAGGCCCTTGCCGACGCGGCCCGCGAAGGCGGCCTGTCCTTCTGAGGAAGAAAACGATGGCACGTACTCCCAATACCGACAGTCCTGAGCGCAGCCGCCGCGGCCGCGGCGGCGAGGGCGAGCGCGAGGGCGGCCGCGGCCGCGGCCGCGATCAGCGCTCCGACCGCGAGGATAACGAGTTCGTCGACAAGCTCGTCCACATCAACCGCGTCGCCAAGGTGGTCAAGGGCGGCCGGCGCTTCGCTTTCGCCGCTCTGGTGGTGGTCGGAGACGCCAAGGGCCGGGTCGGCTACGGTTCGGGCAAGGCCCGCGAGGTCCCGGAGGCTATCCGCAAGGCCACAGACCAGGCCAAGCGCAACATGGTCAAGATCCCGCTGCGCGAGGGTCGCACCCTGCACCACGACGTGTTCGGCCATTTCGGCTCGGGCCGCGTGATCCTGCGCGCCGCCCCGGCCGGCACCGGCATCATCGCCGGCGGTCCGATGCGCGCGGTGTTCGAGACCATGGGCGTGGCCGACGTGGTGGCCAAATGCCTGGGCACCTCGAACCCGCACAACATGGTGAAAGCCACCTTCGCCGCCCTCGAAAGCCTGGCGTCGCCACGCTCGGTGGCGGCCAAGCGCGGCAAGAAGGTGGGCGAGATCATCGGCCGCCGCGACGGTGCCGCCGCCGCGGCCGCGTCGGCGTGACGGAGGAACCGGGCATGGTTGCGAAGACTGCGAAGGCGTTGGTGCGCGTCACCCAGGTGGGAAGCCCGATCGGGCGGCCCGGCGACCAGCGCGCCACCCTGGTGGGGCTCGGCCTCAACAAGCTGCACCGCACGCGCGAGCTGGAGGATACCCCTTCGGTGCGCGGCATGATCAACAAGGTCCGGCATTTGCTCCGGGTCGAGGATTGAACGATGACCAAGCTTAACGACCTTCGCGACAACCCGGGCGCCCGCTACAAGTCGAAGCGGCTCGGGCGCGGCATCGGCTCCGGCAAGGGCAAGACCTCGGGCAAGGGCGTCAAGGGCCAGACGTCGCGCACCGGCGTGTCGATCAACGGCTTCGAAGGCGGCCAGATGCCGATCTACCGGCGTCTGCCCAAGCGCGGCTTCACCAACATCTTCGCCAAGGAATACGCCGAGGTGAACCTCGGCCGCCTGCAGGCGGCGATCGAGGCCGGGCGGCTTGACGCCACCCAGCCGGTCAATGCGGCGAGCCTGGCCGCGGCCGGCCTGGTCGGCAAGCCGCGCGATGGGGTGCGCCTTCTTGCGCGCGGCGAACTCAAGACCAAGCTGACCATCGAAGTCGCCGGCGCCTCGAAGGCGGCGGTGGCTGCGGTCGAAAAGCTGGGCGGCACGGTCGTGGTCGCCGGAGCGGCGACGGCGGCGGGGTGATCCCCGCGTGAATTGGGTTTGAATCGGAGATAGGAATGGCCTCTGCTGCCGAGCAGCTCGCCGCGAATCTGAACTTCGGAGTGTTGGCCAAGGCGACCGACCTCAAGAAGCGTATCGGGTTCACCGTGATGGCGCTGGTCGTCTATCGCCTGGGCACCTGGATTCCGATGCCTGGGGTCGATCCGCAGGCGCTGGCCGAATTGTTCCGCGCCTCCGGCGGCGGCCTCCTCGGCATGTTCGACATGCTGGCGGGCGGCGCCCTCCAGCGCATGACCATCTTCGCCCTCAACATCATGCCGTACATCTCGGCCTCGATCATCATGCAGCTGATGACCTCGGTGATACCCGCGGTCGAGGCGATGAAGAAAGAGGGCGAGAGCGGGCGCAAGCGGATCAACCAGTATACCCGCTATCTCACCGTGCTGATCGCGGCGTTCCAGTCCTACGGCATCGCGGCCGGCCTGCTGGCGATGGTCGGCAGCCACGGTCCGGCGGTGATCATGGACAATCACTGGCTGTTCCGCTTCACCACCATCGTCACCCTCACCGGCGGCACCATGTTCCTGATGTGGCTGGGCGAGCAGATCACCGCGCGCGGCATCGGCCAGGGCACCTCGCTGCTGATCATGGCCGGCATCGTCGCGCAATTGCCGCATGCCGTCGCCGCCACCCTGGAATTGGGGCGGACCGGGGCGCTGCCGGTGCTGCTGATCTTCGGCCTGCTGGTGATGAGCATCGGCGTGGTCGCCTTCATCGTCTATGTCGAGCGGGCGCAGCGGCGGATCATCGTCCAATATCCCAAGCGCCAGGTCGGCAATAAGATGTACGGCGGCGAATCGTCGCACATGCCGTTGAAGATCAATGCCTCGGGCGTCATTCCGCCGATCTTCGCCAGTTCGATCCTGTCGATGCCGCTGATGCTGGTGTCGTTTTCCGGCGCGAGCGGGCCGGAATGGGTGAGCACCTTCACCGCCTGGATGGGGCGCGGGCACCCGCTGTACCTGGCGATCTATTCGCTTCTCATCATATTTTTCGCCTTCTTTTATGCGGCGGTGGTGTTCAACACCGTCGACACCGCGGACAATCTGAAGAAGTACGGGGGCTTCATTCCCGGCATCCGTCCGGGCAAGAACACGGCCGACTATCTGGACTACGTGATGGCCCGGCTGACGGTGGTGGGCGCCGCCTATCTGACCGTCCTATCGGTGCTGCCCGAATTGCTGATTGCCAAGTGGTCGCTGCCCTTTTACTTTGGGGGAACGAGTCTGCTGATCGTGGTGACGGTCACCATGGATACCGTCGCCCAGATCCAGTCGCATCTGTTGGCACACCAGTACGAGGGCCTGATTAAAAGGTCCCGGCTGAGAGGAAGGCGCCCGTGAGCGCCGGTAGGGGACGACGCGAATGAACATCCTTTTGTTGGGGCCGCCCGGGGGCGGCAAGGGTACCCAGGCGAAGCGGCTGATGGACAAGTACGGCCTGATCCAACTGTCGACCGGCGACATGCTGCGTGCGGCGGTGGCATCGGGTTCGGAGATCGGTCGCAAGGCCAAGGCGGTGATGGATGCCGGCCAGCTGGTGTCCGACGACATCGTCATCGGCATCATCGACGACCGACTCGATCAGCCCGACACCAAGGCCGGGGTGATCTTCGACGGCTTCCCGCGCACCCTGGCCCAGGCCGAATCGCTCGACGCCATGCTCAGCCGCAAGAGCCGCCGGCTGGCCCACGCCATCGAGGTGCAGGTGCCCGACGCGCTGCTGATCGAGCGCATCACCGGCCGCTTCTCGTGCCCCAAATGCGGTGCGGGCTACCACGACAAGTATCAACAGACTGCGAAGCCTGGCGTCTGCGATTCGTGCGGCGGCCATGAGTTTACCCGGCGCGCCGACGACACCGCGGAAACGGTGACCAAGCGCCTGGCCGCCTACCACGCCCAGACCCAGCCGTTGCTGCCCTATTACCAAAAGAAGGGCATTCTCTCGGTGGTCGATGGCGCGGTGGAAATCAGTGAAGTCACGCGTGCCCTGGAGGCTATTGTCGACGGCAAGAAGTTCGGTTGACCACAGGGGTTGGGCGGCGGTTGACTCTCGGTCGATACGCCCTATAATCGCCCACCTTCGGTTTCCCCCATGCCGGGCGTGGCCCGGCATGCTTTTTTCGTCTGCAAGTCCAGGTTGCCTTATGTTAAGGGAGTAATCAGCTTTGGCTCGTATCGCCGGCGTCAACATTCCGACCAATAAGCGCGTGAAGATCGCGCTGACCTATATCCACGGCATCGGCCGTGCGAAGGCCGCCGAGATTTGCGGCAAGCTCGCCATTCCCGACGAGCGCCGCGTCAGCCAGCTGACCGACGATGAGGTTCTGCGCATCCGCGAGATGATCGACCGCGACTACCAGGTCGAGGGCGACCTGCGGCGCGGCGTGGCGATGAACATCAAGCGGCTGATGGATTTGGGCTGCTATCGGGGGCTGCGCCATCGGCGCGGGCTGCCGGTCCGCGGCCAGCGCACCCACACCAACGCGCGCACCCGCAAGGGTCCGGCGAAGCCGATCGCCGGCAAGAAGAAAGTCACGAAGTAAGGAATTCAGTCTATGGCAAAGCCTGCTGCCGCCGCGCGTCCGCGTCGTCGTGAACGCAAGAACATCACCTCGGGCGTGGCGCATGTGAACTCCACGTTCAACAACACGATGATCACCATCACCGACGCCCAGGGGAACACCATCTCGTGGTCGTCGTCGGGGATGCAGGGCTTCAAGGGCTCGCGCAAGTCCACGCCCTACGCCGCCCAGGTTGCTGCCGAAGATGCCGGGCGCAAGGCGATGGAGCATGGCATGCGCACCCTCGAGGTCGAGGTCAAGGGACCCGGCGCCGGCCGCGAATCGGCGCTGCGCGCCCTTCAAACGGTTGGTTTCACCATCACTTCGATCCGCGACGTCACGCCGATTCCCCATAACGGCTGCCGTCCGCGCAAGCGCCGTCGCGTCTGATCGAGGTTCTCGGGGCCTTGCGCGCTGGGGTCGCCGTCCCGCATTGGGGCTGGCGGCCGCGCCGCTGGAGGCTCCTTCGTTCGTTCCTAGCATTGAGGTCACGCGCGTGATTCAGAAGAACTGGCAGGAACTCATCAAGCCCAGCAAGCTCCAGGTCGAAGTTGGGCATGACCCCAACCGGGTCGCCACCGTGGTGGCGGAGCCGCTGGAGCGCGGATTCGGCATGACACTTGGCAATTCGCTGCGGCGGGTGCTGTTGTCGTCGCTGCAGGGCGCCGCCGTTACCGCCATCCAGATCGAAGGGGTGCTGCACGAGTTCTCGTCGGTCCCCGGCGTCCGCGAGGACGTCACCGACATGATCCTCAACATCAAGGCCCTCGGCCTGAGGATGCATGGCGAGGGGCCGAAGCGCATGCACCTCAAGGCCACCGGCCCGGGCGAAATCAAGGCGGGCATGATCGAGGCCGGCCACGACATCGAGATCATGGACCCCGACCTGGTGCTGTGCACCCTGGACGACGGCGCCAAGCTGGTGATCGAGTTCACCGTCGAGACCGGCAAGGGCTACGTCCCCGCCTCGCAGAACCGCCCCGAGGATTCGCCGATCGGCTTGATTCCGGTGGACGCCATCTTCTCGCCGGTCAAGAAGGTCGCCTACAAGGTCGAGAACACCCGCGTCGGCCAGGTCACCGACTACGACAAGCTGTCGATGGTGGTCGAGACCAACGGCGCCGTCACCCCCGAGGATTCGGTGGCTTTGGCCGCGCGCATTCTCCAGGACCAGCTCCAGCTCTTCATCAATTTCGAGGAGCCGACCCTGGTGGTCGAGGAGGAGCGCAAGGACGAGCTGCCGTTCAACAAGAACCTTCTCCGCAAGGTCGATGAGCTGGAGCTGTCGGTGCGTTCGGCCAACTGCCTGAAGAACGACAATATCATCTACATCGGCGACCTCGTCCTGAAGACCGAGGCGGAGATGCTTCGCACCCCCAATTTCGGCCGCAAGTCCTTGAACGAGATCAAGGAAGTGCTGGCGCAGATGGGGCTGCACCTGGGTATGGAGATTCCCAATTGGCCGCCCGAGAACATCGAGGAACTGGCCAAGAAGCTGGAAGAGCCGTACTGATCCAAGGTCGCGGCGCGGGTTATCCGCGTCGCGCCGATGCCAAGGGCCGCCGGCCCGACCGCGCCGTACCCGTGACAGGGGCGCCGCGTTTTCCAATCGGCCCTCGCCCGATCGAGGCCAAGTGAAGAGGAGTGCCCCATGCGTCACGGGATGTCCGGCCGCAAGCTGAACCGCACCAGCCAGCACCGCAGGGCGATGTTCGCCAATATGGCGGCGGCGCTGTTCAAGCACGAGCAGATCAAGACGACCCTGCCCAAGGCCAAGGACCTGCGGCCGATCGCCGAGAAGCTGATCACCCGGGCCAAGAACGGGTCGCTTCACGATCGCCGCCAGATCTACGCGTTCCTGCGCGACGACGCGGTGGTGGCCAAGCTGTTCTCTTCACTGGCCGAGCGCTACAAGACCCGCGCCGGCGGCTACACCCGCGTGCTGAAGGCCGGCTTCCGCTACGGCGACGCCGCGCCGATGGCGATCATCGAACTGGTGGACCGCGATCCGGCCGCCAAGGGCCTCGATTCGGGCCCGGTGGTGGTAGCGGACGCCGAGGAATAGGGTTTCCGGCATTGCCGAAAATGGAAAGGGCCGCTCCCCCGGGGGCGGCCCTTTTTCATCGCCCGGGGGATTTGGCCGACGGCGCCTTCGGCGCGACCGCCGGCTTTGGCGGGCGGCGGGCGGCGAGGGCTTGGGCGGCGGCTGATATCGCCGTACCGGTCAGATTGCGCCAAAGGAACACGGCTTTCACCCTCCTGCCGGCGCACCAACGGCCAGCTCCCGGAAGATGGCAGTGCTCCCCCCTGCACGCAAGGGAAAATGCGACCTAATCGCACTTGGGCTATTTGCCCAGGGCGGGCATCGCCTGCAGCACGCCGTCGAGGACGAATTGCGCCGCCAGGGCGGCGAGGATGATGCCCAGCACCCGGCCGACCACATGGGCGCCAGTGATGCCGAGGACGCGCAGGAGTCTGCCGGCCGAAAACAGCATCAGCAACAGGATCGCCATCACCAGCGCCAGGGTCGCCAGCACCGTCACGACCGCCCAGGGATCGCCGTCGGCCCGCCCCATCATCAGCACCACCGAGGTCATCGCCCCCGGTCCGGCGATCAACGGGAAGGCCAGGGGGAACACGGTGATGTCCTCGCGCGCCGCCGCCTCCTCGTCCTCGACCGGGGTGGTGGAGCGCAGTCCCGACTGGCGAGCGAACACCATGTCGGCGGCGAGCAGAAACAGCAACAGACCGCCGCCGATGCGGAAGGCCGGCAGGCCGATCCCCATCGCCGCCAGCAGCGGCTTGCCGAACACCGCGAAGGCGAACAGCATCGACGATGCCATCACCGTTGCCCGGCGCGCCATCACCCGGCGATGCGGCTCGGCCAGGTTGCGGGTCATGGCGGCGAAGACCGCCGCCGTCCCCGGCGGGTCGAGGATGACGAAGAAGGTGACGAACGCGGTGAAGGCGGTTTCCAGCATTTGAACCTCGACGGCCTGCGGCCATCTCAATATGGGGACGGCCGGAGGGGGGCGGGCGGGGCGGGGAGCCCACCCGCTTCACGCCGTCAACCTCCTTGACTCCGTCCCCTCCGCGCACCACTCTCCCACCAATACCGAAGGGGAGTCCCGGGTTTTCGGGGCTGAGAGGCCGGATCGCCGGCGACCCTTTGAACCTGCCCCGGGTCATGCCGGCGAAGGGATCGGAACCTGCTTCCGTCATTCGCCCGTCCCCGGTGCGCCAGACGGAGTGCCCCATGTCCGATCGTCCCGACGCCCTCGCTGTCACCACCGGCGCCCTGCCGGGGTCGCGCAAGATCCATGTGGAAGGCTCGGCGCCCGATCTGCGCGTCGCCATGCGCGAGGTGGCGCTGGAGCCGTCGGCAAACGAACCGCCGGTCCGGCTGTACGACACCTCGGGCCCCTACACCGACCCGGCGGTCAGCATCGACATCGAGCAGGGACTGCCGGCTCTGCGGCGGTCCTGGATCATTGGGCGCGGCGACGTCGAGGAATACGACGGCCGCCCTCATCGGCCCGAGGACGACGGCCTCGCCCCGGGCGAGGCGATGGGGGTGCCGGTGTTCGACCGCGCCGGCCGCCGGCCGTTGCGCGCCAAGGGCGACCGCGCCGTCACCCAGATGGCCTATGCCCGCGCCGGCATCGTCACCCCGGAAATGGAATACGTCGCCATCCGCGAAAACCTCGGCCGCGCCGAGGCGGGGCTGCGCGACGGCGACGATTTCGGCGCCGACATCCCCGACGTGGTGACCCCCGAATTCGTCCGCGACGAGATCGCCCGCGGGCGCGCCATTCTGCCCGCCAACATCAACCACCCGGAAGCCGAGCCGATGATCATCGGCCGGAACTTCCTCACCAAGATCAACGCCAATATCGGCAATTCCGCGGTGGCCTCGTCGGTCGCCGAGGAGGTCGAGAAGATGGTGTGGTCGATCCGCTGGGGCGGCGACACGGTGATGGACCTGTCCACCGGCAAGCACATCCACGCCACCCGCGAATGGATCATCCGCAACAGCCCGGTGCCGATCGGGACGGTGCCGATCTATCAGGCGCTGGAAAAGGTCGGCGGCAGGGCCGAGGACCTGACCTGGGAGATCGTCCGCGACACCCTGGTTGAGCAATGCGAGCAGGGGGTGGACTATTTCACCATCCATGCCGGCCTGCGCCTGGCCTACATCCCGATGACCGCGCGCCGGGTCACCGGCATCGTCAGCCGCGGCGGCTCGATCCTGGCCAAGTGGTGCCTGGCCCATCACAAGGAGAACTTCCTCTACACTCATTTCGAGGACATCTGCGACATCCTCAAGCGCTACGACGTCGGCTTCTCGCTGGGCGACGGCCTGCGCCCCGGATCCAACGCCGACGCCAACGACGCCGCCCAGTTCGCCGAACTCGAGACCCTGGGCGAGCTGACCAAGATCGCCTGGAAGCACGATTGCCAGGTGATGATCGAAGGCCCCGGCCACGTGCCGATGCACAAGATCAAGCACAACGTCGAGCGCCAGCTGGAAGTCTGCGGCGAGGCGCCGTTCTACACCCTGGGCCCGCTGGTCACCGACATCGCGCCGGGCTACGACCACATCACCAGCGCCATCGGCGCGGCGATGATCGGCTGGTTCGGCACCGCCATGCTGTGCTACGTGACGCCGAAGGAGCATCTCGGCCTGCCCGACCGCCAGGACGTGCGCGAAGGCGTGGTCGCCTACCGCCTGGCCGCCCATGCCGCCGACCTGGCCAAGGGCCATCCCACGGCGCGGCTCAGGGACGACGCGCTCAGCCGCGCCCGCTTCGATTTCCGCTGGAAGGACCAGTTCCACCTGTCGCTCGATCCCGAGAAGGCGCGCGAGTTCCACGACCAGACCCTGCCGGCCGAGGGCGCCAAGCTGGCGCATTTCTGCTCGATGTGCGGGCCGAAATTCTGCGCCTACAAGATCAGCCAGGAGGTTCGCGACATCGCCGCCGCCGAGGCCGGCATGGCCGAGATGAGCGAGAAGTTCATCGCCGATGGGGCGGAGGTGTACCATCAGGTCAAGCCGGCGGCGGAGTAGCGCGATTTTCCTCCGGCCGCTCCGGCCGCTCCGGTCGGGTCGGTCCAGCGCGTCGGCGCGACGCGCGGAAATATCATCCCCCGGGGCGGCGGAGCGCAAACCCGTTGCCCCGGTCCGCGAATCGGTGTAGACGAAGCCCCTTCGGCGCGGCACCCCTGGAGGTCGCGCCTTTACGCATATCCGATGGAGAATTCTCATGAGCGACAACACCGCCATCACCGCGGAGCTGCGCGAACGGGCCGGAAAGGGGGCCGCCCGGGCGACACGACGCGAAGGCAAGGTACCCGGCGTCATCTACGGCGCCAAGCAGGACCCGATTTGCATCGCCCTCGACCCGCGCATCCTGTGGGCCGAGATCAGCAAGGCCGGATTCACCACCCGCCTGTTCGAAGTCGACCTCGGCAAGGGCGGCAAGCATCGCTGCCTGGCGCGCGACGTCGCCTTTCATCCGGTCACCGACCAGCCCATCCACGTCGACTTCATGCGGGTCTCGTCCGACGCGGCGGTGCATGTGCGGGTGCCGGTCCACTGCATCAACCAGGAGCGTGCCCCCGGCATCAAGCGCGGCGGGGTCATCAACCTGGAGCACCACGACATTGAGGTGGTGTGCTCGCCCGATTCGATTCCCAAGGATATCCAGATCGACGTGGGCGCCATGGATATCGGCCAGGCGGTGCACTTCTCCCATCTGGTGCTGCCGCCCGGGGTGAGGGCGCTGCACATGGCGGGCGACGCCACCATCGTTACCATGGCGCCGCCGACGGTGACCAAGGCCGAGACCGCGGCCGAAGGCGAAGCCGCCGCCGCTACGCCGGCGAGCTGACTTCGATGCTGCTGGTGGTGGGCCTTGGCAATCCGGGTTCGGAATACGCCGGGAACCGCCACAACGTCGGCTTCATGGCGGCGGACGCGATCGTCCGCCGCCATCGCTTTTCGCCCTGGCGCGCCAAGTTCCAGGGCGCGGTCGCCGACGGCAGCCTCGACGGCGAAAAGGTGGTGGTGCTGAAGCCGCACACCTGGATGAACCTGTCCGGCCAATCGGTGGGGGCGGCGGCCCGCTTCCTCAAGATCCCGGTGGCCGATATCGTGGTGTTGCACGACGAACTCGACCTGCCGCCCGGCCGCATCCGCGTCAAGACCGGCGGCGGCGCCGGCGGCCACAACGGGCTGAAGAGCATCGACGCCCATTTCGGCGCCGATTACCGGCGGGTGCGCATCGGCATTGGCCATCCGGGCGATCGGGATCTGGTGACCGACTGGGTGCTGCACGACTTCGCCAAGGCCGACCGGACCTGGCTGGATCCGCTGCTCGACGCCATCGCCGACGCCTTTCCGATCCTGGCGGCGGGCGGCGATGCCGGGTTCATGAACAAGGTGACGACACTGACCGCCCCGCCCAAGCCGAAGAAGGCGAAGCCGCATCTGGGCGATCTGCCGGCGAAGCCGGCGGGCGCAGGCCCGCATCTGGACCACCTGCCGGCGAAGCCGGCTGAGGAACCGAAAAAGGATTAGCAATGGGTTTCAACTGCGGCATCGTCGGCCTGCCCAATGTCGGCAAGAGCACACTGTTCAACGCGCTGACTCAGACGGCGGCGGCCCAGGCGGCCAATTATCCGTTCTGCACCATCGAACCCAATGTCGGGCGCGTCGCCGTGCCCGACGACCGGCTGGAGCGGCTGGCGGTGGCGGGCAAGTCGGCCAAGGTGATCCCCACCCAGCTGGAATTCGTCGACATCGCCGGGCTGGTGCGCGGCGCCTCGCGCGGTGAAGGCCTGGGCAACCAGTTCCTCGCCAACATCCGCGAGGTCGACGCCATCGTCCACGTGCTGCGCTGCTTTGAAGACAGCGACGTCACCCATGTGGAGGGCTCGGTCGACCCGGTGCGCGACGCCGAGACCATCGAGACCGAACTGATGCTGTCCGACCTCGACTCGCTCGAGCGCCGCGTCGTGCCGCTGGAAAAGAAGGCCAAGGGCGGCGACAAGGATTCCAAGCTCCTGGTCGAGGTGATGACGCCCATCCTGGGGGCGCTGCGGGAGGGCCGGCCGGCGCGCTCGGTCAAGCTGGACGACGACGACCAGGTGCGCCTCGCCGGACAACTGGGGCTGCTGACGCTGAAGCCGGTGCTCTATGCCTGCAACGTCGACGAGGCGGCCGCCGCCACGGGCAACGCCTTTTCGCAGCGGGTGGCGGCGATGGCGGCCGGCCAGGACGCGCGGGTGGTGGTGATTTCCGCCGCCATCGAGGCCGAGGTGGCGCAATTGGGCAGCGATGCGGAGCGTCGCGAATTCCTTGAGGCCCTCGGCCTGGAGGAGACCGGCCTGACCCGCGTCATCCGCGCCGGCTACGACCTCTTGCACCTGGTCACCTTCTTCACCGTCGGCCCCAAGGAGGCGCGCGCCTGGACGGCGCATAAGGGGGCGAAGGCGCCGCAGGCGGCCGGCGTCATCCACACCGATTTCGAACGCGGCTTCATCCGCGCCGAAACCATTTCCTACGCCGATTTCATCGCCTGCGGCGGCGAGGCGGCGGCCAAGGAAGTCGGCAAGATGCGCCTCGAGGGCAAGGAATACGTCGTCCAGGACGGCGACATCTTCCACTTCCTGTTCAACGTTTGATATGAGCCCTATTTCACCTTGTCCAGCGCCGCCGCCGCGTGCTTCAGCGGCACTTCGACGACCAGGGTCTGGCCGTTGGGGTCGGCCTTGAACGCGACCTTCAGCTGCTTGCCCTTGCGCAGCGCCTGAAACGTCTCGGGGGTGAGCGCCTGCGCCGCCTCGCAGCCGGCCTGGGTGCAGCGCTGGACGGTCATCGGTGTCTGCGGCGCCTCGTCGACGGTCGACACCACCCCCGCCGGCAGGAAGATCCCCAGCGGCAGCAGCGCCAGCAGCACCATCTGGCCCTGGTCGCTCTTGGCGATGGTGGCGCGCAGAATGCGGTTCGTCGGGGCGTCCGGCTGGTCGGCGGTCTTGACCAGGACGTCGTGGACCGCCACGCATTTGGCGTTGCCCTCGCCCCGGCATTCCACCTGCCATTCCCCGGCGCGCGCGGCCTCGTCGCAAGTGGCCGGGCGGGGCAGCAGCAGTGCCAGGACGGCGACCGCCAGGGTGCGGTAGCGCGCCATCTACGGCTTCGACGGGACCAACATCGTGGCCTCGCCCTCGATCACGGCCTTGCCGCCGACCGAGCAGGTGGTCTTGATCACGGCGAATTTCTTGTCGGGAACAAGGCTGGTGACCTCGACCCGGGTAACGACGGTGTCGCCGATGCGCACCGGCGCCTTGAACTTCAGCATCTGCGAGACGTAGATGGAGCCCGGACCGGGCAGCTTCATGCCGAGAACGTTGGAAATGTAGGCGGCCGACAGCATGCCGTGGGCGATGCGGCCCTTGAACCGGGTCTCCTTGGCCCATTCCTCATTGAGGTGAACCGGATTGAAATCGCCGGAAACCCCGGCAAAGGCGACGATATCGGCCTCGGTCACGGTCTTGCCGAAAATGGCGCTCTGGCCGACCGAAAGGTCTTCGAAATAATACCCATTCAGGGATTCGCCGCTCATTTGTTCCTCCTCGGGCGGGGCTGCCGCCAATATGGCGGCCGGTCTGAGCGCCGCAGTATAGCCGCCCGCTTTTGCGGCGACAACCCGACCAGCGGGTTGCCAAACCCTCCGGCCTATGGCGGAATGGGCCGTCACCCCCCGGCCGGAAGGGATCGTCCCCGTGAAGCTTCGTCGGTTCGTCTGCCTCGCCCTGCTGGCCGTGGCCGCCTGTGCGCCCGCCCAAGTCCCGTGGTCGAACCCGGCGCTGCCCAGGGACCGCTGGTCGAGCGACTGGAGCGCCTGCAAGCGCGAGGCCGAGGTGGCGTCCGGCTGGCACGAGGATACCGGCAATTCCGGCAGCCCGTTCCGCGATTTCGATCGCGTCCGGGCCAAGAAGATGATCGATCCGGCGGTCGCCCAGTGCATGAGCGACCTGGGGTACCAGCCTGTGCGCAAGGGAGAATGACCATGCGCCGTCTCGCCCTGCAATCGGCTCTCCTGGCTGCCCTGATCATTCCCGTTCATGCCCAGGAGGACCTCGACCGCCTGCCGCAATTTCCCAAGCTCGGCCCTCCCGACCCATTGCCCGAGGCGTCGTGCGACACCGCAGAGGCCAATGGCGGCGGCTGGCTGCTGGGGCGCTGGGTGGCGCCGCGGACCCGGCTGGAATTCACCGGCAAGCCGCAGGCGATCGCCTGGGCGATGGACCGCGGCGGCGGTGGCGGCGAGTTCGGCTGGTCGTCGGACTCGTCGGTCGAGGGCCGGGTCGCCGAGGTTTCCGGCTGCAGCGTCCGCCTGGTCGCCGATTCCTTCGTGTTTCAGGCGGTGCTCACCGACGGCGGCCGGCTCTACGGCTTCGCCACCAGCAAGGCCGGCGCCGACGTGCGCATGGTGTTCCAGAAGGAACGCTAGGCCCAGGCGATCGCGTCGTCCAACCGGTCGTTGCCCCAGAACATTTCGCCGCCGATTACGAAGGTCGGCGCCCCGAAGATGCCGAGGCGGATCGCCTCCTCGGTCTCGCCGCGCAGCCGGGCCTTGACGGCGGGGTCGTGGGCGCGGCGCGGGATTGCGTCAGGGTCCAGGCCGAGCCCGTCCAGGATGCCGGCCAGGATCGCGGCATCGGCGATGTCGCGGTCCAGCGCGAAGTTGGCGTGGTAGACCGCCTTGACGAAGGCCGGCCGCTCCGCCTCGGGCAGGGCCAGGGTGATGCGGGCGGCGGCGACGCCGTTCCTGGGGAAGGCCGAGGGCCGCCGCCAGGGCAGGCGGTCGCGGGCGCACAGCCGCTCCATGTCGCGCCACATATAGGCGCCCTTGGCGGGGTAGAGGTTGAACGGCGAATCGCTCCAGCCCTGGGCTGCGAAGATCGGCCCCAGCAGGAACGGCCGCCAGCGCACCGCCAATCCGGCGGCGGCGGCGGCCGGCTCGATGCGGTTGACCGCGAGGTAGGAATAGGTGCTGGCGAATTCGAACCAGAAGTCCAGCGGCCCCACTCCTACGCCAGCGTCTCGCAGAACCGGTGGATGCGCTCGCACGATTTGGTCAGCGCCTCGGTCGAGGTGGCGTACGAGATGCGGAAATAGGGCTCGAGACCGAAGGCGGCGCCCTGCACCACCGCCACGCCCTCGGTTTCCAGCAGCGCGGTGATGAAGTCGGTGTCGTTGCCGATCACCTTGCCGCCCGGAGTCTTGCGGCCGATGGCGCCGGCGCACGAGGGATAGACGTAGAACGCCCCCTCGGGGGTGGCGCAGTGCAGCCCTTTGCACTGGTTCAGCAGGCGCACCACCATGTCGCGGCGCTGCTTGAACACCGCCGCGTGCTCGGGGATCAGGTCCTGCGGGCCGTTGAGCGCGGCGACGGCGGCGGCCTGGCTGATCGAGCTGGTGTGGGTCACCGACTGCGACTGGATCATGTTGATCGCCTTGATCAGCGGCAGCGGCCCGGCGGCGTAGCCGACGCGCCAGCCGGTCATGGCATAGGCCTTCGATACCCCGTTCAGGGTCAGGGTGCGGCCGAGCAGGTTGGGTTCGACCTGGGCCGGGGTGCAGAAGGTGAAGCCGTCGTAGATCAGGTGCTCGTAGATGTCGTCGGACATCACCTGCACGTGCGGATGCCTCAGCAGCACGTCGGTCAGCGCCTTCATGTCGGTGCGGGAATAGGCCGCGCCGGTCGGGTTGGACGGCGAATTCAGCACCAGCCACTTGGTCTTGGCGGTGATGGCGCGGTCGAGGTCCTGGGGCTGCAGCTTGAAGCCGGTTTCCTCGCGGCACGGGACGAATACCGGCTTGCCGCCGAACATCATGGCGATGTCGGGGTAGCTCACCCAATAGGGCGCCGGCACGATCACCTCGTCGCCCGGGTTGATGGTGGCCATGAAGGCGTTGAAGATCACGCCCTTGCCGCCGACTCCCACGGTCACCTGCTCGGGGGTGTAGTCGAGGCCGTTCTCGCGCTTGAACTTGGCGCAGATCGCCGCGCGCAGGGCGGGCGTGCCGGCGGGGGCGGTGTATTTCGTCTCGCCGCGGTCGATGGCGGCCTTGGCGGCGGCCTTGATGTGGTCGGGGGTGTCGAAATCGGGTTCCCCCGCCGACAGCCCGATGACATCCCGGCCTTGCGCCTTCAATTCGGCCGCCATCTGGGTGACGGCGATGGTCGGCGACGGCTTGATTGCGGATAGCCTGTCGGCGATGAACGGCATGGTTTTCCCCGTGGTCCAGAATTCGTGCGGGAACGGACGTTACTTGTGCCCGCGCCAAATCACAAGAGTGCTTCGGACATTGGCCCGATGGCAGGTTCCCGATTGGTCGCGCCCAACGGACGATTGCGCCGGGCGGCGACATCCCCACATCCCCTTCTGCACCTTCCGCTTCCCGGGAGCCCGCCCATGGCCAAGAAACCGCACGCAGCCGACGCAGCCATCGCCGCCGCCCTTGCGTTGGCGGCCGAGCGAGGGTGGCGGTCGCTGTCGATGGCCGACATCGCCGGTCAGGCGGGAATGCCGCTGGCCGAGCTGATCGAGCGCTTTCCCAATCGCCGGTCGCTTCTCGGCGCCTATGTGGAGTCGGTCGATTCCCGCATGCTGGCCGGCGGCGCCGTGGCGGGAGAGAACGCGCGCGACCGCCTCTTCGACGTCGCCATGCGCCGGTTCGAGGCCATGGCCCCCGACCGCGCCGCCCTGGGCGCGATCCTTCGGCAGTCGGGCGGCGATCCCTGTGCGCTGGCCTGCGGAGCGCGCCGTTTCCTTCGTTCGATGGCGCTCACCCTGGAAGCGTCGGGCCTGTCCGCGGCCGGGCTGTCCGGCATGGCCCGCGTCCAGGGGCTGGCGGCGGCGTATCTTTACGCCCTGCGCACGTTCCTCGGCGACGATACCCCCGATCTCAGCCGCACCATGGCCGCCCTCGACAGGGCGTTGCGGCGCGCCGAGGGGATTGCCCTGCTGGTGTGGGGACGGCACCGCCCGCACCCGCCGCCGCATGCCGAAGGTGCTTGAAATCGTTGATTTGCTGCACTGCAACATAGGACTTGACCGCGCCGGCCGGCCGCGATAAGGTATCGATTGTCAAATAATTGTTCTCGGGGCTGGAGGGTAGCCATGGCCAACAAGCAGGCCGATCAGTTTCTCGATTTCGATGTCACCAAGTATCTGGGCGACTTCAAGGTTCCCGGTGTCGACGTCGGCACCCTGGTGACCAGCCAGCGCAAGAACATCGAGGCGTTGACCCAGGCCAACCGCTTGGCCTACGACGGCCTGCAGGCGGTGGTGAAGCGCCAGGTCGAGATCCTGCGCCAGACCATGGACGAAGTCGCCCTTGCGACCAAGGACCTGGCCGAGCCGGGCTCGCCCCAGGACAAGGCCGCCAAGCAGACCGAACTGGCCAAGGACGCCTTCGAGCGCACCCTGGCCAACATGCGCGAATTGGCCGAGATGATCGCCAAGGCCAATTCCGAGGCCTTCGACCTGCTCAACCGGCGCTTCAGCCAGAGCATGGACGAGCTGCGCGACGCCTTCACTCGCGGCTTCGGCAAGTAGGGTTCGCACCGTTTCGCGATCGAAGGCCGCGTCCCCCGCCGGGGCGCGGCCTTTGTCGTTCGGCGGAAGCGTTGGTGCGTTTGCCCCGCCCCAACTAGTCTGCTAAACTAGTTTAAATTTTCGGGGCGCGCGATGATCACGGTTGGAGCCTTCGAGGCGAAGACGCACCTATCCAGTCTGCTCGACAAGGTGGCGGGTGGAGAGGAGGTCGTCATTACCAAACACGGGAAGCCCGTTGCGCGCTTGGTGCCGGCCGCGATCGCCAGCCACCAGGACGTCGATGACGTCATTCGACAGTTGCTGGCGCTACGTCGGGGATGCACCCTCGGCGGCCTGTCCTGGAAGGCTTTGCGGGACGAAGGCTTGCGATGACGGGGTTCGTATTGGATTGCTCGATTGCGGCAAGCTGGTGTTTCGAAGACGAAGCGGCGCCAGAAACCGACCTGCTTCTCCAACGCATCCGGGACGAGGGGGCTGTCGTTCCGTCACTGTGGCGCCTCGAGATCGGCAATGTCCTGCTTCAGGCCGAGCGCCGCGGCCGCGTGCGGGCCGTGGATGTCGGCATGCGGATCGCCTTGCTCGGCGCATTGCCCATCGTCACCGACGAGGAAACATCGCCCAGGGCCTTGCGAGAGATCTTCACGCTCGCCCGGGCGGAATCGCTGACGACTTATGATGCCGCCTATCTGGAATTGGCGATGCGGCGCGGCCTGCCGCTCGCGACCAAGGACCGCGCGCTCCACGCGGCGGCCAGCCGCGTCGGCATCACCGCCATTCCCATGGCAGCGGCCTCGCCGACGTTCTGCTGACTCCCCCGCCGGTTTCGGGTATTGCTTGGCCATGACACCGGCGCCGACCCTTCTGGGCGACATTCCGGTGGGGGATTGGATCGACCGCCACGCCCCCGCCGCCATCCGTCCCTATCTGCGGCTGATGCGGCTCGACCGCCCCATCGGCACCTGGCTGCTGCTGTTCCCCGGCTGGTGGAGCATCGCGCTGGCCTCGCCCGGTCTGCCGCCGCCGGGCCTGATGCTGCTGTTCGGCATCGGCGCGGTGGTCATGCGCGGCGCCGGCTGCACCGTCAACGACATCGTCGACCGCGATTTCGACGCCAAGGTGGCGCGCACCGCCGGGCGGCCCTTGCCCTCGGGCGCGGTCAGCCTGGGCCGGGCGGTGCTGTTCGTCGTCGCGCTGTTGGCCGTCGGGCTGGCGGTGGTGGCCCAGCTCGACCGCTTCGCCGTGCTGGTGGGGACGGCGTCGCTGCTGCTGGTGTTCCCCTATCCGCTGATGAAGCGCGTCACCTATTGGCCGCAGGCCTGGCTGGGACTGACCTTCAACTGGGGGGCGCTGCTCGGCTGGGCGGCGGTGACCGGCGCCATTGCCGCGCCGGCGCTGCTGCTCTATGCCGCCGGCCTGTTCTGGACGCTCGGCTACGACACCATCTACGCCCACCAGGACAAGGAGGACGACGTCCTGGTCGGAGTCAAGTCGACGGCCCTGGCCTTGGGTGCGGCGACACGGCGCTGGCTGTGGCTGTTCTATGCCGCCGCGCTGGCGCTGATGGCGGCGGCGGGGTGGGCGGCGGGCCTGGCCTGGCCGTTCTATCCGCTGCTGGCGCTGGCCGGCACGCAACTGGCCTGGCAGGCGGCGGCGGTCGACATCGACGCCCCCGCGGATTGCCTGGCCAAGTTCCAGTCGAACCGCTGGTTCGGCTGGGCGCTGCTGGCGGCGATCGTCGCCGGGCGGCTGGCGTGAGCGCCCGGGAAGCCTTCATCCGCGCCAACACCACGGTTTCCCACGCCCCCGCCTGCCCGGAAATCGCGCTGTGGCTGGCCACCGAGATCACCCCGCTGTGGGAGGCGACCGAGGCGAATCTGGCCCGCACCAACCTGCCGCCGCCCTATTGGGCCTTCTGCTGGGCGGGAGGGCAGGCGCTGACCCGCCACCTGCTTGACCATCCCGGGCTGGTGAAGGGTGGGCGGGTGCTGGATTTTGCCGCCGGCGGCGGCTCTGCGGCCATTGCCGCGGCGCGGGGCGGCGCCATCCGGGTCGAGGCGGCCGAGATCGATTCCTTCGCCGTCGCCGCCATCCGCCTCAACGGCGACCTCAACGGTGTCGCCGTCGAGGTGGTCGAAGGCGACATCGTCGGCGCCGAATGCCGCTGGGATCTGGTGGTGGCGGGCGACGTCTGCTACGAGCGGCCGATGACCGACCATATCTGGCCATGGCTGAAGCGGCTGGCCGCCGACGGCGCCACCGTGCTGATGGCCGATCCCGGCCGCGCCTACCTGCCCCGGCACGGCCTTCTGGAGGTGGCCCGGCTGACGGTGGCGACTTCGCTCGATCTGGAGGACCGCACCAGCCGCGAGGTGGCGCTTTACCGCATAGTCGGGTAGAACCGTACAGGTTCATGAGGAGGCGACGATGTCGACGCTGCTCGTCGAACAGGTGCCGGTACTCAACGACAACTACGTCTACCTGGCGCACGCGCCGGAGACCGGGGCGACGGCCGCGGTCGATCCGGCCGTCGCCGAGCCGGTGCTGGCGGCCCTGGACCGGCGGGGCTGGCGTCTCACCCACGTGCTCAATACCCATCACCACGGCGACCACACCGGCGGCAACCTCGACCTGGTGCGGGCCACCGGCGCCCAGGTGGTCGGCGCCCGCCGCGACGCCGCCCGCATCCCCGGCATCACGGTCGAGGTGGGCGAGGGCGACAGCTTTTTGCTGGGCGGCGCCGCCGCGGTGGTGATCGAGACTCCCGGCCACACCTCGGGCCATATCGCCTACTGGTTCCCCGACGGCGCCCGGCTGTTCTGCGGCGACACCCTGTTCTCGCTCGGCTGCGGCCGCCTGTTCGAGGGCACGGCCGAACAGATGTGGGCGTCGCTGTGCAAGCTGCGCGGCCTGCCGGCCGAGACCCTGGTGTACTGCGCCCACGAATACACCGCCGCCAACGGCCGCTTCGCCCGCCTGGTCGAGCGCGACAATCCGGCCCTGGCGGCCCGCCTCGACCAGGTGGCGGCCTTGCGCGCCGCCGGGCGCCCGACCGTGCCGTCGACCCTGGGCGAGGAACTTGCCGCCAATCCCTTCCTGCGCGCCGACCAGCCGGCGGTGGCGCGCGCCGTCGGCATGGAGCCGGGCGCCGACCCGGTCCGGGTCTTCGCCGAATTGCGGCGCCGGAAGGACGTGTTTTGACCTCTTGGAGCGCCCAACGATGAAATTCCGCACCTCCGTCACCTCGCCCTATGCCCGCAAGTGCCTGATCGTCGCCATCGAAGCGGGGATCGACGGCCGCCTCGAACAGGTGCCGACGGCGCCCTGGGCCGCCGACACCGACCTGCCCAAGGACAACCCGCTGGGCAAGATCCCGGCCCTGGTCACCGACGGCGGCGAGGTGCTCTACGATTCGCCGGTGATCTGCGAATACCTCGATTCGCTGCATGGCGGGCGGCGGCTGGTGCCGGTCTCGGGCGGCGAACGCTGGAGCCAGCTGCGGCTGGAGGCGCTGGCCGACGGCATCCTCGACGCCGCGGTGGCGGCGCGCATCGAGATCGCCCTGCGCCCCGAGGACAAGCGCTGGCCGCAATGGATCGAGCGGCAGAATGCGGCGATCGACCGCGGCCTCGACGCCCTCGAGGGCGAATGCGCGGCCTGGGGCGATTCCTTCCTGATCGGCCAGATCGCCGCGGCGGCGGCGCTGGGCTACCTCGACTTCCGCGCGGGACCGGCCTGGCGCGAGCCGCGGCCGGCGCTCGCCGCCTGGTTCGCGCGGGCGTCGCAGCGCCCCTCGGTGGCAGCCACCGTGCCGAAGGACTGATGGTGGACGCCGCAGCGATCATCGCCCGCCTCGGCCTGGTTCCCCATCCGGAAGGGGGGCATTACGCCGAGACCTATCGCCATCGGCCGCAAGGCGGGGGGCGCGGTTCCTGCACCGCCATCTATTATCTGCTGCGGCCGGGCGAGCGCTCGCACTGGCACAAGGTCGACGCGGTGGAGATCTGGCACCATTACGCCGGTGGGCCGCTGGCGCTGTCGCTGTGGCAGGAGGGCGGGCCGGTGCAAGACATCGTCCTCGGCCCCGACCTCGCCGCCGGCCAGCTGCCTCAGGCGGTAGTGCCGGAGCACGTCTGGCAGGCGGCGGAACCCCTGGACGATTGGGTGCTGGTCGGCTGCACCGTGTCGCCCGCCTTCGACTTCGCCGGCTTCACCCTGGCCGCCCCAGGGTGGCGCCCGCCTCTGACCGGAGCCACGCCATGAAGCGCCTCATCCCCTGCGTCATCCTGCTGCTCGCCGCCTGCGCCGGAGCGGACCAGGTCGGCCGGTTGCAGCCGTCCGGCTATCTCCCCGACGCCCAGGCGCTGGTCGACCAGGCCGACTGGAGCGTCCCCGAGACCGTCAGCGTCGAGATGACGGACTACGCCTTCACCCCCGACGACCTGGTGTTCCACCGCGGCCGGCCGGCCCTGCTGGTGCTTAGGAACACCACCGAGCGCGACCACACCTTCGTCTCGACGGGATTCTTCAAGGCCATCGCCGTGCGCCAGGTGGCGAGCGGGGCGGCGGTCGAACCCGGGCCCTATGTCGAGAAGATCGTGGTTCCGGCGGGGGCGACCAAGGAAATGCTGTTCGTGCCCGGCGGCTTCGGCGCCTGGAATTTCGAATGCGACCGCACCGGCCACGCCATGCTGGGGATGAAGGGGGTGGTGGCGGTGCGGTGAGGCTAGGCCGCCGGGGGCAAATCCCGCGCCGGGCTCGACGATCAGAATCCGATTGAAGCGGATATGGTGGCTGCCGTATCAATACCCACGAGGTGTTGTAGGTCGATCGCCCCACGACAGCCGTTTCGTTGACGATGGAGAGAGCCCATGGGGTTGGCGCAGGGGAAGGTCGATAGAGAGGCCGCCGCAGCGGGCAGCCCAGTAGCGCGGGCCGAGCGGTTGCGCGGCGCCATCGGCGACATCAGCCTGGCGGCGACCAGCTTCCTGCCCAAGGCCAAGCTTGAGGCCACGGTCCGCAATTGGATGGCGGGCAATCCGGAACCCCGGGACCAGGACGAATTCGTCCATGTCTTCGGCAATGCCCTCATGCTGGCGATGGCCCTCGCCCTGTTCGCCCCCAGCCTGACCGGGCAGACCGCCATCGATCGCTTCGCCCGCCGGCACAAGGCGACCGGCCCCGATGACGCTGCGGCGATCGAGGCGCTGCGGCGGTCCCGCTTTCGTCTATTGAGCCTTGAGGCTTTCGTCCCGCCCATCGGCTTCCGGGTCCGTGACCTGGCGACAGGTGAGACGCTGCGTCTTGTCGACGGCGACATTTCGTCCGCCTGCGCCGGCGTGTCCATTGCCGTCAGGGTCTGCCCGGTTGAGGCCGACGTCGCCGTCACCGTCGGGCCGGTCACCGCACTCGACGACACCATGCTCGATCTGGCACGCCAGTTCATCCGAGCCAACGGCCGTGGCTTCGCCGGGCAGCGCTGTGCCGAAGCGCTCTATCGGCATGCGGTGCGCCATGGTGTCCCGCAGGTGCCGGGTCTCGACGGGGCGGCGGCGGATGCCTTTCCGTTCGCACCCGAGGACGGGCCGCTGCACCATCTGGCATTTTCGCTGGCCGATTCAGGCGGCACGCCGAATGCGGCCGAGGTCCAGCGCGTCCGCGAGATGTCCGGCGGCCGCGACATCGTCGAGGCGGTCATCGGCATCGCCGCCGCCCGCATGTTCGACCGGCACGCCCTGGCCGCGGCCTATGAGACCCTGGCGCTGATCCAGATGGAGACGGTCGAGCGCCGCGCCGCCACCGGACTGACGGGCTCGCTGGACCGGGTGGCGGCCGTGCTCGACCAGGCGATCGCCGCAGAAGAGGCGCCGCCCTCGGTCCGCGATCTGTTCCGCGAGCTGCGCCGCCGCGTCCGCGTTGCGCCCTCGGGCAAGAAGGCCGCGGACGCCGACCTCGACAAGGTGCTGGGCCGCATCCAGGCGCTGCGGGAAAAGACGGTCGACAAGGGCTGCACCGAGCAGGAGGCGCTGGCAGCCGCCCTGAAGGTGGCCGAACTGCTCGACCGCTACGGCCTGTCCCTGAGCGAGGTCGCGCTGAAGAGCCAGCCCTGCGAGGGGGCGGGAATCGAAACCGGGCGCAAGCGCTTCGGCCCCATCGACGTCTGCATCCCCGAGGTCGGCCGCTTCTGCGACTGCCGGGTGTGGAGCGAGAAGAATGCGGCTGGCGAGATCCGCTATGTCTTCTTCGGCCTGCCGGCCGACGTCGCCGGCGCGCGTTATCTCTACGATCTGGTGGAGCAGGCGTTCGAGACCGAGACCGAGCGGTTCAAGGCCGGCGACCTTTACGCCGGGCATCATTCCAGCGAGCGCCGCAGCGCCACCAACTCGTTCCAGACCGGCCTCGCCCACGGCATTGCCGGCAAATTGCACACCTTGCATGCCGAGCGGGAATCCACCATGCGCGCCTCGACCGGCCGCGACCTGGTTCCGATCAAGGAGGCGGTGGTGGACGAGGAACTGGCCAAACTCGGCATGACCTTTCACACCCGGAGCGGCCAGAAGGGCAAACGGGTCCTGCGCGACGCCTACCATGCGGGACAAGAGGCCGGCGATCGCTTCGACTACCGGCCGGGGATCGAACAGGCGGCAGGCTGACACTCAAATGCTAGCGCTTGAGCGCGGCAACGCCGGCGATATTGGCCGCGGAATTCGAATTGGTGACGCCGAACACCAGGCCGGCGCGCTGGCCGCCGGATCCGAACAATGCCCCCGCCACCGACGCCCCGGTGACATTCGCCGCGCCGGTGGTGATGAGCGGATTGGTATCCTTGAAGCTGGAATTGATGCTGTTGAGGTTGATCGACGTCCGCGAAGACAGGTTGTAGGTGGCGCCCAGGGTGAAGTCGATCGAATAGGTGACGGCGGGGGTGGCGCCGAAATAGACCGTCATCTGCGCGCCGTTCACGGTGCCGGTGACCCCGTTGCCATTGGCGACGGCCCCGCCCGCCAGCGTCGAGAATGTGGCGGTGCCGTTTGTCGGCAGCGCCGCCGCCGGCACAATCTGGCCGCCGCCGAAGAACGCCGACCCGGCCCCCAGAACGTTGGTGCCGGTGGTGGTGCTGTCCAGGACGTCGGTGACGGCGCCGCCGCTCCATTTGCCGATCAATATGTACTGGTCGGAATAGACGGTGGTGGAGGTGCCCCCCGACAACTGGTGGCTGAAGGTGCAAGTCGGATTGGCGCAGCCGCCGTCGCCGGACGTTTCCATGCCGGAAAAGGCGATTAGGTTGCCGCTGCTGTCGAAGGTGGGAACGACGCCGGACACGCTTTGCCCTTTGGCTTCGCCGTCGGTCGTCGTGACATGGCCGATCGCGGAAATATTGGTGAAGCTTATCGGCGGCGGCGACGGCAACGGCGTTGGCGGCGGTGGGACCGGCACCACCACGGGGGTAACGGCGGGCGGCGGCGCCGGCGGTGGCGGCGGCGCAGGAAGGTCGGGCACGGGCGCCGGTGCCGGTTGCCCCTGTTCCGGTTGCGGACCCGACGGTGCCGCCGCCTGCTGCTGCTGCTGCTGCGGCGGCGCCGGCGCGGCCGACACCCGGGCCATGGTCGCCAGTTGGGCTTGGGTTGCCACGTGCGGCGCACTGGGCGGCTGTCCCGGCGTCAGGTCGACGGCCCAACCGGGGCGGTTGACCATCTGGGTCGTGTTGGCAGCGGTAACGCCGATGGCGCCATTCTTGGCGGCAGTGTCGTTGGCCGGCCCGGGACCCAGCAGCATGACGAAATAGCCGTTGCTCGACGGCTGCTGTGGTTGGCCTTCGGCAGCGGGCTGCGGCCCTCCGCCGACGATGGTGCCCCGGATGCCGATGTTGGGCAGGGGCACCTGCACCGTCACGCTCTCGGGGTGTGCCTGGGCGATCTTGCCGGTGACGAAGCGAAAGGCGCCGTCCTTGATGTTGACCGCCAGCTTGCCGCTCCCCGCCGCCGGATCGTAGAACATCTCATCGACGGAAAGCCGGGCGTTCTGGCCCAGCGTCACGATGGTCTGGTCGAGCAGCATGATCTGCAGGCCGGCCCCGGGGCCGGTGGCGATCTCGTCGCCGATGTAGATGGGGGTGCCGCTTCCGATCTGCTGTCCCACCGGGCGGTCGGTCGCCGTCGCGGTCGTCGACGCCACCTGGACCGAGCCGTGCACCGCGGCCGCCACTGCCGCCTGCACCGCCCCGCCGGCCGATTGCGCCTGGGCCTGCGCCGCCTGGGCGGCCAGCGCCAATATCGTCAAAGCGAGGAGCGGCCATCGCATGGTCAGAACTCCCACCGCTTGGTCATCATCGCTTCCGCCCGCGTGTTGCTGTAGGCATAATTTATCAGGGACGAGAATTCCCGATAATATTCGATCCTGGCCGACAGCACGACGGTGCCCAGCTGTTCGGGCACCTCGCCGCCGGTCAAGTCGGCGATGGCGCTGACCGGAACCCCGTAGGTGATGCCGAAGCGCTGGTCGTGGTCGTGGCGGGTGTTGGCCGATACGGTGCCGTAGTTCGTCTGGTAGACGGTGTTGCCCAGTTCGGCCGCCGGCTGCAGGAACTGCCCCTTCGGCAGCAGGATGGTGTCCGACAGACGGACCGCCTCGCGCCAATTGCTCCACCACCCATCCTGGGCGACGTGGCGCACTGTTCCCACCGACAGCGACACGGTGTTCGTGTCGTCGGGATGCCAAGTGGTGCCCAGCCAGCCGGTCGAGTTGTATACCGAGTCTACGCCACGACCCGAAATTCGGCTGGGTTTATGACGCGAAAATTGTCAGTGACAGTGTCGCGGAGAGTGTTCCATTGGGCGGGGACATGGTCGCGCAGGAAGCCGAGGATAGC
>Ga0265331_10000540_pt1 | contig 34613 bp, 60 predicted proteins | sample 41923metaG_FD_202088 | JGI IMG/M metagenome (GOLD analysis project Ga0265331, IMG submission 202088) | Rhizosphere microbial communities from Carex aquatilis grown in University of Washington, Seatle, WA, United States - 4-19-23 metaG | ecosystem: Host-associated > Plants > Roots > Rhizosphere... | reverse complement strand
CTTCAGCGCCCGCTCGCGATAGCCCTGCTCGCGCGACTCGCGCGCACGCCGCGCCTCGGCGACGACGCGGTCGAGCCTTGCGGTGTCGGGTGACCCCGGCTTCACGGGCATCGCAGATCCTCTCGTGCCGGCGCGCGACTGCGCGCGCGACGCATGGAGACGATTGCAGCGCAATGGAGCGGCATCGTCAAGCGACGCGCGGCGGACCCGCTCCGTCCGCCGCGATCGCGGCATCGAGTGCCGCACGCCAGCGGGAGAAGCGCGCGGCGAGCGGCGCGTTCCCCGCAGGCGCGAAAGTGTCGCCTTCACCCTGCGTCGGCCACGCCGACGGCTTGCCGGCGACGAGATAGGCGAGGCCCTTGGCGGTCGCCTCGCGCTCGCGGCTCCGGAAGACGGGAATCCGCGCGAGCGAGGCGAGCGTGCGGCAGATGAAATCGTTGTCCGCCATCCCGCCCGTCACGATGATCCGGTCGAGCGGCGGCCCGTGCGGTGCGAGCTCGTCCAGATTGTTGTCGATGAGGAACACGATGCTCTCCAGCACTGCGACGAGGCGCGCCCGGGCGTCGCCCTCGCCTTCGAAGCGCGACCTGAACGCGCTCACCCAGAACGGCGCGCCGAGGCCGGAGACGCCGTTGAGGAAAAGCGGCAGTGTGCGCGGGATTGCGGCGCCGTTGGCGATTGCCGTGAGGTGCGGCGCGACGGCGACGCCCTCGTGCAGGGCGAACCAGTCGAGCGCGCTGCCGGCACCGTTCACGGTGCCCTCCAGCATGAAATCGACGCCGCCGGCGTCCGACCAGACCACGCTCGCGAGGAGTCGCGGCGCTTCGGGCAGGCGGTCACGGATCGCGCGCTGGACGAATGCGCCGGTGCCGATGTTGATGTACGCGGTTGCGGGGGCGAGCGGGCCAAACGCGAACGGCACGGCGGACTGGTCGCCGGTGACGACGGTGAGGGGCACCGGTCCCGCCGGCGTTTCCAGCATGCCGTAATCGTGCCGGCTCGTCACGCAGCGCGGCAGCATCGCGCGGTCGATGCCGAAAAGCAGGAGGAGCTCGGGCGACCAGTCCTGCGTCGCGATGTCCCAGAGCTGCGTGCGCGATGCGTTCGCCGGATCCGCGACGAACGGGGACGGCGTGAGCAGCCGATGCACGATGTAGCTCGCAAGCGGACCCATGGCGAGCACTCCCGCCGCCGCGGCTGCACGCACCGCCGGCACATGATCGAGGCACCAGCGCATCTTCGACGCGCCGTAGTGCGGCGTCAGCGCGAGTCCGGTCGTGCGGCGGATCCAGTCGGCGCGCGGCGCGAACTGCTCCAGCCAATCCGCGTTGCGCCGGTCCTGCCACGAGATGATCGGCGCGAGTGGAGCGCCGGTGTCGCGATGCCAGCATGCAATGCTCGAGCGCTGCGTCGCGAGGCCCGCGGCGACGATGCGGCGGCGTCCGATCGACGGATGCGCGCAGACTTCGTCGATTGCGCGGCGCAGCGAGCCGATGAGCGCGTCGGGAGCGTGCTCGATGTGCCCCCGCGCATCGCGCAGCGTGGGCAGCGGCGCGAACGCGTCCGCGATCGCGCGGCCGCGCGCGTCGTAGAGGATGGCGCGGCTCGCGTGGCCGCCCTGGTCGAGCGCGAGAAAGAGGCGGGTGGCGGGCATGGTCGCGCGGCCACGTTCCGTCAGCCCGTGCGGCCGACGACGGCCATCGGCAGCGCCGCGCGCTCGGCGAATCCCAGCTGCGCATAGAGCGCCCGTGCGCGCGCGTTTTCGCTGACGACGTGCAGGAACGGCGTCCTGCCTTGCGCGTGGATCGCATTGGCGACGCGGGTGACCAGTGCGCGCGCGAGCCCGCGACCCGTGTGACCGGGATGCGTGCATACGCCGCTGACCTCGCGGTACCCGTCGAGCAGGAAGCGCATCCCCGCCATCGCCACGAGTCGGCCCTCGTCGCGAATGCCGACAAACGTGCCGAGCGTGTGCGTGCGACGGCGGAACGGACCGGGCTGCGTCAGCTCCACGAGTGAGAGCATCTCCGGCGCGTCGTCGTCGGTCAGCGTCACGATCGCGGCATCGGTTGCGATCTCGGGGATCGGCTGTGCGCACACCATCTGGATCAGCGTGCCGCGTTCCCGGATCGCCAGCGAGGCCGGCAGCGCGACCGGCGCGTCGTCGAGATCCTGCGCGGCGGTGTAGACGTGGTCGCCGGGCGCCACGAGGCTTGCAAGCTCCGCCCACGCGGCGCGTCCTTGCTGCGCCAGCGCCGCGATCGGTTCGATGTCTTCAGGGTAGCGCTTGGCGAGCGCACCACCCCGCGCGAGATGCGCGTGCCCGGTGGTGAGGGCGGACCAGACCGGATTGTCGAGCGGATGGAATGCCATGCCGGCGAGTGTGCCACGTGCACAAATCGAGCGTGCAACCATCGCAGGCGCCTCCGGGACCGCGCCCGGGCGGCGGCTAGCGCATGGACGCATTGCGCTTCGCTACGTCGATGTCGAGATACTTCCAGTTGTTGTTCCACAGCGGCGGCGAGAATCCCATCAGCCACGGCTGGACGTAGTCGTTCTCGAGGCGGAACAGCGCGGGGAAGATCGGCATGTACGCGTCGGCGATGTCGCTCATCTTTCGCGCGAGCGCGATCTGCTCGTCGGAGCGCGCGCTCTGCAGGAACTGCTCGACCAGCGCGTCATAGGCGGCCAGCTGGAAGTGGGGGATGTTGGTCGCGCGCGGCGCCTTGCCGTAGAGCTGGAAGAGCTCGATGTATCCGGAAGGATTGCCGCCGAAGCCCGCGAAGCAGATCTGGAATTTCGCGGATTCGATTTCCTTGATCAGGTCCTGGAACGGGGTCAGGTGAAATTCGATCCGGATCCCGAGCGCATCCATGTTCTTCTTCCAAAGCGTCGCGATTTCGCGCGAGACCTGTCCGGAGCGCAGCGAAAGCGTCAGCCTGAGCGGCGCGCCGTCCGGGCGCAGCCGGTAGCCCTCCACGTCGCGCCTGCCGTAGCCGAACCGGTCAAGGAGCGAAGCGGCGGCGGCGGGGTCGTAGCGCGATTTGGGCGGCAGCGCGGGATCGTGGCCGGTGACGCCGGGCGGAATCTTCTGGTTGGCCGGAATCGCCTGCCCGGCGTAGACGACCCTGGCGAGCGCGGCGACGTCGATGCCGAGGCCGATCGCGCGGCGCAGCGCGACGCGCTCGTTGTCCATGCCGCCGACGCCGGGGTCGACGATGTTGAAGTAGAACGAGAAGACGTAGGGCTCGGGAAACGAAATCCGCGTGACGCCGCGCGCGATGTAGGCGGGCGAAAGCCTGCCGTCGACGAGCGGGCGGTTGGCGACCTCGCCGCGCAGGAAGATGTGATCGAGCCGGCCGCGGTCGAACTCGAGGAGCCGCGGCAGGTCCTCGTCGATCACGGCGAGCTCGACGACGCCGATCTGCGGCAGCGCCTTGCCGCGCATGCTCGCAACGAGCGCGGCGCGCGCCGGATCGGCGCTTTCGGGGAAGCGCAGCGTGCGATAGCCGGGATTCGCCTCGAGCACGATGCGCGAGCCGCGTTTCCATTCGCGCAGCTTGTACGGCCCCGTGCCGACCGCACGCACGCGGATGTCGCCGCCGGCCGCCTCGACGACCTCGCGCGCGACGGCGCCCAGCGTGAGCCACGCCTCGATCAGCGGATAGTGTGGCTCGGTGAGCCTGAGCTGCAGCGTGTAGCGGTCGAGCGCCCGCAGGCCCGCGATCGGCCGGTCGTAGTCGAGCTTCGCGCCGGGGCGGCTCGCCGCGTCGATCACGGCGCGCGCACCGACGACGATGTCGGTGATCGCCGGCGCGCCGCCGCGGGCGAGATTGGGATCGATCCAGCGCGTCAGCGAATACACGTAGTCCGCGGCGACGAGCTCGCGCGGCTTGCCCTTGAATGCGGGGTCATCGGTGAAATAGATGCCGGGCTTGACGCGAATGGTCCACGTCCGGCCGCCATCCGTGATCTCGGGCGCGGCCGTCGCCGTCAGCGGCGCGAGATGCGGCGGCGAATCGAGGTAGTGCCATTCGTAGAGCGGCTCGAAGATCGCGTCCTGCACCTGGAAAGAGGGATCGTCGCTCCATTGCTGCGGATCGAGCGTCTCGATGTCCGGTGTCGCGACGCGCAGGATCTTGGCGGGGTCGGGCGCTGCGAACGCGGTGCCGGCGGCGATGAGTGCGACCGCCGTGATGCGCGCCATCCACGCACCGGGGCGCGTCATTGTGCTGGCGCGCGGGACGCGCAACGGGCCGTGCGATTCGGTGGTGAACGCTTCATGGGATCTGGTCGACGCCGGTGCGGTGTGCGAAGGATGGCAGCCGCGATGTTGCCACAACGAGCGTTCGCGGCATCCGCGCTACCAGCGACAACCCTTGTCGGTGATCGCATTGGCGATGAGCACGGGAACGGCGAGCAGGCCGAGGCCCGCGTAGGCGTCGCGACAGTCGGGCTTCGCTGCCTTCTGGATGTCGCGTGCGAGCTTGCTCTCCGGTTCCGGCGCCGGCGGCGCGACATTGAGCTGGACGAGCCCCGCGCCGCTGCCGCGCGGCGCCGCCGGACGCTCGAAGCTCAGGCGCGGCCGGGTTCCGGGCGCCGCCAATGTTGCCGACGGAGGCTCGACCAGCTGGCGCAAATCGTCGTCGACCGCGGGTTGCGCACCGAAGTTGAGGCGCGCAGGACCGGAAGGCGGCGCCGCTTCGCGCGACGAGGGGGAATCGACGGAACGGCCGGCGGGTCCGGCGGCGGGGGCTGCGGAGGGACGCGCGAGTTCGCGTGCCGGTGGCGTCGTCGCGGGTTCCCCGGCCGGCGCGGTTGCGGGCGGCGCTTCGCGCGCAGTCGCGCTTTCGCTCGGCGCGGCCGGCGCGGGAACGATGACGGGCGGCGCGGGCACGACGGGTGCCGGCGCGGGAACGATGACGGGCGGCGCGGGCACGACAGGTGCGGGTGCCGCTGCGTGTGTGTCGCGCTGTTGCGGAATGTCGGGCATCGTGCGAAGCGCCGGCACATCCTCGAGCTGCGGGATCGGCTCGCGCGTCGGCGCAGGCAGCGGGACGAGCTCCGGCGTCAGATCGATTTGCGGCGGCGGCGGGAGTTGCGGCATCGGCACCGGTGGCGCGACGGGTTTCGGCTCCGGCGGCGTGACCGGCTGCGGTTCCGGCGGCGCGGCCTCACGTTCCACGCGTTGCGGTGTGTCGCCCTGCAGCACCGTGGCCTTGGGGGGCTCGACCGGGTGCGGCGACGCGGTTTCAACGGCCCGTGGCGTTGGCAGATCCTGCGGCGGCAGCGTGCCGATCGGGAGGTCGGGGCGCGGCGCCGCAGGGGTTGGCGTGGGCCGCGCGGCTTCCCTGCGGGGCGCGCGCGCCGCCGGCGCCGGCGTGGGCTTCGTGTCCTGCGGAACGATCTGCACTTGCGGCACGACGGACTTGTCGACCTCGACGGGCGCGCCGGGATTGAGACGGGGCAAGACGTCTTCGGCGGGCGCGGCCGCTTCGGGGAGTGTCGGGGGCGGTTGCACATACGGAGATGGCTCCGGTGCCGCCGCCGGCAAGGGCGCCCGCGACCGCGCGGACGCGGATGGCGGCGCGGGAGGCGCCGGCGGCGCACTGCGCGGGAACGCGGGCCCGGCGCGTCCGAGCGCTTCGCCGGGCGACGCGCGGACGAGAGCGTCGGTGTCGGGAACACGTGAACGCAGCTTCACCGACAGCGGATTGCGCCATCCGGCGGCGCCGCCGCCGCCCGCCGGCGTGCCGAACACGACGACGAGCAGTGCGTGCAGCAGCAGCGACAGCACGACGAACTGCGTCAGCGTCGGCGGCGACGACGAAGGAACGGCCCGACGCGCGGGCAGGGCGTAGGCGTGGTGACGAGTCACGAGTGCAGCGAAAATGTCGCGCGTGACCGGCCGCGCGGCGGCGGCCCGACGGCGCCTGCGAAGTGAGAGGAGGCCCTGCTACGTTAGGCCAATGCGGCGCCGGGCGCAACGGCGCGGGGAGGACGGCGGCAGCCCGCTCAGATGCCCAGCTTTCGCATCGGATGCTTGCGCGAGCCCGCGCGCCCGTGCGAGAGCTGCACTGCGGCGAGCGACAACGCGATCGGCAGCGGAAGCACCAGCAGCGTCGCGAGCCAGTTCCACGTGCCGGTGGGGTCGAGCAGCATCAGCGCCGCGAACACCATCGCCGACGACGCCAGTGTCGCGACGACGGCCGCGGCGCGCGTATGCCGCGCGAGATGCTCCGCGACGTAGCCGATTGCGAGCGGCAGCACGATGAGGATGAGCAGGGGCTTCATTGCCGGCAGGAGCGACGCAGTCACAGGCGTTCGGTGACGAGCACGCGGCCTTTGGCGCCGAGCGCCGTGCGGCCGTCCTGTCCCTTGATGCGACCGCGCAGCTCGACGACGTCGCCGCGGAGCTTCTCGTTGGGCGCGACCTTGATGACGAGCCACTCGAGCGTGACCGTCTCGTCGGCGAACACCGGCCGGCGGAATTTCACCCAGAACTCGAGCCCCACCATCGCGCCGGTCTTCGCGAAGTGCGACGCGGTCAGGCCGAGCAGCAGCGCCGTCGTGTGCGTGCCGCTCGCGATAATGCGGCCGTAGCGCGTCGCTGCCGCGAAAGTCTCGTCGTGGTGAACCGGATTGGTGTCGCCGACGGCGCCCGCATAGTGCGCGACCACGTCGGGCGTCAGCGTGACTTCGGCTGCGAAACGTTCACCTGGCTGCGGTCTTTGCATCGCGCACCCCTTCGCACGGTCATCGTCGCCGCAGCAGCGCCGGCATCGCGGCGAAGACGACCAGGAGCACATAGTAAACCGAACCGGAGACGGGATCGCGTCCGGCGAAATAGTCCGCGATCGACTGGCCGCGCACGAGCGGAACCAGCGCCAGTTCGACGATCAGCGTCAGCACCAGCGCCAGTGCGCCGAGCACTGCGCGGCGCCCTCTCGAGAATTGGCGCGCGTAGCCGCCGACAATCCAGCGCGCTGCGACGACAATGACCACAAGCATGATCGGGGCTTCGATGAGCTCGGCGAGGCGCGGGCCGAAGCGAGGCTCTGCCCAGAGAATGCGGATCGACCCCAGCACGAAGCCCGCGCCGAACACCAACGCGAAATACAGCGTTGCCGCGGCCAGCGTGCTGCGCGCTCCGCCGTGCGGCGCGTTCAGGCGCATCCCGCGGGCGCGCGCCGGATGGTGCCGGCGAGGCTAGCGATCGTCGCGTCCATAGGGCCCGCGCAGGTCGACCGGCGCACCGCTGCGCCGGCGCATCCGGATGTTCAGCATCTCGACGATCATCGAGAACGCCATCGCGAAGTACACGTACCCCTTGGGAATGTGATGCTCGAAGCCGTCGGCGATCAGCACGACGCCGACCACGACGAGGAAGGCAAGGGCCAGCATCTTCACCGTCGGATGCGCCGACACGAAGCGGCCCACCGTTCCCGCGAATGCCAGCATCAGCAGCACCGACGCAACCACCGCGGCGACCATCACCTCGATCCGGTCGACCATGCCGACCGCGGTGACGATCGAGTCGAGCGAGAACACGATGTCGACGACGATCACCTGCGCGATCACCGCGACGAACGAGGCCGGCGCGCCGGCCGCCGCGCTTCCTTCGCGGCCCTCGAGCAGCTGGTGGATCTCGCTCGTGCTCTTCCACAGCAGGAAGAGTCCGCCGCCGATGAGAACGAGATCGCGGCCCGAGATCTCCTGGCTCGCGACGGCGAACAGCGGCTGCGTGAAGCCGATGAGCCTTGCGAGCAGGAACAGCAGCGCGATGCGCATGAACATCGCGAGGAAGAGGCCGGTGCGGCGTGCCGTCTCGCGCCGTGCGCCCGGCAGACGGTCGACCAGGATGGAGATGAAGATGACATTGTCGATGCCGAGCACGAGCTCGAGCGCGGTCAGCGTGAGGAATGCGACCCACGCATTGGGATCGAAGAGGAGCGAGGTCATCCGGCGCGCGAGTCCTTCGGGTCAGGACAAGCAATGGTCACGCGGATCACGTTTGGGGTCTGGACGCGCTAACTCTGCGGAACCGCATAGCGCAGCGCCCAGTAGTACCGAAACGCCCGGTATTCGACGCCGGCGGCCAGGCCTTCGACGCTCGAGCGAAGCTCCGCCTCGTCGAGAAAGTTCTTGAGCACGTGATGCGGCGTGCCGTCGGCGAGCCGCCGTTCCTGAAAGGTGTCGCCGGCGGCGTCGGCATGGTCGATCGGCGAGCTGCTGCCATCGACAAAGCGGTTGTCGATGAACAAAACGCGCGCGCCGGGCGCGAGGCGCGAGTTGAGCTGCGCCACGAACGGACGGAGCTTCGCCTTGGGCACGTGCGACAGGAAGAATCCGGCAAAGGCGCCGTCGAAACTGCCCGGATCGGGCGCAAGCGCGTAGGCGTCGCCGTCGACGAAGCGCACGTTGCGCGCGGAGATCCGGCGGCGCGCCCGCGCCAGCATCTCGGGGGCGGCGTCGACGCCGGTGACGTCGAGCGCGGACGTCGCGATGAATCGCGTCCAGTAGCCCGTTCCGCACGCGACCTCGAGCACCCGGCGTCCGGCGAACTCGGCAGCGACCATCGCCTCCAATTCGCGCAGGTCGTCCTGACGCTCCGGCTTTGCGTAGACGCCGTCGAAGTGCGGCGCACTGGCGCGATAGTAGTCGACGAGCGATGTGTCCGCCGCGGCCATCGGCTTACGGAAGGAAATGCTTCGCTTCGAGAAGCGCGACGAGCTTCGCCGAATCCTCGCGGAACACGTCGGGGTCGTACTTGATCTCGCTGGTGTAGAACTGCGCGAGCGAAGTGATGCCGCGGGCCTCGATCGCGGCCTTGAGGTCGGGCATCGCCATGTAGCGCTCCCAGCCCTTTCGCTCGCGCCGCGCGTAGATCGCCTCCAGTTCGTCCCCGGTCGGGCGCCGGTAGGTCTCATCGTGCACGAACGCGGTCGCCGGGAGGCGATCGCGCTTGTCCGGGTCCTCGTCCGGGTACCCGACGACGATCGCCGTCACCGGCAGGCAGGTGTCGGGCAGATCGAGGAATTCGGCGATTTCCGTCATCGAGTGCAGCGTCGTGCCCATGTAGCAGATGCCGAGCCCGCGCGCCTCGAAGGCGAGGCAGGCGTTCTGCGCGACGATCATCGCGTCGAACGCCGCGACGTGGTAGCCGATGAAGTTGTTAAAGTTGTCGCGCGCGCCGCGGCGCTTAAGCCATTCGCGCGTGCGGAACCAGTCGGCGCAGAACGTGACGACGAGCGGCGCCTGCAGCACCATCGGCTGCTCGAAGTGGAGCTCGTAGAGCCTGCGCTTGCGCGCAGCGTCGCGCGTCAGGACGATCGAGACGCTGTTGAGGTTGCCGGACGACGACCCGCCCGCGATCGCGTCGGCGCAGACGGCCGCGACGAGCGCGGGATCGATTTCGTCGGGCTTGTAGCGGCGGATCGAGCGGTGCCGGGTGAGGAGCTCGGAGATTTCAGTCATCGGTTCCCGTTCCGCCGCGGGTGGTCACGTCGGCCACAGCCAACAGAACGCCGCGGCGGTCACCAGCGAATAAATGAGCCCGTCGATGGTGCACCGGATGGTCGTGCCCCAATCGCGGTGATACCAGATCGACATCTGCCAGAGCGCCGCCGAGTAGGCGATGAACGCCGTCGCGCCGGAGATCTGGAAGACGCGAAGATGGCCGGCGCCAGGCGCGAGCGTAGCGCCCGCGACGTACGCCGAGAGGATTCCGATCACGAGGCAATACGCGAACCAGAGCGAAAGGCTCTTTCCCATCGTCATCGCGCCGTTCGGCATCACGGTCAGAATCATCACCGGACCCTGCCGCATCTTCTCGGCGAATTCCGGCGTCTTCATCTCGGCCATCGACGACGGAAGCGGGACCATGTAGTCGCCGGGGGGCAGCGCGAGAGGGCGTACCAGGTCGCGGAGTTTTTCCTCGTCCGGCACCTTTCGGTAGTCGCTCTTGTGCCAGGCATGCAGCAGCATGTGGATGATCGAGCTCGCGACGAACACGAGCACGGCCGACACCACGATCGGGATCCACAACGCGGTCAGTCCGGTCATCATGGCCTCCAGGGTTGGGGGGACGCGTCATTCTGGGAGCGCCGTGCGGCGGCGTCAACGCACTGCGGAGGCCGTGCGCGGGAAGCGCCTGCGACCGGATCGGGAGGATCAGCCTTGCTGCGCTGCCGCTCGCTCGGCGTCCTGTGCGCGGACACGCCCGAAGGCCGGCCGGGCGTTGACGCGGTCGATGTAGTGCTGGATCTCCGGCAGCGCGGGCACGAGCTTGAATGTCGTGGTCCAGGTGAGCGCCGTGCCCCAGAGGACGTCGGCGGCAGTGAAGCGATCGCCGAGTAGCCAGGGACCTGCCGCGAGCTGGCCGGTGAGCGTTGCCAGCATCGTGTCGTAGTCGCCGTACGGCGACGTGGCTGCCGGCGCCGGTGCGCGCTGCTGCGACCGGTCGATCAGCGCGGGCTCGAAGCACGAGCCGTAGAAGACCATCCAGCGCAGATAGGGGCCGCGCATCGAATCGCCCACGGCGGGTGCGAGGCCGGCGGCGGGATAGAGATCGGCGAGGTAGAGGTAGATCGCCGCCTGCTCGGTCACGAGCGTCCCGTCGTGCAGCAGCGCAGGGACCTTGCCCATCGGGTTGATCGCCAGAAACGGCGCCGCCCGCTGTTCCGAAGTCTTGCGGTTGAGGACCTGAAGCTCGTACTGCGCGCCAAGCTCCTCGAGCAGTATCAGCGCGCCCGTGGAGCGCGTGTTCGGGAGGTGAAACAGCGTGAGGCCGTGGTGGGCTGTCATTGGAAATTTCCGTTTGTCGCGCCGGCCGATGCGACGGCCGCGTTCGGCGCCGCCGCGAATCGCTCAGCGGGCGAGAATCTTGTAGTAATACACGGTCGGATGCAACGTGCCATCGGGGAATGCCGCGAAATCGGGGATCGCGCCGGCGCGGATCCAGCCGAGGTGCCGGTAGATCGCCTCCGCATCCGAGCCCGCCAGCGTGTCGAGGATCAGCAGCGAGCGGGCGCAGGCGCGCGCCTGCGCTTCGAGATTTGCCATGAGCATCGACGCGATGCCGCGCCCCCGATGCCGGCCGTGCACGAAGAGCTTCTGCACGTCGGCGCGATGCCGCCCGTTTTCGCGCTCGCAAAGCGCGAGCTGCACCGATCCCGCGACCGCGCCGTCCTCCTCGGCGACCCAGAGCAGAAGCGTCGGGCCGAGGCGTGCCAGCACGTCGTCCCAGTAGCCGTCGGCCGTTGCGGTCTGCATCGGCGCGAAGAATCCCACGGAGGCGCCGCGGTCGACGGTATCGACGAGCAGGCCGGAGAGGCCCGCACGCGGCGCGTCGTCCGCATGCGCGATCCGGCGAACGGCAATCACGAGTCCGGCTCGCCGCCGGGCGGGCCCCAGAACACGGCCCAGGTCGCGAAATCTCCGGTGAAGTTCTCGAAGCGGTGGAGGACGCCCGCGGCGACAAAGAACGCGTCGCCCGGTGCAAACGCGTGGCGAACGTCCGAGATCACGATTTCACCGCGTCCCGCCGCGATGAAGTACAGCTCGTCCTGCGTGTGCGGGCCCTGCGGATCCGCACCGACCGGCGCATAGAGCTCGACCGACATCGTTCCATGCGCGAGCGCCGTGACGAAGCGCTCGCCGTCGGGCCATTTCGCGCTGGCCGCACCCGGAAGGCGGCGCATCAGCTCCGCCATCGACGCCTTCATCGCACGTTCCGTTGCGACGTCTGCGACGGCGGCTACGCCGCCTTCACGTTCATGATGACGTTGGCTGCGAAGAGCGCGAGGCCGACCAGCATGAACGTCGCCGCACCCGCGACGAACGGCATCGCCGCTTCCGTGCCCGTGAGCAACAGGCCGAGCGACACCATGAACACCGGCAGCGCGAGGTTGTGCACCCAGAAATGGATGCGGGCGAGGCGCGTCGCGCCCGCGGTCGGGTGCCAGTGGTAGATGAGACCGGCGAGCGCCATCGACGCCCAGCCGAGCAGCAGGAGATGCGCGTGCACCGGCGCAAGTGCGAACTGCTGCGACATGCCCATTCCCAGCCCGACGCAGGCGCCGATCAGCAGATAGACGACGGCGATCCGGATGAATCTGACTCCCATGGCAGGTCCCCTTTTGAAAGTGTTGCTGTTTGCATCCTGCGGCAACGCCGGCGCGGCGCATTGCCGATGTGCGGTCAGGCGCGAAACATGAAATACACGGCGCCGCACATGCAAAGCGATGCCCACAGGTAGTTGAGCCGCAGCGGCTGCTGCATGTAGTAGAGCGAGAACGGAACGAACACGGCGAGCGTGATCACCTCCTGCAGGATCTTGAGCTGGCCGAGCTCGAGCTCGCGATAGCCGATGCGGTTCGCCGGCACTTGGAGCGCATATTCGAAGAAGGCGATGCCCCAGCTCACCAGCGCCGCGATGAACCACGGCTTGTCGGCAAGGTTGCGCAGGTGCGCATACCACGCAAACGTCATGAAGACGTTCGACAGCGCCAGGAGGATGATCGTCTGGATGAGCGGCGAGATCGGAAGGCTCATGGCGCGCGTGTCCCGGCAAATCGTCCGCGAGGCCGGTCGTGACGGACCCTGGCAATCGAAGCAACGTTGCTGCGTGCGATCATGGGCGGCTTTCTTCCGGTGCCATCAATTCAGGCCAGCGCTTTCAGGAAGACGCGCTTGGCAAATCCCGGGATGTAGTCGGGCACCTCGGCCTGCAGCCGGTAGCCTGCCGAAGTGTAGAGCCTTGCCGCAGCCGTGCTCAAGGTTTCCAGCAGTGCGTCGGCACAACCGCGTTCGCGCGCGTGCTGCTCGAGGGCGGCGAGGAGCGCCGTTCCCAGCCCCCCGTCGCGGCGCGGCGCCTCGACCCAGAGGAGCTCCACGAAAAGGCGATTCAGGATGATGCGGCCCACCGCGCCGCCGACGATGACGCGACCTTCGCGCGCGAAGCACGCGAACGGCGGCGACTCGTCGCCCCCGATCTGCGCGAGCGCGTGGTCGCGCATGCCCCGGGCGATGACGGCGATGTCCCCGGCGTCGGGGGAAGCCTCCATGGTGATCGTCGGCGTGGACATCATCGGCCGCAGCCTTCGCGACCCACCCGTGCAACGCGCCGCGACGCCGGATTCAGGTATTGGGCGCGACGACGACCGCCGTGCCGTAGCAGAGCACCTCGGTCACGCCCTCCATGACGTCGTTGGCGTCGTAGCGAATCCCGATCACCGCATTGGCGCCCAGCTCGCGCGCATGCGCGGTCATCAGCTCGAAGGCCTCGGCCCGGGTTTTTTCGCACAGGCTCGTGAACAGCGAGATGTTGCCGCCCACGAGGCTCTGCAGCGAGCCGCCGATCGTTCCGAAGATCGAGCGCGAGCGAACCATGATTCCGCGCACGACACCGAGGTTTCGCGTGATCCGATAGCCGTCGAGCGTGAACGCCGTGGTGGTGAGCGAATGGTCCATGCGTGGATTCCTGGCGGAAGGTGTCGACGGCATTATAGAGGTACGGCGGCGCGACCTCAGCGGCGAAACACGCGGCGCACGAGCGAGCCGAGCGTCGGCCGCCGGCCGGGCAGCGGCCCGGGCATCGGATCGAAGTAACGGCGATGGACGTAGCACCAGCCCCACGATTCGCCGCGGGAGAGCGATGCGATCATCGGATGGCCGGTGGCGTTGAAGTGCGCGAGCGCATGCGCGTGCTCCGAATCCTCGCAGCAGCCGACGTGACCGCAGGCAAGGCAGACGCGCAGCTCGTTCCATTCGGCGCCGAGCGCAATGCATTCCTCGCAGCCGCGCGTGCGCGGCTCCACGCGTGCGATCGTGTCGAAATGCCCGCAGCGGTCGGTCATGTCAGGCGCCGGGCGGCGACGATGCGCGCCTGCAGTGCGTCATCTCAGGCGGCGGGACGCCCGCCGTCCGCGAGCCACCGCAGCGCGTCGTCACGCGTGGTGAAGACGTCGCACACGAGACCGAATCGCAGGGCGACCTTGACCCCGAACTTCTGCGGGTGGATGTATTCGTCGTGCGTCACCATTGCGACGGTGACTGTCCCGGCGGATTCCGTCGCCCAGTCCTCGACCATCAGGAAGCGCTCGATCAGCGTCGGGACGGGAAATCCCGTCATGCCGGTCGCGTCGAACAGCAGACGCTCGATGCCCACGGTGCGACAGTGCGCGATCGTCCGTGACACGAGATCGACGGCATCCACGAGCGAATGGGTGCCTCCCGGCCGGCAGCGGCCGATGCCGTTGACGACGTCGACGGCTGCGGCGGGATTTGCGGGCGCGTCCATGATCGTGGCAGGTACTTTCAGAGGGAAGGCCGAAACGCCGTGCGCGGCATCAGACGGGCTGCGCACCATCGTAGCCTTCGATGATGACGAGGTCCGCCGTCGAGACGGGTTGGCGCAGCGTGATCGCGTGCTGGTATTCCGGGGACTTCCAGCAGTCGAGTGCTGCCTGATAGCTCGGGAACTCGATCACCGCGTTGCGGGCGCGGCTTCCGCCCTCCGGATTTTCGAACGCGCCGCCGCGCACGAGGAAATGCCCGCCGAATTTCGCCAGCGGCTTTGCGTTGGCCGTGATGTAATCCTTGTAGCGAACCGGGTCGGTGATGTCGACGCGAACGATCCAGTAGCCTTTAGCCATGCTCTTCTCCTGTGCTTCCGAACGCCGGACGGAGCGACGACCGTCCGCGCGCGAACCGCACGCACTCGTCGCGGCGAAAATGCCGCGACGCGCCGCCGCCGCGCGAAGCGGCTCAGCCCGGTGGGGTCCCGGACGCGCCGTGCCTGACGAAGCCTACGATAAACGAGACCACCGCGCCAAGGGGACCCCACGCGAAAGCGCTGGTCATTGCCGCCTCGACCGAACGATCGTGCGTGTTGGACGAGAATTCGCCGATCAGGAAATAACTCGCGACCGCGGCGACGATGTAGCCGCCGATCGCGTAGAGCAGTGCGATGCCGAATCGCTTCATGGATGCCAATCCTCCCGCCCCCTCTTGATGCGGCGGTCCGATTCGGCTGCGCCGATCCGCCGACGCACGCTCATCCGGCAGCGGCGCGGGCCGGCGTGTCCTGGCTGAAGACGTTGACCCAGCGCGGGCCGCGGCGCGCCCAGATCGATGACACGTACATCACGTGTGCCGGCGTCGTGGCGGGGTCGCCTGGTCGCGTGTAGCTCGCATGATACGAGAGCAGCATGGCGTCGGGCGACAGGCGCAGCAGGCGCGCCGCATCGATCGCGTAACGTCCGACCGACGGGCCGGACGACACCTGCGCCGCGTGGTCGGCGCGCGAGGCGACGCCATCCGGATAGATGCCGACGAAGGCCGCGTCGAGAAGTTCCGTGTCCGCGCCCACATTCCCGGTCGCGAGGGCTTCCCACACGCGACGCTCCAGCGCGATAAAGAAGCCGAGATCGGGATCCGGCGACGAGAACTGCGCTGCGCCGGTCATCGGAGCTTCGACGCCGCGTGCGCGCATCCGGTGTCGCGCGAACGATCAGCGCACATCCGGATCCCCGGCAGGCAGCGCCGCACGCATCCGCGCGAAGGCACACGGTTGCGCGCGCGACGTCCAGGCGTCGATCACGCGATGCGCGTTGTCGCCGACCGGACGGGTCGAGTCGATCTCGAGATCGTAATCGCCGAAGCCGTGCACGGTCGCATCGTCGCTTCGCGCCTCGCCTTCGCGCCGGTCGCCCCGCGCGCGTTCCCTCGCTTCGAGCACGTCCACCGGGCAGCGCAAACCGACGAAGTACACATCGATCGACGCGAGGAGGCGCACCAGGCGCGACATCCACTCCCGGGTCTCGACAATGTGCTCGACCAGCAGGCTGTTGCCGGCTTGCGCGAGCGCGGGCAGGCAGCGATGGAACCCTTCGAAGAACGCCGGCCGCTGGCGGGGCCACGAGAATGCGGCGGCGTCGCCGCGCGGCGGAGGCAGCACACCCGCGTGGCGGAAATGATCGATCGAGTAATGCCAGAACGGCTCGTCGAGGCGGGCCTGTAGCTCGCGACAGAGCGTCGTCTTGCCGGCGCTCGAAGCGCCGTTGACAAGGATGATCCGGCCCGGCATCGGTTCACACCCGGCGGTCGGCGGTTGCACGGTGATTCGCGACAAGGAGGGCGGCTGCGGATGCGCGGCTTATGCGGAACCGGCGCGCCGCGTGCCGCCGCCGATCGCCCGCAGCGAGGCACCGAGCGCCGGGACGATGACGAGCGAGAGCAGGAACGCCGCGTGGTACCAGACAGGAAAGCGTTGCCAGAGCGAGTAATGCACGGGCAGGAAGAGGACGAGCAGGAGTGCAATCAGGATGACGATGTCGCGTCGCGGCCGGGTGGCGAGCCACGCGGCGACGAAGCCGGCGCCGAGCGACGAGAGGACGCCGAGTGCCAGGCGCGCGAACTGCATGCCCAGCGTGAAGTCCATCGCCACCTCGACCGCCGCGTAGCCGGGCATGGCCGCGCGCAGGAGAAAGTTGCCGAGGGTCGCGATGACGAACCATGACACGAGACCCGCCGCGATCGCCGCAATCGACCTCGTCATGCCGGCCTCCTGTCAAAGGGCAAGACGCACCCAGACGCTACCGTCGTCGTCGGCTCGACGGACCGAGAAGCCGGCCGCGAGGTACATCCGCAGCGGGCCATAGTGATTCTCGCCCACACCCGTGGCGTCGGGTCGCGGGTTCGCGTCGACGTAACGCAACCCCTGCACGCGCAGGCCATCGCACGCACCGCGCAACAGTGCCGTTGCAATCCCGCTGCCGCGAGCGGCGGGCGTCACCAGGAAGCAGAGGATCGTGCCGGCGTGCGCGCCGTCCGGGATCGGCTCGCTGTCGAGCGCGTGCAGCAACGGTCGCGGCGCGGCGTTGCACCAGCCGACCACGCGGCCTTCCCGGTACGCGAGAAATCCCTGCATCGTGCCCTCGCCGATGCGCCGGCACGCCGCCGCGCGGTTTTCGGCGGCGGTGCGGCTGTTCCAGTGGAGCTTCGAATGATCTTCGTAGAAGCACTGGCAAAAGCATGACGCCCACTTCGGATTGTCGGCGAACGCGTCGCCGTCGAAGAACGCGAGGAAGTCCGCGAGGCGAGCGGCGGTGAGGGGCCGCACCTCGACGGCTGCAGCACGTTCCATGGATTTCGCCGTCGTCGCGGTCATGAGGTTCCGGCGGTTGTCGCGGGGCCGGTGGCGGCAGCGTACAGGCACAGCAGATCGGCGTCATCCCCCAGCCGCAGCCGCCGCTCCAATCGGAAGCCGAGCCGCTCCAGCAGCCGGATCGACGGCCGGTTGTCCGGCGCGGTGATGGCGACGACGCGCTTCAGCCCGAGCGCATCGGCACCGAAGGCCATCGTCGCCGACGCCGCTTCGAACGCATAGCTCCGGCCCCGGAATTCCGGAAGAAAGGCGAATCCGAGATCGACGTCGGCGAGCGTCTCGCGCTTGACGAAGCCGCAGATCCCGATCGGCGCTCTGCCGTCGCGCGTCTCGACCAGGTAGAGCCCGAAGCCCATCGCCGCATACATCGCGATCGGCCCATTGTCGAGATAGCGCCGCGCGTCGTCGTCGTTGCGAACGCCCCGGTCGCCGATGAAGCGCAGCCATGATGGATCGTTCACGAGCCGCCGGATGAACGTGGCGTCATCCGCCGCGAGCCGGCGCAGCGACAGGCGCTCGGTGTCGAGGATCTTCATGTTCGCATCGAGAGGCACGGGCGCGTCGCGGAAGCTCGAGCGGCCACGTGGATTTCCGGCGGAATTGTCACGGCAGAAAGTAATCGAGCACGAACGGCGCCGCCGCGAGCGCCACGCCGATGAGCACGAGCCACAGCGTGCCGTCGACGAAATAGGGATAGACGCACAGCAACGCTCCGGTCACCATCGGAGTGATCTTGGCCATGCGTTTGCCGTAGACGAAATAGCCTGCGCCGAGCGCGCCGGCAAAGAGACCGATGATGAGCGTGCTCATCTCCATGGAGGTCCTTGCGCTAGCGGTTGGCGATCGCCAGCCTGACGCCGAAGGCGACGAGGGCGACGCTTGCCGCGCGCGTCGCGATGCGGCGTGCGGAAGGCATGGCGCGCAGCAGCCCGGCGATATCGACGAAGCAGAACGTTGCCTCGATGGTGCTGTCGTCGCTCATCGGGATGCGTCGATTCGAAGCATGCGGGATCCGCGCGGTGCCCGCCGGTCAGCCGGCGCGGTACACGTCGGGGTCGAGAATCTCCATCAACCTTGTCGGGTTTGCCAGCGGCTTGAAGCCATAGCGGGTGTAGAGCCCATGGGCGTCGCGCGTTGCCAGCAGGAAGCGCCGCAGTCCCTGCAGGTCGGCGTGAGCCAGGACCGCCTCGAGCAGCCATTTCGACAGGCCCTTGCCGCGATGCTCCTCGAGGACGTATACGTCGGCAAGATACGCGAAGGTTGCGCGATCCGTCACGACACGGGCGAAGCCGACCTGCTGGTCGCGATGGAAGAGTCCGAACGACAGCGAATGGGCGATGGCACGCTCGACCGTGACGCGCGGAATGCCGGGTGACCAGTAGCTTCGCGTGAGGTAGGCGTGAATGGCCGGCACGTCGAACCGGTCCGGATCGGTCGAGATCGTGTGTTCACCGCGGCGCAGCTCGGCGCTCATCGTGGCAGCTTCCGTCAGGAGGAATGTCGGGATTGTCGCATTCGCATGCGCCCGACACGAGCGGCGTCGACCGGTTCCGGGAGCCGTGGCGACGACGTGACGGAGGGCGGCCGCAGCGCCATGTCTGCCGACCGATGGAGGACGTGGCAGCGCCGCTAGGCCGGAAACCGCCGCGCGGAGCGCTCGCGCGCCCTGGCCGCCTCGACTTCCCGATGCCGCGGCGGCGCGGTCGTCGTCAGCGAATCGAGGAGCTGGCCCGAGATGGCGGCGATGGCCAGGACCGCGGCGTCGAACGCGGCCTCGTTGGACTTCGACGGCTTGTTGAAGCCGCTCACCTTGCGCACGAACTGAAGCGAGGCGGCGCGGATCTCGTCCTCGGTGACCGGGGGCGCGAAATTGAAGAGGGTCCGGATGTTTCGGCACATGGCGAAGGCCTCGTCGTCGAAGGCGCGAATCGTCGGCGTTGATCGATCCGCGGGGACTGGAACCGTTCTAGAGTTCGAGCACCGCGTCGAGACCTCGATGCACTCCCACCAGCGTCCCCACGTTGCGTATGGCGAGCAGCGCGCCGTCGACGTAGGGCCGGGCGCTGCTTCCGGCGTCGTGGCGGATCGTGAGCTTCTGGTCCGGCATGCCGAAGATCACTTCGGCGCCGATCACGAAGCCCGGCAGGCGGATCGAATGGATCTGCGAGCCTGAAACGGTGGCGCCGCGCGCCTCGCGGGGCCCGATGCTCTTGTCGGGCGCAATCGTGGGCTCCGGCGCGCGCACCCTGGACAGGCGGAAGGCCAGCTCGCGCGCGGTGCCGCTCGGCGCGTCGGGCTTGTCGTCGTGCGCGTAGTCGATGATCTCCCATTGCGGGATGAGCCTCGCGGCGGATTCCGCGAACTTCTGCAGCAGCACGACCGTCAGCGCGAAATTGCCGCAGGCGAGGACGCCCCGCTGCGCGCGGCGCGCGGCCACGTCGATCTCCGCATAATCGTCGTCGGTGAGGCCCGACGTGCCGATGACGACGTGCGCGCCGTGGGCGAGCGCGGCCAGCGCATTCGGCTTGGCGCTGGCGGGCTTCGTGTATTCGACGAAAACGTCGCAGCGGCGCTCCAGCGCTTCGGCGGCGGAGCCGGAGATACGGACGGTCAGGCGCGGCTCGCCGAGCACGTCGCCGAGCATCTGCCCGGCCCGACGGCGCGCGATGGCGGCGACGAGTGCGAGGTCGGGACATGCTGCGATCCCGCGGGCGAGCTCGGAGCCTGCCCAGCCAGTGGCTCCCGCGAGACATACGTCGAGCGTCATGATGTGTTCCGTCCGTTTGCGTGGTCGGACCGATGCCGGACGGCGAAGGCGAAGCTCAACGCGCGCGCTTCAGGACGGCGTCCGCACGACGCGGTTTCACGTGTCGTTGCCCTTCTGCCGGATGAACGGACCGATGCAGGCCTCGCCGGAGTCGTCCTCGCAGATCACGAACTGGTCCTGGGAGGGATTGAACAGCACGAAATTGGTCGCGGCATGCCCGGCCTCGGTGATCTCGCCCGAGCAATCCTTCTTCCCGTTGTCCTTGGTGACCCGGTCGACCCACTTGTAGAAGCCTTTGGCGCCCGGCCGGTCGGAAATCGTGAATTCTGATTCGGAGATCTCCTCGGCGCTGGTCACGACCATCGTGCCGTCCCGGCGGATGTGATAGATCTCGTGACACGAGGCGTCCGGAAGCTCGATCTTCCACGTGCCGATGATCGGGTGATCGGTACGCAGCGACGCCGCCGATGCGAAAGACGCCGCGAGCGCCACCAGCGTACCGGACAGGACAAGGATCAGCAAACGGCGCATCGCATGCTCCTGGGGTTGGGCATTCGGTAGCGGGCGCATCGGTTCCGCATGGCGTGCCGCGCGTTCAGGGCGCCACGACGATGCGGACATCGCCGATCCAGTTCCGCGTGCGGCGCCCGCGACGCGCGTCGACGTCCTCGCCCGCGAAATCGGCATCGGACCGGTCGAGTGCGGAGCGTTCGACATTTTCCAGCGCATTGACGTTCACCACGGCATAGAGGCGGGCGCCGATTTCGCTCGTCACCACGGGGACCGCGCCACAGCGCGCGCAGACGTGGAACGCGGCGGTGCGGGTGCCGAACGCGTATTCCGAGGCGAGCGTCCGGTCATCGATCGTCACCGTCAGCGCCGATCCCGGATGCGACGTCCAGACGCCGCCGTGCTTGATGCAGAATGAGCAGCCGCACGCGCGCGCCGGAATCCTTGCCGGATCGCCTCTCCAGTCGAGCGAGAAGCGGATGTTGCCGCAGTGGCAGCCGCCATGAAGATGCATGCGGATCTCCGCCGCGCCCCGGGGCGCGATGCAGGGCTTCGATCGATGGATGAAACGATAAGCGAGGCGGCCTGGCGGCGCAAGACGCGACAGGCGCATCCACCGCACCCGGGTCAGCTCGCGCACACCGGTTGCATGGTCGATCGGCTGTCGCTGGGGTGGCGCAACGGCGTCGGGGCGGGCGTCGCGACGAAAACATGGTCAAGCGCGTTTCGCATGTGTCGCGCGCCGTGCGGATGACTTTTCGCGGGGCGGGTCAGGCGAAACCGTGGCGGGCCGGCATCACTTCAGCTTCCTGTTCTCGGCTCCATCAAGGCCGCGAACAGCGTGCAGACCGCGACCCCGGGAACGAGAAACGGGACGGCGAACGCCACCGCCGTCGCGATGCCGTGACCGAGCAGGAAGCCGAATCCGGTCATCGCGATGAACCAGATTCCGATGCCGATCGACCAGATCAGCACGCGGGCGCCCGCGTTTGCGGCGCGCAGCACGTACCACATCGGACAGAGGACCAGCACCTCGAATATCCCGGCGAGCGCGAGGCCGGTCACGAAGATGAATCCGGGCTGCATCGCGTATTCCGGCGGCACGGCGGGATAGGTCGCATAGGCGTACAGGAGATACACGATCGCCGCGCAAAGCGGAGCGCCGAGCAGCGTGCCGATCGTGCGGACGTTCATGCGCGCCGGCCGGATCGAACGCAGCATACGCGATGGTGGGCAGGCGTGATTTCGCACATCGGTCGCGGCAGATCAAGTCGACGCATGGGGCGCCGCCCTCAGGATAAGGCGTCGCCCGGCCGCACGCCCGGGCGCTCCATCGCCACTTCGGAGCGCGCGAAGCCCAGCTTTTCGTAGAAAGCCGCGACGCCATTGCGGGCGGCGCGCAGCACCCAGGTCATCTGGCGATCGTCCCCCATGACCGCGTGAACCAGCGCGCGACCGATGCCTTTGCGCCGGCGCCCTTCCGCGACGACAAGCATCGAAATGTATCCATTGGTCATGCCGTCGCTGATCGCGCGCAGGAATCCGACGACCTCGCCGTCGTCCACGGCGACCAGCGCCCGCTGCGAGCGCGACACCAGTTCGCGAAACATCGCGGGGTCCGCAACGCGGTGCGTCCAGCCGGCCGCGACGAGCAGCTGGCGCGCGGCTTCGATCTCCGACGGGCGGATCGTGCGAATTTCCATTGCGCTCCCCGAGCGGCAAGTCTGCCCGATGGGTCGGTGTACGGAACCGGCGCAGTCGCTGCGGGCCGATCACTCATCGTGCGATGCGCCCCACCCGCCACGGCGGGTCGAGCCGGTTCTTCCCGGCATGATAAAGGCAGACGACGTTGCCGGAGGGATCGACGACGCGAGCTTCCCGCCAGAGCCACGGCTCGTCGCGCGGCGCCTGCGCCATTCGAATGCCCTTCGCTTCGAGTGCTGCGACCTGCCGGTCGAGGTCCGCGCACTCGAAATAGATGACGGTCTTCGAGGGCGTCTCCAGCGCATCGACGGCATGCACGGAAAACGTCGCGTTGCCCACCTTCGATCGGAAGCGCGCATAGTGCGGCGCGTCGACGATGAGCTCGAAGCCCATCCTGCGATAGAACGCGACCGACGCGGCCACATCGAGAGCGGGCAGAGTGACCTGGTTCAGGTCCAACGGGGACAGTGCGTCGCGTTCATTGTCGTTCCGGCCCGCGGGTTGCCATTCGTGATCCGGACTACGGCATCGTCGCCGGCGACGAGAACGGCTTGCCGGCATCGACGACGAACATCACCAGCGCATGAAGGTCGGTCGTGCCGCTGCTCGACACCTGCATCGCCGACGCGCCGGCCTGGCCGGGCTCTGCCTGCCCCGCCTTCACGCGCTGCGTTCCCTGCGCGCCGCGAATGCTCTGCTCGCCGGCAAGCACGTAGAACGCTTCGGAGCCTGGATGGCTGTGCACGGCGGTCACGCTGCCGGGCGGTCCGCTCGCCTCGTTGACGCGGAGCAGGTACTCCGTCGCGGTGACGCGCGGAATCGGGCCGACCTCCGCGACCCTGGTCGCGTTCGCGGAGGCCTTGCCCGACGGACCCAGCGTGAAGAGCCAGACTTTGCCGTTCGACTCGGCGACCAGCGACCATGGGCCGGCGCCGCTCTTCGCCTGCTCGGCCGAAGCGACGTTCTCGATTCGCCAGTAGAGTTCCCCTGGCGGCAGTTCGGCGACCTTGCGTTCGGCCAGCGGCTTGATGACGAGCGCCTGCTGCGCCGCGGCCCACGGCGTCGCGCAGACGGATGTGAGAAGGAGGAGAAACGAAACGGCAGGTTGCTTCATTCGGGGCGTTCCTTTCCGTGTTTCAGGCACTGAAGACCAAGACCGTGTCCCCGGCGCGGGGTGGGGCATCCGTTCAGCCCTGCGGCGCGGGCACCTGGGCGAAGGTGCGCGCAACGATGGCGCGCTCGTCCGCATCCGCGATCGCGTCGAGCGCTTCCGCGGCCAACCGATAGGCCGCGCGATGCTCCGCCGCGTCGCCCGAGGCATGCGCTGCGTGCGCGCAGATGGCGTGCGTGAACGCGAGCTCCCAGTCCGGCGTGTCCCGGCCGAGGAAGTACGACCGCATCTCGCGCGCGTATGCCATCGCCGACGCCCCATGACCTGCCAGCGCGTGGACCTCCGCCAGCAGCATCGTCGCACGCATCCGGTTCTGCTCCGTACCCACCTGGGCCCAGTGCCACGCGGACGCATGCGCGGCATCCATCATCTCGCGCTCCTCCGCGGCGGTGCGAGGCGCGGCGGCGAGATCCCACGCGCGATTGTTGCAGCTCATGGCGAAGCGCTTGTGCCACGCCGCGGCTTCGTCGGTCATGGAGGCGTCCGGCACCCGGATTTCATCGTGTCCCATTTCGTTGCATCACGCGTGTTTGCGCAGGAAGACGTGCGTCGCACGTTCTCCCGCCACGTGTTGCGCGCACTCGTAGCCGAGCGCACGCGTGTCGATGTCCTGCAGCAGGTTCTCGCCGGAACCGAGCAGCACCGGCCGCAGCGCGAGATGGAGTTCGTCGACGAGGCCCGCGCGGAGGTATTGCCGGATCGTCGCCACGCCGCCGCCCAGGCGAACGTCGCGATCGCCGGCCGCGGCCTTCGCGCGCTCCAGCGCCGCGTGAATGCCGTCGGTGACGAAGTGGAATTCGGTGGCGCCCGCCATCCTGAGCGGCGCGCGCGGGTAATGTGTGAGTACGAACACGGGCGTGTGGTAGGGCGGCTCGTCGCCCCACCAGCCTTTCCAGCTGTCGTCCGGCCACGGGCCGCGCATGGGGCCGAACATGTTGCGTCCGAGGATCCATGCGCCGATGCCGGCGAAGGACTCCTTGGCCATTCCGTTGTCGATGCCGGTATCGCCGCCGTCCTGGCCGTGCATCTGCCGCCAGACGCGCGTGCTCAGGAACCACTCCATGAGTTCGGGACCGTGGACGCCGAGCGGATTCTGCAGGTCCTGATCGGGCCCGGCACCGTAGCCGTCGATCGAGACCGCGAAGCTCAGCACGCGAAGTTTCGACATGGAAAATTTGCGGCGGCTGTTCCGGATTGTCCGTGGCAGATCAGTGCACGGACCGGATTGGCCGATCCGGATTCGCGGGTTCGGACGCGGAGCGGGCACCGAAGCCCCGGAGGTGTTCATGCAGATGCGCGAGGCCGGCAGCGGAGACGGAGATCGACGTGCCGACGCCGGCCATGTGCTCGCGGACGAGGTAGCCGCGCGCATTGGCTTCCTCCCAGACGGGCAGACGCGGGCACGACGTGCGCCACGCATCGATGACCTCGGCGTACGGACGCGAGTGCGGTCCGATCCACTCGAGCAGGTCGATCACCAGCGCGTCCACGGGATCCGGCACGGGCACCTCGTCGGGAAAGTCATCGCGACATTACGCTTGCCGCGCACGGTCGGCAACGGTCCGGTGCTCGCACTTCGGTCACCGCGTCGCGTGCAGGGTCGACTGTCGGACCTTGGAGAGCGAGGCGAGTGCGCGCCGGTACGACCAGGCCACCAGCTCCCTGAGATACGGCGAAGGGAAGCCCGACACGTTGACGATGGTGATCCAGTGGTAGCGGCCACGATAGCGGGCGGGCTTCACGCCCGGAATGTCGGTCAGCTCGATGAACCGGTCGGGCGCGACACGCGTGCTGAAGCGCCAGCGCTCCGGTTCGCTGGTCTTGAAGTATGCGAATTTCCGTCCGCCGATGGCGTAGACCAGAAAATTGTACGGCTCCCCGTGGAGCGTCTCGGCGGCGCTGGGAAATCCGCGGCAGAATGCCTTCAGTTGCGTGACGTTCATGGGATGGGCGCTTGCCGAAGGGCGGGGAGCGGCGTCATCTGCCGGTCGCGATCAGCGGTCGACCGTGATGAGATGTGCCTGGATCCTGCCGTCGACGGCGCCACGGCCGAATCGTTTTCCAAGCGCCTCCTCGGCGGCGTCGGTGGCCTCGGCGAGACGCGCCGGGCCGCGCGCTTCGATTTCGTTGCGCAGCGGCGTGCCCTGACAGTACGCAAGCGCAGGAATCCGGGGCGTTGCCGCGCGGCTGCGTGCCGCGACCGTTTCGAAGCGAGGCGACGCGGTGAATCCCCCGCCGGCGAGATCGCTCCCGATGGCGCGGTGATCGTGGTAGCCGTGCGGCGTGCGCGCCATGAAGCGCGGCGGGTCCGCGACAAACAGCGCTTCGAGCGCCGTCGTCACCGTGTCGGCGAACTCGTTCTCTTCGATGCGATCCCACACGCTGAAGATGAAGACGCCTCCCGGCCGCAGCACCCGGCGCGCCTCCGAAAACGCCTTGCCCCTGTCGGGAAAGAACATCGCGCCGAACTGGCAGACGACTGCGTCGAAGGCAGCATCGGCGAAAGGCAGTTGCATCGCATCTGCCATGCGCCATTCGACCGGCCGCGCGGTTTCCTGCGCGGCGGCCTCGTCGAGCATCGCCTGATTGAGATCGGTGGCAACGATTGCGGCGGCTGCGGGAAGCGCTGCGGCGAGCGCGCGGGTCGCGACTCCGGTGCCCGCGGCGATCTCCAGCACACGTGACAGCGGTCGCGCCGCGAGTCGTCCTGCGAGGTCCGCGGCATAGGGCGCGAATATCAATGGCACAAGGTACGTCTCGTAGATCTTCGGAATGGCACCGGCGAAGATCTTGTCGGAAGCGGAACCGGTCATTGCGTTTTCCCGGTGCGATCCGTCAGGGGCTGCAGAGCGGCCACTCGGAGCATCGTCGCGCGCGGTGCTAATCCGCCTCGAACGACCACGTGCGCTGGATGAGACCACCGGCGACGTCATAGACGACGGCGACCTCGAACGGAAAGTCCCGTGCGCCGGTGATCCGCTCGTGATCGATGACCTTGTTCCCGAGCACCATGCGCTTCACGAGCTCGGCGTGCAGGTTCGCGCGGTTGAACCGCTGCGTGGCGTAGAACGCGCCGAACGCCGCCTTTCCGGTGATCGCCGGCAGGGCTGCGGGCGGGCGATACACGCTGATCGTTTCGGCGTAGTGCGCGAGAAAACGCTCGAGATCGCGCGCGTTGTACGCATCGAGCTGCCGCTCCACGATGTCTTCCGGACTCAAGCTCGGATCTCCTGTCGTGCCCGGCGCATGCCGGACGGCGTTCCGTTGCAGGGATCTCGCGGTGACGGCCGCCATTCCTCACAATGTATTGGATATTGCGCGAGGCCGCAAAATTCGCCGCGTCGACACGGGCGCCGCGGGATGGATCGCATCATGCGGACGGCGGCGTGGCGCGCAGGCGCCGCTGGAACCATGCGACGTCGTGCCACTTGCCGAACTTGTGGCCGACCGCCTCGAACGTGCCGAGGTACTCGAATCCCACGCTGCGGTGCAGGGCGACGCTCGCCGGATTGGGCTGCGTGATGCCGGCGTATGCATTGCAGAACCCGGCCTGCGCGAGCTCGTGCAGCAGCGTCACGTACAGCGCGCGCCCGACGCCCTTGCGCTGCTGGCGCGGGTCGACGTACGCCGACACCTCGACCGACCAGCGGTAGGCCGCGCGCTCGCGGTGCGACGACCCGTACGCATAGCCGACGCATTGCCCCTCCGCCTCGGCGACGAGCCAGTGCCAGCCGGCGAGCGCCTTCCGGACGCGCGCCGCGAATTCCTCGGTGGAAGGCGCGACCGTCTCGAACGAGATCGCGCTCGCCTCGACGAACGGACGATAGATCGCGAGCAGCGACGCGGCATCCGCCTCGGTGGCGGGGCGGATGCGGATCAGTTCATTCATGCGCCATGCCGGTTCCGTTCCGACAGGATCGCCCGCGTCGCGACGAAGGCATCGGGCGCCGGGCGAGGTCAGCCCGGAATGTCCGGCTCGACGAGCGTCGCGAGCTGAGCGAGCGATTCCTGCCAGCCGAGATGGCACATCTCGACCGGAATGACTTCGGGCAGACCCTCCTGGACGATGGCGAGCTCGGTCCCGCACGACACCTTTCGCAGCGTTATCGTCGTCTGCATTTCCCCCGGCAGGTTGGGGTCGTCGAAGCTGTCGGTATAGCGGATCATTTCGGACGGGACCAGTTCGCGGTAGGTGCCTCCGAAGGCGTGTCCCTGGCCCGTCGCGAAGTTCGTGAACGACATCCTGTAGGTGCCGCCGACACTGGCATCCATGTGGTGCACCGTGCACGTGAAGCCGTACGGCGGGAGCCACTTGGTCATGGCGGCGGCATCGAGGAAGGCGCGGTAGGCGCGTTCCGGAGTCGCGCGGAGCACGCGGTGCAGTCGGACGGTGCCTTTGGGCATGATCGTGTCGCCTTTGCAGGGTTCGGGTGGGCCGGGGCCAGCGCCAGGTCGCCAAAACTATTACGCCGGGCGAACGGAGTCAAACGGCGCGAGCAGTGCCGCCGATCGGGCCGATCAGGCTTCCGTCGAACGCGTCAGATCCGACGGCGCGGGCGCGAGGTGCCGTGCCCGTGGGGCGATCGAACGCCGGCGCACGCGCCGAGTGTGCGGCGAAAGCTCACGAGGTGTGGTCGTGGACGGCGCGCCAGCCGGCGGCCGTGCGGACCCAGACCAGCGTGAACCAGCCGGATTGCTCGGGCTCCGCGCCGCCGGACAGGATGAACTTTCCGGTCATGAGCGCCGAGCGCGCCGACAGCCCGCGAATCGCAACGGTTTCCATGCGGAGATTCTGCTTGGGCTTGCCGTCGACGAAGTAGGCCTGCCCGAAAGACTTTTCGATGGCCTCGATCGTCGGGCGCGGCCCGGACTTCGTCATCACCGTGACCGACGCGTCATAGATCGCCAGATGGCCCTTGAGATCGCCCCGGTTCCAGGCGTCGGCCGATGCCTGCACCGCGGCACGCATCTGCGCCTCGTCCTGCGCCGTCACCGTGTCCTGCGGCGGATTGTCGACGACGGCGCAGGCGCAAAGCGCCAGCATGCATGCTGCGATCAAGGTCGTCTTCGCGCAGCGCACCGGGATCGCGTCGGGACGCATTTTGAAGTTCCGGTCTCCGGCGTCATTCGACGGTCGCGCTGCAATGGCCGAGCGCATCTCACGTCGTGCGATCCCTCGGGTGATTGACGCCGTCCATTGTCGGCACCGGCCCGAGATCGAACGGGTTCACGCCGTCGAGGCAGCCGACGTTATACCCGTACTGCTGCGGATTCGAGCGCCGCTGATGGTGCGTGTAGATCCCGCAATGGCAGCAGAAATAATGCTTCGCCTCGCGGGTGTTGAACTGATAGAGCCGCAGCGATTCCGCGCCCTGGACGATGCGGATTCCCGCCAGCGGCACCGAGGCCACGATCGCGCCGCGTCGGCGGCACAGCGAGCAGTCGCAGCGCCGCGGATCGACGATTCCGTCCGGCAGCTCCAGCTCCAGCACGACCGCGCCGCAATGGCACGACAGCCGGTGCTTCGGCCTGATCTCGGTTTTGCCGATGGATTTGATCATGGATGCACGTGGACCTCTCCGCTAGCCTTCCACCTCCCGATCGACGATCGAGTATTCCATTCGGTACATTGCACCGAGAATTCCCGTTGCGCCATGCTTTTCAAGCGCGGCGTTGCCAAGGTCGGCGCGCATGAGATTCGCCAGGGCGTCTTCGCTGTATCCCGTGACCAGCAGCGCCCAGTCGATGCCCGCGTCGGCGCCGCGAATGCGCTGCTCGCTGGACATCGGCGGCGTCGCGGCGCCCTCGAGCAGGTGAGCGCTTCCGATGCCCGGTCGTGCGGGAAGTCGAGGCAGCATGTCCTGAAGCAGCCACTTGCGCAGCGAAGACGCCATTTCGTCTGCCGGACTGAGGCGGATCAACAGACCCGCATGGCCCATGCCGAATCCGAAACTCCCTGCCACGCTGCAGAAGCCTCGGGTCATGCCCCGATAGCTGGACATCATCCTCGAAGTCCATGGGCTCGGATTGTTCAGCCGTTCGAGATAGGCGCCGGACGTCAGGGTGGCGAGGTGCAGGACCTCGTACATCACGAAATATCGCGGCTGCCCGTTTGATGCCACCCATCGTGTCCCGCGGACGAAGCCCGGAATGGAGAGTCGCTCCGGAAGATGCTCGTGCGTGTGCCACTCGTCGTGTTCGGAGATCGCGTCCGGCACGATGTCGAACAAAAGAAGCATCGCGGCCTGTCCGAGCAGCGCCATATTCGCCTTACGGTGAGTGCAGCGTCGGACGATGTCCGTTCATCCCGTGTGACCATGAATGGTCGTCGGTGTCATGGCGCTCGGCCAGCACGATTTCGATGCCGCCGCCATTGAGAGCGACACCGCGCGGCTGACCGTCACCGCCCCACGCGGACACCGATTTCCATCCGAGCGAGTCGCGATAGAACGCGAGGGCGCGATCGAAATCCGAGGGCGCGATGAACAGATGGTCGAAGCGATCGTTGGCCATTGTCGACCTCCACGAGCGGATCAGGCCGCCGGGACGTCGATGGCAGAAACGGAGCGTCGCGAGCGTGGCACGCGGCCGGATGCCGGTTCAGCCATCGCTGCGCACGAGCGGAACCAGGAACGTCTGGATCAGTCCCATCGCCAGGACGCCTCCGAGAATTGCCGCGCCGCCGAGAAGGAACGCGCCGGTCTTCACGGCCACGAGACCGCCCAGAAACGCGGGAATCGCCGCGAAGACGCCCATCGAATGGGTCGTCACGGGCTTTCCGCACGACTGGCAATTGATCACGCGCCCGGGTCCGAGGCCGGACTTGCGCATGAGGCTCATTGCAGGGCGACTGCAGTAGGGACACTTGACCATTTCACGCTGCCTCGAAGAGCGCATCGATCGGCCCGGGCGACCATGGCGATACCGCCCCGATCCGGGCACGGTCGAACGCAGGGACGCAGTGCCGCGAGCGGGGCGTCCCACGGAACGACGGATCGGGCATCGTCGTCCTCACTGACCGGACTGAAGCATTGCCGCCATCTTCTGGTGGATGAGATTGATCGCCTTCAGCGGCCTCAGCATGACCTTGAAGTCGACGATCTGCCCGGCGTCGTTCCATCGAAGGATGTCGACGCCGTTGACGAGGATTCCGTCGATCTCGGTCTCGAATTCGAGCATTGCGTCCGACGGGCCGACGATTTCGCGGACGTAGCGGAACGTCGGGTTGAAGAAGACGTGGAACGCCGCGCCGAGGTACATGGCCGTCAGCTTCCGGCCTCTTTGCGGAGCGTGAACGACCGGGGAATGGAAGACCGCATCTTCCGCGAGCAATGCATCGAGGCCGCTCGGATCCCGTGTGCGGACGAGGCGATGCCAGGTTTCGAGTGCATGCATCGCAGGCGGCTCACCGATCGCGTCGCCCTTCTTCATAGCCGTCATGAGTCGATTCCGTTGTGCGGTGGGCGTCCACTCGGGCGACGAGCCGGTCCGCCTGCTCGAAACGTTCACGACTGAATTTGGGGCCGAGGACGAGTTCGTCCCCAGCGGGAATAATTGCATCCATCTAAGACCATTCCCGACCTCCCAGTCAAGCCAGCCGCGATGGCGGTAGAGCCATACGCCCCGACTCCGCCACTCCAATGGCGGATCGGTCCAGCGACGGAACCCCTCAGGACTTCGCTTTCTTCGAAGCCTTCGGCTTGCCGGAGCTGTTGCGGGCGATGGCTTCGCGGACGAGCGCCTTGAAGGCGGACGCATCAACTTCCTCTCCTTCGTGGATGTCGATCGCGCGGCGCACGTTTCCATCGAGACTCGAATTGAAAAGTCGCGCCGGATCCTTCAATGACGCACCCTTGGCGAACGTGAGCTTCACCTTGTCCTTGTAGGATTCGCCGGTGCAGATGATGCCGTCGTGCGACCAGACCGGAATGCCCCACTTCCACTCCTCGACGACGTCCGGGTCCGCGTCCTTGACGAGCTTGCGCATCCTGCCGAGGGACTTTCCGCGCCAGTCCCCGAGTTCGGCGATTCGTTTCGAGATGAGCCCCGATGCCGGCGGGCCTTCGGTTGCGCCTGGTTTCTTCATGTTCTCATCCTGGAACTGCCTGAGGTCTCCGGTCTGCAGGACGGTGACGGATCGTCATGCAGGGCTTCGGCACGGTATTTCGCCGGAGCGATTCGTCAGGCTTCGTCCTTCCGCGCACCAGTGCTCCTTTGCCCTATCCAAGTGCCTATCCTGATCCCCAGCCACGCCATCGGGAGGTAGGCGGCGAGGAGGTCGAGCGCGATGAACCAGGCGGGGGCGAGAATCATGAAACTTGCCGCCACGCCGCCACGGAACGCCGGAGGGAGGCCGCGTGACGGCGCGTTCGGTTGAACAACATGTCAGGTCGCCGAGAGCGCACTGACGGTGACGTAGTACCCGTCCGGATCCCGGAGCGAGAACTCCGCAGTTCCGGTGCTCGGATTCACGTGGGGCTCCTCTTCGAGCCGGGCAGCGAGACAGCGCGCGCTTGCGAGCGCCACGTCGAAATCGTCGACACGGAAGAACAGGAGAAGGCCGTTGCCGGGCTGCGCGTGATCGGGGCTCGTCAGCGATGGATGCTCGTGGGCACCCCACTCGTGAAGGCAGAGAAGGACCGTTCCATCCTGGTCGAGGATCTGACCGAAGTATTCATGGGCGGGAGCCGTCGCCGGCAGGCCAAGCAGCGATTGATACCACGTGAAGCTGCCGGCCACATCGGCGACGCCAATGATCGTCCACGTGCGTCTCATGGGGCCCCCTGCGATCTAGAGTACCAAGTTGTGTGGCGAACCGCGACCGGCGCGCAACCATGCCGAACGTGTTGCCGTGGCGACCGCTATGTCAGGCACGCGTTCCGCCGAGGTGCTTGACCATGTTGATGCCGGTGACGCCGTAGCCGAGTTTGGCATAGAGGGCCTGCGCACCGAGGTTGTGACCGAAGACGTGAAGTCCGATGCTGGAAATGCCGAGGTCGCGAACCACAGGTTCGAGTGCCGCAAAGGCCCGCGTCGCATGGCCCGCGCGGCGCGACTCCGCGTTGATCTCGACGTCGTACACGTACGCGGAGCGAACCCCGTGCCGCGCCTCGACTGCAAACCAGATGGACCCGACAGGCGTTCCCGCAGGTGTTGCCCTGATCTCGAACAGATAGTTGTCCGGTGTTGCGAGCCCTTGCGGCAGCAGGCTGTCGAAATTCGCGCGAGACTGCAGGAGCGCAGTGTCGCGAAGCCAGCGACCCGCAGCGATGTTGTCCTCGGCGTAGGCGGCAATCGTCGCCTCGCGATAGGCGCGATAGCTCTCCGGGCTCATCGGCACAAGAATGGTCACGGCAGCTCCGCGAGTGCCTGGCGTGACGAGTCGACGCGCGACGCGCTGCGGGCGCACAACCCCGCACACGGGACGACCGCGTCGACCGACGGGTCGAGCGTCATTCTGGCGGGGCAGCGCGCATTGCTGACCTGGGCTCGGGTCCTACGGCTGGGGTCGCGGGACCGTGGCCTGAGTGCTTGCCAGCCACTTGCCGTTCGACTGCTGCAGCGTGACCACGAAGTATGCGAGCCATGGCTTGTCGAGCGGACGATCCGAGCGACCGATGGTGTACGTGCCGGTCACCACCGCGGAGTCCTGCGACTGCATGCGCACCTTTTGTGCGTCGATCTTCATGACGGGCCGAAAGTTGGAAGAGCACGCTCCCCCGAGATGAGCCCGCAGCGCCTGCAGACCGACAACGGGAGCGTCCAGGTCCGGGGCGAAGAACTCGATGCCCGGCGTGTACAGCGTCATCAGCGCGTCGAGGTCGCACGCACTGAATCGCGCCGCGATCGCGGGCACGACGGCCTCCGGCGCAGCAGGGTCCGGCGGTTGCGGGCCGGGCACCGCGCAGCCCTGCGCGGCCAGGGATATCAACGCAAGGGCAACGGTGGATCGCATGTGGGGCTCCTCTGACGGCTGACGAACTGAGTGAAGCGGGTCAGCCGGCAACGGCGAAGCCGTGCCGAGCCGGATCCGCTGAAGCGCCGGGTCAGGCCGCATGGGGACCCTGACCCGACACCACAAGCTCCGCGAACCCCGTCGCCGGAACGAATTCGCGATTGAACGACCACCCGAAACGCAGCAGGACCGCGTCGTCGGCGTATAGATCCACGACAGTATCGAAGTCCTCCCCGCTGATTGCCTTGTCCGCCTTTTCAATGAGAAGCGCAATGGGATGCCGGCTCACTTGCGCTCCTGTAGATGCCTGACGGGACAAGTCAACAGGAGGTGCCGGCGTATGCCGAAGGACGCACGCCGGGCACGCCCATCGAACGCCGGATTGGGTCCCGGGCTCGGGACATGGATTCCGGGTGACGCGATCATCACGGGCTTGGCGCAACGACCATCAGGTGCGGGATTCACGCCGGAGCATGAACGCGAGCGCTGCGGCCAGGACGCAAGCAACAACGCTCGCCCAGACAGGAATGAATATGCCGCCGACAATGATGTCCCACCCCAGGACAACGCGAAGCAGGTGCATCAGCGCGACAACCAGAAGAACAACAACGGTCGCAGAAGTAAATGGCTTCATTCGCAATCTCCGTTCGGTCGACAACGTGCGAGAGTTGGGTGGCAATGGACTGCCAGGAGCCTAACGTGATGAGCTCACCGGCCATCCCGCATGTGGGACGTCTGCGTTGAGCGACGGGTTGTGCGTCGCTGCCCGAGCAGTGCTCAGTCGATGAATTTCCAAGTGTCAGCTCCGTCGAAGTGGCGGACCCGGACCGCGGCAATCAAGCGCGGGTCGAAGTTGCCAAGGTTGACGCCGTGCGTGGCGCCCGGCGTTGGGCTCAGCGGCTCCCAGTGTGTGACGCAGCCGCACTTCTTGCAATGAATTGTCCGAAGTGTCCTGTCACCCCAGATGTACTCGGCGGTGCATTCCGGATGGCCTTCGATCTTGACCGTTCCGAACTCGTAGTACACCCAGGGGCCGCCGATACGGCGGCAGAGCGAACAGTTGCAGTCAGTCGCCACATCGGGTGGAGAAGGCAGAGTCAGACGTACGGCACCGCAGTGGCATGAACCTTCAAGCATGTCTCACTTCCAGAACGGCACAAGCGCGGGTACGCGCCGACGGTAGGCTTCGTATTGCTGCCCGAAGCACTAGGCCATCCAACGCTCTTCCAGCCGAAGCTTGCGCCACAGCGCCCAGCAGGCGATCAGAACGGCGAGTACACCGCGCCATTCTCCGCGGGCCATGGCCGAACCGATGAAGGCGACCAGCAGCCCCGTG
>Ga0265331_10000533_pt1 | contig 34977 bp, 35 predicted proteins | sample 41923metaG_FD_202088 | JGI IMG/M metagenome (GOLD analysis project Ga0265331, IMG submission 202088) | Rhizosphere microbial communities from Carex aquatilis grown in University of Washington, Seatle, WA, United States - 4-19-23 metaG | ecosystem: Host-associated > Plants > Roots > Rhizosphere... | reverse complement strand
TTGCCTGGCTCCACAATTTCCGCCGACTGGTCAGCCGCTGGGAATATCACGAAACCAATTTCCTCGGCATGCTCCAACTCGGCTGCCTCATTATCCTCTTGAGGCATTTATGAGATGGCTTCTAGTTCAATTCTGCATCTTCGTCCGCTGGCTACACCGCCGTACGCGCGACGACGAAATTCGCCGCGCCTTCGTCCGCGACATGGCCATCAACCACCTTCCGCACCTCTACCACGCCCTGCGCCAAATCGCCGGCAAGCTCGACATCGAACTGAAAGAACCACCCCCAGTCCAATTCCTGGAATTAAACGGAAAGCAGTAGCACAGGTTTCAACCTGTGCGCTTTTGGGTTTAGTCGTGGCAACGAATCAAGACCAAAATCAAAACCAAAAGCGAACAGACTGAAGTCTGTTCTACCAAATGCCCACCCCAGTCCCAACCGAACGAATCGCCCAGGCGCGCCAGATCGCCGCAGCCTACGCCCTGGAACCAGCCTTAGTCTGCGCCGTCATCGAGCAGGAATCCGCCTGGAACCCCTGGGCCGTCCGCTATGAGCCGGCCTTCCTGTCGCGCTACGTGGCCCCGCTCTACACCGCAGGAAAAATCAGCGCCACCGAAGCCTACACCAGAGCGATGTCCTGGGGCTTGATGCAGGTGATGGGCCAGGTAGCACGCGAGTCCGGCTTCGCACCAAGTTCGCTGGCCGAACTTTGCGATCCCAAGACAGGCGTGGAATTCGGCTGCCAAATCCTGGCCAAACAAATGGCCCGAGCCAAAGGCGACGCCGCGCAAGCCCTGCAAGCCTGGAACGGCGGCGCCAATCCCAACTACGCAATCGAAGTGTTAGCGCGCAAGCGAAACTATTCGTCCAAGCCTCAGTAGCACAGGTTTCAACCTGTGCGCCTTTGGTTTTCTTAGTGGCACACACTTCAGTGTGTGTGCTTTTGGTTTTCTTCCCCAAAAAGCACCATCGAAGCCATAACGAGCCCCGCAAAATGCCCACCAAACTAAAACTAGCAGCATCAGCCACAGCACTCCTGGCCATCCTCCTCGCAGCCAATTCCTGGCGCGACCAGCGCAAGCTAGCCTCGAATCTCACCGCAACGTTAGCCACCCAAGCCACTCAAGTCAAACAAGCCGCCGACCGCGAACATCAACGCACCGAGCAACTAAACGCAGCCCTAGCTGCAATCGCCGCGCAAAAACGCCAGGTACAAACACCCCAACAAGCCGCCGCAGCAATTCCCGCGGTCCTGCCACCCCTGCCACTGCCCGTGAAGATCGATCTCCCGAACCTGAGTCAAACACCGCAACAATCCACTCCAGGCCCCGCCACCATCTCCATCCCGCAGCCCGACCTGAAACCACTCTACGACAGTCTCCAGGATTGCCGCGCCTGTCAGCTAGACCGCGACGCCGCAAAACAAAACCTGGCCGACGAGCAGGCTAAGGTCACTTCACTAACACGCGAGCGCGACGCCGCCATAGCCGCTGCCCACGGCGGAACCTTTTGGGTCCGAGTGAAGCGCGCAACAAAGTGGTTCGCAATCGGTGTTGCCGTAGGAACAGCCGTGACAGTAGCAGCGCATCGCTAAACAGGAACTGCAGCCGAACACCTCCACCCCCGGAGCCTGTGTAACAACCTCGATTTCAACCGCCCCCCTTTATTTCAAGCTGAAAAGTGACATGGAGTTCGATTGAACCCACTGTCCTTATAGCGGTGGCAAGAGTTCACGACCGACCTGAACCCCCTGGCTAACCACGGAAACGCGTGGGAAGGATGTAGCACAGCTGCCGCCAAAGCCGAGAAAGAGCATTCCGTCCGACAGCTGGAACGAACGCTGGGTGCGGAAGGCGTTGAAAATCGAAATCCCAAAAATCCTCGTGGGGAATGAGCTGTGGTCCCGCTCACTGGCAGGCGCGAGAGATGGTGACGCAGGGTTACATAGCCATTCTGGTGGCGACCGCCGAGCCGAATCAAACCCGCCAGTCGGACATGACCAAAATCTGGGCAGAACCAGCCGTGCGCTGGGACTATCCGCCGTGCGTGATCGACTGCTTCGTACGGGAAATCGTGGGCTGGAATCTCTCGCATCGCTGCAAAACCGAAGACGCGGTGCCACCCGTGTAACGCTGACCACCAACAACGGGACGCAGCTCACTGCCACGCGGCTCAGCGAGACACTCAACCGCCCGGGCATTGCGCACCGGCGAGCCTGTCATCACCCGGTGGGCAACAGCTGCACCGAAGGGTTCCATCGCAGCTTAAAGGAAGAGGAAGTCTGGACGGCGGAATATCGAAGCACACAGGAGTCACGGGATTCGGTCGGTAGCTGGATCCAGCAGTACAATCACGACCGGCCTCAATGCGGGGTGAGAACTCGCACTCCTCAAAGGCCCTCTTGGTTACGCAAGTGTCCCCCAAAACGAAGCGCCGACTGTCTAAAATAGTGAGGGCAATACAGAAGTATATAATTCCCAATTTTTCCCATTGACACAATGTGTCTGATAAGGTATATTATGTATATTATTTGCGGAAGATTTCGTATTCGATAAATCGGGTCAGTGTCGACTCGTCTGGACCCACAATTCTTCGACCATTAACGAAAATTGTTGGGGTGCCTGTGACCTCTACCTCCTGGCCTTCGGCCTTTGTCATTTTTACTGCTTGTCCTGTAGAGGGGTTGTTAAGGCAGTTCTCGAAGGAATCATCGTTTACGTTGAGGCGGTTTGCGAAATCTTTAATTTGGTCGGTAACATTGGTCGAATTAATTGAATCTTGCGCGTCAAAAATCATGTCGTGAATTTTCCAAAACAATGCTGGATCCTGTTGATTTACGCACTGTCCCGCAATGGCTGCAGTCATGGCCCATGGGTGGATTTCGGTTAACGGAAAATCTTTGTAGACCAAGCGGACTTCAGGATGCTTGGGCAGGAAGTCTCGCAAGATACGATCAAGTTGGCGGCAGGATGGGCATTGGAAGTCGGCGAATTCTATCAGGGTGACCTTGGCGTCGGCTGGGCCTATCGAGGGCGATGTCCCTACGTGTAGTTTTGAGCGGGTGTCGGCCAATGGGTCGACCGACATGTCTGTGAGCTCCCCTCTGACCATGAATTTGCCATCCTTGCTTACATAGACGGTGGCCGTGTCCGATTGGCCGTGCGTGCCAACCGTCACTGACATTTCCAGCAGACCAGGGATTGAGGACTGCTTTACGGCTCCCACCTTGAGATCGAATTCCGGGCCCCATGCGTACATATTTCTCAGGTATTGGACGACTGTGTTTTCGCTTGCGTCTGGGCTTGACGCATTCGTCGAGGACTTGCCTGACGCTGTAGGACTTTTCGCGCTGTTTGCCCCGGGCACTTGTGCGAATGTTCGCGCGTCGGGCCGGACAATTAGCAGTGTCAACGCCACAATCAGGAACCATGGTTTTCGGTTCATTTCGAACTCCTCTCAGGGTATGAACTTTTGAACGATGGGAAATGGACGGCCCATGCCGAAGGCGCGCGATGTGATCTTGAGGCCCGGGGCTGCCTGGCGGCGCTTATATTCGTTTCGGTCGACCTTTAAGGCGATCGCTCGGACTAGTTCGAGGTCGTAGCCGTAACGGGCGGCGATCTCCGCGGGACTCATTACTTCTTCGATGTAGGCTTTCAATATGCGGTCTAACACATCGTAGGGTGGCAGGGAATCCTGGTCTTTTTGATTGGGGCGCAGTTCTGCTGAGGGAGGCTTCTCTATGGAGGCGAGGGGAATCGCTTCCCTTTCGCGGTTAATCAAGGCTGCCAGTTCATAGACCATGGTTTTCGGGACGTCAGAAAGAAGGGAGAGCCCCCCGGCCATATCTCCGTATAAAGTGCAATATCCGACCGCCAATTCCGATTTATTTCCTGTGCTCAGGACCATGGACCCGAATTTGTTCGACAGGGCCATCAGGAAGTTTCCGCGAATTCTGGCCTGTAAATTTTCTTCTGCGACGTCTTCCAGTAAGCCCTTGAATGGCTCGGAAAGCGCCGACCGATATGCGCTGAAGACCTCGGAGATCGGCAATGTAAGGAATTCTATCCCCAGATTCTCAGCGAGTAATCTAGCGTCTGTTCGGCTGCCATCGGAGGAATATGGGCTGGGCATGGAAACGCCCAGAACGTTTTCGCGTCCGAGAGCGGCGACGGCGATGGCGGCGACTACTGCGGAATCGATTCCACCGCTTAGGCCTACTACGACTTTGCGAAATCCTGATTTGCAAACGTAATCGCGCGTGCCGCAGATAAGGGCCTGGAGAGCTACTTCGAGTTCGTTCTCGGGCTGCGAGTGGATATCCCCGTAGCCGGTCTCTGTGTCGAATAGGACCAGGTCTTCTTCGAAAACGCGGGCCTGCGCGGCGATGCGTCCATCCGGCAAAATGGCCAGGCTGCCGCCGTCGAATACCAGACTGTCATTCCCGCCGAATTGATTTACATATATCAGAGGACGGCCGTACGCCTTGGCAAGGGCACGCAACATGTTTACACGCAGAGCGCGTTTGTCTATTGTGTAGGGAGAGGCGGAAATATTAATCAGCAGCCCGGCTCCCTTCCCGACTAACTCGGCAACTGGATCGCGGTCGTACATCTGTTTGGCCCAGAAATTCTTGTCATTCCAAATATCTTCGCAGATCGTTATGCCTAGTTGCTTGCCCTGAAACAGGAATGTGTTTTGCTCGCGCGCGGGTTGAAAATATCGGGACTCATCAAAAACGTCGTAAGTGGGAAGCAACATCTTTTGTTGAAGAAACGCAATGTGCCCATTTGCAAGGAGTGCAGCCGCGTTTGCTACCGCCTTCCCGGTCGATTCGTTGGCGTGCGCGGCGTATCCCACTATGGCCGGGAGCGGCAGTTTTTTGGCGAGGCATGCCAGCTCTTTTTCATTTCTGGCGATGAATTGTGGGCGTTCGATCAGGTCTAGCGGGAGGTAGCCGCACAAACATAATTCGGAAAATACGGCCAAATCGGCTCCGCGCTGCTGGGCGCGCTGCGTAATGTCCAGAATCCTGGCGGAGTTTCCCTCGAAATCGCCTACTGTGGGGTTGAATTGTGCGAGGGCGATCTTCATGGACGGGTTATAGGATACGGGGCAAGTGCGAGCTTTGCAATGAGCAGACGGGAGATGGTCTCATAGCATTTTCTCAAACAAAAAGGCCTCCGCGATTTCGCAGAGGCCTTCTGGATGACGATTCAGCGAACTGCGAGCGACATTTAGACGCTAAAGGAACTGCCGCAGCCGCAGGTGCTCTTGACGTTCGGGTTGTTGAACTTAAACCCAGCGCCTTCGATGGTCTCGATGTAATCGACTGAGACGCCTTCGAGGTACATTTCGCTCATCTGGTCGACCAGAACCTTCAGGCCGTCGAATTCATAGACGTTGTCCGTCGGGTTTTCCTGGTTCTCAAAAGCCATGTGATAGCTGAAGCCCGAGCAGCCACCGCCCACAACCGCTACGCGCAATGCGGTGGGACTTGGGTTCTGCTGGCTCATGATCTCTTTTACCTTTGTGGTCGCTACTGGAGTAACTGTAATCATATCAGTGTCTTCACTCCTTGCCGTCGTGGCGGCAGTTTAGCTTGCACTTGAATTGTACCACATTCCTGGTATGGCCAACTCAATTCTTGCGGCACATATTCAACTGGATAGATTGGATGCAGTGACCTTATAAAAAGCTACTTGTTTCTGGTCTTGGTGGCCGGAGGCGTCGATCCGAATTATTGAGACAATTTGAAATTTGAGATTTGAAATGCCTATCGGGTGCGCCGTCGATTTTTTCCGGAATCAGGGCTGCGATGATTCCAAGAGTTCTTTCAGGTACTGCTGCCAGGCTGCGGCGTAGGTATGCGTGCCGTGGCCGTGCGTTTGGTCTGAGATTGGCAAGAGCACGAACTTTCCATTTTTCACCTTCTTGATTTCTCGTTCCGCAATGCCGATACCTGGAGGATTTATGAAGTCGTCGGCGGAATTCACGTGCATGACGTGCGCTTTGATTGTGCTCAGCTTTGACGATGGGTCATAGTTTCTTGAGGCATCTACGGCGTATAGAAGATCGTTGGCATCGTATCGTTCCTTGTTTTGTTTGATCTGCTGATCGAGAGCTGCGTCCGCGGCGGCGCTTGTCGGGTAGGCTTTCTGGAGTTGTTCGGGCGCAGTTCCGATCATTAGCATGATATCGGCTGCGACTTGCATGGCTGCAAACGGTTCTGTTGTGTAGTCACCGTTTTTCCAATTCGGGTCCTGGCGGATTCCGTCGATTACCATCTTTCGCCAGAAGCGGTTTCGACCGCCGATTTGCACGGGCAGGCAGGCCAGCGCCATCACCGCATCCATTTCGTCTGGATAGGTTTCCGCCCAGGTCCAGGAATGCATGCAGCCCATTGACGTGCCCAGGATTAGGCGCAGGTGGTTGACTCCCAAACTTTGCACGAGTTGCTCCTGGGCCTTGACCATGTCGTCGTACTCATATTTTGGAAAGCGAGCATGCAGTCCGTCGCTGGGTTTGCTGGATTTGCCGTGGCCTATATTCTCCGGAAGAATGACGTAGTAGCGGTTAACGTCGAGCAGTTGGCCCGGGCCGAACAGGACTCCGGCGAAGATCGGAGAAAAGAATCCGCTGGTGTCGCCGCCCGTTCCGTGCAGGATTAAAACTGCATTCGTTGTTCTGCCCGCAGCACCCTGGGCGGGCTTACCGAGTGTGCGGTAGTGGATGCGGAGTTCCGGCAGGGTCTCGCCGGACTTGAAATGGAAGTTTCGGATTAAGAAGTCCTCTTCCTTTGGCGACGGGATTAGCGGTGTCTGCGCAAGAGCAACGACTGAAGTGAACGCCAGGACCGCGAATGCTATGTAGATCGAGTGACGCACTGGACGGTGCATTTTATTTCTCCTGGTTCGGTACTTAGGCATTGGGCCCTGCATGGCATTATTGCTGAAAATTTTTCGTTTTCAATGGAATGACAACTGGTATAGTCTTGGCAAGAATTAGTTTGATTTCGGGTGCTACCTTTTCGTGGAGGGCTACGTGGGTTATTCGGCTCCAACCATTGAAGAATTTAAGGCGGGAACAGTCGTCAAGGAGTCGCCGATTTCCACCGGAACGACGACTCAGCGCAAGCGTAAGCCGCACATACTTGCAGTAATCAATGAATGCTGCACGGGGTGCGCGGGATCGCCCGCCTGCGTTGAATACTGTCCTGTGGCCGAGTGCATGTATTGGGCGCCGGACGAGGACCATGCCCCGTTCGGTCGCATCATCGTCGATCCCCTGTTGTGCATCGGATGCAAACTCTGCACCAGCAAAGGGCCGGATGGCGCGTTTCTCGAGGGTTGCCCGTGGGATGCGATTGATATGGTTCCCTTGGCGGAGTTCGAGGGCGCAAATGGGGCGTTGCCGTTCTAAGGGCGGTGACTGGTGACTTGTGATTGGTGACTGGTGGTTCGTACCCCGTAATTCGTGGCACATCTGAAGCCTATCTTAACTTTCAACTGTCAACTTTGAACTATCGGCCGACCTTATTTCACCGGTCACTGGTCACCAATCACCGCCTTTCTGAAATTGCCTTCGCTGTGAGCACTGCCTGTTGCTGAATCTGCGGCTGCATGCCTTCCATGCCTCGTGCGTATCGATCGACCGCTTGGGCATCGGACTTCTGACCGATTAGATATAGGGCGCGCAGGGATTCCCAAACCATTTCGGGGCTGGGATCGACCTTGATGATAGGGTCGCCTGCTTGAACTGTGGCACCATCCTGAGCAATCCATTGCTGAATGGTCCCGGGGACGACTGAGCGAACTTCTGCCTTTTCTCCGGGGACCTCGACGTGGGCGACCATTGTTCCTGGGTTGATTGCGTCCCCGGCTTTTAGCCTCATCGCCAGCACGCCTGAGCGCGGGGTTTTCAACTCGTACGTTCCCAGCATACCGACGATAATGTCGTGACCCGATGCATCGCCGAAACGAACCAGCGATAGCGCGGCATTTCGCCGGACCATGGGGTTCGAATCGTTCAATTGTTTCAGCAGGGCTCCGTGAAATTCGGGCGATTGGTTGTCCTGGCCCATGACCCAGGCGGCGGTTACTCGGAGTTCGTCGCTTCCCTCGGACGATGCCTTTACTACTTCCGAATACCAAGGCTTTGCCAAAGCGCGCACGGCAGGGTTGGGACTGACGATACGATCGGCAACCTGGGATAGCGCGTGCTGGGCCCGGCGAGGATGAAGAGAGTCGGTGAAGTAAGCGCCCAGTTCCCTGTCGGTCAAGGGGCGACTGAATGTCGTCATATACCACAGCAGGAATGGCATCAGGACGAATGCGAATGTCAAAACGAGGATTGCGACGAGCCACTTTTTGGCCATTCCCGGTTTGGATGGGACTGGAGGAGTGTCTGCGAGATTGGGTGCGGTCGCCATTGGAGGGGAAGCCTTACTTCGCAACAAAGTTTCGCGATTGCGGCGGAGATGGTTCCAGCGTTACTTTGTGGCGGTTGCGGTTGGTGCCACGGCGCCGTCAGTGCCGCGCTTGCCTAACCAGCCCTGCTCTTTAGCCAGCACCAATAGCAGGATTCCGAAAATCAGGGCCATCGTCAGGCAGACGGCAATAATTAACAGGCCGTCCAGGCTGCCGATAAGGCGCGTTGAGAGCCCTCCGATAACGCCGAGTATCGAGAGGAGCACCATCACGACGCACATTACCAGCAATTCGATTGGATTCTGTTTTCCGTTCATGGGCTCTCCGTCCCGCGGCGCGGGCTACCGGGTGAATTTGTCGTAAATGAGCAGGCCCAAAAGCAATGGCAGATGAAGCACGGTCGCATGCATGAGCCACTTCGCGCGGCTATTGGTTTTTGATGCCGCGGCCCACAGGCACACTTCCACGAGCATGATCCCCAACACCAGAGCACCAAAAAAGTACCGCGACCCTGCAAGACCGGTCACGGACGGCAACATGCTAACCGGCACCAGGAATGCGGCGGTCAGCACAATTTCGCGGAATGTCCGGCTGCCGTCAGCATCGACCACCGGAAGCATTTTGATTCCTGCACGACGGTAATCCTCGCGATAAACCCAGGAGATGGCGTCGAAGTGCGGGAATTGCCACAGGAACAGCACCGCGAACAGAATCCACGCATTGACACTTAGCGAGCCACGCGCTGCCACCCAGCCGATTAGCGGCGGCACTGCGCCCGGAATTGCGCCGATCAACGTGGCGAAGGTAGTCCTGCGCTTGAGAGGCGTGTACGCGCAAAGATAGCTGACCGAAGTCAGGATGCCCAGCAGCGTCGCTAGCGCATTGGTCGCCAAGGCCAGATAAAGCGTGCCGATAACGAGCAGGGTTAAACCGAAGCCGAGGGCTTCACGGGGGCTCAACTGCCCTGAGGGCAGCGGTCTCGATGCCGTGCGGCGCATCAGGGCGTCGGTATCGCGTTCAATGTAATGATTGAGCGCGGACGTTCCAGCGGCGATCAGCGTGGTGCCGAAAACCGTGTGCGCCATGCGCATCCAGTCGAGAGGGCCGACGGTGCCAAGGGCATATCCGGCTACTGTGGTCATGACGACCAGGAAAGACACATCTGGTTTCGTTAGAGCAAGATACAAGGACGGACGGCTAACCTCGGGGACGACCGCGACCGAAGATTGGGCGGGTTCTTTCATTCCCTCTCTCATTGAGCGACCTGCTGCGGCGAGGCCGAAGGTTCAGCGACAGCCGTACCTGGTCGAATCATCCGGTGGGTCACCAGCGCCGTAAGCAGCGTGGTTGCGAGCAATAAAGCGCCCGTAACCGTATGCACCACTGTGAAAACTACCATTACCGGGATCGGCTGCGGGAAGCGCGCGGAATAGATCCGCGACCACCACGCGCCAGCACCCAGGAGCAGCTGTACGCCGATCAGAATATGCAAAACATTCGCGCACTTTCGCAATGGCGGCGTGTCTGCAAACCGGCGTTTCAACGCCGCAGCCGTCTTGAAGACCAGTATTGTAACAATGACTGCGCCGATCAGGTGAGGGAAAATTCCAAATCCCTTGTGGCGAAATGCCGCGCCGAGAATCAGTTGCAGGAAGACTGCTGCCACGGTCCAGACGGTCAGGGACCGAACCGGAGGATTTCCCTCATCTTCCACTTCGGCAATGTCGCTTTGCCACCAGGAGCCCGTAAAGAAAGCGATGGCCACGACGGTGGAAAAGAAGAGCTGCGCCAGTGTGGCGTGCGCGGCGGAAACCGGAGGCGGCTGGAACATTCGAACGGTCATGCCGCCGAGAATACCCTGCGCAATGACCCCGCTAAGGGCCGCAAAGCCCATCCAGCGCATCCACGGGCGTTTTTCGGCCATCCACAGCCAGACTGCCAGGATGATCGTCAGAAAGCCTATGGTTGCAGCTATAACCCGGTGAGACCACTCGTAAACAATTCCGCCAACCATTGGCGGCGTCACTGTGCCCCATGCTAGCGGCCACGTGGGAACAGAAAGTCCGGCATCGTTGGAGGTGACCAGTGCTCCGGCGATCAGAAGCAGAAACGTGCAGATAGCGGTAAAGACGGCGTACTTATGCAAGCTCGGATTGGGTGCTGTATTCATGCTCTTTGGCGGGCTTTGTTAGCCCTCAACCGGGTATTGTAACCGCCGGAAGGCTGTTGCAGCCTCCCGGCGGCGATGGTTTCCTGAAGATCCTGTCTTAATCGGCGGCTGGAGGCGTAGCCTTGAACACAAACGTCACGGCTTTGGACTCTTTCGCGCCGATTGTCACAGTCTGATCGCTGGTGCCATAAAGTTCGTGCCAGGCGGTCAGCGTATATGTGCCAGGAGGAAGATTCTTCAGATCGAAGGCTCCGTCCTTGGTAGTCACCTGGAAATAGGGATTGGGGAGTACGGCCATGTAAGCCTTCATCCACGGGTGGATGTTGCACTTCACTGGGATGGCTATTTCGTCGCGTGGGAACGACTTTTCGATCGGAGCAGCTCCCGGTGGCTGGGACTCGTTCCACTCCCGGTTTACCTTTGGGATGGGGTGAATATTGTGGGTGGTCATGTCAGCGTTGGCGACGTCTATGTTCTGTCCGACCATGACGCCCGCCACATGAGGATGATACTGGCATCCCTGCTGTTCGAACTTTACAGGTGTCGATGGAGCCGGAAACGAATAGCCGTCGAGTCCGGACTTGACATACACAACTACGTTTGCGAGCGCTCCGCCGTCTCCGGTCACAACTTCCTCGCTGGTTACCGGTCCGGAATGCGCTTTGGCGCAATTCGGTTCCGCGGCCATGCTGATCGTTCGCATTTTGGGCGCAGCGCCGTCCAGTTTCACCGACCCCGTAACTTCCCCCGCAGTGGCTGCATCGACCGTTTTTCCGGCGGCAGGTACTGCAGTCGAGGCCGGTGCTTCGGTTGATTCGTCCTTCTTGCCTCCGCAACCGGTCATCACCATGGCAAATGCACCGATTGCCAGAGAATATGTTCCGAATGTTCTCTTCTTCACGAAAACTTCCTCCTGTTTTAAAAGTACAAAAGACTTGAATTCTTCAAGGGCAAAGTACCGCCCTCGGTATTCCCTAATTCCCTGCGCCGCCACCCCGGCTCATCAGGGACCGTTGTTCCTCCGGAGTCAGTTGGAACATGTAGCGAACCAGCAAGTCCGCGTGATCTCCATTATAACCATGGAAGCTCGAAGGCAATGGACCGGAGAATACCCAATGGTCGCCGTCGCGTTTGAACAAGCCTGAGGGCATGGCCGTTCCTGGTGAGATTAGAGCCGGGTTTGTGATCCAACGCTCCGTCCACGCCGGCTGCAAACGATCCTTGGCGAACAGGAAGTTTGGAGCGATGGCCGTCTTGTCATGGCCAGGGTCACCTGTCGCATGGCACTTCAGGCACGGAGCGGCAGTGCTGGTAAACAGCTGCCGCGCCATTTCCTTTTCAGCGGTTGTAATCGGCTGAAGCTTTTGCGGAATAAAGGGTTGCGGCTGGCTGGACATCGCCTCAAAGAATAACACCAAAGTGCGAATTTCGTCGTCGGACAAGTAAAAAGTCGGCATGCGAACCTGGAGATACGAGCGCACGCCGTTGCGGTTGACGTCCGTAGTGCTCAGCGACGGATTGGCGAGGAAGCCCTTGAGCCATTCGGGATTGACGCGCGCGCCTTCGCTGGTCAGCATGGGAGGAAGATTCTGTTTGTTCTCCCCCTGGAATTGCGGCAGGCCCATGAGCACGGACTTCTGGCCGATTCCGATCTGGTGGCAGCCGATGCAATTATATTTTGTGACGATCCACCACCCCTTTTGAATGGCCGCGCGCTGGTCGGCGGGCTTGTACATGTATTCCGACGGGAGCGAAGGATCGGTGGATCCAAGCAGGAATGTCGTCAGGGCGGCGATGTCTTCTTTCGTGACATTCGGCTTCGGCATGCGGAGACGATCCATCGGGTCCGGTTTATACTTGCCGTGGTCGAACACGGCGGGGTCTGTGAGTTTGTTTTCGAAGAAGCCCTTCAGGTCATACCACGATCCGCGTGGAGACTTCTTGCCGTCGGGAAGGATACCGAGCTTGGCATCTTCGGTATAGAGAGAGAAGTCCAAACGTTCGATGGGCTTGCTGCCCTCGTTGGTGAGTTCGGTTCCGATGCGCCCTTCGTCTTCAAAGCCAGAAATCTCGTGGCAGCCTGCGCAGCCGTAATGCTGAATCAATTCCCTGCCATGCGCCTTGAGCTTCGGATCCTCCATGAAATCGGCTGCGGCATAGGATGCATCGGCGTGCTTTTGCGTGAGCAGGAAGCTGGCGATGTCGCGGGCTTCATCTACCGTCAGGCGAAGGCTGGGCATCACCGTCATTTGCTGGACGACCAGTTCGTGGCCGTCGTTTGGACTGCGGGAATGGTCGAGATCGAAGACAAATGGGAGATCGTGCTTCGCGTAGTCCTCGGGACCGAGATCTTTTTTCTCAAGTGGGCTGTAAGGACGCGTTCGAACGCGCGGGTTCAGAATCCAGCGGACCAGATAATCGTAATTGTCCTTTTCCCCTACTCGGGAAAGATTCGCCGCGAAATCTCCGCCGACCAGGTTCGGGCCCTCGCCGATGGAGTGACACGCTTCGCAGCCGCGCGCTTCGAATAATTCCTTGCCGTGCGCCGCATTTCCGGGAGTCTGCGTGGGTAGCGCAGGGCCGGTGATGGCGGATTGCCAGACGTATGCTGCGATGGCCTGAATCTCGTCGTCCTGCAGGCGGAACTGCGGCATCTTGGTGGTAGGACGGAATTCATGCGTGTGCTTCAGCCAGTATGGGATCCATTCCTTGTGAATCTTCATCCGGACTTCTTTCAGGTCCGGGCCGACTTTTTTGATTTCCTGCAAGAGATTGTGCGAACGCTGGTCGAGCTGTTCGACCTGGGAATCGATCTTTGAAATCGTTACCGTCAGGTTCGTCGCTTCGCCGTAGAAGCGGTTGGCCACATCGTTATCGGTAGCGGCGTCGCCCTTTTTATTGAGCGCGGCAATCTGCAGGCGATCTTCCTGCTTCTGATTTTCCAGTTGCGTGATCTGTTGCCGTGCGCCAACTAGTTGTTCATCCTGATTATCGAAGCCCTGGAAACGGTGGCAGCCGATGCAGCCTTTTTCGCGATACAACGCCTTGGCGCGATTTAGCACTGGGGCGTGTTCGGTGACCATGTCCGACGCGTGACATTGCTGACAGCCGGCTTCAAAATTTTCGCGATAATACAAGGGCCAGAGCCAGTGCTCGTAGCGGCCATGTCCCTTTTCGACGGTATCGAGAGCGCGACCATTGCCGCCGTGGCATGGCGAGCAGCCGAATTTTTCTAGCGGGTGCGATTTCATCAAGTCCGGGTCGGGGTGGCTGGTGTACGGAGCATCCGTACTTTTTGGCATGCCCAAATCGGTTTTGGTGAGCGTCATCGTCACGGGAACCAACAGCGGATCGGTTCCCAAATGGCAGGACTGGCAACGATCGACAAGCCCTGCTCCGCCCAGATTGTTCAGGGAAGCTCCGGTCGGGTTCACGTTTATCTGGCGGAGGCGGATATCCAAATTGCTCATGCTCTCCGAAAGCGTTTGCAGATCGCGAGCCTGCAGGCCGGGCAGGTTTTCTTTTACGTATTCATTCAGCTTGTCCTGCGCGTCCTTAGCGGGCTGATCGATGTCGCCGCGTTGCGCGACCAGCTTTGCCTTCCCAGTCATGATCGTGGTGAACAGGCCATTGAGTTCGGTATAATTGAATTTCCGCTGCTCGATCTTCCCGCCCTCGACGGGCCAGGCGACGTCATACTCCTGCGCTTTCGCCTCGTTCAATTCCTTGAGCTTGGACTGTTTTCCGCCGGTGTCTTTTTCATCGACTTGTTCGAGCTGATAGGTGAGAGCACCGACCAATCCGCGTGAGGTCTGGAAAGACTCGGTCATCGCCGCGCGCTGGCGGTCGAGCAGGTCCACTTGCTGCGAGATCTGCTGATCCGCGGCGCGGGCGGATTCGGTGGCAGCCTTCACATCGGCGAGGAGTTTCTGATATTGCGGCGTGGCGTAAAATTTCTGTTCGTCGGCTTTGCGCGTTTGGTACTGCTTTTTGAGATAGTTCGAATACACCTTAGAGAATTCGCTTTGGTAGCTGCGCCATGGGCGCAGTCCGTAGAACTCGTCGTACAGCGACCAGGAAACGGTCAGCATCAACAGGAAAACGGAAATCAGGATAAGCCCGGCCATTGGCCGGGCTGTAACTGGATCGTCAGGAAGAAGCTCAGGCACCCAGGGTCTCCTTCACACTTTAATTCTGTCCCGCAATTTCAGCGCAACTGTTGCGCTTCAACGTCAACACGCAGATAGCATTTCTGCATTCATCAAATACTGAACCACGGCGTCACCCAGACGTACTTGATACGGAGCAATAGTCGGAGAAGAATTTTCACCGGCAGGCTCAGCATCAGGACCAGAAATAACTCGGTCGTCAGCATCTGCAACAACGTCATGCGCTTGAAAATCTTTCTGCTGAATTCTGTCAACAGCACCAGCCGATGCGTAAAATATCCGGCAACGATGAAATAAAATGCAATCGGCAGAACCCCGAAAAGAATTCGAGCAAGAATGGGCGCATAGCTCGCGTTCGCCGCCGGCATCACGTGCGCCAGCCACGCACCATTAATTCCAAACACCTGGTCCACGTTTCGGTTGACGGCGAAATCCACGCGCTGTGCATCCCACGTCTGCCCCGGCCAGAACCACATCCACCCGGGGCCGCGTATGAATGTGCCTATTACAATCATTAGGACCCATAAACCAATGAAGCCGAACAGGAATGTCCAGATCGCGAAACGCCGCTGTTTGTAGGTGTAGTAGCCGTTGCCGAGAGGATTGGCGTCAATATAGGGAATGACCATGAGACCGACGATTATGAACGTCGGCATCAGCACCCCTGCAATCCACGGATCGAAATAGACGAGCATTTCCTGCAATCCAAGGAAGTACCAAGGAGCCTTGGCTGGATTCATCGTGACGTTGGGATTGGCCGGCTCTTCCAGCGGCGCGCTCAATGTGATCGACCACACCATAAGCAGGACGGTGACCAGGATCGCGGCGACCAGCTCAATCCGCATCAGGTACGGCCATGTGTGAACTTCTTTTTCCCACTTCGGATTCCACGGCTCGGTCTTGCGATATTCGGTCTTGGCGAGTTGCGGGTCGGCGGACAGCTTGTCGATCAGGCGATCGTTTTCGAAGGCTTGCCGGAAGGCGTACCATACATAGAAAGGTACAAGGAATAACAGCGCCACGATCGGCACGTTGTCCGGCGCGGAAGCGACTTCCCACATTTGGTGCCAGTTCATATTGGCCTCAAACCCCGAACTGAGTTTTTCTTAACTTGCAGCGTTCTTGTTTGGCCCGGTTTCCTCGTCCATGGAGGGGTCTAAGACACGATCCTCTACTGCACACCGCTGGGCCGCAAAACGACCGGGCGATGCCCCTTCTCTTCCTTGATTTCCGATTCGAGCATGACGGGTGCTGGGCCGGAAATTCCGCCGTCCTTGCGCACGCGCCAGAAATGCAGCGCCATAAAGATGCTGGCGATCAGTGGAATTGCGATGCAATGCCAGATGTACGCGCGAAGCAGCGCGTTGGCATCGACGATCGAGCCGCCTAAGAGCGCGAATCGAACGTCGTTATAGGGTGTCATGCCGAGCATCGCGCCGAACGGACCTTCGGTTCCTAACAAAGGAGTTGCCCTGGCCATATTCGTTCCGACGGTGACGGCCCAGAATCCCAATTGATCGTCCGGCAGGAGATAGCCGGTGAACGATAGCAACAGCGTGAGCACCATCAGGAGGACGCCGATGCACCAGTTGAATTCGCGCGGGCGCTTGTAAGAACCGGTGAGGAACACGCGGAACATATGCAGCCAGACGGCAATAATCATCAAGTGCGCGGCCCAGCGATGCATGTTGCGCAGCAGCTTGCCGAAGGGCACGTCGTTTTCAAGATAGAGAATGTCGCGGAAGGCCTGCACCTTAGTCGGGTGATAGTAGAACATCAGCAGCACGCCGGTGAACGTCAGCACAATAAACAGGTAGAACGTGATGCCGCCCATTCCCCAGGTGAACTTGTACTTTACGGCGTCGCGATTGACCTTGGCGGGATGCAGGTGAAAGAAAACGTTGGACAGGACGGACAGGGCTCGATTGCGGGGCGTCTCATCGTGCTTGACGCGGAAGACCGATCGGAAGAGCTGAGTCTTCTCAGGCTCTTTCAGGTTCTCGATCTCATCCTTGCCCTTTTCTTTTATGACTTCCTTAAGGTCCGTGACGTCCTGGCGAACACGGTCAAGAAGCCCTGTACTCTTCTTTTCGCCGTTCTCTTCGGCCATGCCAATCCCCCTGGAGTTGTCGCGCGAACCGGAAAATTGCCCGGCTCACCTGTAGGCACCGTTCAATAATGACGGGCTACAACGCCTAACGATTTATACCGGTAAGTATGCCCCCGGGTCGTTGAACTGGTTGACCCCGGCACGGGGGTCATCCATGTACAGCCTGCTCGTATCCACAATCAACTTCCCTGTCGGATCCATGTCCACATGCGCGCGATCCATCGGACGCGGCGCAGGACCTTCGAAATTCACGCCTTCGCTGTCGTAGCCGCTCCCGTGGCAGGGGCACTTGAATTTATTTTCGGCGGCTTTCCATTCCGGAGTGCAGCCCAGGTGCGTGCAGCGCGCAAAGATTACGAAAATTCGGTCCGGCTCGCGAATGATCCACACGCGATTGGTCATCAGGTAGCGCTGGTCGATGCCGAGTGAAAAATCCGCGGGATATCCGATATTGAAAATCGAATTGGGTTCGTACAGCGCGCGAGGAAAGAAAAAGCGCAGGAACATCAGAAGGTTGATGCCCAAGTAGCCGTAAATCATTCCCCAAATGACGCGCCGCCGCATCTTGTCCGGCGGTTCCGCGCTATCGCCTTTGCTTTTGGCCGCCGGCTTCGGTGCTGCGGGCGGCGGCGTTGCTGGAGGTGCTGCTGCTTTTGGTCCCGAGGGTCCCGTGGTACTCCCGTCCAATGGTTCTGCCATAAGGGCGCGGATCAACCTCTCGATAGAAAGTATGAAAAGTAAAAATTAATACGCCGCAATCTGGCAACCTATATATTCCTCAAGGGGCTGCATGTCAAGGCGAATTCCCATTTTGGTGAAATTAGTGGAGTTTTGTAGGAGAGGCTTTTTATCCTGAGGTGCCGAGGCGTCGCCTGCATTCTCTTGTTTTTGGGATTGGCGAAAACCAAAACCGGACAGACTGAAGTCTGTCCTACTGTTCAATCCCCACAGAGGAGGACAATTTTCCCGGTGACTTCGGAATGTTCCAGCATTTCGTTGGCCTTTTCTGCATCTCTTAGAGCAAACCGCGCGCCTATGACCGGGCGAATTTTTCGCTCGGCTAGCAAATTGAACAGAATCGACAGATCGTGCCCGAACCAATCCGGATGTTGTTTGCGCAGATTGGTGACGTTATACCACTCGCATTTCTTTCCATCTGGAATTAGTTTCAGACACCCCAGCAGGAGAAAACTTCCAGCACCCGATATTTTTCCATGGGAAACAGCGGTTGACACTCCGTAGCAAACCAGAATCCCGGCCTTTCGCAGCACCCGATAAGATCGCCACCAATTCCATCCACCGATGGGGTCGAATACGCAATCGACTCCATCGCCGGTGAGTTCTCGAATGCGAAGCGTGAAATCTTCCGAGCGGTAATCGATGGGAACGCCGCCTTCGGAAAGAATCGCGGCGTGCTTCGATTTTGACGCGGTTCCATACATGGTCAGTCCCGCAAGCGCGCCCAACTGCAACAGCGCCGTTCCCACGCCCCCCGCAGCGCCATGAATCAGGACCCGCTGCCCTTTGCCCACGCGGGCAATGCGGTGCAGCATTTGATAGGCGGTGACGTAATTGAGAATCAAGGAAACGGTTTCTGAGGGATCCAGTCCCTCAGGCACCGGTACCAAATATTCTTCCGGGACAATCGTGTACTGGCTATACCCGCCGCGAACAATCAGTGCGCACACGCGCTGGCCGACGGACAGCGCTGAGGTCTGATTCCCGACCTTGTCTACCTCGCCCACGATATCGTAGCCGGGAGTGAATGGGGGAGCAGGAGTGCTGGGATAGAGTCCTCGTCGCATCAGTACGTCGGCGAAAGATACGCCAGTTGCCAGCACTTTGACGCGAACTTCGCCTGGTCCGGGCTCTGGTATTCCTTCTTCAATATATTGTAGGGTTTCGGGACCGCCCAGGCGCGTGACAATCATTCGGCCGTTCGTCGTTGCGGACATGGGACACCTATGTGGAGTTCTTAGCCATAGACTGGATGACCAGGTCAACCAAAGCTGAGATAAACGTCGGGGAATCTCCTACCGCGGGCATCATTTCAAATTGTTCGACGCCGAGTTTGTGCGCCTCTTCGCGCGCTTCCATATTGATTTCGTGCAGCGTTTCAATGTGTTCGGTGACGAATGCGATCGGAGCGACGAGAAGGTGTTTTTCTCCGGAGGCTGCCAAACGTTCTAGTGTCTCAGAAAGGGACGGCGTCAGCCATTTGCGTCGCCCCACCTTGCTCTGATAGCAGAGGGAGTGCGCGTTCTTCCATCCGCCACGTTGCATCACCAGGCGGACCGTCTCTTCCACTTGACGCGCATACGGGTCGCCGCGCTCGATCAGGCTTAGCGGGAGTCCATGCGCGCTAAAGACAATGTGTACGCGATCGGGCTCGTCGAAATGTGTCAGCGACAAAGCAATCTTTTCCGCGACCGACTGGATATACAACGGATGATCGAAAAAGTTTTCAATGGTGTACGTTCGCGGCGCGTTTCCGTTCGGGCGAAAAACCTTGTTCCATTCTTTCAGGCTACTGGACGTAGTGGCGAAAGAATATTGCGGATACATGGGCAGAAGAACCAGTTCCCCTGCGCCCATTGCGTTCACTTGAGCCGCAGTCTCCGCGGTGAGCGGATTCCAGTAGCGCATGGCGGTAAAACATCGCGCGTCGAAGTGGGGAGCGAGCGCCTTTTCGAGCGCGCGTGCCTGCCGCTCGGTGAGAACGCGGATGGGCGATTGCCCGCCAATCGCATTGTAGTGTTCGCGGACCACATCGGCGCGGTTCCGCGCGATGTATCGGGCCAGCAGTCGGCGGGCAAACCAGGCTCCGAAGAAATCGATAATGTCCGGATCGCAGAATAAATTGTAGAGGAACGGCTCGACTGCCTCAGGGGTGTCGGGGCCGCCCAGCTGGAAAAGTACTACGCTAATTTTTTTCTTTTCGGTCATCCGGAGTCGTTCCTGCTACTTCCCGTTTTCTTTGAGGCGCCGGATATCGTCCTGCAGGCTGGACATGCGGCGGGCGACGGAAATCAGATACACACAAAAGATGGCCCAGATCGCAACGTATGCCGACACGAGGAAATTAAAATTCTTCATTGTGTTTCTCCATAATAAAAGCCATTACGCGCGCATTCATCTTGCGCTGCGCGATTGCTCCATCCGCAGCGCATCCACTTCGGCGCGCATCTCTTCCAGCCTGTAGCGCACGCGAATTAATAGCGTCATTACGCCGAGCATCGCGGCCCAGCAGAGCATCAAGACGCGCCACATTCTGGGGTCCAGCGATCCACCGTCGCCCATTACCGGTTGGGGATGCTGCGTGCGAAACCACCAAATCGAGAAATAGACCAGCGGGATATCCAGCGCTGCGAAAATTCCGAATACGGCGGAGACCATCGCGCGGCGTTCGGGCTCATCCACGAGAGTTCGGAGGATGAGGTAGCTTACAAATAAGACCCACAAAAGGAAGGACGATGTGAGTCTGGCATCCCACGTCCACCAGATTCCCCAGACCGGCTTGGCCCAGATCGGACCGGTGACGAGGACTACGGTGAAAAATGCCACCCCCACTTCGGCGGAAGCGACGCTGAGCCAGTCCCACTTCAGCGCTCGCGTTCGCAGGTAGGCAATGCTGCCGATGAAGACCATGGTGAAGGCAACGAATCCGGTCCACGCGCTGGAGACATGGAAATAAAAAATGCGCTGGATCATCCCCATCGTCGCTTCTTCCGGAGCCGCGATCAATGCGCCGTAACTTGCCGCCGCCACCAGCAGAAACACGACTACGATCGACAGCGGGGAGACCGCCGGTTCGGAGGAAGTTCGCGATTCGGATGCGCCTGCCATGTCACTCCTCTAATAGATATTCGCCGAACAGCCATGCCGCCGTCAAAAATACTACGTCAAACGCACACAGAAATGTTAGCCATACCAGAGATAATTCGGATGGGTCGCGCAGGATTCCCGCAGTGGCTTCGGTACTGGCAATCAACACTGGCGCCAGGACCGGCAACAGCAGCAGCGGAAGCAGCAATTCCCGCAGGCGAGCCTGGGCGGCTACGGCTGAAAAGACGGTTCCGGTGGTGGCCAGCCCGATCGTACCAAGCGCGAGAACCAACACCAGTTGCGGCAGCACCGGGAGGATGGCGACGTTGTATAGCACGGCGAACACCGGCAGCAAGATCAACTCCACCAGAAGAAGGAATAAAAAATTTGCGGCCATCTTCCCTGCCAGAATGCTGAACGGATCGATAGGCGCGAGGCGCAGAGCCGCCAGCGTGTCGTTGGTCTGTTCCCGCAAGAAGGAGGGCTGCAACATCAGAGAACCTGCGAAAAGAAACGCGAGCCACAAAAGCCCCGGCCCAAAGTGACGGGACTCCGAGGACGTGGGATTGAATGTGAAGCTGAAGAGAACGAGGACGATCAGAACGAAGATCACCGTAGTCCCGAGCAACTCGCGCGAACGGAACTCCGTCTTCAGTTCTTTTGCGAGAATGGTCGCTGCCGAATGGGCCAGGCTCATCGCGCATCCCCTTCGACCGTCTCGCGCACCGCAGCCATCGCCAGCACACCATAGGGATCGCCGCTCGGTCCCGAATCGTGGGTAATCTCGCCGCCGTCGAGGCGAATCGCGCGAGTGACCGAAGCCTGTGTTTCGTTTCTGCCGTGCGTGCTCATGATGATCGTGCACCCGGAGGCATGTAGCTTGCCAAGAGTGGAGCCTAGCCAATGCTGGCCTTCGGGGTCCAGCCCGGCGGCGGGCTCGTCGAACAGTAGCAATTTGGGTGAAGCCAGGAGCGCTCGCGCTATTGCCAGACGCTGCCGCATGCCGCGCGAAAATGTCCTAGCCATATCGTTTGCACGGCGCGAGAGGCCGACAGGTTCGAGCGCTTGGCGCGCCCTGGCAATGGGATCGGATAAGCGAAACAGTTTCGCGAAAAAGACGAGATTCTCTTCCGCAGTAAGTTCGTCGTAAACCAGAGTGTGGTGGGCGACCATGCCAATGTGGCGTTTTACAGCTTCAGCAGATAATTCCTGATCGCCGAGGAAAAATGCAATCTGCCCTTTTGATTGACGCGCCAGCAACGAGGTGATTTTCAGCAGCGTCGTCTTGCCGGAGCCGTTATGCCCTACCAGCGCGACGCATTCCCCGGCGCCGATTTCGAGCGAAATGCTACGCAACGCCATGCGCATTCCGTAACGTTTCTCGATGTTTTGGAATTTAATGCGCAAGCCGCCGGATGGTTCGGCGTTCGAGGTAGATGCATGCGACTCAGGCACGAGCGACGACTCAGCCCTGCACCAGATCGCGCAACTGCTGCTCGGCGCGACCGCGCTCCAGGGCGTACTCCTCGTCCGACATCGTGCCCGCCTGGCGGCGCAGTTCGATGCGCAGGAGTGTGTCCTTGAGCGATTCGAGGTTGGCGTCCACTTCCTTCGTGACTTTCTCAGTGATCTGCGCGGCGGAAGGCGCAGGGGGCGCTTTCTCCTTGGCCGCAGCACGCTGGGCTTTCTTGCCCTTTGCGCCTGTCGTAGGACCTTCTGCGGGCGCTGGCGCAACAACCAGAACCTGTTGGCGTACCAACAATCCGATTCCTACGGCGAAAATGGCGGCCAGACCGCCCAGCAAGATCCATTTCTGGTCGTCCAGGCGCGCGGGACTGGCTTCTATCGTTGGCCCAGGGGCCGCATCGCGTCCGTTGACTTGGTCGGACGAAGACGACGCGGCGTTCGCTTCAGCAGGTGGCGGCGCGGTGCCTGAGACCGAGACATCAACAATTGTTCCAGCCTTGACGGAATCCTTCGAAAAAACGTTGAAGCCCTGCTCGGTACCGGCGGCGTTAAATCCGGGACTGGAGATCTGCATCGTGGGTGGAATCACCAGCAGAACGCGCTGGGCGTCGAAATTGGAAGGAAGGCGCAGCTTGGCCTGGTTGCCGCTATATGAAACGAGATACGAGAGGCGCACGCCATTCTGTCCCGGCTGAAACGCGTAGGAAATCGAGTAGTGGCCTTTGCCCTTGTCGATGGTTCCCTGCGTCACAGGCATGCCTGAAGGACCGACCGTGGATACCGGGCCGAGTTCCGCGCCATCAGGAACTGTGAAATCGAAATTGCCATCCTGCTTGAAGTACGCAGCCGGAGGGTTCGAGTTGTTGGTAATCGAATATTCCTCGCCCACCATCAGCTTGTCGCCGTTGGGTTGAAAAACGAGGAGCCGCAAAGGCACCTGCAGGGCCTTCGAATTTGTCGTCGGCTCATACACTGTGACATCCACCGTTGTCGATCCCGGCGTAAGCGGCTGGTGAAAATTCACGCCGCGATAGACTGCGCGAATCAGCATCGGTCCGGCGCCAATGGCCGGATTATCGATGTGGTATGCGCCCTGGGCATCGGTCTTCGTGCTGGCCACGACCTGCATTCCGCCCTGAAGCTGAATCAATAGGACATCCACGCCCGGAGCTGCCTTATTGCCGTTGGTTCCGTTGTGAACAATGCCGGTGACCGTTCCAGCGTGCGCAGTCGCAGCCGCCAGCAATAACAATATGGCCACGCCTATATGCAACGATTGATTTCCTGCCATTCGCATCGCACGAGTCATCATGAACGAAAGAATTCCCTCAATAATTCAATTTCACAGTTTTTAAAAAGCAATCTTTTCCGAAGCGAGAGGTCGAACGGTCTTCCCCCAAAAAGCTAAATTGCCGGTCCAATTTCTTCTACGGACGGGGTGCGCTCGCCGGGTCTCGTCGCGGGACCGGAGCTTGATTCCCTGTAACTGCCTCTATCTCCAGCAGCACCTGCGCCGCCTCGTTTTCCAGGGCGTCCCTCATCTGCTCGTAATCCTGCTCCGCGTACTTCCCTGCGCGGTTTTCAAATTTCAGGTCGCGCAAATTGTCATAAATTGAATCGCGGCGTTCCATCAACTGATCCAGCTGGGAACGGTGCGGAGCGGAATCTCCCGGTTCGGCATCGATCCAGAATACAAACGTTACCGCTGCCAGCGTAAGCGCCACGCATGCGGACAGGACGACGGTATCCGGAAGTACGATCATCGCGATTGCAGACGCCATTGTCACAGTTCCTCGGTCTCCCTGTCGGCCTGTCGGCGTGCTCGTTCGCGCTGGGCATTCAGAAGCTCGTTCGCCGCCGTTGCCGCCACCGATGGTGTGTTAGACGCTGTAGCGATCCGAGCGATATCCCGCTGACGCCACAAACGGATCAGCGTGATGACGATTCCCAGTCCCAGGACAAATGCGAATCCGGGAATATACCACGCAATGCTGTTAAATCCGTGCGAAGGGGGCGCGCTCAGGACCTTCTCGCCGTACTCCTGAATGAAATCCTGGACGATCAGATCGTCGGCTTCGCCCTTTGCGACATGGGCATCCAATTCCTTAAGCATCGGACCGGACGACGGGCAATTAATGTGATTGCATTGCGTAAGGATTTGTCCGCATCCGCACATGCACATCAGTTGTGTGCCCAGCGCCTTGGCGCGATCCGTTTTCTGCGCGCTCATGCGTAAGGGAACCATCGCTGTGGCAATTCCCACGATGATGGCGACAATCATTGCGATGCGGTAACGCCTGGACATGTTCAGGCCGGATCTTTCGGCAGCTGCGATCTGGCGGAGATGGAAGCCTTCGCGGTTTGCGGGTCGCTTCCGCTAAAAGCTGTTGAGCCTTCCGAGGCGCGCGACATCACCATTACGGCCTGGCGGTTCGGAATCAGCGCCAAAATGGTTCCGAGCACAACCACGACGCCGCCGAGCCAAATCCACTTCACCAGTGGATTCAAATAGGCATGGATCACCGGCGCGTTGGTATCCGGGCTGCGCCCGGCGTAAACAACGTAAAGGTCTTCCTTCAGGGTGGAGGAGATGGCTACCATCGTGCCGGATTCTTCGTTCGACGGATAAAAACGCCGCTGCGGGTAAAGCATCATCACCGATTTGCCGCCCTTGTCGACATCGATGGTGGCGCGCTCGGAGGAATAATTCGGTTGCTGGTCGGAATCGAAATTCTGCAGGTGCAGGCGATAAGGCCCCAGAGTCATGACCGAACCGGGAGTCATATCCATCTGCTTGTCTTTGTTGAACGCCTGCCCGGCAATGCCCATAAACACGAGCACCATACCGAAGTGGACGACATATCCGCCGTATCGCCGCGTGTTCCGCATGGTGAGCTGCCCGGCGGACGAAATAATATTCGATCCCGTGCGGGCGGCAATCACGCGAGCCCCGCGATAGAACTCTCCCAGGATCGTCAACGTAACGAACACAGACAAAAGCAGGCACAGCGTAACGTAAAATTCGCGCAATCCCATCGCGACGGCAATTCCGGCCACAACTATTCCGCCAATCAGCGGAATGCCGAAATTTTTGCGCAGGCTTTCCGTGGAAGTCTTACGCCAGGCAAGCAGCGGGCCTACCCCGGTGAGAAACAATAGAAACATGGCAATCGGAATATTTACGCGGTTAAAGAACGGCGCACCGACGCTCATCTTCGTTCCGCGGACCGCTTCGGAAAGCACCGGAAACAATGTGCCGGCGAGAACCGCGACGCACGCCACCAGCAGAATCAGGTTGTTGAACAGGAAGCTCGACTCGCGTGAAATCATCGAATCCAGGTGGTTGTCACTGCGCAGGTAATCGCGATTTTTCAAATAAGCAGCAACACAAACGATCAGGATGATGGCCAGGAAGCTCCAGAACCAGTGACCGATCTTGGATTCCGCGAAGGCGTGGACGGAGTTCACCGCCCCGCTGCGAGTCAGTGATGTCCCCAGGATACATAACATGAACGTCGTGAACACCAGCCAGACGTTCCACACCCGCATCATCCCGCGTTTTTCCTGCATGATCACCGAGTGGAGGAAAGCCGTCCCCGTCAGCCAAGGCATCAATGAGGCGTTTTCGACCGGATCCCATCCCCAATATCCGCCCCAGCCCAGGACGGCATACGCCCAGTGCGCGCCCATCAGGATTCCCGCGGATTGGAAAGCCCACGCGATCATCGTCCAGCGGCGCGTGAGGTGAATCCACTTTTCTCCCGGGTAGCGACCGAGCAGCGCCGCCAGCGCGAATGCAAATGGAATCGTGAAGCCCGTATATCCAGTGTAGAGAGTGGGCGGATGAATCGCCATTTCCGGATATTGCAGCAAGGGGTTGAGCCCGCTTCCATCGGCGCGGGTCGCCATGTGCAGGATACCGTCGCCGCCGTTCGCCGCAAAAATCTGGAACGGGCTGGCGATGAAATTATTCATCGTCAGGAAGAATATCTGTACTCCGGCCATGACCACGCCGACGTAAGGCATCAACTCCGGATGTTTGCCGCGATAGGTGAACAGGACGGAAAAAACGTAAATCGAGAGCAGGAAGCTCCAGAAAAGTAGCGAGCCCTCTTGTCCCGACCAAAGCGCCGAAAATTTGTAGTAGTAAGGGAGGCTGCGGTTGCTGTGCGCGGCGACATAGGCCATCGCAAAGTTGTCGGTGAAGAACAAATAAACCAGGCTGGCGGTACCCAGCCAGATCAAAACGCAAACGGCAAACCCGGCATTGCGCGCGGATTTGATCAGAAGCGGGCGACGCGTAATGATGGCCGCAATTCCGCCGCCGATCGCATAAACGGCGAAACCGAAGGCTAAGAGAAGGGCGTACGAACCAAATAGATCCAAATTAGTTCCTCATTCCCACGGACTCGAACTCCAACCGGTAACGCGATTTCCGTCGCTTCAATGCCTGGCCCAAGTTATGCCCAGGTTGAGCCCGGGAGGGTTAGCTCTTGCTCTTCGGATCCGAAGAGTATCCTGCAGGGGCGCCCTGCCGTCCTTGACCGGGGGCCGCCTCGTATTTAGACGCGCATTTGGCCTGAAGCGTCTCAGCCACAAAATGCCCGTCCTGCGCAACTTTTCCCTCGACCAGGCACTGCGCGCCGTCCTTAAACGTATCGGGCAAAGGATCGGTGCCCACGTAACTTACGGGGAGGCCCTTTCCCTGCTCCATCAGGACGAACTCCACCCGACCGGACAAATGCTGGATCGACCCGGCCTTCACGTCTCCTGCTACACGCAGGCGTTGATGCAGTGCGGCCCCGCTCAATGTAGGAATTTCCGATATCGTTTTGTAATAGGTCTTGCTCTGTTGAGCTCCTACCCAGGCCAGGCAGGACAGCGTGACAATGATGATTCCAGCCCCAATCCCAAACTTCGCTTTTGGTTTCACGAAATTCCCCCTGCTCCAGAATTTCTTGGAAGTTACCTATAGCGAATTCTATCACATTCCTGCTGGGGTCGCTCCAGAAGGTGCCTTGCCTGACAGGACGCCCCGGAATCGAGCCTGAGAAACTGCATCCCCTGCTGCCGGCAACCTGAGGGGCTGGCCGTGGTCGAGCAGCAAGAGAGGAGCAATCTCTGATTGCCGTAGAATTTCCACCAGTGGATTCAAGTTTCCCCCGAGCAGCGCCACGTGTTTGGGTCTGTAGTTGAAGCGAATTCGCCGGCTCAGTGCCGGCGCGAGCCGTGAAATGTGTTGCAGTTCAGCTCCTTTATCTCTGGGCCTCGCATCGGATTCGCGTTGGGTGAGAGCGCACTCCGACAGAAAAGTCAGATAGTAGCCTCTCTTTTGAAACTCCAAGAGCCTCGCAGCGCCGGATTCGGTTGGGTTCAACTCCACGCTTTCCCTGATATCCACGCCATTCAACAAAGAATCGAAAAGCTCCAGCGATTCCGGCGGCCCATAGAAATCATCTTCCACGCGCGCGGCTGGATCGAGCGCAATAAACAGCACATCGATATGTATGGGTCGAAAACGTGTAGAGCGTTCCAGGCGCCGGACCCGCTCGGCAATGTGCTGTGGGGGGGCCTGAAGACCGCAACCGTCGCAGAGGATCGGCGTTGAATTAGTCATGTCAGTAGGAATCTTACCCCAAAAGTAGCGTAGGTTTCAGCCCGCGTGATTTTGGTTTAGAGTTGACTGGGAACGAAACCAAGAGCGCACAGGCTGAAACCTATGCCACTGGATGTGAAAACATGAACATCTATGCGTGATATACATCACATCTTTTCATTGAAGCCGAGCCCGAGAATGTCTCGTCATCACGAGACAGTGGGCAGGCCCGAAGCGTGGAAAAACTGGGCGCCCCGGACGATTGACGTACCGGGCCGACAAACTCCAAAATGCTCGACGCCTGCCGCTGCCTCTGAGCGCAAGTCTTCTGTATGAAGCATGCATTCTGGTTAGGGAAAGCCACATGAAGAGGGTTTAGAAGTGGTCGGAAGCTGCGACTATTTTTTGTTCAGCTTCTTTTGCAGGCAGTATTTCAGTTCGGGACTGATCTCGGTAATTTCCATTCCTGCGCTCACCAGGAACTTGCAGCTTAGCAACTCATGAGGCTGGTCGTCGTCGATCAGCTTGCCCGTCACCCGGCAATACTGGCAATCCTGATTCCAGCAGAAACGGCCGTAAGGAATGGTTTCCGGACTGATGTATTGGAAGCAGCGCAGGATCGTGTTCTTTTCCGGGACTTCGAAAATCTTCCCGAGAATCTTGATGGAAACGAGCCTCTCGTATGGGCGAAATACCTGATCGGTACTGGTCGTGCTGACAGCTTCCTTCACCTGAGAATCGACCGACTTTGACATGAGAGAGGGTTCTCCGTCCGACCGCTCTAGCCTAGTCGAGTTACTGCTGCGCAACAATGAAGTTACTGAACTGTGACGCGAATATGGCAATGCCCCATTGGGGTCTCGCGGATGTGGGTTAGGTGTGCGCGGTCAGGAGCGGAATCTTGAAGATGTCCGAGGCGAGCTGGCGGTCCCAGTTTCGAAGAACTGGCCCATGCGTCGGAACTTCTCGTAGCGCTGCTCCAGCAAAGTGGCGGGATCGAGCGCAAGCAGATCGCGGAGGCAGCGGTCGAGGACGCGGTCCAAAAATGACGCCGAGGCTTCGTGATCCAGATGCGCGCCACCCTCCGGCTCAGGAATAATTTCATCGACGATGCCGAGTTCGACCAGATCGCGGGCGGTGATCTTCAGCGCCTCCGCGGCAGTCTCCGCTTTGGTTGAATCGCGCCACAGGATGGAGGCGCAGCCCTCCGGAGAGATCACCGAATAGACTGAATTTTCGAGCATGTTTACGCGATCCCCAATTGCAATCGCCAGCGCGCCGCCGGAGCCGCCCTCACCGGTAATGGTCACGACGATGGGAACGAGTATGCGCGCCATTTCCCGCAGGTTTCGCGCGATGGCTTCCGCTTGTCCGCGTTCTTCGGCGTCAATTCCCGGATAGGCTCCGGGAGTATCGACGAATGTAAAGATGGGCCGGCGGAATTTTGCCGCCAGATGCATCATGCGGAGAGCTTTGCGGTACCCCTCCGGTTTGGCCTGGCCGAAATTCAGCGCCACTCGCTGCTTGGTGTCTCTTCCCTTTTGCTGGCCGATAAGCGCTACCGGGCGCCCATGATACTTTGCAAAGCCTGCGATCATTGCCTGGTCGTCCCCGTAGGCGCGGTCGCCGTGCAGTTCGTGAAAATCCTCGAACAGCAGGCGCACATAATCCATCATGTACGGGCGCTGCGGATGGCGGGCCAGTTGAGTGCGCTGCCACGCGCCCATGTTTTCATTGGCCTGGCGGCGAAGCAGCAAAACCTCCGCGCGCAGTTGGTCCAGTTCACGCGAAGGGATATTCGGGCGCGGATGACGCTGCAGGTCTTCCACTTCGCGTTCGAGCTTTTCGAGTTCGTTCTTGCGACGCTCTTTCATGGTCATCGACCGAAAATCATTGTTGCACCGAGGCGTCTTGCGATCTTAATTCTAGCTGCGCGACTCCAATTGAACCGTGTCCTCTCCGCAGAGTCCACGAATCTTTTCAACCAGGTCCTTATCAGCGCGCACACGCTGATCGGCGCGAAGTGTCGCCACAGCGCCTTCCGGGGAAATTAAATCGAACGCAACCGAACACGAACCGGGCTTGCCGGTAAAAAGCTCTTTCAACTTGTCCATCATGGCCGCATCGAACGTCGCCATTTCCAGCCTTACTCGCATCAGGCTCGGCGGACGCTCGCCGATATCCTCCAGCTTGAGCGCGTCGGTTACTGCAAGTCGAGTCCCGGCTTCCTCAACGTTAACGCGTCCCTTGAGCACCAGCGGCGCGTTGCTTTTGAACACGGCTTCAAGCTTCGCAAAGGATTCCGGGAAGGCGAGGACCTCCAGCACACCCGTCATGTCCTGCAGCGTCAGAATTCCCCACCGGTCACCCTTGCGGGATCGCATGCTGCGCATCGCTACAACGATGCCTGCAACGGTAATTTCTTCGCCATTCCTGCGGCCTTCCACGGTGGCCAGTTCAATTGCTTTCATATCGGCAAGCTTCGCCGCGTATTTGGAGAGCGGGTGGCCGGAAATATAAAAACCGACAGTGGCGAATTCCGAAGCGAGCATTTCATGCTCGGGCCATTCTTCCACGTCCGGCAGCGGTTCATCGGCAGGAGCCGCGGACGCTGAGGCCCCGCCAAAAAGTCCGTGCTGGCCGCTGGATTTTTCCCGTTGTTGCCGCTGCGCGCGTTCCATTGCGCGATCGATCACCGCAAATATCTGCGACCGGCGCGCCCCGAGCGTATCCATGGCGCCGGATCGAATCAGGCTTTCGATCACACGCTTGTTGATCAGGCGCGAATCCACGTTATCGCAGAGCTGGTAAATCGAACTGAAGCGTCCCAGTTTGGCGCGCGCTTCGAGAATTCCCATCACCGTATTCTCGCCGACGTTCTTGATCGCCTGCAGGCCAAACCGGATGTTTTCACCGACGGGAGTGAAATTAAGGTCGCTCGAGTTAACATCCGGCGGAAGAACTGTAATGCTCATGCCGCGCGATTCGTTGATGTATTTCACGACCTTTTCCGTGTTTCCGGTTTCAGAGGTCAACAGCGCAGCCATGAATTCGACCGGGTAATGTGTCTTGAGGTAGCCGGTCTGATAGGCAAGCAGCGCATACGCGCAGGAGTGCGATTTGTTGAACCCGTATCCGGCAAATTCCGCCATCAGGTCGAAGATCTTCTCGGCCTTCTTCGCGGGGACCTTCCTTACTGCGCTTCCCGCCAAAAACTTTTCTTTTTGCGCAGCCATTTCTTCGCGATTCTTCTTGCCCATCGCGCGGCGCAGGAGGTCAGCTTCTCCCAGCGAAAAACCCGGCAGGCGATTGGCAATCTGCATCACCTGTTCCTGATACAGGATTACGCCGTAAGTCTCTTCGAGAATTTCCTTGAGTTCGGGAAGATCGTAAGTGACCTTCTTTTTGCCGTGTTTGCGATTAATAAAGTCGTCGATCATGCCGCCCTGGATGGGGCCGGGGCGATAGAGCGCATTGAGCGCGGTCAAATCTTCCAGGCGCGTCGGCTGGTAACGACGCAAAATATCTCGCATGCCGTGTGATTCAAACTGAAAAATACCGGTGGTTTCGCCACGCGCAAATAATTTGTAGGTGGCCTCGTCATCCAGCGGCAGCGTATCCAGGTCGATGTGGACCTTCCGGTTTTGGTCGATCATGCGTACGGCATCGTTCAGAACCGTCAGGGTCGTGAGGCCCAGGAAGTCCATCTTCAGTAGGCCGATGTGTTCGAGGCCCTTCATGTCGTACTGCGTCGTGATTTCGTCTTTATTCGACTTGTACAGCGGGACGATGTTAGTAAGCGGTTCCGGTGAAATGACAACGCCGGCCGCGTGCGTCGAAGCGTGCCGCGCGAGGCCTTCCAGGCGCTTGGCGACTTCCATCATGTCCACATAGCGTGGATCGCTTTCAATTTGCGTTCGAAGCTGGGCCGACTGCTGCAGCGCCTCATCCAGCGTGATGTTGAGCTGCGCAGGGACCAGCTTCGCGATCCGGTCCACTTCCCCATAAGGCAAATCCATAGCGCGGCCAACGTCCTTGATCGCCGCTTTTGCCGCCATGGTCCCAAACGTAATGATCTGCGCGACGTTCGAACGCCCGTATTTCGTCGTCACATAATCGATCACTTCGCTGCGCCGCCGCTGGCAGAAGTCGATATCGATATCGGGCATCGAGACGCGCTCGGGATTCAGGAAGCGTTCGAACAGCAGATCGTACTGCAGCGGATCGACGTCTGTGATGCGAAGCGCGTAGCTGACCAGACTGCCTGCGGCAGAACCTCGTCCGGGGCCCACCGGAACTCCCTGCGATCGTGCGTAGCGGATGAAGTCCCAGACAATCAGGAAATAGCCGGCGTACTTCATCTGCTTCAGCATTCGAATTTCATTGGTCAGGCGCGTCTCGTATTCCGCTAGAGTCTTTCGCAGCAGGCCTTGCTTGGCGCGCGCCTCCAGGACCGGCACGCGTGCGGCAAAGCCTTCGCGGACGACGTGTTCGAAATAGCTATCTACGGTCTGTCCTTCGGGAACCTGGAATTCAGGAAACGAATTCTTCATCGCCTCGATCTTGACGTCGCAGCGGCTGGCGATTTCCACGGTGCGTTCCATGGCATGAGGAAGTTCGCCGAAGACGAGCGCCATCTCCTCCGCTGTCTTGAAGAAGAACTGATCGGTGGCGAACTTCATCCGATGCGTGTCGTTCATCGTCTTGCCCGTCTGAATGCACAGCAGGACTTCCTGCGCGCGCGCGTCGGCGTGCGTCAGATAGTGGCAGTCGTTGGTGGCGACCAGCGGAATTCCAGATTCCTTCGAGAGGCTTACGATTTTCGGATTGACGCGCTTTTCGATTTCAAGGCCCTGATCCTGAATCTCCAGGTAAAAATTATCCTTCCCAAAAATGTCACCCAGACGAAAGGCCGCATCGCGCGCCTGATCGGGTTTCTCCTCCACCAGGCCTTCAGTGACCGGGCCACGCAGGCAGGCGGATAGCGCGATCAATCCCTTGCTATGCTTCGCCAGCAGGTCGTAATCGATTCTGGGTTTGTAATAGAAGCCTTCAAGGTATCCGGCGGAAACGAGCTTGATTAAATTTTGATAGCCTTCGGCATTCTCGCAAAGCAGCACGAGGTGATTGGTTCCACGATGCCTCGGCTCGACAGCGGAGTCCGCTCGCGCGGTGGCGGCATCGCGCTGCGACGATTCGCCGCGATCGTGCCGGCTGCCCTTGGCGATGTAAACTTCGCAACCGATGATGGGTTTAACGCCGCGCTTTTTGGCCTTCTGATAAAACGATTCCGCGGCGAACAGATTGCCGTGGTCGGTGATGGCCACGGCCGGCATCTTGCGGCGCTCGGCTTCGTCAACTACCTCTTCAAGATCGCAGGCCCCATCGAGCAGGCTGTAGTCCGTGTGCAGATGCAGATGAACGAATCGAGGTTTATCCATGCCGGATGGTATTCTAGTCGGGCGTGAAGATTTTAGCTACGTCCCAGTTTTCCAGGTAGTGGGCCAGTTTCCGAGAAGCCCGACTTATCAGGACTTGGCAGTCGATTTCGACTAAGCAAGGACGAAACGCCGAAACTCCCTTTACCAAATTACGGCGTCGTCGCTGTGATGATGTCAACGCTAGTTATTGAAAGGGGCGGCACCGGACCTTGATAGTTGCAAGTGCCCACCTGTTTGTCCCGCGTCATCGTGTGCGTTCCCTGAATCACATGATCGGTCGTCACATAGGAAGAACCATCAGAAAATGTGACGCGCACCGTTACATGGGCTTCTTGGTTCGCGAAGATTTCATACTGAAATGTCTGCCGCCACAAATATGCGCTAGCCTCGACCCCTGGCCCCAAAGAACAAATATCTCCTTCGAAGGGTTTTCCGTTTGTGACGTTACCTATATGGGTCTGTAATGGCAGGCGTTGCGATGTAAGGAGCAGTCGTTTTCTCCGGGGCAGAAGGACCGGTTTGTTGAGGAGTTCCATTACTGTTCCCTGCCCGTTGTGTTGCTGCTTGTTGTGCGGCAGCTTGTTGTGCAGCGGCGCTTTGAGCAGTCGCGCGTTGTGCAGCCTCCCGCTGTGCCTGTATCCGCTGTTCTGCTGCTTGCTGTGCAGCTGCCTGGTCCGCAGCCTGTTGTTTCATTTGCTGTAGCGTTGCCTCATTGGCTTGCTGCTGCGCTGCAACCTGCCCCACGCCTGCGGCAAGCGTCGCTAACCAACCTGGGTCGCCACCGGTTACCCACTTTGCTTTCGCCTTGCCGCTCGTAAATGAGAAGACCCAATGTTCGCCGTCTGGGTCCGGATTCTGTTCCCAAGCCACTATCTCGGGCTGTTTCTTGCAGTTCGGTCTGGAAAGCGTTACTTCCAATTTCCCACCTGGTGTCACGGTACCAAGGTTTGAATGCTTTTCATCAGTAACCGTGAAGTTATTTCCCTGACCACTGCCTACTCCAATGAACCAAGTCGCGTTTTCGCCATTATTTTGGATACAAGCACTTCGAAACCAAAATGCCTCCATACTATCTTTGGTAAACACGGGTTGAACCCAGGGACTCCACTGTAATGGGTGTTGCGGGTCCAAGATCGCCGATGGTTGCTGCTCACCCTTTAAACGGTTTGCCAACGCTTTCTGAGCGTCAACGTCACCTGATGCCGCCATTTGCCGCAGTGTAGGGATGTCAATTGAAAAATAATCCACATTCTGCGCAGCGGACTTTAGAGCGAACACAAATAGGGACAGCACAAACGCCGTGAGAACCAAGAATGAACTACGTCTTAGGTGGGCCATGGCGTTTGCCATAAGATCGCGCTCCTTGGCGCCCGGCAACGAAAAAATCGAGTCTACCCGCAATTTCCGATCCGGACCCTTGTGTCGCAAATCCTACTCCCTTTCTATACCCTGCACAACAAATTTGTAATTAGAGCAAGGTTCGGTGAGACCAGTGGTTTGGCAACCCCTTGTTATCGCATGTTTGACGAGCTTTGTCCGCAGTGTGGCTACAGCAAATTATATTTCGTCGCAGACGCTGCCCAAAATACGTCTCGGGAAGAGGGCCAAGTCCCTCCATGAGAAGGCCGGTTAGTGTCAAGATGGTTTTTTCTTTTTCTTACCAGTAGGTTTTGCCTTTGAGCTGATCCGCCTCTGCCGCCATCCTTCCATCCGCACTCTTTTAGGAGCGATTTTTCGCTCGGTGCCAGTTGGGCGTTCTCGTTTCAGCA